>JGI12635J15846_10000225_pt1 | contig 44154 bp, 44 predicted proteins | sample BlaSpr_A8_OM2_M2_FD_15846 | JGI IMG/M metagenome (IMG submission 15846)
TCGACTTCGCGTTGTTCACCGAGACTGCGCAACGCGGCGGCAGCGATGACGAGCCGATCAAGGATAAAGAGGATCTGGCGCGTCTGCCCGATGGTCCGGCAAAAGAGCCATGGTATGACCTCAAAGGATTTTTCGAACACAAACTGGCTGAGCCAAATATTTATGACCAGGGCAAGGTAAAGAGCGAGACCGAAGCTCTGCGCATGCCCAACGTTCACCTCACCCGGGACCAGGTGCTCGACCTCACAACGTTCCTGATGGGAAGCGAAGAGACTTCCCTGCCCGCGAGCTATCAATACAAGCCGGGCGATGCGCGGCACGATATTCAAGAGGGCTGGTGGGTCATCAAGAAATACAACTGCATGGGATGTCACCAGTTCATTCCCGGCCAGCGAACCATTCTGATGGGGTTGCAGCAGTATCAGGACAACCAGGAACAGTTGCCTCCGAAACTTTTAACGGAAGGGGCGCGCGTCGATCCTGAGTGGCTTCGCAAGTTCCTGTCGAATCCAGCGCTGAGCACTACGGATACAAATCGCGATGGCGTGCGGCCTTACTTGAAAGTGCGAATGCCCACGTTCTCCTTCTCGGATAACGAACTTCGAAAGCTGGTGCGCTTCTTCCAGGCACTGTCGCAGCAACCGATGCCCTACATTCCGGAGGAGGTGCCGGTTCTCACCACGAAGGAGACCGATATGGCGCGAAGCTTGTTCTCTAGCGCTGCGGCTCCCTGCCTGAAGTGCCATGCAACGGGCGATCCGGCGCACGATAAGATTGCCACCGCGCCGAACTTCCTGCTGGCGAAAGAACGCTTGAAGCCGGACTGGGTGGAGCGCTGGATCACCGACCCGCAGGCAGTCAGCCCGGGGACTTCGATGCCCTCGGGATTGTTCAAGCAGGAAAATAATCAGTGGGTATTTGCCGGAGCCACGCCCCCGTCGTTTCAGGGCTATGAAGGCGATCATCGAAAGCTGCTGACCGATTACATCTTCCAGTTGACGCCGGAAGAACAACGGAAAGTGGCGGCGTCGATGCCGCACGCCAAGGCAGCAATACAACAAAAAAGCGATCGCCGACAGGCCGCAGTCGCAACACATCGGACGGCGAGTGGCGGTTCGCGGTAAATTGGCGGTCGAATGGCGAGAGTATAGCTAAGGTATCGAGCAAACTTTAACCTCCTAACGAAAGGGCGACATGATGAATAAGAAAACAGGTTCAGGTTTAAGAATGGCGGCGGTCACCGTACTGGCTGTATTTGCCTTACTGCTGCTGGCGGCATGCAACAAGAAAGAGAACACCGAACAATCGAACAACAACATGGCCCAGCAGGAAGCGGCACCTGCGCCGGCAGCCACGCCGATCGATCCTGCAACAGCCGGGACGGTGAATGGCACGGTGAAGTTCGATGGCGCGGCGCCCAAGCAGGCCAAGATCGACATGAGCCAGGATCCGGCGTGTAAAGGCACGAACGAAGCCGAAAGCATCGTTGCCGATGGCGGCGATCTGGCGAACGTATTTGTCTATGTAAAGGACGGGCTGGGCAGCCGAACCTTCGATGTTCCTAAAGATGCGGTCGTTCTCGACCAGAGCGGCTGCAAGTATCATCCCCACGTGTTGGGCGTAATGGCTGGGCAGACGGTGGACATCAAGAACGACGATATGACCACGCACAACATCCACCCGACGCCCAAGGACAATCGCGAGTGGAACGAATCGCAGCCGCCCTCTTCGCCGGCGATTGAAAAGAATTTTGCCCGCGAAGAAATCATGCTGCCGGTGAAGTGCAATCAGCATCCATGGATGAAGATGTACATCAACGTGGTGAAGAGCCCGTTCTATGCGGTCACCGACAAGAGCGGCAAGTATGAGATCAAGGGCCTGCCGCCGGGCGATTACACGATTGCTTTTGTGCAGGAGAAGCTGGGTGAACAAGAGCAGAAGGTGACAGTTGGTGCTAAGGAAACCAAGACCGTGGACCAGAGTTTTAAGGCTGCGGCCGAGTAGGAAGCCTGGGCATGGTCTGGTAAAATTTGTGGTTCGGATGGTGCAGGCTGTGCCAATCGGCGCAGCCCGCGCCGTTCAACGCAGGGTGCTCCGATCCTGCGAACCCTGGAGGAAGGTCTCTGAAAGCCATTCGGGCAAAATACAACCGCGCACATCACGCCTTTGCGGTATTCACGGCGTGCGCGGCTTTCGTTGTAATCACGGCTGGAGCGCTCGTCACAAGCAATGACGCAGGGCTATCGGTACCGGACTGGCCAACCTCGTTCGGATACCTGGTGAAGGTTCCGCACTTCGTAGGCGGCATTCGCTACGAGTGGAGTCACCGCATGGTGGCCGGGACGCTGGTGACGCTGACGCTGGCCATTGGGGTATGGACTCTATTGGTGGAGCGTCGCCGCTGGATGCGCTGGCTGGCCGTGGGCGCATTCTGCACCGTGATCGCGCAAGCGATTCTCGGCGGACTTACAGTTTTGTTGTTCCAACCCCCTTGGGTTTCCACGGCCCACGCCACCGTGGCGCAAACGTTTTTCTGCATCGCCGTATCCATGGCTCTGTTCACGGGACGCAAGTGGGTGGAGGAACCGCCGCGCGAGGAGTTCGACTCGCGCCGGCCTAGCCTGTTTACGCTCACCGTGCTATCTATCTTTGTGCTGTACGTGCAACTGATTCTTGGTGGGATGTTCCGCCATCATGGCATGAGTTGGTGGCCGCACGTGGTGAACGCCGTGATTGTCTCGTTCGTGCTGGCCTGGACCGCGGTGCGGGCGCTTTCCGCGTATTCGCGAATCGAAGCGGTGCGGCGTCCGGCGATCATCATGCTTGCGCTTTTGATCACGCAGCTTTGCCTGGGATTTACTGCATTTGTGACCCGCGTAGCCTGGGGAAAAAATGCGGCTCAACCGGAATTGCCGATGGTGGCGGCCACCGTGTCACACGTGGCCGTGGGAGCGTTGCTGCTCGCAACCACCGCGGTTCTGGCGATTCAAGTTCGGCGGCAGGTTCCAGTCCCCGTTGAAGAGCGCATACCCGAGGCGCAACGGGAAGTTTCGGCCGCATGAAGGGTCAGGCCACTGAAAGCGTTGCAATCTGGTTGCCGCTTTTATCGTTTCACGCTCTTCCACCGGGAATCGTCGTAAACTAGCATTGAGTCACCCTAGGACACTCCTTGGCATTGAACGTATCTGCAATCTCTGACGCCGCTTCGGAAGTATTGCCTCATTCCGCCGCGCCGCTCATTTCCGTACAAAATCTGGTGCATCGCTACGAGAACCGCACGGCTCTGAATGGAGTTTCGTTCGACGTGCGTCCCGCGGAGCTGTTCGGGCTGCTCGGCCCCAATGGCAGCGGCAAGACGACCCTGTTTCGGATTCTTTCCACCTTGATGGTTCCAAGCGCCGGGCGGGCGGTCATCATGGGTTGCGATGCGGTGCAGGAGCCGGCGCGCTTGCGGCGGCAAATTGGCGTGGTTTTTCAAGCGCAGAGTGTCGACCTTAAGCTGACTGCCTACGAGAATCTATGGCACCAGGGACATCTATACGGGCTGCGCGGGACACCGCTGAAGAAACGCGTTTATGAGATCCTGTCGCGCGTCGGCTTGACGGATCGCGCCGAGGAATTGGTGGAAACTTTTTCCGGGGGCATGCGGCGAAGAATCGAGCTGGCCAAGGGACTCTTGCATCATCCGGGAGTGCTGTTGCTGGATGAACCCACCACCGGTCTCGATCCCGGGGCGCGTCGCGACCTGTGGCAATATCTGCAAATGCTGCGCGATGAAGAACATGTTTCGGTGCTGGTGACCACGCATCTGATGGAAGAGGCCGAGCGTTGCGACCGGCTCGCCATTATGAATGAAGGCGATCTCGTGGCGCTAGGCACGCCTGAGGAATTGAAAAGCGAGATCGGCGGCGATGTTGTCTTATTGCATGCCGCCCATGATGCGGGCGTGCTGGCGGAGCGCATCCGAGCACGGTTTCATGTGGAAACGACGGTGCTGGAGAATCACGTGCGCATCGAACGCCAAGGCGCACACCGCTTCGTCACGGAAGTTGTCGAGGCTTTTCCCGGAGAGATCGAAGCGCTCTCGGTAAGCAAACCTGCGCTCGAAGATGTTTTCATCCGCCGCACCGGACATAAATTCTGGAGCGAGAAAAACAACAACGAAGATGCGGAATCGAGTTCAAACGATCACAGGAGGTAATTTGGTTTCCATGATGCTTGCTCTTTCTATCGTGCTTGGTATTCTTCCCCTGGTGGGAGTGGCATGGACACTGCTGAACGGAATGATTACCACCGTAGATGGCTTGTTCATGTGCCTTATCCTGATCACGCTGTCCGCCGTTTTCTTATTGAATGCTTACTGGGAGATGCGGGACTCGGAGATGCTCGGCAAGAAACCGGCCGCGGCACGGGCGGCTAAACCTCCTGCCGTGAAAGCGAGTTAACTTTGTGGCTACCCAGGCGACTCAGACCACCGTTTTGTCGAGGCCAGCAGCATCCGCTTCCGGGGGCGTCTTGCTGCCTGCGTTCACATTGTGGTGGCGCGAGATCGTGCGCTTCTATCGGCAGAAATCGCGCGTGGTCGGCGTGCTGGCATCGCCGCTGGTGTTCTGGGTAGTGATCGGCTCGGGGTTTGGCACTTCATTTCGTTCCGGCAGCGGGCAGAGCCAGCAGCACTACATGGATTATTTCTATCCCGGTGCGCTGATCATGATCGTCNTGTTCACTTCGATTTTCACCATGATGTCAGTGATCGAAGATCGCAAGGAAGGATTTTTGCTCTCCGTGCTGGTCGCTCCGGTGCCGCGCTCGGCGATTGTGCTCGGCAAAGTTTTGGGTGGCACGACGCTATCCGCGGCTCAAGGAATGATCTTCCTCGTCTTCGCGCCGTTCGCCGGGGTGCATCTGAACTTGCTACAAGTTTTGCTGGTGGCGCTCGTGGTTTTTCTGGTTTCGTTTGCGCTCACGGCGCTCGGCTTCGCAATTGCATGGCCCATGGATTCCACGCAGGCTTTTCATGGCATCATCAATTTATTTCTGATTCCGCTCTGGCTATTGTCGGGCGCGCTGTTTCCCATGGCTGGCGCCTCGGGCTGGATTCGCGTGCTGATGTATATGAATCCGCTCACGTACGGAGTGGAAGCGCTGCGGGCGTTGCTCTATCCGGGAATGGAAGCGACGTTCCCTCTGCCTTCCGCGATGGCGACGTTGCTGCTATTTTCACTGGTGATGTTTGGACTCGCATTCCTGATGGCCAATCGACGCACCACGAGGCCGGCCGCGTGATCGCCGAACAATACGCGTTCTACCCTGCCCTAATTGCTGGTCTGAATGGAACCAGCGCGGTGCTTTTGCTCATTGGCCGCTATCTGATCGCTCGCGGGAAAGTTGCTGCGCACCGCGCCTGTATGATTGCCGCTGTCGTTTCCTCTGCATTGTTCCTGGCTTGCTATTTGTATTTCCATTATCATGTCGGCGATATCCGGTTTCTTGGCGACCACTTCTGGCATGTGATCTATCTGATCGTTCTCATCCCTCATGTGACGCTGGCTATCGTAATCGTACCCATGGTTATAGTCACGCTCGTTCAAGGACTGCGCGGGCGTTACGACAAGCACCGCGCCATTGCGCGCTGGACCTGGCCACTGTGGATATATGTCAGCGTCACCGGCGTGCTCGTATACTTCATGCTGTACCAATGGTTTCCACATAGCTGAAGTATTCTGATCGTTAATTATGTCGATCGTGCGATTGAAAATCGATGTGTCGGGAACGGTAGGGGACGAGGCATGGCGCGGCATCCAGCAGTTCGATCAAATACAAAGCGCGAACTTCGGACCACAGTTTGGCAGCGGCGGGGGTTGCAAACATGCGCCGGATGCGACCCATGCTAAAGGCGAATGGATCGGAGCCGAAATCCGGGTGCTGACGCCGCTTCTGGCGCAATACGCGGTTTCGCATTACCTGGAGCAGGATCGCGTGCTCGACGCGGATGTAGTGGAGTAGATTATAAATAGTCGTCGATTCTGTCCAAATGTCCGCTAATCCACAAGCCGTCTCGCAGACCGACGCGGCTCCGACGCGTAAGCCTGGCATGTCCCGCACACAGAAGCTTCTTTTCTTTCTGACCGCCTGGCTGATCTGCCTGATGCCGTTTCTGTTCTGGTGGAACACGTGGTTTGGGCGCAAGCTTTCTGACCAGCAGTTGAATGAATATCTGCACGATACCAAGAAGCCGAGGCATATTCAGCAGGGACTGGTGCAGGTGGGCGAACGCATCACGCGGCACGATGCAACCGCCAAACAATGGTATCCCGAGTTGCTGGAGTTGGCCGACGATCCGGTGGAGGAGGTGCGCAACACCGACGCCTGGGTGATGGGACAGGACACGACCGGCGCCGGATTTCACCAGACGCTGCTGAAGATGGTCGACGACTCTTCACCGATGGTGCGCGGCAATGCGGCGCTCTCGCTAGTGCGGTTTGGCGATGCTACGGGGCGTCCGCAGATTGTGGCATTGCTGCAGCCGGCGCGGCTCAATTCTCCGCAGTCCGGACGCATTGTGGATGCCGATCGTCCGGACACCGCTATCCATCAGGGTGGGCTGATTGCGCAGCTGCAATACGGTAATCAGATTGCAGAAATTCGCTCTCCGATTCCTGGAAGAATTCGTTCGGTGTTAGGGACTGGTGCGAACGTCGCGGCTGGAGCAGAAGTCGCGGTTGTTGATCCTTCCACCGAGCAGGTATGGGAGGCGTTGCGGGCGCTGTATCTGATCGGGCAGCCCGAAGATATTCCGGCAGTTCTTCCCTATGAGCGGGATGTGCCTGATATTTCGAACGACGTGCGGCGGCAGGCTGCGGAGACGGAGAAGGCGATACGGACGCGCGCAGGAGCGATCGGCGATCGAGCCCAGTAAGGCGCGTTCCGATAGAAAAGAAATCATGACGCAGACTCTCGGTTGTGTGTCTCTGGTGGTCCGGGACTACGATGAAGCGCTGGCGTTCTTTACACAGTCGCTTGGTTTCACCGTTGTCGAGGATAGTCTCGCCAAAGACCGGAACGGAGAAAACAAGCGATGGGTGCTGGTCCGTCCACCCGGTTCTCGCGGCACGGACCTGCTCCTAGCGCGTGCGTCAACGCCGGAAGACACCGGCCGCATCGGCAACCAGACAAGGCGGCCGCGTGTTTCTGTTTCTGCACACGGATGATTTGGGGCGCGACTATCGCGAGATGAGTGCTCGTGGTGTAAAGTTCCGCGCCAGGAAAAGTATGGGACGGTTGCCGTGTTTGAGGACCTCTATGGCAAGTGGGATCTGCTGCAACTGAATACTGACGGCTAGATCGCCACTCTGAAGAAATACCTGCAAGGACTCGTAGAAGCACAAAGGGAAAAAGCGATCCTTCGACTTCGCATGGTACTCGTTTTCGCGACTGCCATGCTGCGCTTGATGACAGCTAAATCGTCATCGCGCCGACTTCTTTTTCCACCTCGACGGTATCTACCATGACGATGGCGTCCCATGGGCAGCCGTCGAGGAAGCAGCCGTCGGGGCCTTTGCTGAGGCACTTCTTGCAACCGATGCAGAGGATGGGATCGACCGCGATGCGGCCGAACGGAGTGCTGTCTTCGTCGGCAACCCAGAACATGCAGTCTTCGACCGGACAATATTCCACGCAGGCGGGCGAGCCAGCGCATCCGGTGCAGCATTCGGTAATCACGGCCAATTCTTTTGGCTTCTTCTTGCGCGGCGTGGTCAGACCCTTGGACTTCGGTTCCCACTTCTGGTCGTCGGGAACCATCCCCACGGCCCTGGTCGCTCCGGGTGCGGCAGGCATAGCGAGATTATAACCTGAATCCGCGCTTTTGCGGCAGCGCATTGATGTGGCACAGCGCGCCTCACGTAGCCCCCGACGCCTTCGTCCGGGGTTCGTCGCCACAGTTCATCTTCCGGCAGCTGGGGGCGAAAGAAGGCGTCCGCCTCTACATGAGCTGTGCCTTGTCCCGGAACGGCACACTTGGTTTTCCAGGCCTTCTGCTCCATCTTTGGTGCGCTCCATTCTGCTATAGTGGACCCCTGCAAAGGAGCACCCGATGGCAGGAAAAAGTCTCAACCGAGTTCAATTGATCGGCAATCTGGGGAAAGACCCCGAAATTAAGTACACACCGCAGGGCACGCCCGTGGCCAAGCTCACCATCGCCACCAACGAGCGATTCAAAGATAAGGCCGGCGAATGGCAGGACCGCACCGAGTGGCACAATGTGGTGCTGTGGCAGCGGCTCGCAGAAATCGCCGGAGAATATCTGAAGAAGGGCGGGAAAGTTTACATCGAAGGCCGCCTGCAAACGCACTCCTGGGACGACAAGACCAGCGGCCAGAAAAAATACATGACCGAAGTGGTGGGGAGCGATCTGATCCTGCTCGGCGGACGCGGCGAAGGCGGGGGCGGTGGAGAGTTCAGCGGAAGCTCGCGCGGCGCAGGCGCATCAAGCGGCGGCAACAATTTCGACCAGCGTATGCCGGAACCGGAGCACGCGGCAGCAGCGTCAGGGCCGATTACGGATGAGGATATTCCGTTCTGAAGGTGCTGATGTTCCGTCGCAGTAAAGAACAGCTGCTGGATAATCTCGAATCTTTGCTCGTTAGCGCGGCGAACGGTTTCGTAGGGATCGGCAAGTAGGGATTAGTCGCTGCCTTATGTGCCCAGATTGGCCGACGGCGAAACACGCTCGAACAGCGAAACAATGCGACTGGACAGAATCCGTGAGCTGTGCGACTACTTAGTCTCCCTTGGAGCAACGCTAAGCGCTCGCGGTGCTTCGGAATTGGGCTGTGCGGTGTTGGCAGCGAGCCGGACGGTTGCCGGGGTGCCGAGCACTGAATTTTTGGGTGAGTCCCGCATTGTTTTACGACGGATAGAGAACGAAAAGACGGCTCTGACTGAGGACGAACGCGTAGATTTGCTGGACATTCTGCGACAATTGAACGAGGCCTTTGACCGCCGCAAGCTGCAGACCCACGGTGAACCTCACTTCTAACCGCCTCAGTGTGCCGCCCCCGCCGGCCCTTTCCTGATCGCTTTCTTGAGCGCAAACACGATCGGCACGCATCCGAAGCACATTAGCGCCATGTAGCGGAAATCGTCAACGTAGGACCACAGACGCGCCTGGCCGGTGAGGGTCTGATTGATCAATCCATAGGCTTGCTGCAACGCGTTGACGGGCGAGGCTCCTCGCGCGCTTAAGTATTGTTGCGTCCCCTGCAGCGCGCCGTGGACCTCAATGCGTGCCGGGCTCAGCGAAGCCGCCAGTTCATTACGATGGACTTGCTCGTGCCGGGCGACAATTGTGTTCACTACGGAGATTCCGATGCTGCCTCCGATGTTGCGCAGCAAATTGTAAAGGCCGCTGGCGTTGCCAATTTCTTCGTTCTTGAGAAACGCCATCGCGGTGGTCGAGAGCGGGACAAAGACACATCCCGAGCCGAAGCCGCTGATCAGGATGGCCCACAAGAATGTCCACTGCCCGATGGAGAGATTGACCTCTCCGAACCAGATGCTAGCCGCGCCGAACAGAGAGAAGCCGAACGCGATCAGCCAGCGATTATCGATCTTTGCGGTGAGATAGCCGATCATCGGCATGGCCACAATCGCACCGATGCCGCGCGGGCTCACTGCCCAGCCTGCCGCCAGCGCGGTATATCCCATCAACTCCTGATAGAAGAGCGGCAGCAGCGTAACTAAGCCGTAGATGGCCGCACCGAACAGGCCGATGAGCAGGCATCCGATGGCGAAGTTGCGATGTTTGAAGACACGGAGATCGACCAGAGGCTTCTCGCTGCGAAACTCTCGAATGAGAAACGCTACGAAACTGATGGCCAGTATGGCGGCAGCCCAGCGAATCCAGGTTGCGCCGAACCAGTCGTCTTCCTGGCCTTTATCGAGGATGATTTGCAGGCAGCCGAGCCAGACGGCAAGCAATCCTAACCCAATGCCATCGAACTTGCCGGGATGCGCGTCTTTGATATAGGGAGGATCTTCCACGTAGCGCGAGATCATGAAGATGGCAAAAGCGCCGACGGGAATGTTGATGTAAAACGCCCAGCGCCAGGAATAGGAGTCGGTGAGCCAGCCGCCGAGCGTCGGGCCGAGCACGGGCGCGACCACCACGCCCAGGGCGAATACGGCCATCGCCAATCCGCGCTTCTGCGGAGGAAAGGTTTCGAGCAGAATCGATTGCGAGAGTGGTTGCAGAGCGCCGCCACCGGCGCCTTGCACCGCTCGCGCAATCAGGATCAAGGCCAGGCTGGTGGCCGCTCCGCAGGCGAAAGAAGAAACTGTGAAGATGACGATGCAGGTGATGAGAAACCGCTTGCGCCCGAAGCGCAACGAGAACCAGGAACTGGCCGGCAAGATAATGGCGTTGGCGACGAGGTAGCTGGTGAGCACCCAAGTAGCTTCGTCGTTGCTGGCCGACAAACTACCCGCGATGTAAGGAAGGGCGACGGCGGCGATGGAAGTGTCCAGCACTTCCATGAAGGTCGCAAGCATTACCGCAATTGCGATGAACCAGGGATTGCGCGCGGGTTTTCCTTGATCTGGGGCGGAGAAACCGTTGTTTGCCGGTTGTGGAGTCATCGCTTTCTGCCCCAAGCCTCAGGTTCGTAATGAACTGTAAAGATGCTCTCACCAGCCGCGAGGTTTCAAGGTGTCTCGATCAACTGGGTTTTTGTCGAATCGAGGAACTGAGCACCAGTGATCTTAACTTCGGCTATGATGGTTGGCGGAGAAATTTTTCATGGCCGAACCATTAGCGGACAAACAATTGGCCGATAAGCAATGCGTTCCCTGCCGCGGCGGAGTGCCTCCGCTTAAGGGAAAAGAGCTTGAAGCGCTGCACAAAGTTGTTCCCCAGTGGAGCGTGATCGACGAACATCACTTAACGCGAGCCTACAAGTTTCCCGACTTCGCGCAAGCGCTTGAGTTCGTCAATCGCGTGGGCGCGCTGGCGGAGGAACAGGGGCACCACCCCGACATTTTACTGGCCTGGGGAAAAGCCGAGGTCACAACGTGGACGCATAAGATCGACGGCCTCACCGAAAGTGATTTCATCATGGCGGCGAAGATCGACCGGATTCTCGGAGCGTAGAGGGGATTCGATTCAGGATCGCGAAATCGTTCTACGATTCCCGTCCGCCACGCAGCGCCAGCGCCCACAATCCCGCAGGGATCAGCATGAGCACTCCGGTACCGGTGGCAACCGTACGCACGGAGACGCCCGAATCGAGCAGGCGTCCGCACAGGTAAGCTCCGGCCGCGATGGTGAGCATGGCTAAGCCCAAGTCGGCGGAGAATACACGTCCGCGGAAACGGTCGTCGGTATGAAGCTGCAGCAGCGTCGTGGAGAATACCCACACCATCGATCCTCCGGCGTGCGCAAACATGGCACAAGCGGCCGCCATCCACACCGTGCGGCTGCTGCCAAGAAGTCCGTATCCAACCGCGATGATCAGATAGCCGAAGAGTATGCCGAGTTGCAACCGGCGGTCGGCGCGGCCCGCCCAGCGGGCGGCGACTAGAGGGCCGACGAGCGCTCCCAAACCGCGCCCGCCGAGCAAGATGCTCATGCCCAGCATCGATGCGCTGGCGGCGTCCGCATGGTGCCAGTGGAGTGCAAATTCGTGCGCGCCCATGACAGTGAAAATCACCCAACTGGGGCCGATCATAAGTTCGCCGGCTTTCGCAAAGACCGTGGGCAGCAGCGTGCGATGGCTGCGTATGTAGCGGATGCCCTCCAGCACCGGCGAAAAGTCAGCCAGGTCGCGCGGCCGCAGCGGCGCGGCGGACTCGGCGTGGGGCTCGGCGAAGTGCATTCCTCCGATAAGAACGGCCGAGGCCATGAAGGAGAGCGCATTCAATACGAATACGGCATCCCGTCCGACGAAGGCTGCGACCACTCCACCCACTGAGGCACCCACTAACAAGTTCACGGACCAGGTCGCCGAAGAGAGAGTGTTGGCGATCAAGACTTCGCCCTTCGCAGCGATGGCTGGGAGTACCGCGTTGCGCGCCGGTTCGAAGAATGCGGCCATGAGGGTCTCAGCCAGGAGCAAGGGATAGACCAGCCATACCATGGAACGCGAACGCACCAGCAACATAGACAGCACGACGGCGCAACGGACCAGGTCGGCGGCAATCATCACCTGCTTGCGGCGCAAGCGATCGTTCACCACACCCGCCGTTGGTCCCACAAAGGTTTGCGGCAGAACTTGCAAAACCAAAGCCAATGCCACGGAACTGGCATGACCGGTCAACTGCAAGAGCAGCGTATAAATGGAGAGAGTGTAGAACCAGTCGCCAATCTCGCTGACAATTTGAGCCGACCAGAGGCGACGAAAATTACGGTTGCTTCTGACAAGGCGCCAGAACGAAGCAAGAGAGATTGACGGTGCCGCATGCTCTGGTTGGGGTTCCATGCGAATGGTTAGGGTAACAAAGATGTGCCTGCCGTTGACTCTGGATCGTTGACTCCGGATCGGCTTTCCGCCTACCATGCACGTGCGATTCTGCTAACCCGGCCTCTGCACGTTCGTCCCACCCAAGGAGGGACTCAATTGATGAACCGATCCCGGACTCTTTGTGCGCTTGCGCTCTCGTGCTTTGCCGCGGCGTCTTTCCTTGCCCTACTGGCTTTTGCCCAGAGCGATGACATTGCTCCCAATGAAAACCTCGTTGTCGAAGGAATTCCGAAGATTCCGGTGGCGATTGGTGAAACCGCCGGTCGTTACGGCGAATTTCGCGCCGATGTCTTCGAGAGCTGGCATCCCACAAACCGCGAAATGCTGATCGAGACCCGATTCGGCGATACCTATCAGGTTCATCAGGTCAAGTTTCCCGGCGGCGCACGCACACAGCTCACATTTTTTCCCGACCGCGTCGCAAACGCGTACTACCAACCCGTAACTGGCGATTCCTTTCTGTTTGTTAAAGATATCGGCGGAGCCGAGTTTTTTCAGATATATCGTTACGACCTGGCCACCGGAAAGATCACACTGCTGACTGACGGCAAATCGAGAAATGTAAGCCCGCACTGGTCTTATCAAGGGGATCGCATCGCGTATGGGTCCACGAAGCGTACCGGCAACGATGTCGATATTTGGGTCGTCGGGGCGAACGATCCTGGAAGCGCACGCATGGTTGCGCAAATGGAAGGCGGTGGATGGGAGGTTTCCGACTGGTCGCCGGATGGCAAACAACTATTGGCCATCAATGGCATCTCGGCAGCCGAGAGCTACGTGTGGCTGGTCGATGTCGATTCCGGCAAGAAGGAATTACTGACTCCGAAGTCTGGCGCGGAAACGGTGGCGTACGGTAACCCTCGCTTCGCCAAAGATGGCAAGGGCGTTTTCGTCACCGGCGATGAGAATTCTGAATTCCAGCGGCTGATGTATCTGAATCTGGCATCGCACAAGGCCAAAGTATTGATTCCGGCGAAATGGGACGTGGACGAATTCGATCTTTCGAAAGACGGAAAATTGATTGCGTTTGAAACCAATGAAGACGGACTCAGCGCGCTCCATGTCTTCGATATCGGGGCCAATAAAGAGTTATCCGTACCGAAACTACCTTCCGGTGTGGCATTCAACATCAAATGGCGGGATAACCGCGAGTTCGCCTTTAGCCTGGATGGGGCGGATCATCCTGCCGATACATTCTCGCTGGATGTGCCGACGGGCAAAGTGGAGCGCTGGACATTTGGCGAAGCTGGCGGATTGAACGCGTCGCAGTTCACCCAGCCGCAACTGATTCACTGGAAATCGTGGGACGACCGCTCGATTTCCGGCTTCCTCTATAAGCCGCCGGCAAAGTTCAGCGGCAAGCGGCCGGTCATTATCGATATTCACGGCGGACCGGAAGGCCAGGAGCGGCCAGGTTTTCGCGGACGCGATAATTATTTTATCAATGAACTCGGTGTCGCCATGATTTATCCCAACGTTCGTGGATCGACTGGATATGGAAAATCGTTTCAAAAGCTCGACAACGGATTTCGGCGGGAAGGCTCATATAAGGACATCAATTCCCTGCTCGATTGGGTTCAGACGCGTCCCGACCTCGATGCGAGTAAAATCATGATTACGGGCGGCAGTTACGGCGGATTCATGACCCTGGCCGTAGCCACACAGTATAACGACCGCATCTGCTGCTCGGTCGATGTGGTGGGGCCTTCGAACCTGGTTACCTTCCTTGAGCACACATCGGGCTATCGACAGGGTTTGCGGCGGGTGGAGTACGGGGATGAGCGCGATCCTAAAATGCGCGAGTTTCTGGAAAAAATTGCCCCGGCGAATAATGCCAAGAACATCACCAAGCCTTTATTCGTGATTGCTGGACAGAATGATCCGCGGGTTCCGGCGAGCGAATCCGCCCAGATGGTGCAAGTCGTGCGGCAGGACGGAACTCCTGTTTTGGTGGCTGCTCGGCAAAGACGAAGGCCACGGATTCGCCAAGAAGAAGAACCGCGACTATCAGTTTTATGCCACGATCATGTTTGTGAAGGAATTTTTGCTGAAATAGGCTGTAGCGCGCCTAATTTTGTCGCCTATCCAACTTGTCATCCTCAGCAAAGTAAATGCTTCGCGAATGCGAGGCACTTGCGCAGTCGAAGGATCCCATTCACCCTGTCATACTCAGCGGTTCGTCCAGGACGTCTCCCAATCTGCGCTGCCATCAATTTCATTCACTCCGACCGAGCTTGATCTTCAGATCTTCGGCAATCTGCCTGCCGTGGAAGCGGCCATTTTCGATAAAAATTTCATTCGTGCGCGACCCCGCCACAATCACTCCGGCGACATAAACTCCCGGCACATTGCTTTCGAGCGACACCGGATCGCAAACCGGACGATGCTGGTCGGGGGAGAGTTCAATGCCCATGCTGCGCAGAAAATCGTAGTCCGGATGATAGCCCACCAGGGCAAAGACGAAATCGTTCTTCAGGCGCAACGGCCCCCGAGGTGTGTTGATGACGACGTGGTCCAAGCCGATTTCCTGCACGGTGCTGTTGAAATAGGCTTCAATCTCGTTGCCCTTGATGCGGTTTTCGAGATCGGGCTTGATCCAGTATTTCACGTGGTGGTGCAGTTGCGTGCCGCGATAGACCAGCGTGACGCGTGAGCCGTGGCGCCACAGATCGAGAGCCGCTATGGCCGCGGAGTTCTTGCCGCCGATCACCAGTACATCGGTGTCGTAGTATGGATGAGCGTCGCCGTAGTAATGGGAGACCTTCGGCAGATCTTCGCCGGGGATGCAAAGCTGGTTTGCAAGATCGTAGTAGCCGGTGGAGACGATCACTTTGCGGGTTCGGTAGTCGTGCGGCCGGCTGGCACGGTCGGTGGCGGTGATGCTGAAATTTCCGTCTTCGCCCATCACTGTTTTGACCCACTCATATTGGCGAATATCGAGATGGTAATGCTCGCTGACCTTGCGGTAATACTCCAGGGCTTCTTCGCGGGTGGGCTTTTGCCGGGCGGTGGTGAAAGGGATGTCGCCAATCTCGAGCAGTTCGGGAGTGGTGAAAAACAACATGTTGGGCGGATAGTGATAGAGCGAATTCACCAGACAGCCCTTGTCCAGCACGATGACCTTGAGACCAACCTTCTGCGCCTCGATGGCGCAGGCCAAGCCTGTGGGCCCGGCTCCGATCACCAGCACGTCCGTGCGCACCTCGGGTTGCGGACGAGCTATTGCCTTGGGCAAAGTCTCAATCTCTTCGGCGGTGAGAAGATCGGGCATGGGTTCCGGAGCGTTTAGCACAGTAGAGACCGATGATTCTAGCACGCGCGCACGAACATGCTCTGTACATCACAGGCCAGGGTGTGAGTCCGGTGTACGCCACGCGCTATAATTTTCGGTTACCTCATTCATTCACAGCGCTCTAGTCAGGACACGCTATGCCGATCTCCACCGAAGCTGCTTCTCGTATGCGCATTGAATCCGACAGCATGGGACAAATCGAAGTCCCGGCTAACGTTTATTGGGGAGCGCAGACGCAGCGGTCGTTGCTGCACTTCAACATTGGGCGCGACACCATGCCGCCGGAATTGATTCAGGGGTTTGGAACGCTGAAGAAAGCGTGCGCGCTGGTGAATCAGGATCTGGGCAAACTGTCGGCGGACAAGGCAAAACTGATTGTGCAAGCCGCCGACGAAGTGATCGCGGGCAAGCTGAACGACCAGTTTCCGCTGCGCGTCTGGCAGACGGGGAGTGGCACGCAGACCAACATGAACGTGAACGAGGTCATTTCGAACCGGGCCGTTGAAATTGCCGGTGGCGAGCTGGGAGCGAAGAAGCCGATCCATCCCAATGATGATGTGAATATGTCTCAGTCGTCGAATGACACGTTTCCCACGGCCATGCACATCGCGGCGGCGGATCGGGTGAAGAACACGCTGATTCCGGCGATCAGGAGCGTGCATGATGCAATCGCGGCCAAGGCGGAAGAATTCCATAATGTGGTAAAGATCGGCCGCACGCATCTGCAAGATGCCGTCCCGCTGACCTTTGGGCAGGAGTTCGGAGGATGGGCAAGCTTGTTGCAGCGCGACATCAAGCGCCTGGAACAGGCGCTGGACGGCCTTTACGACCTTGCCATCGGTGGAACGGCGGTAGGTACCGGACTGAACACGCATCCTGAATTCGCGGAGCGCGCCGCGAAAAAGATTGCCGAACTCACCGGCCTTCACTTCCGCTCGCACCCCAACAAGTTTGCCGCGCTTTCGGGGCACGACGAGATTGTGTTTGCGCAGGGCGCGATGGAAACGCTGGCGGCGTCGCTAATGAAGATTTCCAACGACATTCGCTGGCTGGCCTCCGGGCCGCGCTGCGGACTGGGCGAACTCTCTATCCCGGAAAATGAACCTGGATCGTCGATTATGCCGGGCAAGGTAAATCCAACCCAGTGCGAAGCGATGACCATGGTGTGCGTGCAGGTTCACGGCGCGACCGCAGCCGTAGGATTCGCGGGATCGCAAGGAAATTTCGAGCTCAACGTGTACAAGCCGGTGATTATTTACAACTTTCTGCATTCGGTCACGCTGATCGCCGATGCCTGCCACGGATACGTTGAGTACATGATCAAGGGAATCGAGGTAGATCGCGTTAAGGTGGAGTGGTACGTGAAAAATTCTCTGATGCTGGTTACGGCGCTGGCGCCAAAGGTGGGATACGACAAGGCCGCGCAGATCGCCCATACCGCGCACGCGGAGCACAGCAGCCTGCGCCAAGCGGCGTTGAAGCTGGGCTATCTGACCGGCGAGGAGTTTGATCAGCTGGTAAGGCCGGAGAAGATGACGCGGCCGTAAGCGCTTCTCACGGGTCTACGAGCGTGCGGCTTCTTTACGTATACACATTGTATATACCCAATGTTTACTCTGTATCTATATCAGTGTGCCAATACAGTCTATGCCAAAAAACACAAGTCACAAAATGGGGTAACAGCCCTCGGCGATGTCCTTAGCCCACGTTCGTCATCCCGAGTGGGCGATCCGATTGTCATCGAGGCAGGGGAAGGGCGCGTCGAACTGCGATCCGCAGAGAGAATCCCGACTCTCGAAGAACTCGTGTCGCGAATTACAAAAACCAGCCGTTATGAAGAAACCGAATCGGGGCCTGACAAGGGGAAGGAATTTGTTGAATGGCAAGGCTGTATGTGCCCGGCGCAGGAGACATCGTATGGCTGGATTTTGATCCGCCGGCTGGCCGCGGACAAGGCCGGCGCCGTCCGGCATTGGTGCTAACCGAGCTGACTTACAATCGTGCGAGCGGTCTGGCTGTCGTTTGCTCTCTTACCAGGGGGGCGAAAACCTTACCCCTTCGCGCTTCCCGCTGTGGTCGACAACATAGAGGGAGCAGTGTTTGGTGGATCATCTCAAGAGCATCGACTGGAAGGCACGCGATGTAAAGTTTCACCCCAAAGCGGACCCGGCGTTGCTGCGTAGAGTCCGTGGTTATGTCGCGGTGCTTCTGAGTATTCCGTAACGCCCGCGACAGCAGCTTATTTCCCAAGAAACGTCCCATTACTATTGGGCCGGTTCCTCAATCAGCAAGACTCCACCTTCTTCTTCGGCGTGGTGGTGATCACCACTGTACTCACCAGAATCAGAACTGTTCCGATGATTGTCCGCGGGCCGAGTTGCTCTCCGCCGAGAAAATATCCCAGCAGAACGGCCACGACTGGATTCACGTAGGCATATGTCCCTACTTTGGTTGGCGATTCGTGGTGGATGAGCCACACATAAGCAGTGAAGGCGACAATCGAGCCCGCGACAATTAAATAAATCAGCGCGAGCCACGCGCCGGTGGAGACTGCGCGCACATGGAAGTCGCGGAACTCTCCCAACATCGCCGCCGCCACGGTCAGTAGAATCCCACCGGAAAGCATTTGCGATCCCGAGCTCATCACTTTTGATTCGGGCAAGGACAGCTTGCGGGTAAGAATTGCCGCTGTAGACCAGCTGATTGCCGATACGACCAGCGCAATCGCGCCATAAGTGTCAATCGCGCCTTCGCCCAGGCCTTTCGAGAGGCTGACAAGGACCAGCACTCCGCAAACCCCGAGCATCAATGCAACTGCCAGTCGAATAGTCAGCTTGTAAGTACGCAGTAAAAGAATCTCTGCGAGGGCCATAAAAACAGGGATTGTCGCCATCATGAGCGCGGCAATCCCCGAGGGCACGCGCTTCTCGGCCCAGAAAAGCAAGCCATAATCAAAGACAAAGATCAACACAGCCAATAACAAAGTTCCGCCCCACTCGCGGCGTGTGGGCGAGGGCGTACCTTGGGCGCGCATCCAGACATAGAGAACAATTCCGGCGACGAAGAACCGGATTCCGGCGAGCAGAAACGGCGGTACCTCGCGAACTCCGACGCGGATCGCGAGAAATGTGGAGCCCCAAACCAGGTAAATGATGGCGAAAGCCAATAAAATCTTCCCTCGATTTGGACGGGATGTGGCTTCCATGTAGGTCTCGCGTTTGTTGCGGGGACGACCAGCGACTGATTTTAAATTGGATTGGCGACTCGCACCCGTGGACGCAATTCCACAGACCAAAATTTTCAATCGCACGGATCGTACTTTTGTCTGCCGAGGTTTACTTCTTTACCTGGCTGGTATGGCTGGCCGCGCACTGCCAGCGCCCTTCAGTGAATACCCAGGTGTCGGTGAAGCGCCCAGTGTGCTCGTAGGGCTCGCCCTGGTAGATTCCCTTGGCGTAGTACATGCCGGTCACCACTGCGGAGTCGCCGTACATGCTGACTTTTAAATCTTGAATGGTCACACTGGTGGGTTTGACCTGTGGGTCTTGAATATCGGCAAGAAATTGTGCCTTGTTACTGACTTCGCCATCGTATTCCGTGTTGATGAAATGGGCGCCGATCAGGCCATCCACAGCGCGGCAATCACGATTCACCTGGGCTTCATTCCACAGGTTCCATCGCCAGGAGTTTGTCTTCCTGGGAGTCATCTTTACCTGTTTGGGCGGGCGTGTGTGCGGTCGAGAAGAAAGCCCACATCAGGAAGCAGCATGTCGTACGCAGCATGGGTGTTGCTCGTCGCCGCATCCCCACGTGAGGCGAACCGCTGCGAAAAGATAGTAGAGGTTTAGAGGTTCACGCTATTGGAAATCAAGTGGAAGAGTTACGCACTTCATTAAGAATGCAGGAGCAAAAGCCGTCGGGACGCGGGCGCTACTAAGACGTGACGCAACTAAAATGCCCACCGCAACAATGCCGCGCCCACGGTGAAGCCCGCGCCGACCGAAGCCATCAGGACCAGGCTTCCCCTCTTCAGCTTGCCTTCTTCGACCGCGCTATTCATGGCTAACGGGATGGTGCCGGCGGTGGTGTTGCCGTAGCGATCGATGTTGACGATCACGTTTTCCGGGCGAAGGCCGAGACGCTCGGCGGTGGCATTGATGATGCGCAGGTTCGCCTGATGGGGAATGAAGGCATCGATATCAGAACCTTTAAGGCCGTTGCGTTCGAGCAACTTCAGGCAAGCTTCGGTTTGCTTGCGCACGGCGAATTTGAAAACCTGCTGGCCGTCCTGATGAACGTAATGCATCTTCTGTGCGACGGTTTCACGGGAGGCCGGATTGAGGCTGCCGCCGCCAGGCATATAAAGATAGCAACCGCCGGAACCATCGACCTCGTGGATGAAGTCGATCAGGCCGACGGAATCGTCCTCGGCGGGTTCGAGGAGCACCGCACCAGCACCATCGCCAAAGATCACGCAGGTTGCGCGATCCGTGTAGTCGATGATCGAGGACATCACGTCGGCGCCGATCACGAGGACGCGCTTGTGAGCGCCAGTGGCGACGAATTGCGCTCCGGTTTGCACCGCGTAAATAAAGGCGGAGCAGGCGGCAGAGATATCGAATCCCCATACGCCCGTGGCTCCCAGTTTGTGTTGGACGAGGCAGGCCGTGGAGGGAAAGAACATATCGGGCGTAACGGTGCCCACAATGATGGCATCGACGTCGTTTGGGCCAAGGCCGCGCTGGGCAAGGGCTTTCTTGGCAGCCTCGACGGCCAGGTCGCTGGTGGCAACTCCTTTGTCGACCACGTGGCGTTCGCGAATGCCGACGCGGGCGAGTATCCAGTCATTATTGGTGTCGACCATTTTTTCGAGGTCGGCGTTGGTGAGAAGACGGGGTGGCACATAGGTCCCGAGGGCACTGATCTTCACTCTGGTGAGAGTCGGTGTGGTCAATGAGAGCTCCTGAGTATGAGACTCAGTATTTTGAACGATTGAAGGCGGAATGTCTAACTGAGGGCGATGGCGTGATTGGTTCTACGACCCTCTTGGGAAATCGAGATGCCAGCGGCTCAATCATGCTGTGGTTGCGGGGAGGGATATTGTCCATTACGCGGCACGAAGTGCCTTTTCATGCTGCATCCACTCGCGAACAAAGGCCGGGCAGGCGACGATGCCGAAATGTCGACCCTCACCGCCTGCCAGATACATAACAGCGTCGTGATCCAGTTCTTCCAGATGAGCCAAATCGAGCAGAGGCCATAACGCGCAATCGAGGGCAGAGGAAACAAGTTGGTCAAGATAAGCCAGGTGACCTTGAGAGAGCGAGCCGGCGACGCGAACCGTAACATTTGGCGAAACGAATTTTGATGGAAGATTGCGCATGTACTTAAACTCGACCCTGTATTGAAATTTTTATTGCCGCCAACTAGTGAGATGACGCGGCGAGGCGTTTCTTGCGCAAATAGTTGTAAGGATGTGTAAATCTTTGGTTCCGGCAAGGATGCATCTGAGGATGGGATTGGGTTAGTCGGTCAATTTGATAAGGAAGCGAGCCAAACGCGCGATGAATCGTCGCAAATAACACGACCCTTCGGCAAGCTCGGGACAGGCTCTTCGCTGCGCAAAAACCCTTGCTCAGGAGACAGTCAAACCGACCCACTACCCAGGATTGGTATCCTAAGTTGGAAATGAAGCTGGGAAGCGCAAAAATAAGCCAGGCACCGGGGGCCCACTGCACACGCAAGAGCCCGTTACCGTTGCTTCCTTCCGGACCTGGCGGGGTTGGCGAGAATACGTCGCGTGAGACCGATGCCTGACTCGAATCATTTTAGCAAACCTCCGTCCGGATCCGTTTGTGCCGAACAATCTGGTGATGCGCTCGGGCAAAGGACGGGTGACTTTTGGTGCAAGAAGAAGCGAGGAAAGCCTTCCCTTCTTGATAGAAGTTGTCGAACAATAGAAGCTTAAGTAATTGCAGTTGAACAACCGTGCCTGACAAGAACGTGAAGGGCGTTTCAGGCACTTCTCTCAATACCTGATCATGCAGCTTGCCGACCAATCCGGAGTGATCCCGCTTCCGCAAGCGATCAACAAATACTTCGAACTATCGCTGTACATGCTTGTTTTAATGGGATTTGGGACCCTTGCCAGCACCGGCGGACTGGATGTGCCGACGATATTTCTGGTGGGCGTAGCGCTTGCATTTCGCGGCTATCTGCTGGCGGAGCGGCGCCGGGTCGTTTTTTCGGAGCGCTGGACCACGCCCCTGACGATTGCGTATTTCGTTTTCTACGCGGCGGATTACTTCTTGCTTTCACGCGCTTTCCTGGCGGCAACGGTTCACCTGGTGATGTTTGCCGTGGTGGTGCGCACGTTTTCGCTGCGCCGCGACCGCGACTACACGACGCTGGCGATTCTATCGTTTCTGATGGTGCTGGCCTCTGCGGTGCTTACCGTGGACAGTGTTTTTCTGATCTTCTTTGCCGGATTCATGCTTATGGCGGTCGCCACTTTCATTCTGATGGAGATGCGTCGGTCAGGGCGAGCCGCAAAGTTTCAAGCGCGACACTCCAGCGATGCGCACGAGCACCGGCATTTGGCCTTCTCGCTCGCGCGGATGACCCCGGGATTGGTGCTGATGATATTGCTGGGCGCGGCGGCGGTGTTCTTTCTTTTGCCGCGCATGTCGGCCGGCTACCTTGGCGGTTACTCCTTTGGCACCGATCTTTCCACCGGCTTCAGTGATCACGTGCAACTGGGACAGATTGGACAGATTCAGCAATCGAACGCGGTGGTGATGCACATCCAGATTGCAGGGGACAAGAGTGGACTGTACGCGCTGCACTGGCGGGGCATTGCACTGGCGAATTTCGACGGAAAGAACTGGTCGAATCCGCAACAGCATGGTGAATTGCAACGAGAGGCCGACGGGGCGTTTTCCATACCAACCTTCATCCAGGGGATCGCTCCGGTCTCCAGGTCGCAACGTCAGGCTGGGCCCGGAACAACTCCTCACCTGATTCACTACCGTGTGTTGCTGGAACCAATTGGTACGAATATTTTCTTTCTAGCCCCTTGGGGACGCCGAGTGATGGGAACGTATCGAGCGATGGGGATTGACGCGGGGGGAGCGATTTACGATCTCGACAGCCAGCGCGCCATCAGTACCTACGAAGCGGATTCGGACATCGCCAAGCCGTCCGCGGCGCTGCTGCAATCGGCGGGAAGCACGCTTCCGCAATCCGCTTCGGACTATCTACAAGTACCATCCACGCTCGATTCTCGCATTCCGCAACTGGCGGAACAGATTGCCGGTTCGGCCTCCAATAACTACGACAGGGCTGCCGCGGTTGAAACGTATTTGAAAACCCACTACGGATACACGCTACAGTTGACGGGTATTCCTGTCGCCGACCCGCTTGTTAATTTCCTTTTCGTGCGTAAGCAGGGCCATTGCGAATACTTTGCATCTTCGATGGCAATTATGTTGCGCACGCTAGATATTCCATCGCGGGTGGTGAACGGCTTCCGCAGCGATGAATTCAACGACGTGACGGGTAGCTACGTAGTGCGCGCCAAGAATGCGCACTCTTGGGTGGAAGCCTACTTTCCGGGCTACGGATGGGTCACATTCGATCCCACGCCGGGTGGAGAGATCGGAACTCCACAGGGCTGGGATCGGGCGATGCTCTATCTGGATGCGGCAGAATCCTTCTGGAGAGAGTGGGTGATCAGCTATGACTCCTCACACCAGTACGTTCTGGGGCGTGCGGCGTTGAGCGGGACCCGCAACTCATGGGAGAGAATTCGCGCATGGACCAGTCTGCGCTATGCGCGTCTGCTGGATCGGATCAGGCGCGATCAACAAAAAGCGGAGCAAGCTCCCGAACGTTGGTTCGGAGGCGGATTGGCGGCTGGCCTGCTTCTGCTCTTGCTGGCCAACGCGGCCCGGATTACAAAGATGATGCGCATCAGGGAACTGAAGGCCCATCCTGAACGGTCTCCCGATGAGGCGGCTGCGATGTGGTACGAGCGGATGGCTCGCTACCTGGCGCGGCGTGGAGTGAAAAAGTCGGCAACGCAGACTGCCCAGGAGTTTGTGTGCCTGATTGAAGATGTGCGATTGCGGACACAAGTTTGCCGCTTCACCGATGCCTACGAGTCAGCCCGGTTCGGAAATTCTTCAGACGACGCACGGCGACTGCCGGAGTTGTATGAAGAAGTGGAATTGGCAACCCGAAAATAACTCAGCCTAGAGCGTTCACTCTCTCACCGATAATTCTGGAGTTCCTAAAAATGCCAGATCACCCCGCCACCGAGAAAATAGTTATGCTGGCGAGTTTTTCCTGTGTCCGCCAGAGGAAGGTTGGGAGTGCCAGACCAGAAGTCGCGAACCTCGCCGCGTATGCTCAGGCGCCTCAATCGGCCTTGAAAGGGACGGACGTCCAGGCCGAATCCGCCTTGAAGGACGCCAGAAGTTGATGAGCCGCCAGGATTGCTGCCGTAATAATTAAGATTACTGCTTTCGGTGAAGTGGCCGAAACCGCCGCCAACGCTCACCCAAGGCGAGAATGCAGTCGCGGGAAATAGATTGAACCGAACTGATGGCGTAACAAAGATCTGTTTGTAATCCGCGGGAACGACATCGCTGCCAGAACCGAGATCTTCATCAAGATTGAAAACAGCGGGCACCTCTCCTGAAATGGAGTAGATCGGAGTACCAAGAAGGCGACGCGAATAGTTAACTTCAAAGGTGAGCCCGTGGCCCGAGCGCACGAAGGGGTTGGGATAAGTCGCGCCCACAATGCCTTGGTCGCTGATGAAGGTGCGGCCAAAGATTCCGGTGATCTCATTCTTCTCGTCCTGGGCCAGGGCAGAACCTCCCAGCGTACACACCACGAATGCCAGGACTGCGAATACGGCCTGTTTTCCAAACATTTCCCCTCCCAGAGGCGGGATAATTGCTTTTGTTCGGTTAGCCTAGCATGATGATTAGAGATTTTTACCCGAAGGTCACTGTCGTTCGTGGTGCCTTTGGTTACGTGGAAACCCAGAGCGGATCGCGCTGAAAGGCCCGCAGCGCAAAATGTTAAACTAATTAGATTGCATGCCTTCAAAGAACCTCACTATCCCGCGTCCCGACAACAGGACCGTTGCTTCAGTGGCGGAGGCTCCCACACAGGGGCGCCATCAGAGAATTGGTTTTGTCAGCCTGGGATGTCCTAAGAACCTGGTCGATAGCGAGGTGATGATGGGCCTTCTGGCGCGGGCCGGAGCCGAACTCTCGCCGCGAGCCGAGGACGCCGACGTTATTGTGGTGAACACCTGTTCGTTCATCGAGAGTGCGCAACAAGAATCCGTCAATACGATTCTGGAGATGGCTGCGCATAAGGCTTCTGGCCGGGCCAAAAAGTTGATCGTAGCGGGCTGCCTGGTTGAGCGATTTCGAGATGAAATTCGCAAGCGCATTCCTGAAGTGGATGCTGTGGTGGGTACCGGAGAGTTGGAGATGATCCTCGCCGCGACCGGCATCGCACCGGCGCCGCCGCAGAGGGACTCGCCTTTTGTGGTGCTGCCTTCGCGGGCTGAAGGCGATGCCCGGGCGGCGAAGGGGCGATTCTCCCGCGGACAATGGGATGGCGCGATTGCGGACCTGCCCAACTATTTGTACGACGACGAAACTCCCCGCGTTCTGGCCACGCCGAAGTCGACGGCATACATCAAAATCGCGGAGGGCTGCGATCATCCGTGCACGTTCTGCATCATTCCGCAATTGCGGGGACAATTTCGCTCGCGGAGATTCGAGTCCGTGGTTGCGGAAGCCGAACGACTGGCGCAGAGCGGCGTGCGGGAAATTACCCTGATCGGACAGGATACGACCTGCTACGGAGAAGATTTTGGGCTGAGGGATGGGCTGGCGCTACTGCTGGAGAAACTCGCCAAGATCGAAGATCTTCGCTGGATCCGGTTTCTTTATGCCTATCCGAACAAGATCAGGGGCAGACTTTTAGAGACGATTGGAACGCACGACAAAATCTGCTCGTACATGGACGTGCCGCTGCAACATGCGTCAGCGACCGTTCTGAAGCGCATGAAGCGCGGCGGCGGTGCGGAAGTGTTTCTTCGCTCGATCAGCAAGATGCGGCGCGAGATTCCCGGCTTAACCTTGCGCACCTCGTTCATCGTTGGCTTTCCTGGAGAGACTGAGGAAGAATTTGAAGAGCTCTGTGGATTCGTTCGCGAAGCCCAGTTCGATTGGATGGGGACATTCTCCTACTCCGATCAGGATGGCGCAGCAGCGTATGGGTTGGACAAGAAGCTCTCTTTGCGAGAGATCGAGCAGCGGCGCAAACGTCTCATGGGAATCCAGCGGCAGATCAGCAAGAGGAAAAAGAAAGCGCTGGTGGGACAGGAATTCGATCTTCTGCTGGAAGGAATGTCGGATGAGACCGAGCTGCTCATGGAAGGTCGCACCGTGATGCATGCACCCGAGATTGACGGCAAAGTCTTTGTAAACGACTTTCCGGCGGAGATAACTCCCCAGCCGGGCGAATTTTATCGCTGTGAGATCACGGAAGCGCACGACTATGATCTGGTCGCGAAGATTATTTAGACGGCGGTTCACCGTGGCTTTTTCTTGATTCGATGAGCTTGATTCGGCAAAAAGTTCCGACATCTTCTGACCATGCCTCGCAAGCGCGTTCTAAAACTTCGTTGCCCGATCTGCAAGAAAGTCGTCAAGAACGGCGACCCGGAGTTTCCCTTCTGCAGCGACCGTTGCCGCACGATTGATCTGGGCAAATGGGCGAACGGCGCCTACGTCGTTGCATCGCCGGCAGATGCGGAGGAACAGATTCGGGAGAGTACTCCAGAAGATTCGGACGAAGATTCGTGAAAGACATACCCGAGGCCGCTGCTAAGCGACCCGCTGGCAGCGTGGGTAGCGCCGCCGTCCCGGCGACCATCGCAGGGGCGGGTTCTCCCGCTCCAACATGGGCTACTCTGGTTGCTACGGTTCTAGGTATCGGACGGCTACGGCCCGGGCCGGGTACGTGGGGATCGGCGACAACGGTGCTGCTGTGGGCCGCGGTGGCCAATGCGCTTTCGCCTTCGCTGCGAACGCCGGTTGCAGTCATCTTGGTTGCGCTAGTCATGTTGATCGGCATTCCTGCTGCCACGCGGGTGGCGCGTGGGGCAGGGAGAAAAGATCCGCAGTTTGTGGTGATTGACGAAGTTGCCGGCCAGTTGGTGGCTTTGATCGCAGTGCCGCTCGCATGGAAATCTTTTCTGGCGGGCTTTATACTTTTTCGTGTGTTTGATATTGTCAAGCCGCCTCCGGTGCGGCAATTGGAAACGATTCCGGAGGGGGCGGGGATTGTTTTGGATGACATTGCCGCCGGGTTGTACGCTCTGATAGTTATGCATCTCTTTCTGCACTTTGGTCTTCTAAGCTAGTGCGAGTGTTTTATTCATGGGATTTTCCGATCGTATTCTAGGAAAAAAGAGCTCGAATGGCGGACCGCACATCGAGTCCGTCTCCCCGGTGCTGGCGCTGGCCGGGGGCGAAGTTCGCATCGCAGGCTCGGGATTGCGGCCCCCGCAATGGGAGCGTCCCCACGTGCAGTTTGGGGAAGTAGAAGGTGGAGTGGTAATCAGCTCGGACTCTTTTCTCGTCGCCCGCGTTCCCGACGGGGCTACATCGGGTCCGGTCGTGGTGGCTACCGATGGCCACGTGAGCAACCCGCACACGGTTAAAGTGGCCGTTCCGATTGCCGAGAACTTGCATCCGGTAACCAATCCAGCGCTGGATGCTCAGGGAAATATCTACTCCACATTCTCTGGTTCGCGCGGCCAGAAGGTTCCGGTTGCGGTCTTCAAGATTGACACCAACTATGCCGTGAAGCCGTTTGTCGCGGAGATGATGAACGCAACCGCCATCGCTTTCGATCGCCAGGGACAGATGTATGTTTCCTCGCGCCACGATGGCGCCGTGTATCGGGTGGCGCCGAACGGAACCATGAGCACTTACGCCGAGGGGATGGGAGTCGCCACGGGAATCGCTTTTGATCGCAATCAGAATCTTTATGTTGGCGACCGCAGCGGCACCATCTTCAAGATTGGCCGTGACCAGCAGGTATTTGTTTTTGCCACTCTGGAGCCGAGCGTTTCGGCCTACCACCTAGCCTTTGGTCCCCAGGGCGATTTATTTGTGACGGGGCCGACTACGTCGAGCTTTGATTGCGTCAACAGAATTGATCCGCAGGGGAACGTGCACAAATTTTTCCGCGGCTTGGGAAGACCGCAGGGTTTGGCCTTTGACTCGGTCGGAAATCTGTATGTGGCGGCTTCGCTCTCTGGCAGGCGCGGCATCGTGAAGATCACTCCGGAAGGCAACGCCAGCCTGGAAGTCGCCGGCCACGGTTTGGTTGGCCTTGCGTTTGCGCCGTCGCGAAGCGGGATTCTGGCGACCACGGACGCGGTCCATCATCTTTCCTGGAACATTCAGGGGTTGCCGCTCCTGCCTGAGTAACCTCGCGCGGCAGCGTTGATTTGATAGCCATCCGTTCATTCCGTGTGGCCGCACACAGCATTCAGCATTCAGCTCTCAGCAATTAGCCAGCACGGAATGGTGGCGGCTGAGTGCTCAATGCTCGGCGCGGAATGCCGTTACTGAGGTTTTCATTTACACTTCTAGCCGTGAACGCCGAGATCATTGCGGTTGGCTCCGAACTGCTGACGCCATTCCGCATGGATACCAATTCTCTTTATCTCACTGAGCAGATCAACCAGCTCGGGGTGGAAGTAATTTTCAAGAGTGTAGTGGGGGATAACCTCGGGCAACTGGTTGCGGCGGCACAACATGCGCTGTTTCGGTCGGAGATTGTGATTTTCAGCGGCGGACTGGGCCCTACCGAAGATGACCTCACCCGCGAGGCTGTGGCCCAGGCGCTGGGTGTTCCGTTGCAGCGCGACCGGGAAATTCTTGAGCGCATCGAGCAGCGATTCGCAGCCCGCGGCTGGAAGATGTCCCCCAACAACGCAAAGCAGGCGGACGTTCTCGAGGGCGCAACTGCGCTGCCGAATCCCAACGGGACGGCGCCAGGGCAATGGATGAGCGGCAAGTTCGAGGGGCGCGAAAGAATTGTCATTCTGTTACCCGGGCCTCCACACGAATTGAAGGCTTTGTTCGAGGCGGAGTGCCGGGAGCGATTGCGCGCCAAGCTGCCTGCGGCATTTCTGGCAACCCGAGTGTTGAAGGTTGCGATGCTCGGAGAATCTCTTGTGGATGCGCGTGTGGCGCCCATCTACAAACGATTTGCCAACGTGCAGACCACGATTTTGGCAGGTGCGGGAGAGATTCAGCTGCACTTTAAATCGCGCGCCGATAGTCAGGAAGCGGCGCAGGTGAATGTGGATGAAGCGGCCGATGCGGTTGAGGAAGAACTTGATGACGCGGTGTACTCGCGGGACGGTCAATCGCTCGAACAAATCGTCGGCTACTGGCTGCAGATGCGCAATGCCACAGTGGCCGTGGCAGAGTCGTGCACCGGAGGTTTGCTGGGCGAGAGAATCACGTCAGTGGGCGGCAGTTCGCGCTACTTTGCCGGCGGTGCAATCGTCTACGCCAATGCAGTGAAGACCGAACTGGCTGGGGTGCCCGCCGACATGATCGAGCGTCACGGCGCGGTGAGCCGTGAAGTGGCGGCAGCGCTGGCGGAGGGTATTCGCTACCGTTGCGAAGCGAGTCTCGGAATAGGCATCACTGGCGTGGCTGGGCCTTCGGGAGGGACTCCAGAGAAGCCTGTAGGCTTGGTGTTTCACGCACTGGCCAGCGACAGCGGGACAGAAGTGATCGAGAGGAACTTCCCCGGCGATCGCAAACGCATTCGCTGGTTCGCAACGACGCTGGCGCTCGATATGGTGCGAAGAAAGTTAATGTGAAAAGAGCTGCCTCTAGCTTCCTCGACGGCACTGAGCTAGCAGCGGGAAGCTGGAAGCTGTCCTATGCGCCTTTTCGTTGCGCTTGATATCGATGACGGAATTCGGCACCGTATTGCTCGCTTTCTCGAAGGGGTACGCGGATTGGCTCCCGAGGCGCGGTGGATGCGACCGGAATCCCTGCACGTTACGTTAAAGTTCATAGGCGAGCGACCCTCGGATGATGTCGAGAATATCAGGCTAGAGCTGGGAACGATTACGGCCGACGCGGTTGAGATGAATATCCGAGGCTACGGGTTTTTCCCTGTCGCGCGGGCAGCCCGCATCTTCTGGGTAGGAATTGAGGCGGGTCCGAAATTAACTTCGCTGGCGGCCACTGTGGGTGAAAAGCTGGCGGCGCTCAATATTCCAATAGAGGAGCACCGTTACAACCCTCACCTCACACTGGCGCGCGGCGGGAAAGGCTCGGGCTCGCCGCGCTGGCGAAGTGGGGACGGACCGAATCGCAGCTTTCAGCGTTTGCAGGAGAAACTGGCGGCACTGCCTGCGCCCGATTTTGGTACGATGACGGCCCGTGAATTTTTTCTATATCAGAGCCAGCTTTCGCCTAGCGGGTCAAAGTATGCGAAGCTCGCGGAATTTCAGTTGTTGTAGCGCATCAAACCTGAAACATCTTGTCAACGTTTCTCATCGTCGCCGGATTGAGTTATCTTCTGGGATCGATTCCCTTCGGGTACTTGCTCGTGCGCATCTTCCGCGGTGAGGACGTGCGGCGAAGCGGCAGCGGAAATATCGGGGCAACCAATGTCTCGCGCAAATCGCCAGCACTGGGGGCCGTGACGCTGTTATTGGATGCGCTGAAGGGCAGTGCAGCAGTGGTCGTCGCCTATCGCCTCTCCAGCAGCGGCTGGGTTAAGCCCTTACATGTCATGGCAATGGCGGCATTCCTTGCGGTAGGGGGTCATATATTCCCCATATGGCTTAAATTTCGAGGCGGCAAAGGAGTTGCCACGAGTCTAGGATCGTATTTAGTAATCGCTCCGAAGGCTGTATTGGTGGCGGTGGGTATTTTTATCGTGGTGGTCGCCATCTTTCGTTACGTATCACTGGCCTCCATAATTGCGGTCGCGTCGCTTCCGCTCCTCTTTATTTTCGAGACTCCTCCGCTCGACGATAACTGGATAACTCTGCTATTTATGACCATCACTTCCCTGCTCATCATCGGCCGACACCACGAAAACATCCGGCGTCTGCTGGCCGGCTCGGAGAGCCGTGTCGGAAGCGAGCGTACATGAGCAAGATCGCGATCATCGGAGGGGGCGCCTGGGGCACGGCGTTATCCATCATTCTTGGACGCAGGCAGACGCACGAGGTTCGGCTCTGGGCTCACGAAAAAGAAGTTTGCGAGAGCATTTCGCGGCGCCGCGTAAACGACAAATTTCTTCCCGGCCAGGAGATTCCGGCCTGCGTGACGCCACATAACGATCTCGCTGAAGCTCTTAAGAATGTTGCGATCGTGATCAGTGTGATGCCATCGCAACATTGCCGACGTTTGTCGGAGCAGATGCGTCCGCACCTGCACGAAGACACGCTGATCGTAAGCGCTACCAAAGGGTTGGAGGAGAATTCCCTGCTGCGCATGACCGAAGTGATCGCGCAAACGATCGGAAACGACAGCCGGCAGCCACGAATCGGCGCACTCAGCGGCCCTTCGTTTGCGCTCGAAGCGGCGCGTGGGGATCCGACGGCCATTACCATCGCGTCGCAGGATGCTGCGCTCGCTCACACCATCCAGCGGGAATTCAGCAATGCCAGCTTTCGCATTTATACGAATGATGACCCGATCGGCGTGGAGCTGGGGGGCGCGTTGAAGAATACGATTGCGATCGCCGCCGGGGTGAGCGCAGGTCTCGGGCTGGGACACAATTCCGTGGCCGCGCTCATCACGCGGGGATTGGCGGAGATGACGCGGCTGGTCGTCGCTTGCCGCGGACGTGTAGAAACCATGGCCGGCCTGGCTGGTCTCGGCGACCTGGTGCTCACTTGCACGGGCGGACTTTCCCGCAACCGCAGCGTAGGGGTCGAACTTGGCCGCGGGCGCAAGTTGCCGGAGATTCTCGCGGAGATGCATGGCGCGGTTGCCGAAGGAATTTTCACCACGACGGCAGCCGTGGGGTTGGCGCGGGCTCACCGGGTCGAAATGCCGATCACGGAGCAAATGCACGCCATCCTGCACGAAGGAAAAACCCCACACGACGCAATACACGAACTGATGGCGCGCAGCGGCAAGAGTGAAACGCTTAGGTAACCAAGCGTCTGATTACGTTTGGGCTGCCAATCCGCATCAAAAGTCAGCTTCGGATGACACTTCGGTAATGGCAAAAGGCGACGGTTTTCGCCTGCAACAGCTTCGGCCACATTAAAATTCTATAGATACCCGTGAAACCCGCCGCCACTTCGATCGACGGCTCCGCAGAATTGAGCCAAGGGAGCGACTTGCCTTCCGCGGCAACTACTCCAGCGCGCATCCCAATTTTGTACGTAATCCTCGGCGTGCTGCTGATGATCAGCATCGTGCCCATGTACTTCTACTCCGCGTATGTGGAGGCGATCAACCGTGACCGCCTGAAAACGAACGAGATGTTGCTGCAGAACACGGTGACGCGGTCTCTGGCCGATGACCTCTCGCAACACGAGCGCTCACTGCGGATGATGCTGGCTAACCTTTCGTCGGCGATTCAGGTGGAAAGCGGCGGCGACATTGGCAGCAAGAATATTGAAGTGCCGGAGCTGCGCGCGCTGCTGGAGAACTTCGTTTCTTCCTCCGACGAACTGGCCTATGCCACACTGCTGAACTCGGACGCGAAGGGAATCTCCGCCGGACGCATCGCGCCCGATGCCTTCCTGCAGCGCGAATTGCAACATGGCTACGACGCAGCCCGCGATGGCCGCGCCTACAACGGCCAGGCTTTGCAGGTGGAAGACGGCAAGTCTTCGCGAACCGTTGTGCTGTTCAGCAGTCCGGTGAGTTACGACGGGCGCTTTTTAGGAATGGTGGGCGCGGTTGTAGATCTGAAATTCCTGATTAGCCGGCTGCGTGAAGTCAGCGGCGGCGGCCTGATTCCGTATGTCGTGGATGCCCAGGGGCGACTGGTCGCAGCGGGCACTCCGCTATATGTCACCGGCCAGGACATGAAGAGCCTCGAGATTGTCCGCAATTTTGTGGATGAGGGCAATAAGGCGCAATTGGCCGCGACCAAGGAATTCGCCGTCAAAGAAGGTAAGAACGATGTGGAAATGCTCGGCACTTATAGTCCGGTGACGACGCTCGATTGGGCGGTGGTTGTGCAAAAACCGCAACGCGAGGCCTACCGCGGGGTCTACGAGATGCAGCGTACCGCGCGCCTGTTGGCGCTGATGGCGGTGCTGCTCAGCATAGGGGTGAGTATTTTCGCGGCACGCAGGATTACGAATCCCCTGCAGATTCTCACTCAATCCAGCCGTGCCCTGGCACGCGGAGATTTTTCCCAGAGGGTTCAGTTGTGGAGTCGCACGGAAATTGGAGAACTGGCCGAGACCTTCAATACCATGTCACAAGAACTCGAACACTTCGTCGAAGACCTCAAGAAAGCGGCAGAAGAGAACCGCGCGCTTTTTCTGGGCTCCATTCAAATGCTCGCCGGCGCGGTCGACGAGAAGGATCCCTACACTCGCGGTCACTCCGATCGAGTCACTCGTTACTCCCTGATGATCGCCAAAGAATTGAATTTGCCCATCCCATTTATGGAGACGCTGCAGATCTCCGCGCAGCTCCACGATGTGGGCAAGATTGGCATCGAAGACCAAATCCTCAAAAAGCCGGGCGCTCTTACCGCGGAAGAATTCGAAGTGATGAAGACCCACACTACGAAGGGCGCCAACATTCTGCGTCCGGTAACGCAGCTTGCGGAGATGCTCCCCGGTATTGAGCTACACCATGAAGCGTTGGACGGCCGGGGTTATCCTTACGGACTTAAAGGGGACCAGATTCCGCTGCTAGCGCGGGTAATCGCGGTGGCCGATACCTTTGACGCGTTGACCACCAATCGCCCTTATCAGCATGCACACACTCCGGAAGAGGCTCTGAAGATCATTCAAAACCTTGCCGGCAAGCGGCTTGACCCCGAGGCGGTGGCGGCACTGTTGGCGGTTCACGAACGTGGCGAGATTCGCATCCAGCGTTTTTCTATTAAAAGACCGGCAGCAGCAAGTTCGGGCTCGAACGTCGCGGGGCCTGTCTCTGCGCCAGTGCCTGCCAGCGATGAACTTGGCAACCTGGAAAGAACCCGCGTCTAAAAACTTCCCCCCTAATCTCTAGGGCGGTCGCAGCCTGCGACCTCTTCTCACCGCTATAATCGAGTTTGGAATTCTCATGATTCAAACTCTGTTCGGCAGCACGGAAGAAAAGAAGTCCGGCCTTTTCGATCGCCTGAAGCAGGCGGTCACGCGCACGCGTGAAAACCTGGCCGAGCGGATTGAAGAGGTCGTCTCTTTTGGCAAGGAAATCGACCGCAACACGCTGGACGACCTCGAGGCTACGCTGATCGGTGCCGATCTGGGCTCTACAACTACGCAGGAAATCCTGGGCAAGCTTCGCGAGAAAGCCGACCGGAAGCAAATCAAGGATGTACAGGAGCTGAAACGGCTGCTTAAGGAAGAATTGCTGGCCATCCTGAATGCGGCGAATACGCGGCCCGTTCAGAAGGTGCAAGGCACGCCGGAAGTGATCCTTGTGGTCGGCGTAAATGGTACCGGAAAAACTACGACCATTGGGAAGTTGTCTCAGGTATTTCGAGCGCAGGGCAAGAACGTATTGCTGTGCGCTGCGGACACTTTTCGCGCGGCGGCCATCGAGCAGCTGGAAATTTGGGGAGCGCGAACCGGGACGGAAGTGATCAAGACCAAGCCTGGTGGCGATCCCTCGGCCGTATTATTTGATGCGTTGCAGGCCGCGACCGCGCGAAAGACCGACTACGTGATCGTCGACACCGCCGGCCGGCTGCATACCAAGGCCAGCCTCATGTCCGAGCTGGAGAAAATGCGCCGCACGGCTCAACGGATTATTCCGGGAGCACCGCACGAGACGCTACTGGTCATGGACGCGACGACCGGCCAAAACGGCTTGCAGCAGGCGCGCCTGTTTACACAGTCGGCGGGCGTTACCGGCATCGTGCTTACGAAGCTCGACGGCACGGCCAAGGGCGGCGTGGTAGTGGCCATCTCGCGCGAGTTGGGGCTGCCTGTAAGGTTTGTCGGAGTGGGCGAGAAGGTGGGCGATCTGTTGCCTTTCGACCCGCGAGAGTTTGTGGATTCCCTGTTCGAATAGGAGCGTATTATGCCGGATGCTAACGAGGACCGCTCGCGATTCAGGACCGTTCGTGATTTTCTACGCCGAATGCTAGGGAGGATACCGCCGCAAGCTCCCGGCGATCCTTATGCCTACCGGATGGCACCGGTAGGTCGCGGGCCGAAAGGTCGAAGCGGCGCAGCCGTCGCCGAATTCGAAGAAGACTCCTATCGCGCGTTTCCACCTCGCCGCCGATAGGAGATCGGCAAATGAGGGATGCCTTCTTTGATCCACCGCCAATTCCGCACATGATTACCACCATGCCCCATCAATCAACGGATGAGCAGTTCCTGCGCAGCGCTCTTGAGCTGGCGCGTCGAGGCGTGGGTTTGGCATCGCCCAATCCGTACGTGGGCGCAGTGATCGTCGACGCGCGAGCACAAATCGCGGGGACGGGCGTTTACACCTACGATGGACTGAAGCACGCCGAAGTTCTCGCCCTCGAAGAGGCCGGCGGGAAGTCGCGCGGGAGCGCGCTCTATATCAATCTCGAACCCCACTCGCACCACGGTCGCACACCTCCGTGTACCGACGCTTTGATTGCCGCTGGAATTCATCGCGTGGTGGCTTGCATGCCCGATCCGAACCCCAAGGTAAGCGGGCGAGGCTTTGAGAAGTTGCGTGCGGCTGGAGTTCAGGTGGAAGTTGGACGCCTGGAAGCAGAAGCCCGCCGGCAGAACGAGGCTTTTGCGCGCTATATTCGCCACGGCGTTCCTCTTGTGACTTTGAAAGCAGCGATGACGCTGGATGGCAAGATTGCTCCGCCGCGCAAGCTTGAGCCGAAGAGAGCGACAGGAGTTCCCGCGGGCGGATGGATCACGGGTGAAGCGGCGCGCGCGCACGTGCATGAACAGCGGCACCAGAGCGATGCCATTCTGGTGGGGGTGGGCACGATAATCGCCGATGATCCGTTGCTCACCGACCGCAGCAGCCATCGGCGGAGGCGGCCATTGTTGCGCGCGATTCTGGATTCGCAGCTGCGACTGCCGCTGGAGTCGCGCCTGGTGCAGAGCGTCGCGAGCGAAAGCTGCTTCGCGAATACTGTGATGGTTTTTTGCTCCTCAGGCGATGAGAAGAAAAAAGAAACACTGCAGGCGCGTGGCATTCGGGTTGAGCAACTTCCGCCCGCTGCGGACGGCCGTCCGGATATTCGTTCGGTTTTGCGCCTCCTCGGACAGTTGGAGATCACCAGCGTGATGATCGAAGGTGGAGCAACGATGAACGGAGCAGCGCTCTCATCCGGAATTGTTGACAAAGTTTTTCTGTATTACGCGCCGAAGATTTTCGCGGGCGAGGGATCAGTTCCGTTTGCTACCGGGGCTTTCCAAGGAGTGAATCAAGTGCCAGCGGTAACGAATCTCAGTTTGCATCGGTTCGGAGCCGACTTTGCGGTGGAGGGGTATTTGCGAGATCCCTATGGACTGTGAAGCTGTTCACCGCCGAAATGTAACGGAGGAGAGCGATTCCAGAAAGTTCTTATTAGGTATCTCAGTGTCTCCGTAGTAGGTTTATGATATGTCGTTGCTCACCGAGAGGTCCGCATGTTCACCGGTATTATTGAAGAAGTAGGGCGCGTCACCCGCATTGACCAGCGCGGCGAAAATCGCCGCATCACCATCACCGCCACGAATACACCAAAAGAGCTGAAGTCCGGCGACAGCGTCGCGGTTAGCGGGGTCTGCCTCACGGCGATCGATATCAAGCCAGGGGCATTCTGCGCGGATTTGGCACCCGAAACCTGGGCACTTACCTCATTTTCGCGTATGCGCGAGGGCGCCCTCGTCAACCTGGAACTGCCCATGAAGGCCGATGGCCGTTTCGGCGGGCACATCGTGCAAGGCCACGTGGATGGCGTGGGCAAGCTCGTCGCCCTGGAGCGCATCGCGGAGTCGGAAAACTGGTGGCTGGGTATCGAAATGCCCAGCGAGATAGAAAAATACACAGTCTATAAGGGCTCGATTTCGATCGAGGGCATTAGTCTCACCATCGCAAAGCTCGAAGGCAAAAAGTGCACCCTTGCCATCATCCCGCATACTGTGGAGAGGACCAACCTCAAGTCCCTCCAGCCGGGTGATCCCATCAATCTGGAAGCCGACCTGATTGCGAAATACGTCGAGAAGATGATGGGCGGCGAAGCGGTGGAGAGTTCGCTGACGGTGGAAGAGTTGGTACGACAGGGATTCTAGGCGAACCTGCCCTCGAAGCATGTCCTCCGGCAAAGAAGAAAACAAGAACTCGACGAACCAGGGACTGTGTGGAGACTGCGTGCATGAGCGGATCGTGAAATCCGACCGCGAGTCGGTGTTTGTACAATGCCAGCTTTCATTCACGGACCAGCGTTTTGCGAAATACCCACGGCTGCCAGTGCTCACTTGTGGCGGCTACGCTAAAAAGTCAGGGAAGGAATAAGCTCCGGATTTTGCCAAACGCTAGTCGCTACTAGCATCCTATCTTCAATTCATCCAACTCCAGGAACTCCTGCACGATGGGCTCGGCGGATTTTTCCATCTCCGCATAGGTGCCAAAGAAGATCGCCTTGCCTTCGTGCAGAAACACGACCCGGTCGGCCAATTTCTGGGCCAACCGCATGTCGTGAGTGACCACGATACTGGTGAGACTCAATTGCAACTTGAGGCGCTTGATGAGATCGCCGAGCAATTGCGCCATCAGCGGATCGACCATCGTGGTGGGCTCATCGTAAAGAACGCATTCCGGCCGCGCCGCAAGCGCACGGGCAATGGCGACGGAACGCTTCATCCCGGTCGAGAGATCGGAGGGCAAAAGATCACGCATTTCTTTTACGCCCACCATTCGCAGCAGGCCGTCGACGATCTGATAAATCTGTTCCTCGGACAACTCCCGGGTTTCGCGCAGCGGAAACGCCACATTTTCGCCCACGGTGAGCGAGTCAAAGAGAGCACCGTTCTGAAAGACCATGGTCACCTTTTTTCGAATGGCTTCCAGCCGTTCTTCGGAAAAATCGGTGATGTCCCGGCCAGCGACGACAACCCGGCCGGAATCCGCTTTGAGAAACCCCATGAGGAGTTGAAGAGAAACAGATTTGCCCACACCGCTGCGCCCCAGGATGCAAACGGTCTCGGCGGGCATCACATTGAAACTCACGCGATCCAAAACCGCGTTTTCGCCGAAAGCTTTTGAGACCTCGCGGAATTCGATGTAAGGATGAATTACAGTTTCAGGCATTCGGTTGGCTCTCAAGAATAACGGCTACATACTCTCTATCAAGTCCTCTGCTTCTCCAACTCTAACTCCTCAGGAGTATTTAGATTGTGGAAAATGGCGCTGAAGAGCCCCTCCCGCATCCACTCTTCTTGCTCAATCGCTCGGACCTCAATCTGCGAATATAGCGAGTCGATCCGGTTCTGGCCGGCAAGCAACGCTGTTTCCGCGGCATCCGCGAACTTACGTCGATAAATGGCGCACAGTGGCTGCCAGCGTCCATTATCCCGGGGAACGACCGCGGCGGCACTCGCCGCAGTTCGCGCCTGTTCGATCAGATATTTCAAAAACGTGGCGGCGAGAGCCGGCATGTCTACCGCCAACATCAAGTTGAGGTCCGCCTGCGAAACGCGCAGAGCGGCATGAATTCCACCCAGAGGGCCGCGGTCGAGGAATATGTCACTCACCACCGGCGCAAATTCCGTAAATTTCTCTGGGCTTCCCACAACGCGTACATCGAGCGTCACCGAGCGTGCCAGGTCGAGCGAACGCGCCAACAAGGTTTGACCGTCGAGCTTCACGAAAGCCTTATCCATGCCCATGCGTGTGCTCTTGCCTCCAGCCAGGATAAAGGCGGCTACAGATGGCGAAGAATCGCGCCCCATGCCGCGATAATACACTTTGCGCTCACAGTGAAGCTTCCGAGGGGAATAATCAGGCACAACCAGAGGGAAAACGAGAGATGACTATAGAACCATGCTCTGGCACTCTCGGGCCATAACTTCCCAGATCGTGCCATTGTCATGGAATCGTAATGGCCTCAAGATACGGGTGTTGTTGAGGGCAGAGTAATCGAAAGCCACCAAATGTTGCAGCTAAGCCAAAAACCGACGCCAGAGAAGGAAAAGCGCAGTTCCATACTCAAGGAACGCGGCCGGCTGGTGATCGCTCTTAGCCTGCTGGTTATTGCTCTAGCCGTGGTTATCGTAAAGGACCGCGAATTCTGGTTCGATTCGGAAGACGCGATTGATGCGGAGGTAGCCACCTCGGAAAGCACACCAAAAGCGCAGCCTGCCCCTGCTCCTTCGAAGAGTACCCAAGTGGTCGTAGGAACGGTACCCGTGGCACCGGTGGCGGTTGCCAAGAAGCATGCCGTGCCGAAGGCTACTACTGCCGCGACAGCAGCAATTCCGGCAGCGTCTCAACCAAAAGTATCTAAGGTAGAGCCTACAGCCCCGGCGACGAATCGAGCCACCGTTCCACCGCTTGCCGTCGAAGTAATCGCAGGGGATACACACAGCCTGCTTCATCCCGGAAGCACCGCCTCGAAGGTTGAGGTCCTGAAGGATTCAAGCAGCGTCCCGGCTGGCGCAGCGCCCGTGGCGGTTCAGCCAACGAATGCTGCCGAGCGCGAGCGCATGGCTTCGGTCGATATGGCTTATCCTTTGCTGGGGCAGCACACCAAGGTGCAAGGTTCGGTGGTGCTGCAGGCCCTAGTGGGCACCGACGGCAACATTGTGTCTTTGCGGGTGCTGAGTGGCCCCGCGATCCTGGCCGTAGCGGCGCAGCAAGCGGTTCGCCAGTGGCACTTCAAGCCCTACATGCAGAACGGACAGCCAGTCGAGACCAAGGCCACAGTGATCGTAAACTTCTCGATTCGAGTGGCTGACAATCCTAGCAAGACCAGCTAGAGGCCGAGCGCAATTCGGTTGCGGCCTATTTCTCGTCCTACAAGTCACTTTTTCCTAAAAGCGTGGCAAAGACGACACATTATTTGCCCACACGAAAGTAACCTACCCAAGAAAGTGCGTTCGGGAGATGATGAAACTGCCTTCGGTCGCTCCGGTTTTCGTCCGAAGTTAGGTCCGCACGTAATCATCATGCCGCAGAAAATCATGGATGTTCTTATGCTTGGGCACTGCTCACACGAGTTCTCTTGGCCCCGGCGTGGCTCAGACGGGGATTACTACCAGGTTTGCCTTTTGTGCGCAGCCGAGTACAAGTATGACTGGACCACAATGCGCCGCACGGAGCGGGTGGAGCATGCGAAACCGGAAACGGGGATTCGACGCAGCCATGCTCGCGAGAAACGCCCCTCTTGGACGCCGCGTGCGCGCCGCCTGAAGCTTGACTTGGCCCTTCGCTACCGGGTCAATAACACCAGCACATGGTACGAAGGGACGATCGACAATCTCAGCCAGACAGGGCTTCTGTTTCGCGGGCCGCAACAGTTGCCGGTGAACGCTTTAATCGAGATGGTGTTTGAAATGCCCGAGGAGATCTCCGGCCAGAAGAACCGGAATGTCCTCTGCCAGGGACGGGTAATCCGCTCCCGTGACCAGGCAGGAAAAGATCAGGAGAAAGATCCGGAGACGGAAGTGAGCGCAGGCCTTTTAGCTGCTTCCATCGTCGACTACAAGTTCATCCACTAGAAGCTTTGCCAGCGGAGCTTCGCGCGAGGCAATCGGCGACCCTTTCACATCTTCAAGCGTGGGTTTCGTGCATTCGCGGTCGCGATCTGCTTCGTCGTAAACTCTGGAAGCAAACGGATTCCGTCCCATGCCTCCCATTACGGCGTTGCTGCACACAAAGAATGATGCTCTGCGTCTAGGCCGGGCGCTGGAAACGCTTCTTCCTTGCGCGGAACTGCTGATTGTAGACCACCAATCGAACGACGCGACCGTGCGCGTAGCGCTCGAGTACGGGGCACGAATCATGGTGGCAAACGTTCAAAGCGGCGCGGAGCACTACCTGAACTATGCCCGTCACGATTGGATTCTATGTCTCGATCCGTCGGAGTCCATCACGGAAGCGCTCGAGGCCACGCTGTTCGAGTGGAGTTTATTGCCCAGCACAAGCCCAACCCACGCCGCCGCTTTTTCGATGTTCGTGCGCGAAGCGGTGGCCGGGAAGTGGCGGCTCTATCCCGTTCCGGAAACCCGGCTCATTCCGCGCAACTGGACCGCCTGGAACGGACGACTTCCCACCCACGAGCCTTCCTCGACGGCACTGGAAGGCGAGTTGCTGCGGATCGATTTCCCGTGATGGGCGGCGTTTGGTTACCCTATCGTCCGTCTGGACAATGACTTCAGTACCTTAGTGCTGCGCTTCCAGCCGCCTTATAATCACTCAGGAATCGGCATTACCTGCATTCTAACGAAGACGTGCGTTTCAAGTGCTGTGAACGCGGGTTTCCGATAGAGCGCCACAAACTCAGTGGATCCTTCTTACGCATCGGCGATTTTCTTGATCGGGCTGGCTTTCGGCAGCTTTCTGAACGTATGCATTTATCGCCTGCCCCTTGGCTTGTCAGTGGTAACGCCGCGATCGGCATGCCCCGGGTGCAAGCGCCGGATTGCCTTTTATGACAATATGCCGGTTATCAGTTGGCTGATCCTTGGCGGTCGCTGCCGGCATTGCAAAACAAGAATTTCCCCTCGCTATCTGTTCGTCGAGTTGCTTACCGGAATTCTCTTCCTCGGCTGCTATGCCTACTTCGGGCTCACCGTGGCCAGTTTGAAATATTGTGTCTTTGGATTTCTGCTGCTCGGCCTCATTTTCACTGACGTCGAAACCAAGCTGCTGCCGGATAAGCTGACGCTTCCTGGCCTGGCTCTCGGCACAATTTTCAGCCTGCTGGTTCCACTCAATGATGTAGCTTCGCAGTTTTTACCCAACATGGTGAGTCTGCCGTTTAGTGCTGAATTATCCGCAAGGCTTCTTTCACTGGCCGATTCCTTGTTGGGTGCGGCTTTGGGTGCATCGTTCATCTACGGAGCCGGCGCGGTTTACCTGCGTTGGCGCGGAGCAGAAGGAATGGGTTTCGGCGATGTAAAGCTGATGGCGATGATCGGCGCCTTTCTCGGCATGAAGCTCACAATCTTCACGATCTTCACAGCGTCGCTGGCGGGTTCGCTGTTCGGCCTGGCTACGGTGCTGACGGTCTGGATCAAGCGCACGCATCGTTTTACCCGCCGACTGGCCAATCTGACGGCCGCGCGACGCCGGGGATGGCAATCCGCGCGGATGGTTTACCGGCATTATCAAATGCCCTTCGGCGTTTTTTTGGGCAGCATGGCGTTGCTCGCGCTCTTCGTGGGTAATCAATTCCTGCGCTGGTACGGGAGGTTCTGGTGGTAAGGCTGCTAGCCAATCCGCTGGTGTGGCGTGCCATGGTGGTCCTGCTTACGGCGGGATTCGCGTTCGTATTCGCCGTCGCGCTCATGCGCCGCCTGCGCCGCAGTCTGGTGGCCGAGGCCGATCTTGATTCCGGCGCCGCTCCTACTTTGGAAGCGCTGCCGGTGCACCTTTACAACACAGTCATCCAGCAGCTGAAACAGCAGAAGCATGAATTGCAAGTGCAAACGCTCAGCGAGCAGCGCCGCGCCCGGGTGAGTGAAAATTTCAGCCAGACTGTGCTATCCAATCTTCCGTCCGGAGTTCTCGTGTTCGGCCTCAATGGATTAGTGAGGCAGACCAATCCCGCAGCTAAGGAAATTCTCGGCTTCCGCTCTCTTTCTGGAATGAGTGCGGAGGATATTTTCCGCGACGCAACCGTTTGTTCGAGGGATCTATCACTCCATTCAGACAGGCTGAAAACTCCGCCCGTTCCGGTGGTCGAGGAAGTTCATGCGGTATTGCGCGAAGGCAGCAAGCGACGACAACTCGAAGCGGAGTACACCACTCCGGCAGGAGAAAAGTTGCTCGTGGCTGTTACCGTTTCGGCCGTCCCGGCGCTTGATGGCAGCCTGCTGGGAGCGGCGTGCCTGATCAGCGACCGCAGCGAGTTTGAGCATATTCGCCGCCAACAACAGTTGGACGGAGAAATTTCCGCCGAGATGGCGCTGCAGTTACGCACTTCGCTGACCACCATCGCTGGATACGCGCAGCAGCTGGCGAGAAATCGCGATCCCGACTTGGCGCCACAATTGGCCGCCGACATCGCCGGCGAGGCAGCCAGTCTGGATCGACGCATTGGAGGATTTCTAGTAGAGAAACGCACTGTAGACGCTCGTGATATCACGACCACAGAACGCATCAAGCTGTGAATAACAGCTAAAGGACGGAAGCTATGAAGCGCATCAAAGATTTCAGATTCACATTCGCACTATTCACGATCATAGCCGGCTCGCCGGCCGTGGCGCAGACTACGACGCCGGCTACAACACCGGCGCCCGATCAATCCTCGCTGGGTGACTATGCCCGCAAGGTTCATAAAGATCCAACCACGAAAGCCAAGCCGAAGGTTTTTGACAACGATAACCTTCCAAAGGACGACAAGCTTTCCATCGTTGGGGACGCTACGCCAACGGGTACTGATGAAAACACCTCCGCGGATTCCACCACGAAAGAGGTGGCTTCAACCGACGGTAAAGATTCTGCTGGAAGCAAACCTGCCGGCGCGCCCGAGGATGACCAAGCCAAGAGACAGGCCGAATGGAAAAGCTGGCAGGGAAAACTGGCAGCTCAGAAGGATTCGATCGATCTGGCCTCGCGGGAACTCGACGTGCTGCAAAAAGAATACCAGCTCCGCGCCGCCGCGATGTACGCCGATGTGGGCAATCGCATGCGTAACTCTGCCCAGTGGGACAAAGAGGACGCAGACTATAAACAGAAAATCGCCGACAAGCAAAAGGCCGTCGACGACGCCAAACAGAAACTCGACGACATGGGGGAAGAAGCCAGAAAAGCCGGCGTTCCCGCCGCAATGCGCGAGCCGTAAAGTAAAACTTTTGTGAATCGGGATAGGGGGGACAGTCGCCCGTCCTCCGCCGAGTCGGCCCGGGGATTCGCACCCCGAGCCGCTCACAGAACCGGACTTAAGCCTCTCGACTTATCC
>JGI12635J15846_10000227_pt1 | contig 44100 bp, 47 predicted proteins | sample BlaSpr_A8_OM2_M2_FD_15846 | JGI IMG/M metagenome (IMG submission 15846)
GCATGACGTTGGCTCCTCTCACGAGCCTTGGTCTTGTTTCATCGCATACCAATCTACTCGCGACGGGCCAACGTCGTTATGCAATCAAGCGCAGCAAGATCATTCGCGAAGCGAAGGATCTTGCGAAGTCGAGGGACCTGCTGTCTGCCTACGTCGCCACCAATGAGCGGCCCTAGCTTTTTCGCTCATACAAGCTCGGACCATGTGGAGACAGCCGCCTCGGCTGTCCAAGCCTGAGCCTGCCCTGAGCGATAGCCGAAGGGGCGAAGCCCGGCGCCCCCGACCACACTGCCCGCCCCCCGCTGACAAATCCAAATAAATACGGATGCCTGAAATACTTGGAAGAGCGGCGCTTCCAGCGCCGCGTAAGCCGCCTTTGGGTGGCGCAGCGCTTCAGCGCTGCGATAAAACATGGACTAGAGGAACCGGGCTTCAGCCCGGTCGCCTAAGACCTGTCCTCCTCCAACACCCTTGCAACGAATTGTCATCCCGAGCGAAGCAAGATCATTCGCGAAGCGAAGGATCCGGCAAAGTCGAAGGACCTGCTGTTTGCCTACGTCGCCACTAATGACCGACAGCACGCTGTCTTCCTGAGCGCAGCCGAAGGGATCTCCGCCGCACCCTCTCGCCGGCTGGCAGCAGCAGAAAGTGACGAAATAACTCCGCCCGCTGTGCTGAAAACGCGTCAGTCCCTATTGCATGAGGACAATCTAGTTTGTCCGCCGGACTAAGTTTGTGAAGTGTGAACGTCCCCCCTCACGGCAAAACCGGGCTTGAGTGTGTAACTCGCCCGTCCAATTTCCTCCTTCTGATCCTATAGCAACAAAGCAGTTGACTCTTAAGTCCCTCGGGCCTCTAATGGCAGGCGTCGGGGGCTTTATGGACTTTCAGGCAGGAAATGCAGGGGAAGACGACAATGTCTACCGCTTTGAAGGTGTTACTAATTTTCAAGGACATCTAGAAATACGGCAAGGCCAGCTGGTCTATCTCGTTGTTCAAACCAGTGGCGACTCTAGACCTCCCGAGATAAGAGTGGTTCCTTCAGGCGGAGAGGCATTCAACGCTTTCGCATCAGCGGAGGTTTACGCAGAAGGACGCAATATCTTTGTTCGCGCTTATCGCGCGGTGAGGACTGGCTTACATAGAGTCTATGTCACAGCGGAGGATGCGGTGGTTACCGTTGTCCAGTTTAGTGGGGACCTCATTGACAAGCTTAGGCATATGCGGCCCTCCAAGACAACCTGCATGTTCTGCACCGCTCTCCTTATGATTGCGATCGTATTTGCGCTTCACGCCTATGCAATACCTGCGGGGGCACATGCATTAGAAGTGCTAGCGGCCAGTTATGCTACAGTGGGGGTCATCGTCGAGGCAGTCAAACAGCACATTCCCGCCAGGACGCTCGACTTTCTCGAGGATGCACTAAGGATACTGCTTGAACAGCTACACGTTGCGCCTGGATTCGCGCTCCACCCAGTTGATGCAGCTACGGAGTGGGTCTGCGGTCAGATGCGCCTTTGCCCACCACGTGCAGCCGAGGCCTAAAGCTGAGAATAGCCCTTTAGGATCCAACCTCCCAAACCCTGTAAGCAGTTTGCGTGTGACTGCCCCACTCTAGCCAATACCGGGATTGAGTCGGCCACGCGCCTCGATGACAACAAAGTTAGTAAGTCGTTGATGCAGTTCCGGGCATCATCCTTTTTTGCTGTTAGAATTTGCGTCATGCACGCAGCGGTCGAACTTCTTGAGAAGTACGGACTAGTCCGGGACACCGATTCACTGCGTGTAACCGAGATTGTCAAACGCAAGATCGTTCGCCTCCAGGAGGAACTGTTCTCGACGGTTGTCACCCAACAACAGGAAGACTATGGCACCGATCTCGCCGTCAGTCGAGAAATGGACCCCTTCACTTTCTTGGCAAGCAAATCCCTGCGAGGCGAAACGGCCTGCGGCGAATATGGATGCAGGGTTGAAAAGCTTGACGCGCTTGGGCGTTACGCTGCTCTGTACGCGAACCAGATTATCCTTCCTCTTCCTCTCACCGATCCCTCGACGATGGATGGCCCTGAGGAGGCCGCTCAGGAAGTTTCCATGGCTGCGCTGGCGCTCCTCCGTCTGCGACCGCTCTTCGATGCTGGCATCCTCTACCCGGTAATTAGGCGATCTTTCCACTGCCGTCACACTCTCAGGTGGTGCCAGGAGATGCAAGCGATCGTGGACCGGGCGTCATTGAATATGATGAAGGCCTTGAAAGATGATTTCTTAGTAAGGTTTCAACTTCCAGACAAGGCTCCGACGCGAATCCCCAGTATGTACATCGAGGGTCCAGAAGACTTCCTGGAGCATGGCCAGATCGTGATGCTGTTCAACGAACCGGAGGAATGGAGAGCGAAGAGATGGAAATTCGATGACGAAGGAATGGTCGAGGTCCGCGGCGACAGGAAGCTTGCCGCCCTTTACAGAATCTTCATCGGCATAGCAGAAGACACCTCCTTCTATCTAGCATATGGGCGCAACCGGAACGCCCGGCTGCTCACGAATCTTCCAGGGGAGACCTTCCTGCTGGATGCGCTGACCGGAGACGACGAAGTCTCGGCAAGCAGCGCAGCCCTCCACGACTGCATGACCCACTCGTTGCCCTTGCTGGCGGGCCTCCCAATTTCCAGGCTCTTGGCGATTCGACACGAGGAGCGTGATTCTTTCGAACGATATCGTCTAGCGGTTAGGCAAATCCTGCTGCAAGTCTCCCAGGCGGGTAAGCGGATTCGCAAGAAGGAAATGCGCGAGCTCTTTCAAGAACGGATCGAACCCGAGCTTGCAAGGATGAAATCGGAGCTTTACCAGGAACGGCGCAGGCAGCGGAGACGAGTTGGAGTGGGCCTGGCGGGCCTGGCTGCCATGGTGGGAATGGGCGCATTTGGCGGAATTGTCCCCGGAGTTGCGACCGCCGCGGCTGCTGGCGGAGTTTCTTCTGGAATAGTGCCCGCGATCGCTAAAGCAGCCATGGCCGTCGCGCCGGGAATCGCCGGAACCAGCCTCTTAGGCAAAGCAGCGCAGTCCTACTGTGAGCACGGAGCCACCATAAAGGAGAGAAACGATTTCTACTTCTTGCTTCGGCTGACCCAGGAAGCTGAAAGTTGAAAAGCGCTAGCGGAAATCGGACCCAGACGGAACGTTCCCACTACCTAGTTCGAATCACACCCAGAGAGAAGCGCAGAGCAACACACACTTCATTCATTCGTGCCGAACTAAGCTGGGCCACACGTTTCCCCAGGCGCTGTCGCGACACCGTAACGGCATTGTGCAGGTTCACCGCGCACGGGGACTTCATGCCATCCTCGATGAACAAATGGAACGCTTCCAAAAAAGCCAAAGCCCCGAGCATCGCTCGAGGCTTCGAGATACTAGACGACGTTCGCCAAACACTTATCATGATAAACGGGGCACTTGAATTGTCAAGAAACTTTGGTATCGAGTGACCGAGGAGGGCAAGGGAGTCGAACCCTAGTGGCTGCAAACCACTCGACATTTGGCGAACGTCGTCCAGTACCCACTGGCAGTACCCTCCTAAACGAATCGTCCACCGTGTAACATCGTATGGGCACTTACTTGCGAAACGAACTGTGTGGTCATAAATATTTGGGGAACTGTACCAATTCGGGAGAACAAAAAGGGCGTGGCCTACTCAAGCCCGCTTTTGGCTTGAACGGTGCGGTTCGTGTGATCCACATCTCATCGCTCGGCAGAAGAGGGTCGATGGCTAGAGAAGCTTTTATTTCTTTTGCTTTTCTCTGCGCCTCTGTGTCTCTGTGGTGAAAGGGCGGGCATTCTCAAAGGTAGTTCGCCAGAGATTTTGAATTAAAACTCCCGACCCAATCCGCGCCACCCCCCATGCTATAATTTCCTTATTCACAGTCGCTTAGAGCGCGGAGGACCGTATCGATAAACGCTTTATCAGAACCAATGACCGCATCCGGGCACGCGAAATTCGCGTGATCGGCGACGAGGGCGAACAGATCGGCGTGATGCCCCCGTTTGAAGCGCTGAAATTGGCCCGCAGCAAGAACCTGGACCTGGTTGAGATTTCTCCCACCGCGCAGCCTCCCGTGTGCCGCATCATGGACTACGGGAAATATCTCTACCAGCAGGAAAAGAAAGAGCGCGAAGCCAAGAAGCACCAGAAAACGATTACCGTAAAAGAGGTCAAGTTCCGCATCAATGTGGACGACCACGATTACGAGACCAAAAAAAATCACGTGCTGCGTTTTCTGGATGGCGGAGACAAAGTCAAAGCAACGATTTTTTTCCGTGGCCGCGAAATGACCCGTACCGGGTTGGGCCGCCAAATTTTAGAGCGCCTGATTAAAGACGTGGAACCGCACAGCATCGTGGAGTTCCGTCCGCGGCAGGAAGGCAACACGCTGCACGCGATCCTGGCGCCGAAAAAGACGGCGGCGGAACGCGAGAAGGAACGAGAAAAAGAAGCCAAGGCAAAAGCGAAACTGGAAAAGAAGCTGGCCCAGGAAAAAGATAAAGCAGCGGAACCGAAGCAGCCGGCTGCAGCGGCGGCGGAGGAGATTGAAGCTCCGACCACAGTTTCGCACGGTTAAAGCTTCGCCCGATTTATCTGCATTGAAGACGCCGCAACTCACGTCGACGATTCCAGAGCAATTTAGAAGTTGAAATAGAAATAAGAAATAAGAGATAGGAAATGAATGTTCAGCGCTGAAAGCTGCCAGCTGACAGCCGACCTTGAGGAACTATGCCGAAATTGAAAACGCACAAAGGCGCGTCGAAGCGCTTCAAGAAAACCGCGACAGGAAAGGTGAAGCGCGGACATTCGCACCTGCGCCACATCCTTACATCGAAAAACAAAAAACGGAAAAAGAAGCTGGGCAAAAGCACGCTCGTAAGCCCCGGCGATCTCCGCAAAGTAAAGCGGATGATTCCGTACCAGTAAAGTTTTCCTTAGTGAACCTTAGTGTCCTTTGTGGTTAAAGGTTTTAGTTTTCCTCGAAGACGCAAACTCAAACTAAGGAACCGCGGACGCAAGTCCGCAGCGGGAAACATTTAATCCCGCAAGCGCGTGAAGAGGTCAGAGACGCCGCAAGCGATCATCCTTACCTCCAGCCGCTCAGTAACTAGAAAATAAAAAGGAGAACACCATGCCTCGTGTAAAACGCGGAACCAAACGCCGCGCCAAACGCAAAAAAATATTAGACCGCGCCAGTGGATACTTCCTCACCAAATCAAAACTCTACCGCTCCGCCAAAGAGGCCGTAGACCGCGCCCTGAAGTTCGCTTACTCCGGGAGGAAGCAGCGGAAGCGGCAATATCGCTCGTTGTGGATTGTGCGCATCGGAGCGGCTGCGAAGCTAAATGGATTGAGCTACAACCAGTTCATCCACGGTTTGAAAGTGGCTGGAGTGGAGTTGGACCGCAAAATTCTCGCGGACCTGGCGGTGAAGGATGCGGCGGCGTTTAAGACGCTGGTCGAGCAGGCTAAGGGCGCGCTGGCGTAGAAGAAGCTTTCAGCTTTTAGCATTTAGCTTTTCAGATTGGGGCGGCGGGCGTCTTTGGGGCGCGGCTGCCCTGCTCTATTTGTCTATCTTCTTTTTTTCTCGATCATGTATAGCGTTCCCAGGTTGACGGATTACTCGGCGGCGGCGCTGGAACGCGCCTCCGCTGAACTTTTTTCTGCGCTCGGCGAGGAAGCGTCGGCGGTGAAGAGCGAAGCGGATTGGAAGATTTTTCGCGACCGATGGATGGCGCGGAAGAACGGCGTGCTGACGCAGATTAATGATCTCTGGCTCAAGGGCGCCCCTAAAGAGGCGAAGCGTGAGGTCGGGATTCGCGTCAATGAGTTGAAGGCGCACATTACGGACCTTGTCGAACGGGACAAAGAAAAAATAGCTTCCCGACAATTTGCGGGCACACATTCAGGCGATTACGATTACAGCCCAGTTGCGCGGCAGATGCAGAACTATAGCGGCTATCCGACTGGAATCACTTTCGAAAATCCCATAGTTCCTCCCCAGATTGATATCACGCTGCCCGGGATTCGGCGTCCTATCGGCGCGGAACATCCGGTTATCAAGACGACGAACGAGATGGTGCGGGTGTTTCAGAAGCTGGGGTACTCGGTGGCGGAGGGGCCAGTCGTTGAAACTGATTATTACAACTTCGAGTCGCTGAATTTTCCGGTGAACCATCCGGCGCGGGATACGCAGGATACTTTGTTCATCGCGGGGCAGCAGGGGAAGGCGCAGCGGGAGCGGTTGTTGCTGCGCACGCATACTTCGCCGGTGCAGATTCGGACGATGGAGAAGATGCGGCCGCCGCTGCGCATTGTGATTCCGGGGACGGTGCATCGGAATGATCCTCCGGACGCGAGCCACTCGCCCATGTTTCATCAGATTGAAGGTCTGGCGGTCGATACCAATATTACGTTTGGAGATTTGAAGGGCACGCTCGATCATGCGATGAAGGAATTTTTTGGGTCGAGCGTGAAGACGAGTTTTCGTCCGTCATTTTTTCCGTTCACCGAGCCGAGCGCGGAGATGTTTGTGTCGTGCTTTATTTGCGGCGGGAGTGGCAGACGAGGGAGTGACCCGTGCCGTCCGTGCAAGCAGACGGGATGGATTGAAATTCTTGGGTGCGGGATGGTCGATCCGAATGTGTTTGAGTTTGTGAAGGACAATGGGTATGACCCGAGGAAGGTTTCGGGATTTGCCTTTGGCATGGGTGCGGACCGGATCGCGTTGCTGAAGTATGGAGTGGACGATATTCAGTTGTTCTTCCAGGGGGACGTGAGGTTTTTGCGGCAGTGGGTGTAGGGAGCTCTTAGCCATTAGCTCTTAGCCATTAGCTCTTGGCTCTTAGCTAAGGCTAAGAGCCAAGAGCTAAAAGCTGATTCATGAAAATTTCTCCACAGTGGGTGCGGGAGTTTGTTGATCTATCCGTCGACGACCAGCGGCTGGCGGAGGATTTGACGGCGGCGGGAATTGCGGTCGAAGGAATTTCCGGCTCCGGCGCGGACACTGTGTTCGAGATGGAGATTGGGACGAACCGTCCGGACGCGATGAATCATTATGGAATCGCGCGGGAGGCGGCGGCGATTTATGACTTGCGGCTGAAAGAGCTGTCAGCTGTCAGCTCTCAGCTTTCAGCGAACCCATCGAAGGCGAGTGTTAAGGCGTCTGACATGGCGCTGAAGCGGCGCTCTTCCACGGGGCGGGGTGGCGCTAAGAAGAAAGCCTCAGCGGCTAAAGCCGCTTCTTCTGCTGCTTCTCACGGCGCGGCTGGAAGCCGCGCCCTTTCAAGGCAAACATCAGGGGCTGAAGCCCTTTCCTCTTCTGCCTCTTACGGGACGACTCGAGTCGTGCCCTTCCCCATCACTGTCGAGGAGCCGGAGTTGTGTCCGCGGTTTTCGGCGCGGGTGATTCGCGGGACCAGGATTAAGGCTTCGCCTGAGAAGATTGCACATCGGTTGCGGTTGCTGGACCAGCGGCCTATTTCGAATGCGGTTGACGCGACCAATTATGTTTTGTGGGAAATGGGCAAGCCGACGCATGTATTCGACATGGGTTTGCTGGAGGGTGGGCGGCTCATTATCCGGCGCGCGAAGGATGGGGAGAAGCTGAAGACGCTGGATGGAGTGGAGCGCACGCTGTCTTCGGAAGATCTGGTCGTGGCTGATGCGAAAAAACCTGTTGGGCTTGCGGGTGTAATGGGCGGGTTCGACACCATGATTACCGACAGGACAAAAAATATTTTGATTGAGTCCGCGTGGTGGGATCCGGTGACGGTGCGCAAAACTTCGCGGCGGCACGGGATTCATACCGACGCTTCGCATCGGTTTGAGCGGGGAGCGGACTTTGAGTCGACGGTTTTGTCGTGCGATCTGGTGGCGAAGCTGATTTTGGAATCGGGCGGCGGAGAGTTGGTGGGCGGCGCGATTGATGTGGTGTCACGGCAGATGGATCAGGCACCGATTGTTTTGCGGCTTTCGGAGGTACATCGGATACTCGGTGGGAATCTGAGTGCGGGAGAAATCTTCCGCATTCTGAAAAAGCTTGGGTTTGGTGTGATTCCAGAAGGGCAGGCGGACGCGAAATTTCGCGTGCAGATTCCTAGCTGGCGGCTGGACGTGGAGCGCGAGATCGATTTGCTTGAAGAGATCGCGCGGGTGCACGGGTACGACAAGTTTGAAAATACTTTGCCGGCGTATAGCGGCGCGGTTGTGGATTTGCCGAATGCGGCGATGGATGTGGCTTTTCGCGAGCGGGCGTTGGCTCTGGGTTACAACGAGGCGGTGTCGCTGACGTTTATTTCGCATGCGGCGGCGGAGACGTTTGGATTCCTGACGGAGGCCTCAGCGGCTATTGCCGTAGATCATTTGTCGGCGAGTACGGCTCGGCTGGGAGCCGCGCCCTTTCAAAGCGCGAGCGGGCGAGTGTTAGATGCGGCGACCCTTCCAATCCGGAACGAACCTGGGCTGGACGCCGCATCCCTTGCGAGCGGCACTGGGCGGGTACTCGAGTTGGAGAATCCGTTGAGCGAAGAAGCGAGTGTGATGCGGACTTCGCTGGCGCCGGGGATGCTCGACATGCTGGCGTGGAACTTGAACCGCGATGCGGAAGAAGTGCGGCTGTTTGAGATGGGGCGCGTGTATGAGATGCGCAGCGGAGAGCGGGTTGAGCCGCAGCGTGCGTGCCTGGGAGCAACGATGGCGTCGGTCGTAGGATCGCTGCCGGCGGCTGGCAGGCTGGACATCAGCGGGCCGTTGAATTCCCCATTCAAGCCAAAAGAAGGCTTGAATGGGGCACCCCTTCAAGTGGAAGCTTTTCGCGGGTTCAAAGGCGACGTGGAGAATTTGCTGGCGGCATTTTCATATCGCGAGTTGAGCTTCGATCGGAAGACCGCGGGGCATTTTCATCGGTGGCGCTCGGCGCGCGCTTTGATGGATGGGGCGGTGGTGGCGCAGTTTGGGCAGATTGCGGAAGAGGTGAAGGCGGAGCGGAAGTTACGGCAGGATATTTTTCTGGCGGAGTTCGATTTGGACGAACTGCACGCGCGCGGGCTGCGGGCAGTTCGATTTGCGGCCTTGGGAAAATATCCGGCGGTGGAGCGGGATTTTTCGTTTGTATTTTCGGATGAGGTGGAGTTTGAGGCGATGCGGCGGGCGGTGATGGCGCTGGGGATTCGCGAGTTGCGTGAATTCAGGCCGGTGGAGATTTTTCGGGGTGGGTCGATTGGCGCGAGCAAGTATTCAATTTTGCTGCGGGCGAAGTTGCAATCGGATGAGGGGACGTTGCGGGATGAGCAGATTGCGCAGTGGGCGGAGAAGATGGTTGGGGCGCTGAAGGGTATTGGTGGGGTGCAGCGGGCTTAGGGCGTGGGGGGCGCGTACCTCGGGGGCTAAAGCCACGACTCCAAGGTGAATCCTTAATCGCAGCGCTGGAAGCGCTGCGCCACCCAAAATCTACATTGGGGCGCGGAAGTGTAACGGGCGCGGTGCAGTCGGATGGCGCCGTCGAATGAGCAGAAGCAGAAATTCCTTTCGAGGCTGGCGGTCTCGTACACAGGTAAGGGATCCCCTTCGGCTTCGCTCAGGGCAGGCTTTCGACTGCGGAATTGCTTTGCTAGCGCAAAGCAAATTCCTCGCTCAGGATGACAAATCCTAATTGAATTGTTGTGCTAATCTGCCAGCTATGGCGGATGTTATTTCTTCTCTCTCTACCCACCAAAAACAATTTTTTAGCGACAAGGTTTCGCGGTTTACCGAGTCGGTGATTCGGGAGATGACGCGGCAGGCGGCGCTGCATGGGGCGGTGAATCTGGCGCAGGGGTTTCCGGATTTTGCGGCACCGGCGGAAATCAAGGCAGCGGCGCGGGCGGCGATTGATGGCGACGTGAATCAGTATGCGATCACCTGGGGCGCGAAGAATTTGCGCAATGCGATTGCGCGCCAGATGGGCGTGTGGCAAGGGATTGCGGTCGATCCGGAAAAAGAAGTTACGGTTTGTTGCGGGTCGACTGAGGCGATGATTTCTACTTTGCTCGCGGTGTGCAACGCAGGCGATGAGGTGGTGATCTTCGAGCCGTTTTATGAGAATTACGGGCCGGACGCAGTGTTGAGCGGGGCGCGGCCGCGGTTTGTGAAGTTACGGCCGCCAGCGAATGCGGGCAGCGAGTGGACGTTTGATGAGAAAGAATTGCGGGCGGCGTTTGATAAGAATACGAAGGCCGTCATACTTAATACACCCAATAACCCTACTGGGAAAGTTTTCACGCGAGCCGAGTTGGAATTAATTCGCGATCTTTGCGTTGAGTGCGACGTGCTCGCGATCACCGACGAAATTTACGAGCATATTTTGTATGACGGGACCGAGCATATTTCGATGGCGTCGCTGGAGGGAATGCGGGAGCGGACGGTGACGATCAATGGAATGTCGAAGACGTACAGCGTGACGGGATGGCGCGTGGGATGGGCGGTTGCACCGGAGGAGATTACGAATGCGATCCGAAAAGTGCATGATTTTTTGACGGTGGGCGCGCCGGCGCCGCTGCAGGAGGCGGGCGTGGTGGCGTTGAGTTTGCCGGCGGAATATTACGCGAAGCTGGCGGAGGGTTATCGGGTACGGCGCGATCATTTGATTCCGGCGCTGGAGGCGGCGGGGTTCAAGTGTTTTCGTCCGCGAGGAGCGTATTACGTAATGACGGATATTTCAGGGTTTGGATTTGAGGATGATGTTGCGTTTACGAAATATCTGGTGAAAGAGATTGGAGTGGCGGCGGTGCCGGGGTCGAGTTTTTATCGGGATGCGCGGGATGGAGCGCGGCAGGTGCGGTTTGCGTTCTGCAAGAAGGTGGAGACGCTGGATAGGGCGGCGGAGAGGTTGGGGAAGTTGCGTGGGCGAAAGTAGATTCCTCGCTACGCTCGGAGGACAGCCGGGGCGGCTGTCCCCACATGATTTGTGCCGGTAGAAACTACTTCGTGACTACGCCGCAGGCGATTCGATCGCCGGAAGCGCCGGCAGGATCGGTCTTGTAATCGTCGGCTTTAGCGTGGATTACGATGGCGGTGCCGCCGTTGCTAAAGAGCGAGTGGGCATCACTGCCGAGGGTTACATCTGTGTCCTCGAGTTTGGCGTTGGCTTTGCCTTTTGCGTCAACGGTAAAGTTTTTCATGTCGCCGGCGTGGTGGCCTTCGGGATTATCGAATCCGTGCTTCTTGCTGTCAGGATTGAAATGGGAGCCAGCGGATTTGAAATCCGGGGGATCGCACTTGGGATTCTGATGGAAGTGAATGGCGTGCTCGCCGGGGGGAAGATTGTGAAGGTGAAGCTGGAGGCCGACCCCGGATTTTTCTTCCCATAAAGTGATTGAGCCGACGGGTTTGCCCTGGGCGTCTTTGAGTTCGACTGAGGTTTTGGCGGCGCTGGGGAGCGCGGCGAAAGCCAGAATCACACTGAGGGCGATGAGGGAGTGCGCTGGATGTTTCATGCGGGGAATTATAGTCACTTCCTGCGCGGCATGCACCTATGGGCCATGCTAAATTCACAGGGTGGTGGAGTATACTGCGGGAAAGTTTGGAATTCTTTTCGGGAAAAGTGCAATCATGGCTTTGAATGCGGTGGAGCAGGTGACGGATAAGGTTCCGGCAGACGATTTTGAGGCGCTGGAAGACAAAGTTTATCGCACTATCGAGAGGTACAAGGCGGCGCGGCAGGCGCAGGCGGCGGCGGAGCGCGATGCGCAGCGGGCGCGGCAGCAACTGGAAGAGCGCGACGAGCAGTTGGTGGTGTTGCGGCGCGAAGCGGTGCAGTTGAGGAAAGAGCGGGAAGAGATTCGCGGGCGCGTGGAAAAGATGCTGGAGCAGATTGAAGCGATTGCGGAGGAGCGGGCGAGTTAGTAAATTTGGCGATTGGGCGATTGGGTAATCTGGCGATTGAAACCGGGATCTGTGGCTGGCTTTCAATTACTAAATCACCCGATCTCCAAATTACTCAAGGGTTGGTGAAATATGGCTACGGCTGCTAAGGATTCGACGGTGAAGGATGCGCAGAACGGCAGCGTGCGGGTGGAGATTTTCGATCAGGCGTATAACCTGCGGGGATCCGATCCGGATTATATTTCGAAGCTGGCGGAGTATGTGGACGCGAAGATGCGGGCGGTGGCCGAGGCGACGAATACGATCGATACGGTGCGGCTGGCGGTGCTGGCGGCGCTCAATATTGCGGATGAGTATCATCTTTTGAAGCGGACGAAGGATACTGGGGCAACCGATTACCAGAAGCGCGCGCATCTATTAGCAGATGCGCTGGATGAAGTGCTGGGCGAGAACGAAAACCGCAAGGCGAGCTAGCCTGAGGCGGGGCGGAGTTCATCTTCTCTTGTTGTTGGCGCTGCTGACGGGCAGCGCACTTTCTCAAGAAACAACTCTTCATAGTCAATCGAATGTGGTGGTGATTCCCGCGCTGGTGAAGAGCGCGCAGGGCGAAATTGTGTATGGGCTTGAGGCAAAAGACTTCGTCGTGGAGGATGACGGGGTGGAGCAGGCGGTGCATCTGGATGAGGTGACCGAAGGGCAACCGGTGGCGATGGTGGTTGCGATTCAGCGGGGGAGGCGTGCGGATTACGAGTTTCCGCGAATGCGCGGGCTGAGTGCGATGCTCGATCCGCTGATGGCCGAGGGGCGTGGGTCGGTGGCGATTGTGGAGTTCGACAGCGCGGTCAAGACGGAGCAGGATTTTACGGCGAGTCCAGAAAAAATTGCTTGGACGCTGCGGGATTTGCAGCCGGGCGATGGCGGCGCGGCGATTCTGGATGCGGTGGATTATTCGGTGAAGCTGCTGGAGCAGGTTCCGAAAGAGCGGCAGCGGGTGCTGTTGCTGATCAGCGAGACGCGCGACCACGGGAGCCAGGCCAAGGTGGAGGATGTGGTGGCAAATATTGGGCAGAGCAGCACGGCGGTTTATGCGCTGGTGTTTTCTCCGTCGCGGTCGAATATTCTGGATACGATGCGGGGAAATAATAAGAACGAGATGAATCCGTCGCCGGATCTGTTGGCGCCGCTGATCATGGCGGCGCAGGCGATGAAGAAAAATATGCCGAAGACGGTGGCATCGATGACGGGTGGCGAGTATGAGATGTTTGCCACGGGAAAGAATTTCGATTTGCGGATGATCGATTTCAGCAATCATTTGCGCAGCCGGTATTTGTTGAGCATACAGCCGAAGTCGCCGCACGCGGGATTGCATGAGTTGCGGGTGAGGCTGCGGGATGCAGGCAGCCGGACGGTGCTGGCGCGAAGCAGTTACTGGGCGGCGGGGGCCAAGTGACCGCCGCTGTGTAGGAATGAATCGAGTGTGAAATTAATGCGTTGCGGAGTTCATTTTACTTTTGGTCTTGCCGTTCATTGAAGCAGTCACGCAGTGCTCGGCTTTATCCAAAAGAATTTCCAACTCCAGGGCGAAGTTGCGGCGGGATTGCGCCTGCAATCTCCATTGATCTTGAACTGGTGCACAGACGCGCGGGACTAACGACTCGAAGCGCTCTACCGCGCGCGTGAAGTAGTCAATATCGGTTTTGAGCAGTCGAAGGAATTCAGCGTCGCCAATTGCGGACATGAAACACCTCCAAGTGCGGCAGCAATGTTAGAGGTAGCAATTCCCTTGCCAAGACGAAGGCATTTTGGCAGGAGGAAAGAAGTGCCGTCTTTTCAGGCTGCTAGAACCGTCTCGCTGGTGATGTGAAGAAAGTTGCGACCGGCGATAGCGTGGTGGGGGATGTAAGAATTTCGGCGACGGGCGGCGAGCATCGCGTGTGAAATATATGGCCCATTTTATCTTCGGAGGATTGTCTCTCAGGGACGAGTGGAGGGTTTGTTGGGCAGGGTGCGGCCCTCCTTAAAGTAACTTGATTTACTGCTACGGCGGTACGACAATAACACTGTTACCTTGGCAGGGTATTGATTTATAGCTTCTCGCGACGGCCTCGGAAATTCCGGGGCCCTTTGCATTTTTAGGCCTGCTTGCGTGTGAGAAGCAATTCTAGAGACGCTGTCTCCAATACCCCGGTCTTCTTCTGCTGTGAGCCACGGCTACGATGTTCACGAGTTCTGCGGTGTCGAGATAGACAATGTAGAACGGGAAACGGCCGAGGACAAAGCGCCTGGTGCCGTGAAGGTATTTGGGCCAGCGATGTGGAGCGTCGCAGATGCTTTCAATCGCATTGAAAACGGCGACGACGAAATCTGTGCTGGCTTGGGCGCTCCGTTGCGCGTACCACTCGTCTCCGCCTTCGATTTCCAGCCATGACAGCGGATGGAGACGATAAGGCTTACTTCTTGCCATTGGACAGCCGCGCCAACAGGCGTCGATGAACTTCCTCGCCGGGGATCATTTCGACGCGACCGGACTCGATATCTTCGACGCGGCGCTTGATTTCTTCTGACCACGCCTCCTCAACACCTTCCTCGGCTGGGTCATTGTCAAGGCTTTCGATGAGGCGGTCGATGATGAGGCCGCGGTCCTGGGTGGAGAGCGCCAGCGCTTTTTCGAGCACTTCGGAAACCTGCGGCGTTAGTTGCGGCATGGGCACCTCGCTGAGGCTATTTTACAGCGGATGGCAAGTGATTCGCGGGCGGAGTGCGGCCCTCCTTAAAGTAACTGGATTTGTGGCGGTATTGTCTGGATAATGATAGTGACCTTGAAGGGGTGCCGATTTATTGGTTCTCGCGACGGCCTCGGAGATTCCGGGGCCGTCTGCATTTTCAGAAAGCGGGAAAATCGCGATCGTCGTTTGAAAAAGCGAGAAGCGGGGCACCCGGCATCGAATCTCGGCAAAGCATCTTCCGGCCTACCTTGACGAAATGACGTGGCGATTTAACAACCGCAAGAACCCGTTCCTATTTCGCGATACGATGCTGAAACTCATTTTTCTGACAACCTCGGATACAAGGAACTCACTAAGGCTGCTTAGGTTAGTGGCAGCCAACTACACTCTTTGAGAATCGAATCAATTTCGGGCATCCTCGAATTTTCGTTGTCGATAACAGAGTCAGCTAGGGTGAGACGTTCGTACAGGTAGTATCTGTAAGGATGAACCGCGTCGGCGTGCGCCCCAGTGTAAGGTTTATCTACGGAGGCCCGCAATGTAAGCACGGCCAGTTTGTCCGCAAAGTCTTTCCCGAAACGTTCGCGCATCTGCCAAAAGTAGTACGACATCCCATTCCCACGGTCAGGGCAAACAGGCTTCTCGTTCTCAGCAAGAGGTCTATTCCAGTAGCTATGGTTTAGGTACTGAACTATCACCACGCTCGTCATCCATCGGTATGACCGATCCATTGCCGCCGGCGTGTGGCCGGATTCCAAGAACTGTTGTGGGGTCATCTGCTCGAGATTGGGCGGCATGGGCGGCGGCGGTTCGTAAGTGAAACGTCCAACCACGAATGACAGGAATGCCTCAGTAATCTTGGTTTGTTTATCCAAAGCCCCTTGTTGCAGCGTGAATTGGTTGTAGTAGTACTTATTGTCACCTTGGCTGTTGAATGACCATCCCTCCCCTTTGGAATTTTTCGTATCTACGCCTATAGGCGGAAGGTCATCGGGAATGGGAAGTCCCAGAGGTCCGAAACTCCTTAAATAACGAGCCACCCCGTTTATATCGTTTGTGATCCTTTTCTTCCGTTCAGGAGTCAATAGGGCGGCGTCTTTGAACATGAGATGGACAACAGGGGGAACTGTGGGAGTTCTGACACTTTCCTCTTTGCTGGCAAGTCCGGATTGAGGGCGAGAGGTAACCGTCTGAGATGTGGTGGGCGAGGCGCCCACACCCGGCCTCGCCTCCGACTCGGTATGCTGTTCCGTCTTCTTTTCTTCGGAAGGAGTTATCCAGATCGCTATCCCGCTATAAGTTAGGCCAACCACACAAAACATCAATAGCCCTCTCCACACCTTCCACTTTGTAGGCGCGTCCATTACCCAGTCATTACCTACGGCTATAAACAGAGTCATCAGACCGGCCACAAACAATAAGCCGTACAGCCATCCGCCTTTCAACTTGCCCGCCTTGTCGAGCACGACGAGCAGGATGGCAAGGACGATACCCGCCACTCCAATGCAATCCGATGACGACACCTTATCCATCGCGCAGTCCTCCCAAAGGCGGATGGTACGCCGCGTGCAATCCCTGCGTCAAACGCACATCCCGCTTATATTCATTTTGTTTTCTGATACTTATAGGCAACGAGGTCGGAACAATAGCGGCGAACACGCGGCGAATAAAGGACTGGATTTGGCGGCGTCTCCCGCCTCAGCGGCTGAGGCCGGATTCTTTTTGTGCTCGGCTTTCGGCACGATTGAAATCGTGCCCTTCCCGGTTGCGAAAAATATGGACCCGAGCGGGGCGAGGCGGATTCAAAATCAAAATCAAAATCAAAGTCAAAGGCAACGGACAGGAGTGTCCGTTCCACACGAGCGGGGCGTCGCTGCGCGACGCGGACAGCCGGGGGCGGCTGTCCCCACACTTGCCGTGCCGAGGGCGGCTGTCCCTACATGTGCTGTGGTGAGGGATGCACGGGCGGGTCGCCCGTGCCCACACGGTTTGCGGCGCTAGCTAGGCGATCAGTTAGCGGTGTTAGTTCAGGAAGTATTGGCGGTAGAGGGTGTCGCGCTGGGCGGGGCGGAAGCCGGCGTCGCGGATGATGCGGCGGAGTTCTTCTTCGGTGGTGCAGTTGGTGACGCCGGCGGCGCGGACTACGTTTTCTTCGACCATGACCGACCCGACATCGTTGCCGCCGAAGCGGAGGCCCATCTGGCAGACTTTGAGGCCTTGCGTCACCCAGCTCGATTGCACGTTCAGGAAGTTCGAGAGATAGAGGCGCGAGATGGCGAGGACTTTTAGATATTCGACGGCGGTGGCTTCGTCCCAGTGACGGCCGCCGAGGGCGGTGTGTTGCGGCTGGAAGCTCCAGGGGATGAAGGCAGTGAAGCCGCCGGTTTCTTCCTGAAGATCGTAGAGCGCCTGCAGATGGTTGATGCGGTGCTCGTAATTTTCGCCGACGCCGAACATCATGGTGGCGGTGGTGCGCATGCCGAGCTGGTGGGCGGTGCGGTGGACGTTGATCCAATCGGCGGTGAGGCATTTGAGGCGGGCAATCTTGTAGCGGACTTCGTCGTCGAGAATTTCAGCGCCGCCGCCGGGGATGGAATCGAGTCCGGCATCGCGCAGGCGGAGGATGGTGTCGCGGATGCTGAGAGAGCTGTATTCGGCGATGGCGATGATTTCGGATGCGGAGTAGCAATGCAGATGGATTTGCGGGAAGCGATCTTTGATTCCGCGCAGCATTTTTTCGTGCCAGTCGATTTTGAGGTCGGGATGAAGGCCGCCTTGCATGAGGACGCCGGTGCCTCCGAGTTCGACGGTCTCGCGGATTTTTTCGTAGATGGTGTCGAACTCGAGGATGTAGCCCTCTTTGGCGGCGGGGCCTTTCAGGGGGCGGTAGAAGGCGCAGAAGGTGCAGTACTCGGTGCAGAAGTTGGTGTAGTTGATGTTGCGGTCGATGATGTAGGTGACGGTGCCCTCGGGGTGAAGGGAGCGACGGAGCGAGTCGGCTTCCATGCCGATGCCGATCAGGTCGTCGGAGTGGAAGAGGTCGAGGGCTTGGGATTTGGTAAGGGACATGAGGGTACAGATTCATTCTAGCGGAGCGCGGGGGATGGGGCCAAGGGCTGAGGGATTCAACACGTCACGGACAAAATCTTTTTACCACTAAGGGCGCGAAGGTTCACGAAGGAAAGCCGCTGGTGAATATCCGCTGGAGATCCCCTTCGACTTCGCTCAGGGCAGGCTCTCGCTTCGCCTGAAGAACGGCTGCGCTCGGGATGACGCAGCCGTTTTTTAGCTCACACCATTTCCTGTAAATCATTCCCCCGCTATTTTTTCTTCATGCGAAGGTATTGGATCAGGGAGAGGATTGCGCCGATGACTGCTAGGCCGATCAGGATTGCCAGCGCGGGTTTGTAGTATCGGTCGAAGAAACGGAGGATGTGGGTGCCGTAGTGAAAGCCGAGGAAGGCTGCGATGGTGTAGCGAACGCCTCGTCCCAGGGTGAGGGATTCCAAGAATTTCGCGCGCGGATATTGGCCGGCGCCGGCTGCGATCAGAAATGGGACGAAGGGGAATGGGGGCGGCATGATGGCGGGGATGGCGACGGCGAAGAATCCCCAGCGCTCGAAGGCCTTGGAGACCTGTTTCGCTCTTTTCCGGGAGAGTTTGCGCTCCATGGTTTCTTTTCCGCCTTTGTGGGCGAGCGCATAAGTAATGTAGCCGCCGATGACTGCGCCGAGCGTGGCCATGAATGCGTAGTAGGGCCAGGGTTCGCGATGGCGGGCGGCGAGCCAGATGGTGAGGACGTCCATGCTACCGGTGAGGGGGATGACGGAATTGTCGGCGACGCCGAGCAGGACGAGGCCGGGCCCACCGAGGCGGCGAAGCTTGTGCCAGATGGGCACGGCGAGCAGTGGATCGAAGTGAAGCATTCAGGTTTGAAGGAGTGTACAGGGGATGCGCTAGATCGCGCTATATCTAGATCGCGCTACACAAGCTTTCGTTCACGTTGAGAAAGCGCATTTCGGGAGCGGGGGGCAAGGCTCCGATCTCGGCGGCGTAGCGATAGAAGAGTTGGAGACCTTCGAGGCAAGCGGGATCGAGGTGGTAGTAGATGTTTTCGGTGAGGTAAGAACGGACGTTCGCTTCGGTGAGGGCCAGGCGTGGGGCCCATTCGCGGCAGATTTGGTCGAGGCTTGCGGGTTCGAGGCCGTGGTCGCGGGATTGCTGGAAGATTGCGGCCAGGTCTTGGGCGGGGAGAACAGCGTCGCTGCGCGACGCGGACAGCCGGGGGCGGCTGTCCCCACATGAGGCCTCCTCACATCGGGCCTGCTCATATACGTCATCTCCACGCAAGGCATCTTCCTGCAGGGCTTGACGGCGGACCGCCCAGAAGGCGAAGACGAAGGGCTTGCCGGTGTGGCGAATCCACTCTTCGGCGAGATCGAGGGTGAAGTAACGCGAGCGGTCGATCTGCAGGGCGGGATCGCCGATGAGCAATCCGGCATCGTGAGAGGCGAGCATTTTGTCGATGTCGGGGGGCAAAGAAGTGAAGGTTCGGCCGCCGCCGAGCCATTTTTCGAACAATATTTTCGTCAGAGCGACCGAGGTCATGGAAGAAGTGTCCAGGGCGATGGTGCGAATTTTTTCGAGCGGTTGATTGCTGACCAGCAAGATGGAGCGAACCGGACGGCGGGAGGCGATGGCTACGCCGGGCAGCACTGAGAGGCCGGGGACTTGAGCGTAAGCGGCGGCGGGGATGATGCCGATGTCGGCGGTTCCGGCCGCGAGTTCGCGGGCGCAGGATGAGGGCAGAGTGTAGGAAATGTCGAAGTCGCGGGCCAGGTCGTGTTCGGGGTTGCGGTGTTCGAAATCCCACATCAGGGGAGCGGTGTTGAGGTAGGAGATCGCAGAGATGCGTAGACGTCTCATTCCTGTTTTGATTTTAGCAGAGGGATTTCGACGGGGGTTGTGACCGCTTCCCTTGACAGGCGTTTCGTGGAGTCACTAGAGTCCGCGCAGTCCGTATCTGATTCGCGCTGTGAAGATTGGAGAATCGACGTGGCATACGCCCTGGTTGCACCTGCCCCTTCCACTCATATTCTTGAGTGGCTCGCTATTTCGCTGACGCAAGGACTGGGACCGACCAAGGCGCGGAAGCTGGTGGAACACTTTGGCGGCGTGCAGGCAGTATTTCAGGCGTCGCTGACTGAGCTGGAGAGCACGGGGATTCAGGCGGTTTCGGCGCAGGCGATTGCGACGGGAAAATCGGCGGCGATGGCGCGTGAGGAAATTGCACGGGCGGCGGGGTCGGGAGCGACGGTACTGTCGGGGGAAGATGCGTGCTATCCGGTGAGGCTGAAGGAGATTTATGATCCGCCGCTGGTGCTGTATGTGCGGGGGAATGCTGAGGTGCTGAAGATGCCGGGGATAGCGATGGTGGGGACGCGGCATCCGACGGCGTATGGGTCGGGGATGGCGGAGCGACTGGGGTGCGATCTGGCGGGGCAGGGGCTGGTCATTATTAGTGGGATGGCGCGGGGAGTGGATACGGCGAGCCATCGCGGGGCGATTGCGGCGAAGGGCAAGACGGTGGCGGTGTTGGGGACGGGAGTGGACGTGATGTATCCGAAAGAGAATTCGCGATTGGCGGAGCAGATTCTGGCGCTGGGCGGAGCGATCGTTTCGGAATTTGCGATGGGAACGTTTGCGGCGCCGCAGAATTTTCCGATTCGGAATCGGATTTTGAGTGGAATGTCGGTGGGAGTGCTGGTGGTGGAGGCCGCGGAATATTCGGGAACGCGGATTACGGCGCGGTGTGCGCTGGAGCAAAATCGCGATGTTTTTGCGGTGCCGGGGAACGTGACGAATAAAAATTCGTGGGGGCCTAACACGCTGATTAAGCAGGGCGCGAAGCTGGTTGCGACCTGGGAAGATGTGTGGGAAGATTTGCCGCCGGAGGTAAAAATGGCGCTGACGCCGCCAGCGGCGCCTGAATCCGGCGAGGCGAGTTCGGCATCTCTATTCCCGGACGATGGGCTGCCTCCGCATGAAAAGCGGATTCTGAGATTGCTGAAGGCAGACGAGGCTACGCATATCGATGAGTTGGTAGAACTTCTGGAGAATGAGTTGTCTTCGTCGGAGATATTCGCGGCGCTGTTTGAGCTGGAACTGGCGGGGAAAGTGAGGCAGATGGCGGGGAAGAATTTTGTAAAAAGCTTTTAGCTGTTAGCTCTTAGCTTTTAGCTCAACCCTTCAATCCTTTACGGAATACGCCGGAGGACGCTGTGCGAAATTATAGGGATCTGATGGTCTGGGAGAAGGCGCACAAGCTGACACTGGCGGTGTATAAGATCACACTTGCGCTTCCCAAGGAAGAGCGGTTCGGGCTAACGAGTCAGATTCGGCGTGAGGCCGCGTCGATTGCCGCGAACTTGGCGGAGGGTTGCGGAAGGCGCTCCGATGGAGAGATGGCGCGCTACGTCCAGATCTCTATGGGGTCGGGGGCTGAACTGTCTTACCATTTCCTCTTAGCAAAAGACTTGGGATTCATGCAGGCTGCGGAATACGAGGTTTTGAGTGCGGACGTAAGCGAGATTATGAGGATGTTGCCAGCATTGTCGTGCAAGCTGAGGAAGTCCGCAGCATAGGCATTTCAAGCTAAAAGCTAACGGCTAAAAGCTAAAAGCTTTTCACGGTAACTTGTTGCGGCTGTCCCATTCGTGCTAGTTTCGAGACAAATCTTAGAGAGATGAGGGAGTGTTGATAAAAAGTTTAGTCATTGTCGAATCGCCAGCGAAGGCGAAGACCATCCAGAAATATCTGGGGAAGGGTTTCTCTGTCGAGGCCTCGCTGGGGCATGTGAAGGACTTGCCCAAGAGCACGCTGGGCGTGGATACGAACGACGATTTCGCGACGGATTATGTCGTCATCCCCGGCAAAGAAAAAGTGTTGGCCAAGCTGAAGAAGATGGCGGCAGGGATGGATGCCATCTTTCTGGCGCCCGACCCGGACCGCGAAGGCGAGGCGATTGCGGCGCATCTGGCTGGCGAACTCGAAGAGAACGGCACGAAGAAGGCGAAAAAGAAAAAGAAGAAGGATGAAGAAGAAGGGCCGCCGCGGATTCAGCGGGTGACGTTCAACGAAATTACTAAGAGGGCGGTGCAGGCGGCGTTCGAGCATCCCAGGGCGATCGATCAGAATCTGGTGGATGCGCAACAGGCGCGGCGCGTGCTTGACCGGCTGGTGGGTTATCAAGTTTCTCCGCTGTTGTGGGATAAGGTTCGCCGCGGGATTTCGGCCGGGCGGGTGCAGACGGTTGCGCTGCGGCTAATTGTGGAACGCGAACGCGAGATTAAGGCGTTCGAGAAAAAAGAATATTGGACGATTGATGCGCATCTGGCGGCGAACAAGCCTCCGGCATTCGACGCACGGTTTCTGGGCAAGGGCGAGGAGAAGATTGAAGTCACGAACGGCGAGGATGCGGAAAAGATTCGCGCCGCGCTGGAGCAGGCCGATTGGTTGGTGCGGTCGGTCGATAAAAAAGAGCGGCGGCGGAATGCAGCGCCTCCTTTCACGACCAGCAAGTTACAGCAAGATTCTTCGCGCAAGTTGCGGTTCAGCGTGAAGCGCACGATGATGATTGCGCAGCGGCTGTATGAAGGTGTGGAGCTGGGCGAAGAGGGACTCGTCGGTCTGATCACTTACATGCGTACCGATTCGACCCGGGTTGCGCCTGAGGCGATTCAGGAAGTGCGCGAATACGTGGGCAAGGAATACGGGCCGACGTATCTGCCGGAGACTCCCAATACATATAAAGAGAAGAAGGAAGCGCAGGCGGCACACGAGGCGATTCGACCGACCTCGGCGATGCGGCATCCCGACCAGATTAAGCAGTATTTAAAAGAAGATGAGTTCAAGGTTTACAAACTGATCTGGCAGAGGTTTGTGGCGTCGCAGATTATGCCGGCGGTGTTTGACCAAACTACGGTCGATATCGACGCGAAGGGCAAGGCTGAGACATTCTGGTTCCGCGTGACGGGATCGGTGCTGAAGTTTGATGGATTCCTGAGAGTTTATGAAGAGTCGAAGGAAGGCAAGGACGAGGAAGACGAGGAACTGAAGCACAAGCTGCCGGCACTGGAAGCGGGACAGAAGCTGACGCTGAAGGAGTTGAAGCCGGAGCAGCACTTCACCGAGCCTCCGCCGCGTTACAACGAAGCGTCGCTGGTGAAAGAACTGGAAGAGCGCGGGATTGGGCGTCCTTCAACGTACTCGGCGATCCTGTCGACGATTCAAGAGCGACAGTACGTGCAGAAGTTGGGCGGGAAGTTTACTCCGACTGAGATCGGGTTAGTGGTCACCGATCTGCTGGTGGAAAACTTCCGCGATATTTTTGACGTGGCCTACACTGCCGGGCTGGAAGAAAAGCTCGACGAGATTGAAGAAGGGAAGGAAAAGTGGACCGATACGCTCGCCGAGTTCTACAAGAAATTTACGAAGGATCTCAAATATGCCGAAAAGCATATGGAGAACATCAAGCGGATGGAGAAGCCCACAGACGAGAAGTGCGAGAAGTGTGGCGCACCGCTGGTGATCAAGTGGGGCAGGCACGGGTCGTTCTACGCTTGCAGCACTTACGATAAGGAAGATCCGAACACTTGCACGTTCACCAAAGAAAATCCCATCAACCTGCCGGATCTGGATTCGGCCGACGTGCAGGAGACCACGCAGGAAGAATATTGCGAGAACTGCGGGCGGGTGATGGTGCTGAAGCGCGGGCGCTTCGGGCAGTTCATGGCTTGCACGGGTTATCCCGATTGCAAGACGACGCGGCGCCTGGACCAGGGCAAGAAAGTTCCGGACATTCCGCTGGATGAACTTTGCCCGAAGTGCGGGCGGAATATGATGATCCGGCATGGCCGGTTTGGGGAGTTCACGGCGTGCAGCGGATATCCCGAATGCAAGTATGTGAAGCAGAATTTTATCGGGGTGAAGTGTCCGGACTGCAAGGATGGCGAACTGGTGGAGAAACGCGCGCGCAAGGGAAATACGTTTTACGGGTGCGGAAATTATCCCAAGTGCAAATTTACTTCGGCGCATAAGCCGATCCCGGAGAAGTGCCCGAGCTGCGGCAGCGAGTATCTGGTAGAGAAATTTTTGAAAGCCGGGCCGGTGATCGCTTGTCCGAATAAAGAGTGCGATTACGAGCGACCGGCTCCGGCAGCGGAAGCGGCGGCGACTACCAGCGCCTGAACATTGAGTGATTGGGCGATTGAGTCATTGGGTAATTACGTAATTTGCCTTGGCTTGGGTTTCATTTGCTTCGCGGGTTTTTCGATTGCTTAATCGCACAATTACACAATCGCTCAATTTCCCAATTACCACATTTCCTGTGAGGTGAATTTATGGCGAAGAAGGCTACGGCTGCGGATGCCCAACTGATTATGCAACTTTACGATTTGCGCCGTGAGGCGGAGATGCGCAAGGCGCGCAATTGGTGGGTCGGCGGATTCTGGCCACGCAGCGCCGACGATTTCTCGAAAGTCGCGTTTACTCCAGGAACACAGGAGAACAACTGGCTGCGCCAGGTCACCGGGTACTGGAGTATGGCGGCGGCGTTCGTATTGCAGGGAGCGTTGAACGCGGATTTATTTCTGCAACCGGCGGTGAGTGGAGAAATGTTTATTGTCTTCGCCAAGGTTCAGCCGTTTCTGAAAGAGTTGCGAGAAAAGGCCGGCGACCCGAACATGTTTGGAACCATTGAGAAAGTGATCATGAGTTCGAAGTGGGGGCGCGAGCGATTGAAGTTCATCGTGAAGCGCGTGGAGATGATGCGGGAGAAGATGACGGCTGCGAAAGCGAGCTAAGGAACCGAGCATCGAGCTTCGCTCGAATGGACAGCCCCATCAGATTCGCGCAGGGGCAGGCTTGGGCAGCTGCGCTCACATTGGCTGCTCTCTGTTATCCTACTCGGTTGTGCGGATGATCTGGTGGTTCCTGATCCTGGGTGTGAGCACGCTGGTGGTAGTGTGCGTGGCGATCGCCTTGTACATGCGATTGCGGCGGCATTTGCTGGCTGCGCATGCGGCGCACGGACTTGCGAGCGAAGCAGAGGGCGAGCATCGATCAGAAAGCGTGGAACCCTGATGTCCCGCGTTGAGAGTTAGGAGATTTTCCATGGACAAAGTGGCCAGTAGTCAAACATTGAGTGCGCAGCACGCGCGCGCTTCCGAGACCGCGCGGCAAGTTGCCGTTGTGGTGGGAGCGAGTTTGTTTGTTGCATTGTGCGCGCGGATTACGATTCCGCTGCCGTTCACTCCGGTGCCGCTGACGGTGCAGAATTTTGGCGTGCTGCTGGTTGGCTTGCTGCTGGGCAGCAAGCGCGGATTCGCGGCGCTCGCTTTGTATCTGGCCGAGGGCGCGATCGGCATGCCGGTATTCAATCCCACCGGTGCGGGTGGGGTGGCACAGTTGTTCGGCGCCACAGGCGGGTTTTTGCTGGCTTATCCGCTGGTGGCATGGGCGGCGGGATTTGTGATGGAACGCGGAAGGAAAACTTTCGCACGCGCCGCGCTGGGCGGGCTTTTGGGCGAGGTTATACTTTTTACTGGCGGTTTGGCCTGGTTGAGCGTTCTTGCACACTCGATCGCGCAGGCGTTCCGCTGGGGGCTTTACTGGTTTCTGTTTGCGGAAGTGATCAAGGTGATGGCAGCGGCGGGAATTGCGGCGAAGTGGCAGAGCCGGCAAGAGAGCCGCCCCTGAAGAACGCAGAGAATCGACGGCGGAGTTCAATTTCATGACGGTTATTTCTGAACAAGAAGCAAGGATTTCAGGCAATGCGGGCCGGGACGTGCGTGAGATCAGCATTGCTCATAGTCCGGATTCCGATGATGCGTTCATGTTTTATGGTCTTGCTACCAATAAGGTTCGGGTGGCGGGGCTGCGCTTCACGCACACGTTGTGCGATATCGAGACTTTGAATCAGAAGGCGCGCGAAGGAATTTATGACGTCACGGCGATTTCGTTTCACGCCTATCCTTATATTCAGGATTTGTATGCGCTGATGTCGTGCGGCGGAAGCGTGGGCGAAGGTTATGGTCCGATGATTGTTTCGCCGCGGGCGTTTACGGAGAGCGAGATCAAAGTGAAGCGCATCGCGGTTCCCGGAAAGCTTACGACTGCTTACCTGGCTCTGCAGTTGTTTGCGCCGGGAGTGCAGACGGAGGTTGTGCCGTTCGACCAGATAATTCCTCAGGTGCTTGCGGGGAATTACGAAGCTGGACTGATCATCCACGAAGGGCAGCTGACTTACGACAAGGTTGGATTGCATCGCGTGATCGACCTTGGAAGATGGTGGCAAAAGATGACTGGGCTGCCGCTGCCACTGGGAGGAAATGCGATCCGGCGGGCGCTGGGGCCAGAGTTGATGTCGGCTGTTAGCGGCGCATTGCGTGACAGCATTCAGTATGCGCTCGACCATCGTGAAGAAGCATTGTCTTACGCGATGCAGTTTGCCCGCGATCTCGACGCGCAGACCGCAGACCGCTTTGTAGGCATGTATGTGAATGAACGGACGCTCGACTACGGTCCGGAAGGGCGCGAGGGCGTGGAGCGGTTGCTGGATATGGGGCACAAGGCGGGAATTATTGGGCCGCGGGCACGCGTGGAATGGGTGTAAGGAGAGCTTTTAGCCATTAGCTTTTTAGCTCTGGGCTTCGGCAGCTTGCATTCGGCACTTCATTGTCGCAAATATTTGTTCGAAAGGATGTGGTCGGCGCCAGCCAGACTGCATCTTGAGATTTGAGCTAAGGCAAAGAGTTAAGAGCTTGCTTCCCCAGACACTTCTCATCGACGCGGACGATACATTGTGGGAGAACAATGTCTATTTTGAGCGGGCGATCGCACGCTTTATTTCATTCCTGAATCATCACGAGTTTTCTGCGGAGCAGGTGCGCGAAGTGCTGAACGATGTGGAGCGGGAATGCATCGTGAAGCATGGTTATGGTTTGCACAGCTTTGCGCATGCGCTGGTGGATACGTTTGAGCGGCTGAGCGTGAATCCGGTAACGCCGGAGTTACATGGGCAGATCAGGAGCTTTGCCCACAGCATCGAAGATCACCCCATAGAGCCCTTGCCGGAGGTTTTTCAGACGCTGGAATATCTTGGAGCACAACATCGTTTGATTCTGGTGACGAAGGGCGCGGTGGCGGAGCAGACGGGAAAGATCGAGCGCTCGGGATTGAAAAAGCATTTTGCCGCGACGGAGATTCTGGCGGAGAAAAATTCGGCGGCCTATCATGCTCTGGTGGAAAAGCATGCGCTGGCGCGGGACTCGACGTGGATGATCGGGAACAGTCCGAAGTCGGACATTAATCCGGCGCTGGCCGCGGGTTTGCATGCGGTGTTCGTGCCGCATGGAGATACGTGGATTCTGGAACATGAAGAATTGAACGCGGCACCGCCGGCTCAGCGACTGGTGATTGTGGGGCGGTTCGCGGAGTTGCGCGAGCATTTCTAATCAGCCTGCGGCGAGGCGGGAATCAGATTCGTCACCTAATTTTAACCGCATAACCACTGCACCAAACTAACCAACACAACGTCCTCCCTACGCGTGTTCACGCGTGTTACGCTCAATTTGGTTCAGCTCTCGCGCCGCGAAACGTGACCGTAGAGACCAACAATTTCCGCAGGCTGTTGCGCACCGTTGAAGCTCTCTCCGAACTGGGGCCCGAGCTGACAGCGGAGCGCGAATTTTCCGAGACGGCGCGGCGAATGCTTTCGGCAGTGATGGAAGCGGCGGGGGCGCGCGAAGGGGCATTGTTCATTTTCAACGAACGGCCCACCATGCTCACGTCCGTGGCAGCGGAAGGTTTTGCGATGCTGCCGGAACCTGCGTTCATCCCTCTTCTACCCAAACACGCGCACGCTCTCGCGGCGGCGCGCGGACCGATTGTGCTGAACGCTTCCACCTATTCGGTTTTTCTCAGCTCCAATGGAAATGTTGCGCCCGAACTTTTTAAGTGCGTGGCACCGCTGAAAGCGGCGGGCAAACTGGCAGGGGTAGTTGCGTTAGGACGGCGGCCCGAGGATGCGCCTTATGAAGCGGCCGATTTGGATGCGATGGATTTGCTGTGCAGCTACATTGGGCTGGCGGTGCAGAACCACGCTTTGACGCAGACGCTGGCCCAGCGCGTGACAGAAAATCTGCGATTGATGGCTTCGCTGCACGGATTTTATGACACCGCTCTCGAAGCATTCGCGACTGCCATCGATGTGAAGCACGTGAACATTCACGGGCACTCGCTGCGTGTGGGGCGCTATGCTGCGGCGATTGGCGAAGCGATGGGTGCTGACGCGGGAGAAGTGGCTGCGCTGCGCAGCGCCGGATATCTGCACGATATTGGAAAAGTTGCGGTAGATCGGCGGTTGTTTGGAAAGGCCAGCGCGCTGAATCCCGAGGAATTTCGGGAGATGGCAGATCATACTGTGGTCGGATACGAGATCGTGAGCAGCGTGGAATTTCCGTGGCCGAAGATTCATGAGTCAGTACGCTGGCATCATGAGCGCAGCGATGGGTCGGGATATCCTGATGCGCTGGCGGGCGAAGAATTGCCGATGCCGGTGCGGATCATGGCGCTGGCGGATACTTTCGATGCCATGACGAGTACTCGACCCTATCGCGAGCCGCTGTCGCTGGGCGGGGCGTTGAGCGATCTGGTGCGGCTCTCCCCGCAGAAATATGATCCCAGTGTGGTACAGGCATTACTGATCCAGGTGCGGCGGGATGCGGTGGGAAGCAATCGAACGCCGCTGCTGGCGGATCATATGGCGGTGAATATTTCCCCGGGAGATGTGGACCAGATGGCTGCGACTTTGCAACATAAAGTGTCTCGCGGCAGAGTGCATTTGACTTAGCTTTTAGCTTTTCTTTCGCATCCAGAAGACGCGTTCATTCTTGGACGGCCATCCTGATGGGAAAGCGGCGACGCAGCGCGGCCACCACCGAGGCGTCGGCTTTTCTTGACACCATCTCCAAGGGGGAAAATCCTTTTCTCCAAGCCAGCCAAAACGTGATCAGCAGCAACACAACGGTGATCACAACGTTTGGGCAGGCGTTCAGAGCCCATTGTCCGCGCCAACTCAGTTGCACTGACGAAGAGAAGGGCAGCAGATAGGGAATAGGCCACTGGTAGCCGTCCGGACCACGGGCTCCCAACACGTCCTCCAGTAGATGCACATGGAAACTCAGAAAGGCGAGCAGTCCAGTTTTCCATTTTTGTGAGGCGAGGGCGCACGCGATCAAAGAAATCACCACCGCGAACGCCATGTTGTGAAGAGTATGGTGATACAGAGAGAACCACAACAACGGATGAGTGGAGTTTCGAGTAAGCAGTTCGGGAACGATGCCCAAGCCATCGACATCCGGCACGACGCACGCAAGTGTGACGAGAGCGCGATCTCTCCGCTCTAAGCTGAAGCAGTTGGCAAGAGCCCATCCAGTAAAAAAGTGAGTGATCGGACTCATGGAGTTGGGCTTGGCATGACACTAGATTTCGATCAGCACGTCACTGTTCTCGATCTTAATCGGATAAACCGCGACCTTGACAGTGGGATCTTGCTCGGCCGCGCCGGTTTTTGCGTCCCAGGCCCAGCCGTGCCAGGGGCAGACAACTTTTCCGCCTTCGATCATTCCCTGCCCTAGCGGGCCACCGCGATGCGGGCAGACGTTGTCCATGGCGCTGAATGTGCCGTTGACGTTGGCGATGCAGATGGTTTTTGCGCCGCAGGGGAATTCTTTGGCTTCGTCGAGCGGCGGGAGTTCGGATTCGGTGGTGAGCTTCGTATATGTTGACATCTGTCGTTGAGGCCTCGAGAAAAATCTAACCGAGCTTCGCTCGGCGGACAGCCGAGAGCCTGCCCTGAGCGAAGTCGAAGGGGCGGCTGTCCCCACATGGGTCGTGCTGATGACTCACAGATGATAGCCGCAGATCCTTCGCTTCGTTCAGAGCCTGCCCTGAGCTTGTCGAAGGAATGACCGCAGCGGACTCCCGCTTCGCTCACGCCCGCTGAACGCAGTCACTTTGGTTGTAAGGTTTGGGCGATCATTACCTGGCGCTTGAAATTGTCTAACATGTTTGGGTCGAGGCGCACTTCCGTGGGTTTTTTCGCCAGCGTCATCGTGTCGATTTTGTCTTGCAGCTTGAGCAGGGCGTAGAAAAGATTTTCCGGGCGCGGCGGGCAGCCGGTTACGTAGACATCGGTGGGCACGATTTTGTCCACGCCTTGCAGGACTGCATAAGTATTGAACGGGCCTCCGACGGAGGAGCACGCGCCCATGGAGATGACCCACTTGGGGTCGGGCATTTGGTCGTATATGCGCTTCACCACTGGCGCCATTTTCAAAGTTACCGTGCCGGCGACGATCATCAGATCACTCTGGCGCGGGCTGGGACGGAAGACCTCGGAGCCGAAGCGAGCAATGTCGAAGCGAGCGGTGGAGGAAGCGATCATTTCAATGGCGCAGCAAGCCAGGCCGAACGTCATCGGCCACACGGCGGATTTGCGCGCCCAGTTGAATACATAGTCCACCGTGCTGATCATGAAATTCTTTTCGAATTTATTTTGCAGCCAGCCCATGTAGGGGGACCTCGGTGGGTACGATTATACAGTTGTTGCCCGTGGATAGTGAGGCTGTCGAGCTTTGCTCGACTGGACAGCCGAGGGCGGCTGTCCCCACATTGGATCCAATTGACGGCCGAGCTGTCTCCACATGAGCAGATCAGGTTGCCGCATTGTTGCGGGTCGGCTACAAATAGAAGTGCTCATGGATTCGAAATCCGCCGTGGTTCTTTTTCGCGAACGAATTCCCAGTAAGCTTCTTAGCGTGTGGCGGCACATTCGCGCATCTGAGTTCTGGATGGTGGCGATCGCGCTGTTTCTGCGCGTGGGATGGATTGTGGTTGGCCATACCTACAAGTTCAAGAACGCTGACAACAATTTTGGATTTGGCTGGGAGACGGGACGAATCGGCGCGGCGATCGCGTCGGGACACGGGTTCAGTAATCCTTTTGGGCCGCAGACTGGGCCGACGGCGTGGGAGTCGCCGCTGTATCCGTATCTGACGGCGGGCGTGTTTCACGTCTTCGGCATTTATTCGCGGGCGTCGGCATTTGTGCTGCTCACCATCAATAGCGTGTTTTCGGCGCTGACTTGCATTCCCATTTTTCGGATAGCGCGGCGAATTTTTTCGGAGAAGGTTGCGGTGGGCGCAGCGTGGACCTGGGCGCTGCTTCCCTACGTCATGTACTGGTGCACGCGCTGGGTGTGGGAGACCAGCTTTTCGGCGTTCCTGATGGCGGTTATTTTCTGGTTGACGCTCACGATAGAGGAGCGCGACGGGTTGAAACCGTGGGCATGGTTTGGCTTGCTGTGGGGCATTGCGGCGCTGGACAGCACGGTGCTGCTTTCGTTTTTGCCGGCTTCGGGATTCTGGGCATGGTATCACCGAGCACGGCGCGGTAAACCGTCGCTAGGTGGCGTGGTGTTGGCGTCGGTGATTTTTATTGCGTGCGTGACGCCCTGGGTGGCGCGCAATTATGCGACGTTCGGGAAATTTATTTTTATCCGCGACAACTTTGGGGCCGAGCTGCGGCTGGGGAATGGCAATGGGGCGGACGGGACATGGATGCAGGTGATCCATCCGACGCAGGATGTTTTTGCCATGCGGCAGTACACCACGATGGGCGAGTTGGCTTATGTGGCCATGCGGAAACGGCAGGCCCTGGATTACATCAAGGCCGATTACGGGCGTTTTGCGTGGCTTTGCTTGAAGCGGCTTGTTTATTTCTGGGCGGGGCCGCCGCGGCTCTCGCAAATCTGGTGGCTGGCGCAGGTGAAGAACTCGCTGTTTCTGGCGTCTTCTGTGCTGATGTTCTGGGGGTTGGGACGCGCGTTGCGCCAGCGGAGACCGGGCGCATGGCTGCTGTTCTGGCTGATCTTGCTGTATCCAGCGGTTTTTTATGCGGTGTTTCCCGGGCAACGGTACCGGCATCCGCTTGAGCCGGAGATGACGATCCTGGGAGTTTATTTGCTGACGGAGGCGGGCAAGAAGGATTCGACGGAAAGTCGGCCTGCTTAGTCAGTCCGGACGTCGAGTTTCGTTCATTGCACCTAGGGCGGACTTTTTCGGTTCTCGTTTTACTCACGAATGGGCGATCGCGCCGTCTAACCGCTCAAATGGAGGAACGATATGAATCGCTTACGGCAGTTTCCCAACTATACGGGTTTTGTCCTGGGATGGATTTGCGCATTGCTCGTTCTTACTCTGGGAGCCCATGGGTCTGATCATCGCGGGGCGTTCACTGAAGAATTTCGCAAGACTTATGAACTTACGCCGGATGGGCGTGTCGAATTGGAGAACATTAATGGGTCGGTGCACATCTCCACTTGGGAGCAGAATCAGGTGAAGGTGGATGCGGTGAAGTACGCTGACTCAAAAGAGAAGCTGGAGGAGGCGCACATCGAGATCGATGCGGGAAAAGCATATGTTTCGATACGTACGAAATATCCCGAGCACGGAGGTTGGGGCGGGAACAACAATCCTGCGAGCGTGGAGTACACGCTGACGGTGCCGCGTGGGGCGCGACTGGATGAGATCAAGTTGATCAATGGGTCGCTGGATATCACGGGAGTAAAGGGCGAGGTGCGCGCGTCATGCATCAACGGCAAGCTGGAGGCGCGGAATCTGGCGGGGCGCGCGGAGCTTTCGACGATCAATGGACATCTGGATGCGCGTTTCGAGGAGCTTCCGAAATCGTCGGTGGAATTGAAGTCGGTGAATGGTTCGCTGGAGTTGACGATTCCTTCGGATTCGAAGGCGGAGATCGAGGCGAGTTCGGTTTCCGGGGGAATCGAAAATGACTTCGGGCTGCATGTAAACAATCACCGCTTTGTCGGCCACGATTTACGCGGGGAGTTAGGCAGCGGAGGGGCGCGGATCAGGCTGGAAAATGTGAATGGCCGGATTGAGATCCGGCATGCTTCGGATGGGCGGGCGCTGAGCCCGGCGAAGGACTTGAACCATCGCGATCACGATGGCGATGAGGACGAGAGCGAGATTTAGTTTGGCAAGACGATCAGTAAATCGTGTAACCGGGAGCGGGCGTGCGCAGGTCTGGCTTTGAGGCCATCAGCAGCAATGCGCCCTCGCGCTTGAAGGCGCGCAGATCGTCGAGGCTGTGAAAGGATTTGGTTTTGTAGTCATCGGGAGTGGGGGTGTCGTCGGGGATGCGGCAGGCTTCGACGTTCTCGAAGGCATGTTTTTTAAGGAGCTCGACGTATTCGGCTTGTGAGCGCACGTGCACTGGGACCTTTAGTTTGTCGACCCATTGCAGAGAGTACTGATTGTCTTTGTAGAGATTGATCAGGATGAACAGCCTGCCGCGCGGGGCCATCACGCGAAATAATTCCATCAGGGCGCGGTCTTGATCGGCGTAATAGTAGAACGATTCAACGGACAGGACTTTGTCGAAGAAATTTTCTTCCCAGGGAATTTGCTGGGCCGATCCCCAAACGTAGAGCACGTTGTCGAAATCTTTGGAGGCCGCGCGGGCCTCGCGAATCATCTCGTCGGAGACGTCGACGCCGACGACCTGGCCGAAACCATTCGGGCCTTCGCCGACCAGGCGGGCAAGCAGGCGGGTCGCCCATCCAGAGCCGCAACCGAGGTCGAGAACGCGCTCGCCGGGGCGGAGATCCATCTTGCGAATGGTCTTCGAGGTGATGTCGAGATGGTGGCCTTCCATCTTGGGACCTTCACCGGCAGCGGCCCAGCGGTTGAATTCCTGCTGCAGTTTGTCGTCGGGGGTGAGGGGTTTTTCGGGCAAGGTGCAGTCTCTTATCTTTGTCGGTGTATGGTCTTTTTATAAGTGTAGTCGAGCGGCGGCAGTTGTGGATTTTCGTCGGGTAAATCTTTAACCACGAAGGGCACGAAGGTTCACGAAGGAAGAGCAGAAAGCCTTCGTGCCCTTCGGGAATCAATTGAGCAAGGAGGCCGTCACTATGCTAAAGTTTTTCTCTCAATGGTCACGCGTCCTGAAAATCCCGAACCGGAGCCCGAGCCTGGAACGCTATACTGCCCGAATTGTGCCGAAGAAGTAACTGATCCTCTCACCTGCTGCGACTGCTCTTCAGTCATTTGCCGGCGCTGCGGGACGGCGCTGGAGTCTTCCGATGAACTCGGGATGGGCTGATGGAGTCAACTGCTGTTCCCGCCGAAAATCCCGCGGTTAACGTTTTGGTCCCGACAAAACCGAGTTTAGTTCGCGGACTGAGTCTGCTCGACTCCGTGCTGCTGCTGGTCAGCGGAATTATTGGCTCCTCGATTTTTCTTACCGCAAAAGATATTGCCGCGCCGTTGCCGCAGCCCATGCTTTTTTTGCTGGTGTGGGTGATTGGCGGGGTGATTTCGCTGTTCGGCTGCGCGGCTTTTGCGGAGTTGGGATCGATGTTTCCCGAGTCGGGCGGACAGTACGTCTATTTGCGCGAGGCTTACGGTGATCTGGTGGCGTTTCTTTATGGGTGGATGTTGTTCTCCGTGGCCAATGGTGGGACGATCGCGGCGCTGTCGGTGGCTGCGGCCGCTTATGCGGGGCAGGTGTTCCCTGTGGTTTCGCAGGAGCATGTGGTGCTTTCGGTCGCGGGCATCATCATTACTCGCGCGCATGTGTTTGGGCTGTTTCTTATTGCCCTGCTGACTTATGTGAACGTGGTGGGATTGCGGTGGGGGACTCTGCTGCAGAATCTATCGACGTGGACGAAGTTTGCGGCGATGGCGGCGTTTGTGATTTTCGGATTCGCCATCGGGAAGGGAGACTGGTCGCATTTTCAGACGCATGGGGTTGGGTTGACGATGGGGCTTCATCCCACGCAGTTGATTTCTGCGATGGGCGTCGCGCTGATCGCCGTATTCTTTGCCTACGACGGATGGGTGTATATCACGTGGGTGGCGGGCGAAGTGAAGGAGCCGAGGAGGAATGTCCCGCGGGCGATGGTGCTGGGCGTGGTCGTGGTGGGAGTGATTTACATGGCCATGAACATGACTTATCTGTACGCGCTGCCGCTCAGCGAAATCGCGCAACATGAGACGATTGCGCATGCGGCGGCGGCGGCGCTGTTTTCTCCTCGGGTGGCGGTTTGGTTGTCGCTGTTGATTGCGGTGTCGTGCTTTAGCGCGGCGGCGACCTGCACGCTTTCGGGGGCGCGGGTTTATCTGGCGATGGCGCAGGATGGGGTGTTTTTCAAGCGCATGGCGGTGATTCATCCGAAGTGGCGCACGCCGGCGTTCAGCCTGATTGGGCAGGGGATTTGGGCGGCGCTGCTCACCATCAGCGGGCGTTATGACCAGCTTTATACCTATGTGATTTTCGGCATGGTGCTTTCTTACACGTTGACGGTGATTGGAATGTTTTTGCTGCGTTGGAAGAGTCCGGAGATTCCGCGGCCATATCGTTGTGCGGGATATCCGTGGCTGCCGGCGATTTATGTGCTGGTGGGCGTGGCCTGGACTTTGAATACGATTATCACGCGGCCTACGGAAGCGTTATGGGGAGCGGGGATTGTGCTGGTGGGAGTGCCGGGGTATTTGTATTGGAAGTGGAGTGGTAAGAAGGCGGCGGCAGTGGGGTAGGAGATCGCGGCGCATTGAGCGGTGTAGTGGAACGGAACACAAAATCCTAAATAAAAGCAAAATGCGACATGTGGGCATGCAGGCTTATCCCGGAGAGGGGCAACCGGTACCGCGATAGGGGCAAGCTGCGGGAAGCGGCTATTCAGTATGCCAACGCCCTGCAAATCGATCCGCGCTTTGCCGAGGCGCATTACCAGTTGGGCGAGATCTACCTGAAGCTGAAGGAGTACAACCAAGCGTACGCGGAGCTTTCGCGAACGGTGGACCTGGCTCCGGAAAATTATAGGGCGCATGTGGACCTGGCGAATTTGCTGATTGCCGGGGGCCAAGCGAAGCAGGCGCAACCTCATCTTGACCTGTTGCGCGAGAAACAGCCGAACAGTCCGGAGCGAGTGACGTCCCCGAACACCAGCCCTTCTTTGATTGGAAAGACGGAGTTTTCTCCAATTGGACGATGCCAGAGTAAAGAGTTTCCGGTTCCAGCCGATGAAGGGTAAGGCCCCTCATCCCGGGCACACGATGACCTCGTTCAGCAAGGCGATTGCCGCGTCTGCACTGATGATTCTGCTGGGCATTGGAGTGCTCTCGTACTGGGGGACAGTGCGGGACGAGGAAGACCGGGGATGGGTTACCCACACGCACCTCGTCGTCGAGAAGCTGCAGGCAGTACGGATCGACATCACCCAGGCTGAGACTGGCCAACGTGGGTACATGCTGACGGGGCAGGACCGATACCTGGAACTGTACGGAGCTGGTGTCGATCAAGTGCGCCAAGACATGAAAGAACTGCCGGTGCTGACCTCAGACAACAGGGCGGGACGGGAAGCTATACGGCTGGAGCCGCTGATTGCGGTCCGGCTGGCGGAGCTGAGTGATGGAATCGAGGTGCGTAAGCGAAGCGGACTGCTAGCTGGGGTGGAAGCCGTGGCCAAAGGGAATATCGGGGAACGGTCGATGCAACAGATCGCGGCCCAGATCGGCGAGATGCGGCAGACGGAAGCGCAGCTATTAAGCAGGCGATTGGAGACGGCGGCGGCCAGTACGCGGAAGATGAAGGCCGCCATCTTTTGTGGAAACGCTTTGGGCATTCTGATTCTGTTGGCGGCGGGTTTGGTGATTCATCGGGAAACGGGCAGGCTCAACCTGGCGAAGGAGGAACTCAAGCAGGTTAATGAACGGCTGGAACGCCGGACGGGCGAGTTGTCGGAGACAAATATTGAGCTCGAGAGTTTCGCATATTCCGTAGCCCATGACCTGCGTGCACCGCTGCGGCACATTGCGGGATATTCCCATGTCGCCCTACGGGACTACGGTCCCAAGCTGGATGGGGAAGCGCGGCGCTACCTGGAGAAAATTGCGGATGGGGCTGAAAAACTGGGGCATCTGGTAGATGATCTGCTGAGTTTGTCAAAAGTCGGGCTGCAGGAGCTCTCTCTTCAGGACATCCAGCTGGATTTGCTGGTGCCCAAGGTGATCAGCAATCTTGCGCCGGAGTTTACAGGGCGGGATATCGAGTGGCGGATCGGGAAGTTGTTCAGCATGGAATGCGATCCGGGATTGATGAGACAAGTATTCGTGAACCTGCTGTCGAATGCGGTGAAGTACACAGGGAAGCGAGAACATGCGGTGATTGAGGTGGGAGAGACGATGCAAGGCGGGGAGCGGGTGATCTTCGTGCGGGACAATGGAGTGGGCTTCGAGATGCAGTATGCGGGGAAGCTTTTCGGTGTATTCCAGCGGCTGCACAAGGCTCGCGATTTCGAAGGCACCGGAGTAGGGCTGGCGATCGTGCAGCGCATCATACGGAAACACGGTGGGCGGATTTGGGCGGAAGCGGAGCTCGATCACGGAGCGACGTTTTTCTTTACGCTGGGATCGCCCGAGAACAAAACGAGCAAGGAACCACAGCTTCCAATAGAGAATGGAGTGATGCATGCCGAACAGAGTTGAGGTTTTGCTGGTGGACGATAGCCCTGAGGATGTGGAATTGACGGTTCGCGAATTGCGCCACCACAAACTGGCCAACGACATTAAAGTTGCGGAGGATGGAGCGGAGGCCCTGGACTTCCTCTTTTGCCGTGGTTCACACAAGGATCGGTCATTTTCCAATCCTCCGAAACTCGTGCTGCTTGATGTAAAACTTCCCAAAGTCGATGGTCTGGAAGTGCTGAAGGCTATCCGTGCAGACGAGCGAACCAAGGCGATTCCAGTTGTGATTCTCACTTCTTCCAAGGAACAAAAAGATCTGATCAAAGGCTACAACCTGGGAGTGAGTGCTTACGTTCAAAAGCCAGTGGACTTCGAGCAGTTCAGCGAAGCCATCCGGCAGATCGGGATGTTTTGGATGCTGCTCAATGAGGCGCCTCCGGCGGGAGCATTTGTGGCGAGCAAGGCCAAAGGAGCCTAACAAGAGGAGTTATGACGACAAAGCCTGGTGTGGTTGCGACAGAAGTTCCGCTGAGCTTCCCGGAACGGAGGCGATTTCCTCGATACCGGTACAGCGCGCCGATGATCGTCCGTGCAGCGAATGTTGCAGAGGCGCGAGGGATGACCGTGGAAATCAGTGAATGTGGGGCGTCAGTTATCGTCGGCGCTTTGCTGAAGGTGGGAGATACGGTCGAACTGGAGCCGGTGGGTGGAGGCATAGCCTCAGCGGTGGTGCGGCGCGGATTGGGGAGACTCTACGGTTTCGAGTTTCTCAACCTGAGTTCGGAGCAGGCGGGGAAAATCAGGGAAATGTGCAAAATGCTGCCGCCGTATCGCTCCAAAACTCTGGACCTTTGGCAGCGGTGAATCTCCGGATCATCCGGACTGCAGGGCGGTCGGGTGTCAAACTTGGAGGTGTCTGCCGCGACGATTGCCGCTTCCGCGCGAAAACAGTCCTCAAGACCCGAAGTCGGAAATAGCGTCGCGCAAATCCCAGTCGAACTCCATACTGAAGACTCCTTTAGGTTTGTTCAAAGGCATAATTCCGTCTGTCTGCTGCTGCCGGTATGACGGCAGTAACTTTAACTTCGCGCCTTATTGCGGTACCTTTGGGTTAGCGACCATGGGTCTGGGTCGTGGTCGTGTGCGCATTTGCGCCCTCCTTGGAGAATACATGAGCCGTTCTGTTGCGCTCCGCTTATTGCTGATTGGAGTTTTTATCGCCGGCGTGTTTACCGGGTGTTCGCGCGATCCGAATGTGCGCAAGCAGAAGTTTCTGGAGAGCGGGAACCGGTACCGCGATAAGGGCAAGCTGCGGGAGGCGGCCATTCAGTATGCCAATGCCCTGCAAATGGATCCGCGCTTTGCGGAGGCGCATTACCAGTTGGGCGAGATCTACCTGAAGCTGAAGGAGTACAACCAGGCGTACGCAGAGCTTTCTCGCACGGTGGACCTGGCTCCGGACAATTATCAGGCGCAGGGGGATCTGGCGAACTTGCTGATTGCCGGAGGGCAGGCTAAACAGGCGCAAACGCATCTTGATTTGTTGCGTGCAAAACAGCCGAATAGTCCGGAAACTTTTCTGGCGTGGTCAAACTTTTACGCTGCGCAGGGCAACCTGGGCGCGGCTCTGCAGGAGATGCAGAAAGGGATTGCCGCCGATCCGGCGCGGTCGGACTCTTATTTGAACCTGGCGATCATGCAGGTGCGGGCCAAGTTGCCCGATCAGGCGGAGATCAATTTCAAGAAAGCGGCGGAACTCGGCGCCAAGAATGTGAACGCACAATTGGCTTTGGGAATTTTCTACCAGTCGCGCAACCGCATGGCGGAGGCGGAGCAGCAATTCAAGCATACGATCGACGTTGACCCAAAGGAGCCCAATTCGCGAGCTTCGTACGTCCGGCTGCTGATGATGGAAGGCAAGAAGGCTGAGGCCGAAGCCTACCTGACGCAGAGCAAGAGCGACTTCCCCGACAACTCCGAAGGCTACCGCATGCTGGGGGATTTCTATTTTGCCAACAGTGAACTGGACAAAGCCACTACGGAATATGCGTCGTTGTATCGCGAGCATCCGAAAGATATTCAGGTGAAGAAGAATTACGTTCAGCTTCTCATCCTGAAAAACCGGCTGGATGAGGCCACGAAGCTGAATGACGAGATCCTGAAGGTGGCGCCGCGGGATACCGAAGCGCTGGTGTATCGGGGACAGGTGCAAATCCGCCGCAATGACGGGCCGGGTGCGGTGGATTCATTGCAGAAAGCGGTCAAAAACGATTCGAATAACGGTGTAGCTCACTACCAGCTTGGGCTGGCGTTTGAAATGCAGCACGACGATGCACATGCAGAGTCGGAATTGCATGAAGCGGTGCGGCTGAGGCCCGATCTGACCGATGCGCAACGCGCGCTGGCCAGCCTGGAAATGCGCCGTGGTGACGTTGATGCTTTGATGGAAACCGCACAACTGATCATTAGCAGCGCGCCGAATTCGGCCGACGGATATCTGCTGCGCTCGGTGGCGGAAATGAATCGCAGGAAGTACGACGACGCCGAGCAGGACATGCGGAAGGCGGCGGAACTTGCTCCGCAAAGCAGTGCGCCGTACGTGCAGATGGGAAAACTGCACGAGGCGCAGAAGCAATATCCGCAGGCAATCAAGTTTTATCAGCAGGCCCTGGATAAAGATCCGGCGTCAGGGGATGCGCTGCAGGGAGTAATGAACGTATACATCGCCCAGAAGCAGCTTGACCAGGCGGTGGAGGCGGCGAAGGCGCAGATCGCGAAGGCGCCGAACGTGAGTGGATTTTATGATTTGCTGGGCACGGCGCTGTTCGAGAAAAAAGATTTCAAGGGCGCCGATGACGCGTTCACCAAAGCGGTGGAACTGGATAAAAATAATTCCGATGCGTTGCTGAAGCTGGCGCAGGCACAGGCAGCGGAGGGGTCGGTCAGCAAGGCGCTGGCGACTTATCAGCAATCGATCAAGGATCATCCGCGCGAAATTTCGTTCTACATTCTGGCCGGGATGATGTACGAATCGCAAAATAACTACGATCAGGCAAAGGCGATGTATCAGCAGGCGCTGACCATTGATCACGAGAATCCACTGGCCTCAAATAATCTGGCGTATGTGATGTTGGAGCAGGGCGGGAATGTGGATGTGGCGCTGGCCATGGCGCAGACGGCGCGTCGCGGCATGCCGGATTCGCCGAATGCGGCCGACACGCTGGGCTGGGCTTACTTTCATAAGGGCGTGTATCAATCGGCGATCGATATGTTCCAGGAATCGCTGCGGCTGAACGAGAAGAAGGGCGCGCCCGACGATCCGAACGTGCACTATCACCTGGGACTGGCCTATCAGAAGGCGAACCAACCGGCGCAGGCGCGGCAGCAATTGGAGCGGGCGTTGAAGATCAGTCCGAATAATAATGACGCGCGGAAGGCGTTGTCGGAGCTGCGCGGATAGGGTCGGAGTGTCGTGGGAGCTGGGCCACCTGACTGTTTTTCATGCGTCATCACGGAATAGGCTGCGGCGAGCAGCGCCAACATTTTCATTAGACTCTTCATGGTGCGCGTCTCCTTTATTCAAAGCTCTCCACGCCGCTGAAGCTGCTTATAGAAAACAAGCGAATAAACGACGGGAACAAGTGCGCCAACCGTCAACGCGACAAACGCCAACCATCCAGCCAGCCCAAACGCAATGACCGCCAAGCCCAAGAGACCGCCTACTACGAACGTCTTCGCCGCGAATCGATGGGTGGCATTCCACACTCGATCATTGGACAAGGCCCACGGCGTCCTTACGCCGATATAAAAATTGCGCCGTATCTTTCCCATCACGTTCCCCAGCAATACAAATAGCAGACAAACTCCGCCGATAACCGCTCGGCTGACGTTGAATCGGTGACCGAGACCAGCCCATAGAATTGCGGCGAAGAAATAGCCCAGCATGCTGACCATTACCAGCATGACTTGAAGATATGTGGACCGAAAGCTATCGACCTCGAATGATTTTGGTGACAGCCAGGGCAGACAATAGGTGAGCACCATAATCCCAGTCATGAGACCCGGACCAACCAGAAATAGCGCCCATTTGGGACTGAAACCGTTCGGCTGACCGTCCATGCCCCAGTGCGTGGCGATGGATGGCGGGAGCGAGGGATATGCCAGAATGGATGCCAGTAGGACAACTATGGTTACCGCAATTCCAACCAGATAATACCTTGACATGTCATTTGCCTCGATTCTTCTTTCCATCAACTATGTACAGCGCCCACGCCATGAGATCCTCGACCACAGTTGTATTCAACCCATACCAAATCTGCTGTCCTTCTCTACGACTTGTAATGAGATCCGCATCCTTTAATACCGCGAAGTGATGTGACATCGATGGCTTCGTCATATCAAATTTGTCAGCAAGAGACCCTGCTGTCATTTCACCCTTGCGGAGCAACCCAAGAATTTCCCTTCGAGTTGGGTCGGCTAGTGCGCGGAATGTTTGATTGCGGCTCAAGGGTAACTGTGATTAGACAACCGCCTAATTAGATATTAGTCTAACTACACGGCGATGTAAACCCCCCAAACTTCCATCCACTCGATTATTTTCGACGACGGCCTCTTCGGCCTCTGTAACCGCTTTGGACAATTCGTGCTCCGGGGGGTGCCACCTAACTGTTTTTCATGCGTCATCACATAAGAGGCTGCCCGGTGCGTGGTGACGCGTGAAATCAGGCAGGCAGGCCAGCCGACTACTGTGTTTCGCATGGTTAGAGAGACGAAACAAGTTGCGTCTCGACGGAATCTTTTGCTGACGATCAGTCGGAGCTGCGCGGGTAGGCGGGCGCGGCCAAGAATTAGCACACTGACGGTGCGACCTGCTCGCGGCTTCCGTAAACTGTTCAATTGTGATCAGTCTTTCCCTCCTTGTAAGCCATAAAGTTGATTGTCCGCAGGTTCTACGCGTGGGGTGGGTGAAGACCCACCACGCTCCAAGGGACCCAGCGTGATGGCCGTCACAATCGATTGTGATCGATTTCACAGCCTGGCATTTCTGAGGAACGTTATTATCCTCTCATTCGACATTGCGGGTCGAACATTCGCCGTCCCGCGAACCAAACGAAATTTTCGCGAAGGAGATTTATGAAAACAATTGAACGAGCAGCTTCGATGTCTATTTTTGCCGGCGCTCTGCTGGTGGCGAGTTTCGCGCACGCGGCGGAGGTAAAAGGGAAGGTATCGATAAGCGGACTAAAATCAGCGGAAAACATTGCGGTGTACATCGATGCCGTTCCTGGGAAGAAGTTCGACTATCCAGTGCAGCATGCAGTCGTCGACCAGCGGAACGAGATATTCACTCCGCATACGATGGTCATTCTTAAGGGAACGACAGTCGATTTTATGAACAGCGACCACGTTGCGCATAACGTCTACTGGCCGTCGATCAACGGGGATAAAAAGCTTCGGCATAGTCTGACGATTGTCTCCCCGGGGCAAAAGAAGTCATTTCAATTCGACGATCTGGGCGCGGCCCAGATGCTCTGCAACCTGCACCCAGAAATGGTGGGCTACATCGTAGTAGTGCCCACACCGTACTTTGCCCTGACGGGAAGCGACGGTTCTTTCACAATCAAAGATGTTCCGCCGGGCAACTACACTTTGAAAACCTGGAGCGAGGACGGCAAAGCGACAACGCAGACAGTCACCGCGGCGGATACCGCAACCAGCGTGGAAGTGAACGTGAAGAAGTAGCAGCAGCGTGCCCATGGAATGGAAGATTAAATCCTGGCTATGCCTGACAACGCTGGCGGTAGCGTTGCTGGCAGCGCCCCGGTTGCGCAGCCAGACGGCGGAGAACAGCGAGTCTACGGTCACTGTCACTGCGGTTGCGGGGGAAAGCTGGATCCAGCACCTGCACAAGCCATTCAATGAGACGAGCATGGCCAGAACCTGGAACCTGGGGCCAGCCCCGCCCCGTCCTGGCGAAGAAGGTCCTTCGTGGCAACTGGAACTTAATCCGAGTTACGCTGCACGAGCGGTCACGCTCCACGGTTCCGACCTCTATCGCCTAAGCTGCCAGGGGTGCCACGGGGAGGCCGGCCATGGCGCTCCTCACGAAATCAATTCCATTATCGGCCCTGTCCAGGCGACCTCGGTGGAGGGCACAATGGAGCGGATGAAGAAGGCTGGGCGCGAAATGAGCCGGTCGGATGTAACCACGGTCGCGAAGGAGTCGAAAGTTCTCTTGCTACAGCGGCTTCACTCCGGCGGCGAACACATGCCGGCGCCAACCTTGAGCGAAGAAGAAATTCGCACTTTGATTCCTTACCTACGAGAACTCTCGGACGTACCCGGCGCGGAAAAGGGTCAGATCGCAATGAAGGAATCGTCGTACCGCGTGGGCGAACACATCGTAAAATCCACCTGCCACATCTGCCATAGTTCGACTGGAGCGAATCCCGACGCCAAGCAGATGTTGGAAGGGGCCATTCCACCGCTTTCCACCCTCACGACGCGAGTGAGCATGCCGCAGTTCGTTCGAAAAGTCACGAGTGGGACTCCCATCGTCATGGGCACGCCATCGGTCGCCTACCGAGGCAGGATGCCGGTGTTTGCTTATCTGAGCCAGGACGAAGCGGCTGCCGCCTACCAGTATCTGATCCTTTATCCGCCACGCCCGTAAAGTTCAGGGGATGACTGTCGTCCGACGCACTTCTACCTGCGGCGGTTGAACAGATGGCGGAGCCCTGCGATTTAGTCGGCGGCGATGGGGCGGGGGACTACTTCGCTGGGCTGGGGGCGGCGGGGGGTGCGGTTGGAGGGCAGCCCGGCGTCGCGGATTTTGTAGAGCAGGGCGCGATAGCTGATGTTAAGG
>JGI12635J15846_10000231_pt1 | contig 43825 bp, 42 predicted proteins | sample BlaSpr_A8_OM2_M2_FD_15846 | JGI IMG/M metagenome (IMG submission 15846)
TCCCGGCCTGGCGGTTCCGATTTCGCTGATCGGAACCTTCGGCGTGATGTATCTGTGCGGCTTCAGCATCGACAATCTGTCGTTGATGGCGCTGACCATTTCGACCGGCTTCGTGGTCGATGACGCGATCGTGGTGGTGGAGAACATCTCCCGTTATCTCGAACAGGGGATGTCGCCGTACAAGGCCGCGGTCAAAGGCACCCAGGAGATAGGATTCACAGTAATCTCGATCAGCCTGTCATTGGTCGCGGTGTTCATTCCGATTCTCCTGATGGGCGGGCTGGTGGGCAGACTGTTCCGCGAGTTTGCGATCACGCTGTCGACGGCGGTCGTGGTCTCGATGGTCGTCTCGCTGACCACGACGCCGATGATGTGCGCGAAACTGCTGCGTCATCAGACGGCGAGCGAGCATGGCGGGATGTACAACTCCAGCGAGCGAATTTTCGACTGGGTGCTCAATCGTTACGAAATCAGCCTAAAGTGGGTGCTGCAACATTCGCGACTGACGCTCGGCGTCGCGTTCGCAATCCTTGCGCTCAATATCTACCTCTTCTACGTGATCCCGAAAGGATTCTTCCCTGAACAGGATAACGGCCGCCTGATAGGTGCCGTAGTAGCCGATCAGGATACGTCCTTCCAGGCGATGAACCGGCGGCTGAAGCGCCTGATCAAGACCGTGCTCGACAATGAGAACATTGACAACGTGCTCGCTTTCACGGGAACCAATGGCGCCACCAACACCGCCACCATGTATATCGCTCTGAAGCCGCGCAACCAGCGCAAGCTCACTGCGCAACAGATAATCGCTCAGATCCGTAAGCAAGCCACCAAGCAGGCCGGTCTAAGTCTCTACCTGCAGGCGCAACAGGATCTGACTATCGGCGGCAGGCAGGCCAACGCGTTATATCAGTACACGCTGATGAGCAACGACCTCAACTCACTGATGAACTCGGCGCCGAAGTTGCTCGCGAAATTGCGATCCTTACCGCAACTGACCGACGTCAGCAGCGACCAGCAATACAATGGCTTGGCGGCCAATGTGACATTAGATCGTGACACGGCGTCGCGACTAGGACTTTCGACTTCAGGAATCGACAATACCCTGTACGATGCTTTCGGGCAGCGTGAAGTCTCCACGATGTACACCCAATTGAATCAGTACTACGTCGTGATGGAGGTGGCGCCGCAGTTCTGGCAGAACCCCGACACCCTTAAGCTGATTCATATTGCGTCCAACGTCGCCCGACCGGTTGCTTCCACCGCCTCCGCATCAAGCAGTGCGACCACGGCTGCGGCGGCAAGCACCGTAGCTGGTATGAGTACATATGTTCCGACTGCCGGGGTAATGTCGGCCGGGATTCAGAGTACGACGGGCTCCAGCACCGCGGCCTCACCGAGCTCGACCACTGGCATGGTTACAGGTGTGAGCTCCACAAGCGGATCCAGTACGGCCAGCATTGCGGAAACCACAACTTCGGAAGTATCTGGTGTCACCAGCACCAGTTCCGACACCGATACGGATGACTCGAGTGCGAACGATTCAACAACCGCGAGCACAACCGCCGCAAGCTCGAGCGGCACAAGTGCGGCAAGTAGTGCGCAAAGCGTAATTCTAGGTAATTCGAGCGCCCCGACTAACGGCGTCACTATCCTCGGCACGAGCTCGACCGGCGGGTCCGCGACGGCGGGCGCGATTATTTCGAGTAACACCACCAACGCATCCTCCACGATGGTGCCGATAGGCACGTTCAGCAGTTCCGCAATTTCGACAACGCCGTTGACGGTTAACCATCAGGGACAGTTCCCCGCCGTTACGATTTCATTCAACCTGGCTCCCGGCGTCTCACTCGGCGACGCGGTGGCACTGATCAACCAAGCTGACCAAGACATCCATCTACCCGCTGGCATTTGGACCACCTTCGCCGGGACCGCGCAGGCGTTTCAGGCGTCGCTGAGTGACGAGCCGATGCTGATCCTGGCCGCGTTGCTCAGCGTGTATATCGTGTTGGGAATTTTGTACGAGAGCTATGTACACCCGATTACAATTCTATCGACTCTTCCCTCAGCCGGGGTGGGAGCACTACTGGCCTTACGGCTCTGCGGAATCGATCTCAGCGTGATCGCAGTGATCGGTATCATCCTGCTGATCGGAATCGTTAAAAAGAACGCCATCATGATGATCGATTTCGCCCTGGAGGCGGAGCGCAACCAGGGCAAGTCGTCCGAAGATGCGATCTACCAGGCCTGTGTTCTGCGGTTCAGGCCGATCATGATGACCACGATGGCGGCATTGCTAGGAGGCCTGCCGTTGGCGCTGGGTAGTGGTTATGGCTCCGAATTGCGCCGGCCTCTTGGCGTTGCGATTGTGGGCGGGCTGATAGTCAGCCAGATGCTGACGCTGTTCACGACCCCGGTTATCTACTTGTATCTGGATAGTCTGCGTCTATGGGGACTGCGTCTTTTCAAGCGTCCCGCTGACCATCGAGCTGCGCCGGAGGCGGTAAAGGTGTGACAGCATTCGTCGAGTGACAATGCGTACTGGATGGGCATTGCCGAAGGGTTGGGCAGCAAGTGCCGGCTCAGATCGGATTGGCAATTTTTTTGCCCTTCAGGCAATATACATTTTTTCGCACGGACCGACATCGCGGTTTCGGCCTGAACTTTGCTCTCCGTAGCTGCCATAATGGTGGGCATGCCGCCACAATAGAGGACGAGAAAAAATGAATACCGAAACGCTGGAAAAAACCGGACCAAACTTCTCTAACGAAGCCTTGATGAACGCCCGCAAGAATACCAAGGACGCGATTGCGCTCATCGCGCGTACCATCAAGCCGGGGATGCTCGAGGAAGATGCGCGCCAAATGGCAAAGGAAACGCTCGAGCGCCTCGGCTCACACAAGGGATGGCACAAGATTCTGATTCGCTTCGGACCCAACACGATTAAGAACTTCGAAGATCCGTCCGAACGCGGCGTGCGATTGGGCGACGGCGATATCTTCTTTATTGATATCGGCCCCGTATGGGGCGATACCGAGGGCGACCGCGGACAGACCTTTGTCGTCGGGGATAGTCCCGATCCCGACATGAAGCGGTGCGCTGAGGACGTCGAGCAGATCTTTCACATAGTGCGCAGTCAATGGCTGCAGAGCGGAATGACCGGAAAAGAGCTCTACGATTTCGCCTACAAGACCGCGGCCGACCTCGGATGGGTTCTCAACATGGAACTCACGGGTCATCGACTTTCCGAGTTCCCGCACACCGCCTATTACGATGGGACCCTTGCCGCAGTTTCGATACGTCCTTCACCGAATCTGTGGGTGCTCGAAGTTCAGGTTCGCCACGCTACTAAACCGATTGGCGGGTTTTTCGAGGACCTGTTGCTCGAAGACAAGGATTACATCTAGCGCCGAAGAGAGAGAGTGCTACGGCCTCGTTGCTTTCTCGCGAGACTCACACTCTTTAAATGAATTCTCGCGCGGTTCGCGAAAATGACAACGCCCTTGGACATTGCCAAGGGCGTTGCTGCCGAAGCTCGAGTCTCGAAATCTACAGCTTCACGTAAACCGACTTGATCTGAGTGAACAGGTCGATCGCGTATTTGCCGTTCTCGCGGCCGAAACCCGATTGCTTGTATCCGCCGAAGGGCATCGAAGTGTCTGCAAGCCCGTAGCAATTCACCCAGACCGTACCCGCTTTCAATGCGCGCGAGACCTTGAGCGCACGGCTGATGTCCTTGGTCCAGACTGCCGCAGCGAGACCATAAGTAGTGTCGTTGCCCTGAAGGACCGCGTCGTTTTCGTCCTTGAAAGGAATCGCGGCCGCCACGGGTCCGAAGATCTCCTCGCGAGCGATCCGCATGCTGTTATTCACATCTGCAAACAGCGTCGGTTTGACGAAGTAGCCTTTTCCTTCGATAGCTTCGCCGCCGATCGTCGCTCGCGCGCCCTCTTTCCGTCCGAGTTCGAGGTAGCCTTTCACCCGGTCAAACTGCTCCTTCGAAACCAGCGGCCCCAGTCTCGTCTTGGGATCCAACCCGTCGCCAATGGTCATTCGCTCGGCGGCCTTGCCGAATTGATCGAGAAAGTTGTCATACATTTCACGTTGTACGAATATCCTGGTGCCGGCGACGCAGACCTGGCCCGAGTTGAAGAACACCCCGCTCATCGCATTGGGGATAGCCTGACTCAGATCGGCATCGGGAAAGATGATGTTGGGCGATTTGCCGCCGAGCTCGAGCGACACGCGCTTCAGGTTGCCGGTCGAGGCGGCGAGGATCATCTTGCCGACCTCGGTCGAACCCGTGAAGCTGACTTTGTCGATATCCGGATGCTCGGTTATCGAGCTGCCCGCGCCGGGACCGAAGCCCGTTACGATATTGACTACGCCGTCAGGGATTCCAGCTTCCTGGATCAGCTCGCCGAGTCGAAGCGCCGTCAGCGGCGTCTGTTCNGCGGGCTTCAGAATCACGGTGTTCCCACAAGCCAGTGCCGGCGCNATCTTCTGCGCNGCCATCATCAGAGGNAAATTCCACGGGGTTATCAGACCGCAGACTCCGATCGGCTCTCGCAACGTGTAGTTGAACATCGAAGGTTCGGAGGGATTCGTCTCGCCATATATCTTGGTCGACCATCCCGCGAAGTAGCGGAAGATACCTGCCGAACCGTTGATGTCGATCGCCCGCGCCTGCGAAAGAGGCTTGCCGTTGTCGAGCGTTTCGAGTTCCGCCAGTTCGTCGCCATGCTGCTCGATCAGCTCAGCTATCTTGAGCAGGAAGCGGGTACGCTGATGCGGAGATATGGCGGACCACTTACCCTCCTCGAAGGCTCTTCGCGCTGCCTTGACGGCTTCATCGACGTCGGCCTTGTCGCCTTCCGCAATCAGGGCTAGCACTTGCTCGTTAGCGGGATTGATCGTTTCAAAGGTCTTGCCTGATTTGGCGGGAACCCACTTTCCGCCGATCAGAAGTTTCTTTGGAGAGCTGGTCAGGAATCCAATTGCGTCCCTGGACTTTGCTCCTGGCGCCGCCTTAGCGACGGATGGTGTTGTTGCTGCACTCATATCTACCTCCATAAATCTCTCGAATCAGAACGGAATGCGCGCGGTCAGAACTACGTTGTGGTTGTAGTTGCGATGCATCGTCACCGCGACCTGATAGCCACCGCCGAACGTCAGGCCCACGCGATCGTGAATCGGGATGCGCCCGACCAGAAGCCCGGGCGTGAGATAGAGCGTGCTATGCCCGGTGTCGGCGCCGTACGACTGCCAGGTGTAGTTGGTTTCGAACTCGGGCCAGAAATATTTGTAGACGCGATATTGAAACGCGGTATTCCATGCCACCGGCATCCCGAGCCGGTCCAGGCCGCCACTCGACCACGTGACGCCGACCGTCGACTGGACGTCGAAGTCGCCCCATCCCTTGCCGCCCGCAATCGTCGGAGTGAATAGAAAATGCCCGTTGCCGTTGACGTTCGATCCGGTCGGCACGCTGAATCCCAGGAAGCCAGTGAGGATGTAGTTGCCGTTCTCCTCGTTGGCGGAGAGAAACCGATATTTCAGCAGGAACGGCCAATCGGCGAAGCCATCGGTATTGCGCGGTATGTTGCGCTTCAGGAAGGCCGGGATCCCGACTATGACTTCGGTATTCTGAAACGGGATCAGCTCGATTCCCTTGCCGGCGCCGAAGTTGTCGACCGCAACACCGTCGCGCATCGACTCGAAGTATTGGTCGTAGCGCACTTCCTCTTCGAGCCGCGGGGTGACGGTCACCAGCGGAGTTATCCAGTGGGGCTGCTCGCTCTGGATTTGGGTGACACGTGGGAACCAGTTAATGAAGTAGTCCTCGATTTCGGTACCAATATCCGAGATGCTCTGTGCGCGACACGGCGTCGCGATGGAAAGAACAACCGCAATCAACCCCACCACAATGGCTCGTAGATGTCTCGTCACCATTTCGTCCTCCAGAAGTTAGGTAAGTTCCCCTCCGACGACCTCCGCAGTCAGTTCTCCTCTACAGTTTCACGTAAACGGATTTGATTTGGGTATAGAGGTCGATAGAGTGCTTACCCAACTCGCGACCGATTCCTGACTGCTTGTAGCCCCCGAACGGCGAAATCGGATCGATATTGTTGTAAGAGTTGATCCAGACCGTGCCCGCCTTGAGCGCTCGCGCAACACGAAACGCGCGGCTCACGTCCTGCGTCCACACCGCGGCAGCCAGACCATAAGTAGTATCGTTGCCCTGAAAGACCGCATCGTTCTCGTCTTTGAAAGGGATCACTGCCGCAACTGGACCGAAAATCTCTTCGCGCGCGATCTTCATGCTGTTTCGGACGTCGGTGAATATCGTCGGATCAACGAAGAAGCCTTTGCCGGTCCTCGCTTCTCCGCCAAGAGCGGTCTTGGCGCCCTCGTTCTTGCCGACATCGAGATAGCCCTTGACGCGATCAAACTGCTCTCTTGAAACCAGCGGTCCAACCGTAGTTTTCGGATCCAAAGGATCTCCGGCTTTGACGTTCGCCGCGTAACGCGTCAAATGATCGACGAAGCGATCGTGGAAGTCGTTCTGCACGAATACCCGCGTCCCGGCGCAGCAGACCTGTCCTGAGAGCATGCAAAAGCCGAACAGTGAAGTGGCTACAGCCTCTTCAAGATCTGCGTCGGGGAAAATTACGTTTGGCGACTTGCCGCCCAGTTCCAGCGAGACTCGCTTCAGATTTCCGGTCGAGGCTTTAAGGATCAGCTTGCCAACTTCGGTCGAACCCGTGAACGCGACTTTGTCGATATCGGGATGCGTGGCAATCGCGGCGCCTGCCGTCTCGCCGTATCCCGTGATGATTTGGACGACGCCTTCGGGGAGATCCGCTTCCATGATCAGCTCACCGATTCTGAGCGCTGTTAGAGGCGTCTGTTCGGCAGGCTTGAGAATCGAGACGTTTCCGCATGCAAGCGAAGGTGCGATCTTCCACGCGAGCATCGCGATTGGGCCGTTCCACGGAATAATCTGGCCGCAGACACCTACTGGCTCGCGCAAGGTGTAGTTGAACGTCGAGGGATCAGACGGATTCGTCTCTCCGTAGATCTTGGTGGCCCATCCCGCGTAGTACCTGAAGGTGTCAGCAGCTCCCGATGCCATCCCGCGAGCCAGCGAGATGGCCATCCCGTTGTTGAGCGTCTCGAGGATCGCCAGCTCGTCGGCATGCTTTTCAATCAAGTCGGCAATAGTTAGCAGGTAGCGAGCACGCTGATGCGGACTGATCTTCGACCACTTACCTTCCTCATACGCTTTTCGCGCCGCCTTTACCGCTTCATCGACGTCAGCCTTGTCGCCTTCAGGAACCAGTGCGAGCACTTCTTCATTGGCGGGGTTGATCGTTTCGAAGGTCTTGCCCGATTTCGCCGCGACCCATCTACCGCCGACCAACATTCGTTTTGGCTTTCTCAGGAAGTCCAGGACTGCGGTGGAAGTGACGCCGTGAGCGGCACGTTCAATAGAGGGAGCTATTGCTGCCATATCCGATCGTCCGATCAGAGCTTCACGTAAACGGATTTGATCTGCGTGTAGAGTTCGAGCGAATGAATCCCCAATTCACGGCCGAAGCCCGATTGCTTGTATCCCCCGAACGGCGAGATCGAATCGGATCCGCCGTAAGTATTGATCCAGACCGTACCCGCCTTCAGTGCACGCGCGACCTTGAGCCCCCGGCTTACATCACGAGTCCAAACGGCCGCCGCGAGACCATAGTTGGTATCATTGCCCTGGAAGATCGCGTCGCTCTCGTCTTTGAACGCGATCGCAGCGCCGACCGGGCCGAAGATCTCCTCGCGCGCGATGCGCATCTGGTTATGCACGCCGGAGAAGATTGTCGGCCTGACAAAATATCCGGCACCCGATACCGCCTCGCCGCCCGTTGCTACTTTCGCCCCCTCGCCTTTCCCAATCTCGAGGTAGCTCTTCACCCGATCGAACTGCTCCTTCGAGACGAGCGGTCCGAGCCGGGTCTTCTCATCGAGCGGATTTCCAACCGTCATCGTCTCGCTGTGCTTGATCAGTCGTTCAACGACTTCGTCATAGACCGGCTGCTCGACGAAGATTCGCGTCCCTGCCGTACAGACCTGACCCGAGTTGAAGAACACACCCCTGGTTGCCGACTGAACTGCAGCGTCAAGATCGGAATCGCGAAAAATGATGTTGGGGGATTTGCCGCCGAGCTCGAGCGAGACCCGTTTGAGATTTCCGGCCGACGCCTTGAGAATCAGCTTGCCGACCTCGGTCGAACCAGTGAATGCAACCTTATCTATGTCCGGATGCTCCGCGATCGAACTGCCGGCGCCCGGCCCGAAGCCCGTTATGATGTTCACGACGCCGTCCGGGATGCCGGCCTCTTGGATCAACTCGCCGAGCCGGATCGCCGTAAGCGGCGTCTGTTCGGCGGGCTTCAGCACGATCGTATTGCCGCAGGCCAGCGCCGGCGCGACTTTCCACGAGGCCATCGAGAGCGGAAAGTTCCAGGGAATTATCTGTCCGCAAACGCCAACCGCTTCGCGGAGTGTGTAATTGAACGTCGACGGATCGGACGGGTTGGTCTCGCCGTAGATTTTTGTGGGCCACCCCGCGTAGTAGCGAAACGTTCTGGCGGAGCCTGCAATGTCGGCTACCTTGGCGATGGCAAGCGGTTTGCCATTGTCGAGAGATTCAAGTTCTGCGAGCTGGTCGGCGTTCTGTTCGATGAGATCGGCGATTTTGTACAAGTAGCGCGAGCGCTGGTGTGGCGAGATTGATGACCACTTGCTCTCCTCGAACGCTTTGCGCGCGGCCTTTACCGCATCGTCTACATCCGCTTTGTCGCCCTCGGCAATGAGAGCCAACACCTCTTCGTTGGCCGGATTGATGGATTCAAAGGTCTTGCCCGACTTGGCCGCTACCCACTTTCCGTTGATAAGCAGTTTCTTTGGCGAGTCCCTGAGAAAATCAATCGTCGCCCGCGTTTTTATTCCGGCAATTGCTCGTTCAAGCGATGGAACTGCTGCCATGATCGCAAATCCTCTTGTCTAGTTGTCGTCGGGCGCTTCCATGTTGAGACGTGCGACCACGCGTCCCATCGGTTCCGTGTCATAGCCGCAGAACTGGCCGATCTCACGCGCAAAGCGTCTCGAATTGAGGGTGTCGAGCATCGCTCTCACCGGAGCTTTGTCGGCCTCAGCCGCCAAAATAACCAGGTCGTAGCGCTCTTCACGTAGTCGAATGAATTCAAGGTCGTAAGCATCGGCAGCGACCCGAAGTGTTACTCCTGTGTCCGCCTCGCCGGTGGCAATCGCATTCGCGACTTCCAGATGGCCACCGTATTCGGATTGATAACCGGCAACACGGACGGGACGAATGCCGGCCTGCTTCAGACCGAAGTCGAGTACCGCTCTCGCGCCCGAGCCGGGTTCGCGATTCGCAATTCGTAGTCGTGGTCGCGTGAGATCGGCGATCGTCGAGATGTTCAGTGGGTTGCTTGCGCGAACCGCAAGGCCGACTTCCCAACGCGCAAATGTCACCACAAGGGCCGGTCGGCGTCCCAGGGCGCGGCTCACACTCTCGAGGTTGTAGTCTTCGGCGTCGGCATCCCTCAGATGTACTCCAGCAGTGTGCGCGCATCCNTTTACGAGAGCGTCGAGCGCGCGGCTGCTCGAACACGGGATAGGCACCAATCGAGCCGGAGAATGGTGCCGCGTCATCCAGTCGGCGAGCAGCGTCACTGAAGGATCGCACCCGGCAATCAACAACGCGGCGTCGATCTCGTCTGAAGAGTTGTAGGTGACGACCTCGGCGCGGGCTCCTTTTCGCCGAGCGACGATACCGGCCACGGGACTTAGCGAGAGACCGGCCGCGTGCTGGGGAACCGCTACGATTCGGCCGCCCACACGGCCGAGCGACGCCCGCGGGCGCTTGCTCTGCCTGGAGTCCGCGAGGTCATCATACCAATGAGCATCAAGATGACGGCCCGCTTTTTCGTCTTCGACGCCGAACAGTCTTTCTACTGTTTCGCCCAGTTCGCGNGCGAGGCTCAATGCGGCACNGACGCTAGGCTGATAGACTTCCGACTCGATTGCCCCAAGCGCCTGGCGCGACAGTCCGGTGCGCCGAGCGAGTTCTATTTGCGTAAGATTCAGCGCTCTACGCTTGGCGCGAATGGTCTCGCCGATCGCCATAGTTGTTGTCACTCCGCTCGAATAATGGCATATCGTTTCCAGCACGCGGTCGTCAAATGGTCAGAACAGAAATTTACTGAAACCACGCTGGGAGGTCCGATGAAGGCAACGAGACGTACGAGCGTCGCAGTTCTCGCGCTCCTGGCAACTCTGATTTTTCAGTTAATGCCGGAGTCGGCCATCGAGGCGCGCGCGGGCGAGATCACGGTCGCAGCCGCCGCCGATCTGACCTTTGTGTTCAAAGAAGTCGGCGCAAGATTTCAAAAGGAGACCGGCAACTCGATAAAGCTGTCGTACGGTTCGTCGGGGAACTTCTTTTCACAGATTAAGAATGGCGCTCCTTACGACATGTTCTTTTCCGCCGACGTTTCTTTTCCAAAGAAGCTCGAAGCAGCTGGCCTGATCGAACCGGGCTCGCTCTACGAGTATGCGACCGGCAAGGTGGTGATTTGGGTGCCCTCCAAATCGAAGCTCGATATCAATCAAGGTCTGAAGGTTCTTCTCGATCCGGGTATCGGTAAGATAGCGATTGCGAATCCCGTGCATGCACCGTACGGAGCAGCAGCGGTTGCGGCGATGCAGCACGAGGGCATGTACGATCAGGTGAAGGCCAAGATCATACAAGGTGATAACATTCTGCAGGCCGCGCAATTCGTCGAATCGGGCAACGCGGACGTGGGCTTGATTGCGCTCTCGCTGGCGCTGGCGCCACCGATGAAAAGCGCGGGACACTTTGTCGAAATCCCGTCCGCGGACTACCCGCCGGTCATACAGGCGGTCGTGATCTTGAAGTCCGCGAAAGACAAGGATACGGCAGAGAAGTTCCTGAAGTTTCTAAAGGAGCCGTCTACCGTCGCGATCATGCAGCAATATGGATTCGTACCGCCAGGCAGCGCGAACTAGAACATGATTGAATGGCGAGCGCTGTTCCTGACCCTCAAGCTCGCGCTTGTAGTCTGCTCGATTCTCTTTGTCATCGGGATGCCGATAGCCGCGTGGCTTAGTTTCACCAACTGGCGCTGGAAATTCCTGATCGAGTCGGTGGTCGCGCTGCCGCTCGTTCTTCCGCCGACGGTGTTGGGCTTTTACGTGCTGGTGGCGCTCGGTTCGAACAGTCCTATCGGCCGCTGGTATCGCCATCTTACAGGGCACGGCTTGGCGTTCACGTTCGAAGGACTGGCGATCGCTTCCGTCATCTACAGTCTGCCGTTTACCGTTCAGCCGATGGTCGCTGCATTTTCGCAGGTGGATCGAAACCTGATCAACGCTTCGTCGATTCTTGGCGCCTCGCGCCTGCGGACGTTTTTTCGCATCGTGCTACCGCTATCGGTCGCCGGAGTGATCACCGGCATCGTTCTGACTTTCGCGCATACTCTCGGAGAATTTGGCGTGGTACTGATGGTCGGTGGAAATATTCCGGGCGTAACGGAAACCATCTCGATCGCGATTTATGATAAGGTCCAGGCGCTCGACTATGCTTCCGCAAATCGCATGGCGTTACTTCTAATGGCCTTTTCTTTCGTCACCCTCTCGATCACATACGCGATCAATCGCCGCGTCTGGGCGGTATTGCCGGCGAACCGCCAGGCCTGAAGTGACGATCTGATCGCTCCGTGGATGCCGAGCGAACATCGCAACACGGTGCAATTTCGGTTCTGGCGGTGCGGCTTCGTCATCGCTCCTCCAAGGACTTTTCCATCGATGTCGAATTCGATGCCCCAGCCGGCTTCACGATGCTCCTGGGCCCGTCCGGCGGGGGCAAAACTACGGTGCTCAACTGCATCGCCGGCCTCGCGCGACCTGACTCCGGACGGATCGCCGTCGGCTCGCGATTGTTCTTCGATTCTGAGACGCACGTCGACTTGCCGGTCGCCGAACGGCGGATTGGATATGTGTTCCAAAACCTCGCGCTCTTTCCGCATTTGACCGTCGAACAGAACGTCCAATACGGAATCAAAAAGCTGCCCGTGCAGGAACGCCGACAGCGGATGATGGCGCTGCTGGAATCTTTTCGGATCGCACACCTGCTCGGGATCAAGCCGAATCAAATCTCGGGCGGCGAACGGCAGCGCGTAGCTTTGGCCCGATCGCTGGTGACCGATCCTGAATTGTTGCTGCTCGACGAACCGCTTAGCGCGCTCGACCTCTCGACCAAGGCGACGATTCTCGACGACTTGCGCGGATGGAATCTCGATCACCGAATACCGATCGTGTACGTGACTCACTCTCCCGAAGAGGCATTCGCACTTGGTGAGCATGTCGTGGTCGTCGAGGCCGGCCGGGTCATCGCCAAGGGGATCCCGCCGGACGTGCTCCGCGCCCCCCGGCAGGAGACCATCGCTCAAATTGTCGGCTTCGAGAACGTTTTCGATGCCGTTGTGTTGGCGCTCGATGAGCGGCAAGGAACGATGCTGTGCCGCGTAGGGAATGATGGCCGCGAGCTCGAGGTTCCGCTCGCGCATGCGGAGGTCGGTTCGCGAATCCGCGTCGCAATCCGTGCTGGCGACATCATCATCGCCGGCGAGCGCCCGCACGCGCTTAGCGCTCGGAACACGTTCGAGGGCCGTATCGTCGATATCAAGCGCGAGGGTATAAAGGTGATGGTGAACGTGGACGCCGGTGTATTGTTCGAGGTCCACATCACTCCCAGCGCCTGCGAAGAACTACAGCTCGAACCAAATAAGATGGTCTGGCTCGTTATCAAGACTTACTCGTGCAACCTGGTCGAACCGCGGAAGTAGTTATTTGCCAATGCTATCGGCCGCGCTGAACATTGGCGACAATCTCTTCCGCCTGTCTGAAAAGATCGGGATCAACGACCAGGCCCGAGGCCACGACGTTTTCGTCTAACTGTTCCGGTCTGCTTGCGCCCACGATGGCAGACGCGACGTTTGGCTCCCGAAGCACCCACGCCAACGAGAATTGAGAGAGCGTGCAACCTGCTTCAGCTGCGAGCGGTTTGAGATTTTGGACCGCCTCGAGAACCCCGGGTTGCATCCACGATTGGATAAATTGCCCCATGCTCTCGCTGGTTGCGCGTGACGCGGTTGGAGGCTTCGCGCCGGGGAGATACTTCCCGGACAGAACACCCTGCGCCAGCGGCGACCACACTATCTGCGAAATCGCTTTGCTGGCGCACAGATGAATGATCTTCTGCTCGGGCTGGCGCCACAGCAATGAATATTGCGGCTGGCTTGATACGAACCTGGTTACGCCAGGCACGGCAAACGAGTCCTCAATCTGTCGTGGAGACCACTCGCTGAATCCGATATATCGAGCCTTACCCTGCTTCACGGCGTCGGTCAGCGCCTGCATCGTTTCTTCAATCGGCGTTGCGGTGTCGTAGCGATGGCATTGATAGAGATCTATGTAGTCCAGACGTAAGCGTTGGAGCGACGCATCGATCTGCTTCAGAACTTGGCGGCGCGACAATCCTTTATCGGTCGCGCTCATCGGAAAAAACAATTTAGTCGCCAGTACATACGAAGCGCGTGGCCGCCCCACCAGAACCTCGCCGAGGAAACTCTCAGCTGCGCCACGGCCATATGCGTTCGCAGTATCGATGAAGTTGATTCCGAGCTCGAAAGCCCGATTGACGCAGGCGGCGGCGCGATCGCGTTCGACACCCACGCCATACGTCAGCCACGATCCCAGCGAGATTTCCGAGACATTCAATTCACTATCGCCGAGCTTTCGGTATTTCACGAGAATCTCCTTCCTGTCTGATCGAAAAGAGTATATTCGATGACTACACTGCGCGTCGAATATGCACCGAGTGACGTGACGAGTCGTAGACGCTGAGGAGTATTCGAAATGCCACTGTCTCAGAAACCAATCGCTTCGCCGTTCGGCCATGGCACGCAAGCAGTCGAGGTCATCAACGGTATCGACCTGACGGGCAAGACCGCGATCGTCACCGGTGGCTCTTCCGGCATAGGCATCGAAACCGTACGTGCGCTGGCCAACGCAGGCGCTCGCGTCCTGATGCCGGTAAGATCCCGCGCGGCGGGCGAGAAGGTCGCGGCCGAGATTCGCGACTCGACCGGCAACCAGGCTATCGAGGTGAGCGATATGGATCTGGGCGACTACGCGAGCGTCCGCGCCTTCACCGATAGTTTCATAAAGGCAGGCGGTCCGCTGCACATCTTGATCAACAATGCCGGCATAATGGCGACGCCGGAGCGGCGCGTCATGGGCAACATCGAGTCCCAATTCGGCACCAATCACCTTGGCCATATGTTGCTGACATGCCGGCTCGCGCCCGCAATGGCAAAGGGCACGCGGGTCGTCGCGTTGACGTCAATTGGTCATCGCCGATCGCCGATCAAATTCGACGATCCCAACTTCGAGAAGACGAAATACGAGAAATGGGAAGCGTACGGTCAGTCCAAGACCGCCAATGTCCTGTTCGCCATCGAGTTGAACCGACGCCTGGAACCGAAGGGAATCAATGCCTACGCGGTGCATCCCGGCGGGATCATGACCAATCTTCAGCGCGACATGTCGAAGGAGGAAATCAAGGCCTTCGGCTGGGTCGACGACAACGGAAAAGTGCGCGAAGGATTCAAAACACCGGCTGGCGGCGCCTCGACTAGCATATGGTGCGCAACTTCTCCCCTGCTTGCGGCAGGAGGCGGCGTCTATTGCGAGGATTGCAACCTCGCACAAGCGGTACCCGCCGACGATCCGACCTTCACCGGGGTGAGGCCCTGGGCAATCGATCCTGAAGCGGCGAAACGCTTGTGGTCGATGTCCGAAAAGCTTCTCGGCGAATCCTTTGTGCTCTAGCATCCACTCGAGCCATAACCAGTCTCTCGAGTGAATGCGTTTCGCCGCTAAGGCTACTTAGCCAGACCTTCCGCCTTTAAGGTTTCGTGTACCTTCGGGCGTCCGCCGACGCGCGCTTGATAGGCCGCGACATTCGGATAGGCTTTGAGATCAATCCCGACGAAGTTCGTCCAGTTTATTATGGTGAAGGCGTAAGCGTCGGCGACCGTGAAATTGCTCCCCAACAGGTACTGGCGGTTGGCCAACTGGTCGTTGATATACGCCAACCTCTTGTTGATGTTGGTCTTCGCCGTATTCTTAGCGTCATCTGACGAGGCCTTGTTGAACAGCGGCCCGAAGTTCTTGTGAAGTTCGGTGCCGATGAAGTTGAGCCACTCCTGCAACCGATAGCGCTCGATAGTCCCGGCCTTTGGCGCGAGTCCACTCGAAGGATTCTGATCCGCCAGGTACTGAACGATGGCCGGACCCTCGGTGAGAACGCTCCCGTCGTCCAGGCGCAGAGCGGGAACGTAGCCCTTCGGATTGACCGCCATGTAGTCCTGGCCGGTTTCCGTTTTATGTTCCGCGAGGTTTACCTTTTCCAGTTCGACCGGAACGCCGGCTTCGGTGGCGACGATGTGAGGTGAAAGCGAGCACGCACCGGGTGAGTAGTAGAGTTTCATCGAAAATCTCCTTGTCCCTTAGCGGAAAGATGCTAACGGAAAGGACGCTAGTGGTACTGACCGATTTTTTCAAGGAGTCGGCTAACTTCCACCGGTTTGCGCAGGAACATTTCGATTCCCTCGCGTGGTACTGGAGGCTCGGACGCAGAGACCACGAGTACCGGAATCTCCCTCAAGATCGGATCTTGCGCCCGGAATCGAAGAAATCCGCGACCATCCAAAACCGGCATCGCCATATCGAGGATCACCAAGTTTGGAAGCCGAGGTGCTTTCTTCAGGACTTCTATCGCTTCTTTGCCGTTTTCCGCCTCCAAGGTCGAATATCCTTCGGTTGCGAGAAGCTCAGACATTGTCGTGCGTACATCTTGGTCGTCATCGATTAGCATCACGATCTGTCGCGACGCCTCGTTGTCGCTGGTCATTTCATTGCTGGTCATTTTCCAAACCTCAAAGTTCACCGAGATGAATCAGCAATTGTCATGCCCCGACGACTCTCCGCGGCTGGACTTGTTCATCACGCAATACACCATAAACAACCTGCGCCAGTGCGCTGTTCCTTGAAGCCTTTTGGCGATATACCCGAAATTACAACTCCGCCGCAACGCACTTTTGCGGCAGTTCCGAGTCCGCTCGGAGCCAACAATTTTACTGCCTTCCGGATCTTCAGCTTAGAGGAATGACAATTACGAGGACGCTTCGCTCCCTAAGTCTTCAGAATGTCCCAACGTTCTATTGTCTAGTTCGCCGTTCGTCTCTGCCCAAGGCCCTCGCGACTCCGATGGCATAACCGTTGCTCATCACTTAGGCACGGGTCTCGTAATCGAGAATTCTTCTCGCACATCGCGCGATACAAATATCGGAGGTCAGTAACCTATGCCAAAACAGGACGCGATCGCGTTGCTGAAGGCGGATCACGCTGCGGTCAAGAAACTGTTCGCCCAGGAACAAAAGGCGACGAAACAGGACGACGAAAAGAAACAGATCGTTTTCGATCAGATAAAGGATGCTCTCACCGTCCACGCGACGATCGAAGAAGAAATCTTCTATCCCGCCGTTAAGAAAGCTCGCCAGGAACACGTCAAAGACGAAGTGCGCGAGGGCTACGAGGAACATCGGCAGATAAAGATCCTAATCGCGGAGATCGCGAATATCACGCCTGACGATGAGACCTGGGACATGAAGGTGAAGGTCCTCAAGGAAGACGTCGAGCATCACGTCAAGGAAGAAGAAGGCGAGATGTTCCCCGACGCCAGAAAGTTTCTCGGCGAAAAGCGGCTGATCGCGCTCGGCGCTGAACTTCAGGCGCGCAAGCAAGAGCTCAAGGAAAATCCGCCGACCAAACTTCTGCGCAATCAACCGGATGCCTTCAGCGCCGCCAAGTAACTTATCAATAGGAGGTAGCAGAAATGAAATACGGAATCGCATGGCTACTCGGAGTGCCGGTCTCGATCCTCGTGATCTGGTTCGTCCTGAGTCACGTACTTTGAACTCGAAAGCAGGAGGTAATCAGCTGTGAAACGAATAGCATTAGCCCTGGTACTGTCCTCCGCCCTGTTGGGGCCAGGTACTCTCGCAATGGCGCAAGAGTCTGCGCCGGTCGCACCTGACAACTCGGCGGTAAATGTTCGAGATCGCGATCCGGGCGCAATGACAGCCGGCCAACAATCGAATACCAAAAGCGACGTCGAACTCACTCGCGAGATTCGCAGGGCGGTGGTCAAGGATCACTCACTTTCGATGCTAGCGCATAACGTNAAGATCGTTACTGCCAACGGCAGCGTCACGCTGCGTGGCCCGGTCAAGACTGAAGAAGAAAAGGCCGCTATCGCAAGCAAGGCGCAGCAGATAGCCGGCGCNGACAAGGTCGACAATCAACTCGAAGTCAAAGGTCAGTAGTAAGGAGATAACGTGGCAAAGAAAGCAGTATTTGGTATCGCGAAGACTGAGTCTCAGGCCATCGCAATAGCCGACCAGTTGAAAGCAGCCGGCTTCACAGAGAACGATGTGTCGGTTCTCTTTCCGGACAAACAGGGCAGTAAAGACTTTGCCCACGAACAACACACCAAGGCTCCCGAAGGTGCGGCGACCGGCGCGGGCAGCGGCGCAGTGCTTGGTGGCGCGCTCGGCTGGATGGTCGGGATCGGAGCACTGGCTATTCCAGGGCTTGGAGTCTTCATTGCGGCAGGTCCTATCATGGCGGCATTGGCGGGGGCGGCTGGCGGCGCGGCAGCCGGCGGCCTCACGGGAGCACTCATCGGCATGGGTATTCCCGAGTACGAAGCGAAACGGTATGAAGGCAAGGTCAAGGACGGCAACATCCTGCTATCCATCCATACCGAAGACAGCAAAGAGCGCGATCGCGCGAAGAAGATTCTGGAGAATGGCGGCGCCGTCGATATTTCCTACACCGGCGAGGCTTCCGTTCCCAAGGAACAGCGGAGCTCCATCAGCTAGGACGAATCGGAGGTGGGATTTTGCGATCCCACCTCCTCCTCAACAAACCCTAGGGGAGAATCAAGTGGCAAGAAAGTCCGGGGCACTGAATCGAATCGTATCGAAAACGATGGCCGCTGGTACCGATCATGTCGCGAAGGTGCTGAAAGGCGGAGAGGCTCTGGCCGAGGCCGCGGGCGCGGCGGTTCAAGACCTTCTATCGGGCTCGACCCCAAAGCGATCTCCTAAAACCGCCACTGGAAAAGCGGCTAAGAACAAAGTCGCGACCAGGAAGAAGTCGGCAGCAGGCGCAGGCACGAAGCGAAAAAAAACAAAAAAGTAGACCGATAGTTATAACCCCATACTGCCAGTCTCATTCCGATCGTAAAATCCATCTGTTAATCGTCGAACACATCGCGGCCGCGTCCGGCCAACTCCCTCAAGTTGGTGTTGACCAGGACGGGCGCGTAGATCTTTAATCGCACGCACGATTATTGTCTCTGCAGGAGTTTATCGAGAGCGGCGCCCATCGGCTGCCGCAGGAGTTGAGGACACGGCAAAGCGGCTTCACGCGTTCATCGGCCATTCAATCCTGAGCCGGCCTCGCGCTTCGCGCGTTAGCGCCGTCGTACGCTTAGGTCTCGCAATCGTGATCGCCGCCGGCATCTGGGCGTGCCGACATTCTGAATCCGAATCATCGGGGCCACCAAAGAATCCGGCCGTGGGCCGGTGGCAGGCGGAGATTTCCAATCAGCAGTGCGTGATGGAAATCGGCGATATGGGACAAATCGCCTACAGCGACTCGTGCCCGATGCCGCTGACAAGTCAGCAAGCCACTATCACAACCGCACCGAACGGTACCTATGCGCCGTACCTTTACGCCACCGGCAAGGACAGCGGCACGTTCATGATCATGGGAGGCAGCATCTCCGGGATGGTCGGGGCATTTCGGATCGAGGGCAGCAGGCATATGACGACTCGAACCGCCCCAGGCGCCGATATCGAATGGACCCGCAGTTCGTCCGAGGCCCCAATGCAAAGCGCGGCCGCAAGCGCAGTACTCCCTGGACAAGTCCAATGGCCGATGGGCGATGTGCCGGCGATCGCTCAGCGTGCACTCGCGTACGTTCGGAGCAAATGGCAANCCGACGCTTTCATGACGTCGATCCAGATGGAGCAGGCTAGCGGCATCAGCAANGCGCAATCTCCGGACGGTGGCGTGCTGGTCCAGTTCAACTTCTATTCTCCCGGACAACAGCTGACGCTCACCTACATGCCTAATTCGCCCGCCGGCGAGTTGATACCCGGTTCCAGCGCAGATCCCAACGATCAACGCGTGTTGCCTGCAAGCTTTATCGATCTGCCCGACGCGGTAGCCAAACTGCGATTGAAAGGGCTGCGCGCCAAGCGGATCAAAAGCGCGCACCTCGAAAATTATGGCCGCGGCTCAAATGCCGGCAGCGGCATCGGGCTATTCGGCCCCGAATGGGTCATCGATTCCGCACTCGACGAGCAAGGTGCGGTTCTCGCTGAGTTGCCGGATCAAAATGTGGCAATACTTTCCAACCCCAACGCGGAAGGAGATCAATCCGCGAGCCTGATCCATGTCGATATCACCGGACTGCGAAACAACCGGGGGCAAGTCTACTGCCAACTGTTTGAATCGGCCAAAGAATTCCCCTCCAACACCGACGGAAACGCGGCGAGCACTGCGTCGACGATAACCAATCGACGCGCCAGTTGTGACTTCGAGAATCAAGACTCCGGCTCTTTCGCGATCCTGGTGTTTCACGACGAGGACAGCACCCATGTGCTCGAGCTGAACCCGAACGGCTCCCCGCGTGAGGGCGTTGGACTATCGAACAATCCCAGCCTTACTTCCGCGCTACCCGGCTACGACGCGGCGAAGTTTGACTATAGAAACGGCACGCTGAATCTGACGATCAACGTGAACTATCCGTTGACGCAGTCAGCTGATGCGATGCGGCCCTCCTCTGCCAGCGCCGACGCGAACGCCAGCCTGACAGGATTCGCGTTTGTGGACGGCTCGGTAACCGCACAGGGATCGCGGGCGAAGCTACCACCCGGAACGAAAATTTATCCTCCGGGTTCGACCATCACTGGCACCGATGGGTGTCCGACGAACCGCTACCGCACCGATGGAATGATAGTCGCCGTAATCGACTATCAAGGCCGCCCGACCGCCGGCAGCCTCGCCGTAACGCGTCATCCCACCACTGGCGGACAGTTTCGCAACGCCCCCTACTATCTCGACCTGGACAGTGGTCGCACATTGCAATTTCTTGGCCCTATCTTCGAAAATGGTTCCTACGATATTCGCTTCAAATACGACTTCAGCCTAGGTCAGGGCAAAACGCTCGCGGCAACCTTCGCGCTGGCGCGCAGTTGTCCTCCGACTCCGTGACCGCCTCGGCGACTGCGCGCTCTCTCACTTCAATAATTCACCGGCCGCCGCACCCAGGATTGAGAGCGAAAGGTTGTCCTCAACATTTCGCGATTTCTTAATCACTGGGTGCAGGGCTCAGCCCTGCCGAAGGAAGCGCGAAACCCACCGCGGGTTTCACATTAAAATAAAGTGATTTCCCCGGCGACTCGCCCTCCCTCAGGGCTCACTCCGCGATTCGCTTCGAGTGTCCGATCCAGTAGCGATCCTTGATTAGCCGCTTGTAAAGTTTGCCGGTCGGATGGCGCGGCAGCTCCGCCTGGAAATCGATTGTCCGCGGACACTTGATCGCGGACAGGTGCGCACGGCAAAAAGCGATCAGCTCCGCCTCGAGCGCCGGCCCGGCCTGCTTGATATCGACCGGTTGCACGACGGCTTTGACTTCCTCGCCGAAATCCTCGTTGGGCACGCCGAACACCGCGACGTCCTCGACCTTCGGATGAGTCGCGAGCAGGTTCTCCGCCTCTTGCGGATAGATGTTCACGCCGCCGCTGATGATCATGTTCGCCTTGCGATCGGTCAGGTACAGATAGCCGTCGCGATCGACATAGCCGATATCGCCGAGCGTGGACCAACCCTTTTCGTTGCGCGAGCTTTTCGTTTTCTCGGGATCGTTGTGATACTCGAATGTGGCGCCGCCTTCGAAAAATATCGTCCCCGCTTCGCCAGTGGGAAGCTCATGTCCGTCATCGTCGAGGATGTGCAACTTTCCGACCAGGGGCTTACCGACCGAGCCCTTGTGCAGCAGCCACTCCGCGCTGTTGATCGCGCAAAACCCGTTGCCCTCGGTCCCCGCATAGTATTCGTAAATTTTCGGTCCCCACCATTCGATCATCTGTTCCTTGATCGCGATCGGACACGGCGCAGCCGCGTGAATGACGACCCTCAAGCTCGAATGATCGTACTTACGGCGCGTTGGCTCCGACAGCTTCAACATCCGGATGAACATCGTCGGCACCATCTGGATATGCGTCACCCGGTACTTTTCGATCAGCGCGAGCGCCTGTTCCGCGTCGAACTGCTCCATGACGATCACAGTGCCGCCAATCCGATGTATCGCCATCGTGAACTGCAGCGGCGCAGAATGATAAAGCGGCGCCGGCGAGAGATAAATCATCTCGGGAGACGCCTGGTAGAGCCCAGCCAGCAGCATGCCGAGAGGATCCGCCGCGCCCAGCGGTTGTCCGCTCAGCCGATGCTTCACGCCCTTGGGCTTGCCGGTAGTGCCCGACGAATAGAGCATCGCGGCGCCTTCGGTCTCGTCGGCAATCGGACTCGTCGGTTGCGACCCAACCGCATCCTCCCACGATTCATAATCCGCGATCGTGCCGTCCATCATGTAGCGCTTGACGCTGCCTGGAATCATCTTGGCCGCGTCCATCTGGATCGCGACGTCGGCCAGCGCGTGGGTTGTGATGAAAACCTTGGCGCCGGAGTCGTTTANGATGTAGGCGACTTCCTCNGCCGTCAGGCGTGAGCTGACCGCGGTGTAGTAGAGTCCGGAACGCTGCGCCGCCCAGAGCACCTGATGGTATCGGGGATGATTCTCAGCGAACAGCGCGATTCCGTCTCCGGTGCGAAGTCCGAGCGAACGGAACAGATTCGCGGCGCGATTCGATTCCTCGTCAAGCTCGCGATAGGTGACGACCTTGCCGGTCGCCGCCATGATATAAGCGGCCTTGTCAGGATTGCTTTTGGCGTGAATTCCAGGATGCATCAGTTGTTGGATTCAATCTTCTCCATTGGCTGATCTATTATCATACGAATCGATATCATCGGGAAGGAGAACCGATTCGCCGCCCGCATGCCATTTGATTTGGATCAACGTACGGCCGAGGTTCTCCATGGTTCGTATGATTGAGAGCGGCTCGCGTGGCATGTGCACCTGGCCAGTCCGCGGATCGCGAACCATTCTTAGGAGAGTTGGTGGCATCTCACCGCTCCTCCAGGTCGCGCGAATCGCGCGATGATTTTCGGACCGGCATTTGGAGCAGCCAGCCCGATCGCGAAGCCAAGCGCTGCGCACACGTGCCGAAGGCCGAAACTCCGAAAGAACATCTGCGTGCTATCGATAACGATCATCATGTTAATCATTTTCAAATCACCGATTTAGTTTGAGCGAGGTCTCCTTTACCGTCCGGTCCGCCTCGCAAATCGCGAGGCCTTTGGCCGTTCGCGAATGGTTTTCATTAATGATTCGCATTGTTCACTGTCATTAACCCTGTACATACAAAACTCGGACCAAAAGGCTTTTGAATGACCTGGACAGTTGACCAGGGTCCAATACATGCATATACAATGAGCATGACCCTGGATGGCAAAATTCTGGATACCAAGAGCATTGAAGGCGTATGCCTCGGTGGTTGCGTCCGCAAGCTGAATCGCATGGTAACGTCGATCTATGACGGCGCGTTTGCAAACGCCGGATTGAAGACCAGTCAGTTCAGCGTGCTCGTGTCGGTAGCCAACCGGAAACAGGCTCGGCCGGCGGAACTGATCAAGCATCTCCAGTTGGATGAATCGACACTCAGCCGCAACGTCGATCGAATGTGCGCCAGGGGCTGGCTGCGGCTCGTGCAAGACGCAGATCGCCGTAGCCATCTGATCGAAGTGACCGACAAGGGTCAGGCGTTGATTCGCAAATGCCTTCCAGCGTGGCAAAAGGCTCAGGCAGAAGTCAGTCGGCGCCTCGGGACCGATACTGTCACCGAGTTGAGATCAGCCCTTCGCAAACTAAGCTCCCGAAGTTAGTCCACGTCTGACGAAATCAAATTCGCCCGCAAGGATTGCCTGCTGCTTCGCGCAATTGCGGGGACGCTATTTGGGAAAGAGTGCGTGGAGTATCGACGGCAGGACTCCACCCTCATAGCGCTCGACGTGTGAGTCGAGCGTCCGGGCCAACGCCAGCAACGTTTGCGCAAAGGCGCTGTGCGCCTCGGTCGTTTGATGTTCTCGATCCAGGCCCAAAGACAGCCCGTGCAGGGTTGCGATCAGCTTGCGCATTTCCTCACGTTCGTTCTTCAGCGCGTCGATCAGTGCGCCCGGAATGGCGTGATGCGCCTCGCCCCAGGAGACCAGCCCGTCTTCGATTTGCAGATGCGACCATAGATCCTGCCGGATCTCATCCCACACCCGCAGGACCTTTTGATTCGCTTCAATCACGCAGCCATCGCTGGCGAGCCTGGTGGCACCGTAAGCCAACTGCATATTAAGACCGTTCAACTTTCTGTGTTCGGATCCCAGACACGCCACCATCGTGTTGATCATCGGAACCTCGAGCTCGGGCAACGGACTGCTGCATGGCGTCCTCTGAATCGTAAAATCTTTTGCTTCCATGATTGTGGCCTCGGCTTCTTGAGCAATCCGGATGCCACTCTCGAAATGGACAAGTTTTTGGTCCGAACCTTGTATATACAAGCACGAGGGACCAATAAAATGGGCGATATCGTTGGAAATAACGGCGACGTGCAATTCGCGAACGGCCAAAGCAGTCGCGATTTGCGAGATATCCCGGAGGCTCTGCACGAGCGCACCGATTTGATCGATCCATTCGAAGCCTTGCGCAAAGATTCCGACGAAGCTCTCGAACCGCGAGTCGAATCGCCCGGCGGCTTGCAGAAGACAACGACGCTGCGGGTGGAGGCCCATGGTACCGACGCATCAGCAAGCGAGTTGTGTTGGTGGTGTTGCTGATCCTCGCGCTAGGTGTGCTCTCGCCCTTCGCGTGGAACTACCTGCAGTCATACGAATCTACCGATGACGCGCAAATAGACGGCCATATCGATCCACTGAGCTCGCGCATCAACGGCACCGTCATCCGGGTCCACGCCGAAGACAACGATCGGGTGACGGCGGGCGAACTGCTGGTCGAGATCGATCCGCGCGACTATCAGGTCGCGGTCGAGAACGCCGAGGCCGATTTGGCCGAAGTTGAACAGGCCGTGAAAGCGGCGCAACAGAACCACGACCTCACTGTCGCCAATCTCGCAGCCGCCGTAGCCACGAACAACAAGGCTCAAATCGACGTGAAGCGATACAACGAACTCCTCGACCAAGGCGTGATCGCGCGCGAGACGAACGACCAAATCGTCATGACCGGCAAGGTCGATGCGGCCGCGGTAAACTCGGACCGCGCGGCTGAAGCTGCGGCGGCGAGGGCGATTGGCGAGGCCCAGGCCGCGGTGCAGGCCGCTCAAGCTTCGTTGGATCAGGCCAGGCTCAACCTCAGCTATACGAAAATCTACGCGCCCGCCAACGGCATCGTCGGCCGACGCACTGTCGAGCTTGGCTCCCGGATCGAACCCGGACAGACGCTGATGTTCGTGACCGAGACCGACGAGATCTGGGTGACTGCGGACTTCAAGGAAACTCAACTCGCGCGGATGCATCGTGGCGAGCGAGTCAGCGTCCACGTTGATACCTTCGGCCGCGACTACCAGGGCTACGTCAGGAACCTGCCCGGTGCGAGCGGCGATCGTTTCAGCCTGCTGCCGGCCGAGAACGCCACCGGCAACTACGTGAAGGTGGTGCAGCGCCTGCCGGTGCGAATCGAGTTCGACCCAGGCCAGGATCCCGATCACCTCCTGCATCCCGGAATGTCAGTCGAGCCCAAAGTATGGCTGCGATAGCCGCACCGCGGATAGTTGCGACCGCAGAGGCGCCGGCTCAAAGGCGTGCTTACAATCCATGGGCGATCGCGCTCGTAGTTACGATGGCGACGTTCATGGAGCTGCTCGACACCAGCATCTCGAACGTCTCGCTGCCGCACATCGCCGGCGGCCTCGGCACCAGCTACGACGAAAGCACGTGGGTGCTGACCAGCTACCTGGTCGCCAACGCGATCATCCTGCCGATGAGCGCGTGGCTCAGCCGCGCGTTCGGCCGCAAGCGCTACTACATGATGTGCGTGGGGCTATTCACCGCGAGTTCGTTTCTATGCGGCGTCGCACCGAGCCTGGCAATGCTGATCGCGTTCCGCGTGATGCAGGGAATCGGCGGCGGCGGCCTCGCGCCGGTCGAGCAAGCGATCCTGGTCGATACTTTCCCCAAGGAAAAACTCGGCGGCGCTTTCGCGCTCTACAGCATGGCGATGACCACGGCGCCGGCGATCGGGCCGTCGCTCGGTGGATGGATTACCGACAACTTCTCGTGGCGATGGGTTTTCTTCATCAACCTCCCCATCGGACTACTGTCGCTGCTGCTTTCGAGCCGCATGGTGCAAGATCCGGTCGAATTCACCGAGGAACGCATGCAGGCCCGGCGCAGCGGCCGTCTTCGCATTGACTACATCGGGATCGTTCTGATCGCAGTCGGCTTCGCCTGCCTTGAGGTGGTGCTCGATCGTGGCGAGCGCGACGACTGGCTCGGCAGCCATCTGATCACGAATTTTCTCGCTATCGCAGTCGTCACGATCGCAATTGCGATTTGGTGGGAGTGGCGCCACGACGATCCGGTGGTCGAGCTGACCCTGCTGCGCGAGCGCAACTTCGCGATCGCCAACGTGTACTACTTCCTGTTTGGCTTCGGGCTCTTCGGCAGCACTGTGCTGATTCCCGAGATGTTGCAGACGCTGTTCGGATACACGGCCACTGACGCGGGCTTGGCGCTCGGACCGGGGGCAGCGGTTGTCACACTAATGGCGCCGGTCGTCGTGCGGATCGTCCCTCGAATCGGCGCGAAACGCATGCTCGCCTTCAGCTTCACTATCGCCGCGCTGTCGTTTTTCTACTACAGCGGGATGACGACGGAGACCGACTATTTCCACTTCGCGCTCGCCCGATGCTTTCAGGGCTTCGGCTATGCCTTCATGTTCGTTCCGGTGAGTCAGCTTGCGTATTCCTATTTGCCGAAGAACAAGAACAACAAGGGATCGAGTCTGACCAACCTATGCCGCAACTGGGGCGCCAGCTTCGGTATCGCGTTTGTCACCACGATGCTCGAGCGGCGCACGCAGTATCATCAGAGCGTGCTGGTCAGCGGTCTTACGTCTGCCGACGAAAGCGTGAAGCGGTTCGTCAGGATGTCGAGTCATTTCCTGATAACCCGCGGTGCGACCACTCCCGATGCGATCCATCAGGCGTACGGGATGGTTCAAAGCACGATGACCCAGCAGGCGACGATGCTCGCGTTCATGGATTGTTTTCACCTGCTCGCGATCGTCGTGCTGGCCGGTTTGCCGCTGGCGTTGCTGATCAGGCGTTTCGAAATAGGCAAAGCGGCGCCCGGTGGGCACTGAGAAGTTGGGAGATTGTTACCTGACTTGCACAGCCTAAAGATTTTTGGTCCGAGTCTTGTATATACAACCAGAACCGCTGAGGGTGTAAGCAATTTAGTTGAGAATTGCTACGAGGACCGTTTCGCGAAGGGCCAAAGCTGTCGCGATTTGCGAGTGAACCTGAAACCATCGTACCGTTCGATAGGACCAACCTAAGGAGATCACAATGAGTGGGAAACTCGAAGGCAAGGTGGCACTTGTCACCGGCGGCAATAGCGGCATCGGCCTGGCAACGGCGAAGCGATTCGTTGCAGAAGGCGCGTATGTGTTTATCACAGGACGCCGGCCGGCGGAGCTCGACGCGGCGGAGAAAGTAATCGGCGGCAACGTCACCAGCGTTCAAGGCGACGTCGCCAAGCTCGCAGACCTCGACCGCTTGTTCGCGCAGATCAAGCGGGAGAAGGGCAAGCTCGATATTGTGTTCGCGAATGCCGGGATCGCGGAGCTTTCGCCACTCGCAGAAATTACCGAAGAGCACTACGATCGGACCTTCGACATCAACGTCAAAGGACTGTTGTTCACCGTGCAGAAGGCTCTGCCTCTGATTCCCGACGGCGGATCGATCATCCTGAACGCCTCGATCGTCGCATCCAAAGGCAATCCTGCATCGAGCGTGTACAGCGCGACCAAGGCCGCGGTCCGATCGTTTGCACGCACCTGGACGATGGATTTGAAGGAACGGAAAATCCGCGTGAACGCGATCAGTCCGGGTCCGATCAACACGCCCGCCTATGACCGACTGGCGCAGTCCGGGCCAGCAGGCCGGCAGATGCTGGAGAGTATCGTAAACCGGGTCCCGATGGGCCGCTTGGGCATACCTGATGAAATCGCGAGGGCCGCGGTTTTCCTGGCCTCCGATGACAGCACTTTCGTCACCGGAACCGAGCTGTTCGTCGACGGCGGCACCGCCCAAGTCTGAGCCCATGGGCGCGTTGAAGCCGTCCTTCGTGAGCAGGCTAAGCGCCTTTTGGCTCGATGCTTGTATGTACACGAATTGGCGGAAAAAATGAGACAACTCCGATGAAAATTAAGCGATCAATTCGCGAAGTTCAAAGGTGTCGCGATTCGCGAGACGGCTCGGATGCTCACGGAGGATTTTCTGAAACTAAATCGTTTGGGAGCAGGTGATAAAATCATGAAGCCAGTCAGCTTCACCGGCATCTTAGAGATGTTTTCTCGGAATCTGTTTTCCGGCAGGGCTGACACCGTGAGACCCCACTGCACGAGAGTTGTGCGGTCACTTTTCACGCATGAGAAGCGGAGGGTTTAGAGCTGAAATAGCGCCAAAAATCGCCCACACGGTCGGCCGCGCCGCTCCCTGTCCCTCCCCTCCCCCTGTAGAAGCAGTGCCGCCGTGTGGGCTTTTCNATTCGTCGAGGTAGGTCAGTCATGGAAAATACAGGTGCACAAATCGATGCGACGATAGGCTCGGCAGGCGATGATCTTCGCGGTGACGCCCTTATGCCGGCACAATTTTATCCGGCGCGTCGCGGTTCGGCTTCAGTGGAACCGATCATGCGCCTGATGGGCGGAATCCTGGCTGACGCGGTGCGCAGTTATCAGCGCAATTTCGAAGCGCAAGGGGCGAGCAGGCGACAGGAATTCAGGGAGACTCGGCACTGGATTTTCGATGCCAAAGAAGATGGGCCTTTCTCTTTCGAGGACGTCTGCGAAGCGCTGGATATCGATCCACGTCGCTTACGTGAATTGATTACTCGCTGGGAGAAGAACAAACGCCCCGGGGATAAGCCGCGCATGATTCGGCGATCCGCGGTCAATACTGGCGGCCAAGTCAAGTTACGGCGGAGAAAGTGACCAGCAAATAACGACGGCACCCGCGTGAGTTCTGTGAGCAGGCATCCAAAATGCGAATCAGCCAAGCCACTACCAGTACTGCATTGCGCAACGATTTGCGCAGGATAGATGTCGATACTGGCGNTGCTCNGCTTTTTCACAACCAACCAACTGAGAAAAAATCTGTCGCACTGCGCGTCGTCGACCTGAGCAAGCGCTACGGCTCGACCATCGCTGTCAGCGGGTTGAATTTCGAGATCAGCGAAGGCGAGATCTTCGGACTGCTGGGACCCAACGGAGCGGGCAAGACCACCACCATTGCGATGCTCGCGACGCAGCGCCGGCCCTCGTCGGGAGATGCGACGCTGTTCGGTCACAGCGCGTACAAGGAGCAGCAGGTCGTTCGCCAGATGATCGGTCTCGCGCCGCAGGAGGTCTCGCTCTACCCGGCGCTCACCGCGGCGGAGAACCTGCAATTTTTCGGCAGGATCTATGGCGTGAGGCAGCCCGCGTTGCGCGAGCGTATCGACGAGCTGCTTGCCCTGGTTGGACTGGACGCTCATCGCGACCATCAGGTCGGCATTTTCTCCGGCGGCATGAAGCGCCGTCTGAATCTCGCCGTTTCACTGGTACATCGGCCTAAACTCATCCTGCTCGACGAACCGACCGCGGGCGTCGATCCTCAATCGCGCGAACAGATCCTGAAAATCATTGGCGGCCTGCGCGATGACGGCAACGCGATTCTGTACACGACGCACTATATGGAAGAGGCGGAGCGATTGTGCGACCGCCTGGGAATCCTGAGCGAAGGTAAACTCGTCGCGGTGGGCACTCTCGACGAGCTGCTGAGCGGTACCGAGTTCGGCGAGATTATCGAAGTGCGTGGATTGCCGGATGGGGTCGATCTGGCCGGGATGCAGGCCCTGGGCGGAGTCAGCCGCATCGAGCGCGGCGACGGCGTCGTGNGTCTGTACGTNCAGCGCGCTACCGAGTATCTCTGGCAGCTTCAGAAAATCATCAATCGCTCCGATCGAGATGTGCGCATCAGGATTGCGCCGCTCAGCCTGGAAAATCTCTTTCTCCATCTGACCGGAACGGAGCTTCGCGATTGATGCGCNCCTTGTCCNTCATGCTGGTGGNNGTNCTTCTNNTGNTCGCTCCGGCTCNGGCTGCGAGCCCGCTGGACTATACGCGCACAACGCTCGAGCAGGCGCGCGCGATCGTGGCAAGCAATCAGACTCACAATGAAAAGCTGGCTGCATTGTCCACCCTGTTCAGTAAATTTCTCGACACTGACGAGATGGGTCAGGAGGCGCTCGGGCCGCATTGGTCAAGCTTCACGCCCGATCAGCAGAAGGAGTTCCTGGGTCTGTTCAGCCAACTTCTCGAGCGGACCTACGTGCAAAAACTCCTGCTCTTCGAGAATCCAAACTTCGTCTATGCGGGCGAGCAATCTACCGGCGCGGGCGCGGTCGTCGACACTAAAATCGTCACGCCGCGCGATCAGTTCGACGTTACCTACCGGCTGAAACCCGCGGGCGATACCTGGATGGCAACCGCGATCACCGTCGAAGACGTCAGTCTGACTGCGAACCTCGGTAGTCAACTCAACGACCTGCTCTCCCGGATGAGCGTCCCTGACCTGCTGACCCTGATGCGGCGGAAATACGGCAACGCCGGCGAGGCGGCACAGTCATGAAGACCGCCGCCATGATGTTGAAGGACCTCCGGCTCATCTGCCGCGACCGTTACGGCCTGATCGCGCTGCTGGTCGTGCCGATCGTCGTGATTATGGTCGTCGCCGCTGCCACTCAATCCGGCGACGGCAGCAAGACCATCCTGTTCCCCGTCGTCAACGAGGATCAGGGTCCGGTCGCGACCGCGCTGATCCGCGCTTTTCGCGAGCATCTCGACGTGCGGGTAGTGTCCCGCGCGACCGCGCATCATCTGGTCGCCGAGGCCAACGACGCTCCTGCCGCGCTGATCCTGCCGCCCGAGCTGAGCAAGCGTTACCTCGCGCAAAAGCCGTCGACCGTCGAAATGCTTACAGACCCCGCACAGTGGCGGGAGCTCGAGGCGATCAAAGTGGTGATGCTGCTGGCAGATCGCGAGACCGCGTCGCTCGGCGATCCGTTCAGCCAGGAACTGCTGACCGTCAAGGAGCATAACATCACCGGCGACAACGTCTCGTTCTCGTCGCTCGAGCAGAACATTCCGGGTTTCAGCTTGATGTTCGTCCTGCTCACCTTGATCTTCAGCGTGTCACTCGCGTTGCGCGAGGAGGAAGTGTGGGGCACGAGCGAGCGACTTTCGGTCGCGCCGGTGCCGCCCGCATCNCTGCTGGGCGGGAAGCTGCTGGCGCGCCTGGTTGTAGGTACGGCGCAATTGCTGCTGCTCCTGCTGTTTGGTCACTTCGTCTACGGGCTGAGGCTCGGGCATTCACCGGTCGCGATAGTCCTCGTCGCGACGGCGGTGGTCGCCTCGATGACCTGTTTCGCGGCCGTGGTCGCAGCCTTCGTGCGCACGCGCGAGCAGGCAATCCCGGTTGGCCTGGCAGTGGCGTTCGTGCTGGCCTCCCTCGGCGGATTGTTCTGGCCGCTGTACGACCTGCCGAAATTGATGCAGCAGATCGCGAGCGCGCTCATCACCACTTGGTCGATGTCCGCGCTGCAGGACGTGATGCTGCGAGACAAAAGCCTCGTCGCAGTTTCAAACGAGCTGCTGGTGCTCGCCGGTTACGGCCTGGTGTCTTTCCTGATTGCGTTGCGGCTCTTCCGCTACGGAGACGAGGCTATTTCGTGATGATGCAGCTTCAAACCTTGCATAACTCTCCCGCGAGCTCGGTAAGGCGCGGAAAGGCAGCAACCTACGCAGCTTCGCCGCATGGGCGCCTGGTCATGTTGCTGGGGCTCGCGATTTTATCGATCGTTTGCATCGGTTTGATCGGATGTTCCGGGCAGCGTGACACCTCGCAGATTCAAGAGCGGGAGGCGCTCGCTTCGGACCTGCCTTCTCCAAGCGATGGGATGGATTACGATCCGTGGGAGTCGGTCAATGACAAGACGTTCTACTTCAACTTCAATATAGCCGACCATTACGCGATTAAGCCGGCCGCCAAGGTTTGGTCGCGATTACCAGAGCAGTTTCGACAAAGTCTGACCAACGCTTTCTATAACCTGGATATGCCGAAGCGGTTCGTGAACAAGGTTCTGCAAGGCAGGCTGCCCGCCGCTGGACTGGAGCTCACGCGCTTTGTGCTCAACACGACCGTCGGCGTCGCGGGATTATTCGACGTCGCCTCGCGCCTGGGTATCGAGAAGACCGACGCGGACAGCGGAGAGACCTTTGCCCTCTACGGCATTGGGCCCGGGCCTTACCTGGTAGTGCCGTTGCTGCCCCCGCTGGACGTGCGTGACGCGTTCGGGTTCGCCGCCGACTCATTTATGGACCCGCTCTCGTGGTTCGTTACCCCGATTGGCGCAGACGTGGGGCGCAGCGCCGCCAAACAGATCAACGAACGCGCAAACAACATGAAACTGTATGACGATGTCGAGGATAGCTCGCTCGATCTGTACGCAGCGGTGCGAAATGGCTACCTGCAGCGCCGCCGCAAGACCATCGAGGACGCCATTCGCGATCGGGACCGAACCTGGGAACGCTTTTCCCATCCGTCAGAGCCTAAAGATCAATCAGAGCCCGAAGATCAATCGCCGCTCGGAGAGGATACGAAATCGACGGAATAATGACTATGTTGATCTCTCGTGAGCAAAAGCGATCAATCAGATCTTAAGGAGTAAAGACATGCGAGAAGCGGTCATCGTATCTACAGCCAGGACGCCGATCGGCAAAGCCTACCGCGGCGCCTTCAATGACACCGAGTCGCCGTCGATGGCCGCTCCAGTAATTAAGGAAGCGGTAAAGCGCGCGCGGATCGAGCCCGCCGAAATCGACGATCTGATCATGGGTGCCGCACTGCAGCAGGGAACGCAGGGCTTCAACGTGGCACGTCAATGCGTCGTCGCCGCGGGGCTGCCGATAAGCGTCGCGGGCCAGACCGTAGATCGGCAGTGCTCTTCAGGCTTGATGAGTATCTCGATGGGCGCCAAGCAGATCATTGCCGACGGGATGCAGACGGTAGTCGCCGGCGGCCTCGAATCGATCAGCCTGGTGCAGAACTCGCATATGAACGCGTACCACCAGGCGGATCCGATCGTGCTCAAACGCTCGCCTGCGATTTACATGGCGATGATCGACACCGCCGAGGTGGTTTCGAAGCGCTACAAGATCTCGCGCGAGGCGCAAGACGAGTATTCGTTCAAGTCGCAGCAGCGCACCTTCGCCGCCCAGGAAGCCGGCCGCTTCAACGACGAAATCATCACAACTACCGTGACCAAACGCTTCGACGACAAGAAAACCAGCGAGACCACAAAGCAACCGGTCACGCTCGAGCGCGACGAATGCAATCGGCCCGGAACCACGCTTGATGGGCTGGCGGCTCTTCCGCCGGTGAAGGGGCCGGGCGGATTTATCACCGCCGGTAACGCGAGCCAACTTTCTGACGGGGCCTCGGCCTGCGTTCTGATGGAGCGCAAACAGGCGGAGCAGCGCGGGCTGCATCCGCTGGGCATCTATCGCGGGATGGCGGTCGCGGGAGTCGAGCCCGACGAGATGGGAATCGGGCCGGTCTTCGCGGTTCCCAAGCTGCTGGAGCGCAACGGCCTAAAAGTCGGCGACATCGGCCTGTGGGAACTCAACGAAGCCTTCGCCTGCCAGGTCATCTACTGCCGTGACCAGCTCCACATTCCCGATGAGCTTCTCAACGTCAACGGTGGCGCGATTTCGATTGGACATCCTTATGGAATGAGCGGCTCACGCATGGTCGGGCACGCTTTGATCGAGGGCAAGCGACGCAAAGTCAAATACGTCGTCATAACCATGTGCGTTGGCGGCGGCATGGGCGCGGCCGGACTGTTCGAAGTCGCCTGAACTCGCAAGCGCGGTGAAATAGATCATTCTCCAGCCGTGGTAAATTCGGTGACCCAGGTCTTGTATATACAAGCACTAACAGACTTCAGCTAAAGGAAAGAGAACATGGCGGTCAGAAAGATCGAGATCGAACGCTTGACCGTGACATCTTCCAAGCCGTTCGCGGCGGTCGTGGCTGCGATCAAAGCGAGCGTTGGGCAACCGGACATGGTCGAGTTCGCGAACGCAACCAGGGGCGCAGTATCCTTCATTGAGCTGGAGCGTAAAGTTCACGCAGGTCTGGGCAAGACGGGGCTAATGCTTTTCCTGGAACTCGATCACGGAGCGATTCTACGCAAGGAAAGCGGCAACGACNTACCGAAAATTGTACGCCTTNTGATCGGCAACCCGCTCATCATGAAGGAAATGGCGAAGCATGTTCCCGACGCAGGGTCTTACGCGCCTATCACGATTCTGGTCGACGAGCGGCCTGAGGGCGGCGTGCGTCTGTCGTATGACCGGATGGCCAGTCTTCTGGCCCCCTACGGAAACGCGGATGCCCTGGCGGTCGCTCGGGATCTTGATTCGAAAGTCGAGAACCTTCTTCGAGGCTCTGCGGTTTGAGGTAAATCAGATATGGAAAATTCGTCCAGCAAACCTGTCACGGTGGTTATTGGAGCTGGTCCTGGCCTCGGCGCCTCTCTCGCCCGCCGATTTGCCGAAGCCTACCCGGTCGCCATCCTCGCGCGAAATGCCGATTTTCTGAAAGCACTCGCCGGCGAGATCCGGAAAGGCGGAGCCAAGGTCCTGGATCTCAGTTGCGATGTAAGCGATCCGGCGCAGATAGCAGAAGCGTTTCGCGCCATTGGCAAAAACCTCGGCGAGCCCGAAGTGCTCCTGTACAACGCCGGCAGCGGCACATTCGGAAGTGTCACGGAGATCACGCCCGAACAGTACGAAGCAGATTGGCGGGTCAACGCACTCGGGGCGTTCGTCGCGGCTAAGGAAGTCGCGCCGGGCATGATCGCGCGCGGGCACGGCACGATGCTCTTCACCGGGGCAACCGCGGGAGTGAAGGCTGGACCGAAGTCGGTCTCGTTTGGCCCCGCGAAGTTCGCGATGCGCGGCTTGGCGCAATCGCTCGCGCGCGACCTTGGTCCGAGAGGTATCCACGTGGCGTGGATCAACGTCGATGGCAGTATCGACATCCCAGGAGCGCGCGGACGGAAGCCCAGCTTGAAAGACGGCGACTTTCTCAAGCCTGAGGCGATCGCGGAGACGTATTGGCATCTGGCGCATCAGGATCCGAGCGCGTGGACGATGGAACTCGAAGTCCGTCCCTTCAAGGAGAGATTCTGATCGCGTAAGGTTGCAGGTGATTTAACGGCATCAGGCAAAACCAAACGCGAGGTCATTCATCAATGAAAATTGGCGCATTGGTGTTTCTCACCGATCAATCGGGAAATCCTGGCGCGATCGCGCGCGAAGCCGAAAACCTCGGCTTCGAATCGTTCTTCGTCGCCGAGCACATGGTGGTGCCGAGCACCTACACCACCCACTACCCGCGCTCGCGCGACGGAAAAGTGCCGGACTCTTATGCCCGCCTGATCGATCCGTTCGTTGCACTCGCGATCGCGGCGGACGCGACCTCCCGCATCAAAATCGGCACCGCGATCTGTCTGTTGCCGCAGCGCGATGTGATCGAGACTGCCAAAGTGACGGCCTCGATCGATCTTTATTCGAAGGGCCGGCTGATTCTCGGAGTCGGCGCCGGATGGTTCCGCGAAGAAGCGGAAGTCATGGGCGTCAACTTCGCGCGGCGCTGGCAGCATCTGCGCGAATCCGTCGAAGCGTTGCGCAAGCTGTGGAGCGGCGACGACGTCAGCTACGCGGGCGAGTTTGTGAAGTTCCCGCCGGTAAAGCTCGGTCCCAAGCCGATGCAGAAACCCGGGCCGCCGATATTGCTCGGCGCGCACGATCCGAAGTACGCGCTCAAACGTGTCGCGCGCTACGCCGACGGATGGTGCCCGGGCGGCCTCAGCGCCGAGAAGGCGCGCGAGTGCATTCCGCAGATCAAAAAGATGGCAAAAGAGTTCGGCCGCGATCCCGACCGGCTCGAGTTCTCGGTATTGCTCGGCGCGGAGGCACCGAGCGCCGATGTGATGAAGCAATACAGCGAGGCGGGCGTGACCCGGCTGGTCGTGGCCGCGTCCGCAGTATCCGAAGACGGCGTCAAAGTGATCCGAGGACTGGAATCGGTCGTCGAGCGCGCGGCGAAGCTCTAAGCGAACTCTTTCTTGTATGCAGCCCTGAATTTTTCTGGCCTGACTCTTGTATATACAAGTTCTGAAGGCGGAAAAATGAATAACTCCATTGAAAATCACCACGACCGATTTGCGAACGGCAAAGTCAGTAGCAATTTGCGAGAAACCTCTGAGCCTTCGGCGTCGGAGACTATGGCGCCGGAAGAATTTCCCGCTCCTATCGGCAAGCTTCTGGGCCTGAAGATCACGGGCCGCGGCCCCGGTCGAGCCACTGTCGAATTCGAAGCCAGCGAGCGATACGCGAATCCGATGGGAACGCTTCATGGCGGCGTGCTCTGCGATCTGGCAGATGCCGCGATGGGCGTTGCCTACCTCAGCACCCTTGCCGAAGGCGAGTCGGCCACCACCATCGAATTGAAAATCAATTTTCTACGCCCAGTCTGGAACGGAAAACTATACGCTGAAGCGAAAGTAGTTCGTGCCGGCAAAGTCGTGGGCCTCATCGAATGCGACATCCTTGACGAGCGGCGGCGCCTGGTCGCGCGTGCCTCGAGCACCTGCATGACTCTTCGCGGACGGCTCGCCAAAGGACGCCAGTTCGGCCAATCCAACGAGAATCACGAGCACGAGCGCAACGACATGTGAGGACGACATGATTTTGTTAAGCCCTGACTATTTTAGGCTGCTGGTGAACGCGGGAAAGATTCAAGTCGTCGGTGAAGACATCCCGCCAATCCAAAGCATCTTCGACCTCAAGAGCGGCGTGCGAGCCAAGCTGGTCGATCGTAGCGGTTCGATGGTGATCGTCGAAGTCGAAGGATACCGCTCCAGTTGGATCGAATGGCGTGAGGTCAAGGAAAGGATCGCGGCAAAGTGACACCAGGCTTCAATCATCAACAGGAGTAACGGCTGTGGGCAAATTACAGGGAAAAGTGGTGGTCATTACCGGTGGCACCACTGGTAATAGGCTTCGCTTCGGCGAAGCTGTTCGTCGAGGAGGGCGCTTACGTCTTCATCACGGGACGCCGTCAGAGAGAGCTCGATGCGGCCGTAAAGGCGATCGGCAGCAACGTTACTGGCGTTCAGGGAGACGTCTCCAAGTTGGCCGACCTCGATCGTCTTTATGCGGCCGTCAAAGCAAAGGGGAAACTTGACATCGTCTTTGCCAATGCGGGCGTTGCGGAATTTGTTGCTCTCGACAGAATCACTGAGGAACATTTCGATAAGCTTTTCGACATCAACGTGAAGGGAACGCTGTTCACCGTGCAGAAAGCTTTACCGCTGCTGAAGGATGGTGGCTCGATCATCATCACGGGCTCCATCGCAGGGGTCAAAGGTACCCCGGCCTTCGGTGTCTACGGAGCGACCAAGGCCGCGCTGCGTTCCTTCGCGCGGACCTGGACCTCCGATCTCAAGGATCGTCACATTCGCGCAAATGTCGTTAGCCCCGGTCCGACCGACACCCCGGTTCTCGATGGACTACCTGCGGAGAATCTTGCGCGGATTGTGTCCACCATTCCGATGGGCCGCATGGGCGAAGCCGATGAGATCGCCAGGGCTGCGTTATTTCTGGCGTCGGATGACTCGAGTTTTGTCACGGGCATCGAACTCTTCGTTGATGGCGGCAGAGCGCAAGTCTGATAGAGCACCGCCGCCATCCAGCCAATTCCGGAAACGGGCGCGAACAAGAACACAATGTTCTGACGTAGGTGGCGCATGATCGGAAACGGCACTACGCTTGTGAGATGGGAACGATCGGTCTTGGGGCCTCGATCTCAATAGCTGAGAAGGAAAAGGAGAGTCTTATGGCTGCTTACATGGTTTTTACCCGAGAGAGCACTCGCGACCCGAAAGAGCTGGAAACCTACTCGAAAATGGTGCCTGCCACTCTGGCGGGTCACCCGGTCACCCTACGCGCTAGGTATGGCCGTCACGAAGTGGTCGAAGGTCCCGAAATCGAAGGAGTGGTCATCCTCGAATTTCCGACCATCGAAGCGGCGAAGGCGTGGTACAACAGCCCCTCATATCGTGAGGCGCGCGAGCATCGCTTCAAGGGTGCCAAATACACCGCGGTGATTGTCCAAGGGGTATAGGAGAACTTCAATGCCTCTGACTGGTGAGTACGAACCTAGCCAGAACGATCGAACGCGCGAGCAGGTCGAACTGTACGAAGCGACCAACGGCGCAAAGGGTGGCACGCTCAAAGGCAAACCGGTCATCGTGCTGACCTTCAAGGGCGCCAAGTCCGGCAAGCTTCGCAAGACGCCGCTGATGAGGATCGAGCATAACGGCACTTACGCTGTGGTAGCTTCCAACGCCGGCGCCCCCACCCACCCCTTCTGGTACCGAAACATCGTCGCCAATCCGATCGTCGAGTTGCAGGATGGGGCGGTCAAGCACGACATGCGGGCGCGCGAAGTTTTCGGCGAGGAAAAGAACGAATGGTGGAAGCGGGCGGACGCCGCCTATCCGGACTTCCCCGCCTACAGAGCCCGTGCAGGCCGTGAAATCCCAGTGCTCGTCCTGGAGCCGCTTCCCGCGTAATCACACAAATGGCAAGCCTGACGACCCTACTATTCGAAGTTCGTGAGCATGTCGCTTACATCACTTTGAACCGCCCGGCGGTGGCCAATGCGGTGAGCCTCGAACTAGCTCAGGAACTCGACGAAGTTGCGCGCGAATGTGACGAGAGCGACAGTGTCCGTGCAGTTTTGCTGACCGGTGCCGGACGGATTTTCTGCGGCGGCGGCGATAAGTCCTTCGCCAAGCAAGAGCCAAGCTATGTGCCAACCCATCTCAGGCGTGTGAATCTCTTCCTCCACGGCGCTATCCAGTGCTTCGCCAGGATGCGCGCACCAGTCGTAGTGGCGGTGAACGGCCCTGCGTCTGGGTACGGGATGAGCTTGGCCTGCGCNGGCGATATCGTCCTGGCCGGCGAGTCGGCACGTTTTACGATGGACTACTCGCGAGTCGGCTTAACCCCCGGCGCTTCCTCAACTTACTATCTGCCGCGAATCATAGGACTCCGCCGTACGATGGAACTGGCGTTGACGAATCGAACTTTAGCTGCGCGCGAAGCCGAAGCGATTGGTCTGGTCACGCGGGTAGTGCCAGACGATCAACTGATCGCGCTCGCGGAATCGATAGCTAACGAATTGTCCCACGGCCCCACGCGCGCTTACGGAGGTGTGAAACGTCTGCTGTACGGCGCGGCCACCAATCCTCTCTTCGAGCAGATGGAACTCGAGAACGAATCGATCGTAGAGATGGCGCGCAGCGCAGATGCGCAGGAAGGTGTCGCCGCGTTTCTAGCCAGGCGACCGCCGCAATTCAGCGGCCGCTAGGGTATTCGCGCGAGCACGGACGGCGGACTGGCCGTGCGCATCAAATCGACATCCCGCCGGACACTTCGATCCTCTGGGCGTTGACCCAACGATTTTCGTCGGACAGGAGCGACGCGATCATAGGTCCGATATCATCAGGAACTCCTGGGCGACCCAGAGCGGTCATGTCTGAGACCAGCTTGTTGACTTGCGGATTGTCGCGCACCATTCCGCCGCTGAAGTCGGTTTCGATAGCACCGGGCGCGACGACATTTGCAGTGATCCGCCGCGAACCTAGCTCCTTGGCTAAGTAGCGAGTCAGAACCTCGATGGCGCCCTTTGCGGCTCCGTATGCTGAGCTTCCCGGAAGCGCAAATCGCGCGAGTCCTGACGAAATATTCACGATCCGGCCGCCATCGTTGATAAGCGGCAGCAGCTTCTGGGTCAGGAAGAAAACACCTTTGAAGTGGACGTTCACGATTTCATCGAACTGGGCTTCCGTGGTCTCCGCGAAGCTGGCGTGTAGAGAATTGCCGGCATTATTCACCAGGTAGTCAAACCGATCGCGTCCCCAACTCTGCAGTGTCTTGCGGACCTCGGTAACGAATCCGTCAAACGCGCGAACATCGCCGGCCTCGAGCCTAAATGACGATGCCTTCCTTCCCAGCCCTTCGATTTCCCGGCGGAGGGAGTCGGCCTCTGCCTGATTCGCGCGATAGGTGAAAATGATGTCGACCCCGCGCCGAGCCAGATTGAGGGCTGTGCAGCGACCAAGGCCGCGGCTTCCACCGGTTATGATGGCGATCTTTTCCTTCATGGTTCTTTCTCCTTAGTCATAGGATTGAAATTTGCGCAGACTATCTCGCCAGGACAAACGCCAGATTCACGAGACCAGCTATCACAAGCAATGTAACCGTCGTAATCGGTAGGCCTATGACAGTATAGAGGATGCCGCAGACCAGGCACGCGCCACCAGCGATCAGGTTAATGTTGCGGCAGTTCATCGCTCTAACCTCCGGACTAGTGTACGGCCACTGCTTTACCCCGATCGGGCTTCGCGAGGCAGAAGACCAGCGGAATGAGGCACAAGGTGGCGATCGCCATCACCCAAAACGTGTCGATGAAAGAAAGCGTCTGCGCCTGTGCCACCAGGCCGGCATAGATACGCCCGTACGCCTGATGGGTTGCGTCGGGCGTGCTCAACCCGGCCGGCCCTAGCTGTCCCGCCAGGTTTTGAATCGCGGTTAGCAGGTGCGGATTGTAGGAGGTAGCGGTTTGCGCAAGCTCCGCCTGATGGAACTGTCCCCGCTCGGTTATCATCGCGCTGGTCAGCGAGATTCCCATGCTCGCGCCGATGTTACGCATCAGGTTGATAAGACCCGATACCTGGTTGTTCTGCTCGGGTTTCACCCCCGTATACGTGACGGTATTGATGGGCACGAACAGAAAGGCTATCGCGATTGACTGATAAGTACGAAGCATCATCGCATTCCACCAACTGATCTGGAGATCGACCCCGGTCATGTGGAAGAGCGATAGCGACAGCGCAAAGAAGCCAAACCCGAGTATCCATCGAGCGTCCACTCGCGCGATCAAAGCCCCCACCAACGGCATCAACGCGATGATCAGCAGCGCACCGGGCGAGAGGATCGTTCCCGCCAATTCGGCCGTGTAACCCATCAGCAACTGCACAAATTCCGGGAGCAGTACGGTCGTGCCGTAGAGCATGAACCCGAAAGCGAACATGAGCACGCTGGCGATCGCAAAATTGCGATTCTTATACATTCGCAAATTGACGATCGGGTGCTCCTGGTAGAGCTCCCAGATAATCCCGATCACGAGCGCAGTCGCAGCTATCACGGCGAACGCCACGATGAAATGCGATTGAAACCAGTTGTCCTCTTCGCCCTTGTCCAGCACCACCTGGAGCGGCCCGAACGTCAACGCGAGCAATGCCAGCCCTATGAAATCGATGCGCATGCCCTGACGACGAACCTGCTGCTGTTCGCGGACCAGATGCGGCGGATCCTGAATCATCCGTTGGGTCAGAATCAGCGAAATAATTCCGACCGGAATGTTGATGAAGAAGATCCAGCGCCACTCGTAATTGTCGGTGATCCATCCGCCCAGCGTGGGACCAATCGCCGGCGCGAGCACCACTGCCATCCCATAGATGGCGAAGGCCATTCCACGCTGCGCCGGTGAAAAAGTGTCGGCGAGGATACTCTGCTCGCTCGGCTGCAGACCTCCTCCGCCCGCACCTTGAAGGACACGAAAAAAGATCAGCATGCCGAGGCTCGGGGCGATGCCGCACAGGAACGAACTGACCGTGAACAGCGCAACGCAGCTCATATAGAAGCGCTTGCGGCCGACCCTCGTTGAGAGCCACGCGCTCATCGGCAGCACGATGGCGTTGGAGACGAGATAAGAGGTGAGCACCCACGTGCTTTCGTCCACGCTCGCCGACAGCGCACCGGCGATGTGCGGCAGCGCGACGTTCGCGATACTGGTATCGAGCACCTCCATGAAGGTGGCGAGCGTCACCGTCATCGCGATAGCCCATGGATTGTGCTGCGGCTTAACCTGAGCAGGAGGCGCTGACGATTGATTCCGTCCGTTGCTGGTCGAACCACCTCGCTTCGCGAGCGCGCGATTCGCCGGTAAGCGAGCAGCCGGTTTTCCGGCTGGCGCAGTGTTGTCCTTTAGCGCAGCCATACCTCTGGCTCCACTGACATTCCGGGCCGCAGCTGCGACAGGTCCTGTCCGCCGTCGAAGAGGATCCGCACCGGCAAGCGCTGCACGATCTTCACGTAGTTGCCGGTCGCGTTTTCCGGCGGAAGGAGGTCGTACAGCGATCCGGTCGCGCCCGGCATGTTTTCGACGTGCCCTTCATAGTCGCGCCCGACCGCATCGACATGAATCGTGACCGGCTGACCCGGACGCATCCGCTCAAGCTGGGTCTCCTTGAAATCTGCGGTTACCCAGAACTGGTGCTGGGTCAGCGCCATGAGGCTCTGTGCGGGCTGCACGCGTTGACCGAGCTGCGCGCTGCGATTGCCTATAATTCCGTCAGCCGGCGCGACGATGCGTGTATAGCTGAGGTTCAGGCTCGCCTGATCGAGGTTGGCCTGAGCCTGCTTCACCTGCGCTGCTTTGGAGGCGATTGTGCGCTCTGCACTTGCGGCCGCGGCTTGATCGCGTTTGACCGTGGCATCCTGGGCGCGCGCGGTCGCATCGTACTGGTCAAATTCCTGCTGGGAAACAATTTTTTGATCGATCAGCTGCGAATAGCGCTGTGCATTTCGTTGCGCGAGGTAATTCTGTGCTTCGTCCTGGTGAACCGTCGCCCCCGCAGAAATATACTGCTGCCGAGCCGAATTAAGATCGGCTTCGGCTTGCGCGAGTTGCGCGCGGGCTTGCTCCAGGGCTACCTGGTAGTCGCTGGGATCGAGCTGGACGAGAAGCTGGCCCGCTTTAACTGATTGATTGTTGTCGACGTAGACTGTGGTGATCGTCCCGTTGATCCGCGAGCTGATAGGATCGAGATATCCATCCACCTCCGCATCATCCGTGTCCTGGTACGACTCGAGGTAATTCCAGAAGTGGTATCCAGCGACGAACAAAATGGCCGTGAGAAATAATGCAAAAGTGATCCGGGCCGGCCTCCAACGATGCGGCTGCTGAGCGCCGTCTGGACTGTCTGGCTGGTCGATCTCTTCCTCTTGATCACGCTGCTCTTCGGCCCGCTCCGGCGCGTTTGATTTCGGGGCGCGCTGGAAAGCCTCCAACCGCTCGAGCTGAAGCCTCAGCTCTCGAATCTGCCGGCTAAAATCATCTCTCGATTCCACGGAAGAAGCTTCGCTGCCGAAGGTTTCGTCTGAGTCCTCGTTGAGCAGCGTCTCGCGAGTATTGTCAAATTCGTTCATGTCCATGGTTCGGCTCCGATGCGTTCGCTCGTGACTCGCCGGTATGCTCCATACTGCGAACGACTAAGGTCAGGAGTTTGGTCAGCTGCTTGATCTGCGCGGGATTGAGCGCCTTCGCGAAAATTTCCTCATCGTCATCGACGAGCTTCGCAAACAGCTCGCGGCAGAATTCCACGCCCTTTTCGGTCAGTTGAATTCGGATGCTGCGTCGGTCTTCGCGCGAAGGTAGTCGCTGCACGAATCCGCGGGCCGCGAGCCGGTCGAGAACCCCCGTTATGCCGCCTTTAGTGATCAGGGTCATCTCTGCAATCTCTGAGCAGTTAAACCCCGCTTCGGAACGTGCGAGCACGGCGAGCACGTCCACCTCCGAGAGGTTCATGCCGAGCTTGATATATGGGCGGTCGGCGCCATTCGTAAGGAGAAATGCGGCTCTAATCAGTGTCTTCGTGGCAGCGACTGACGGCAGCTTGTCATTCCGCATGAACATCGCCGCGAGAGAATGTCGATCGCTATTTCCTCGGCTTTGAGGCATAACCACCTCCTGCGATAGTCATGCCATAAATAGTTTAGTTGCTAACTAAAGTCAAGGGCTTTTCCGGCTCGCGTTTCGCAAAATTTCTCGCATTCTGCGATCCCCCCTGAATCGGCCTGGGATGCTAGCGCCGCGCTAGCGGCTTGACCGGAGTGTCCGCTCTCTCAGGCGAGCGCCTGAGGATCTTGAAGAGGCACCTTTCCGGA
>JGI12635J15846_10000233_pt1 | contig 43768 bp, 42 predicted proteins | sample BlaSpr_A8_OM2_M2_FD_15846 | JGI IMG/M metagenome (IMG submission 15846)
ATCCGCGCCGAACATCAGCCGCATGGTTTCCGTGCGGCCCGAGCCGAGCAGCCCGGCTAGACCCACAGCTTCGCCCGAGTGAACATCGAGCGACACGTCCGTCACCTTCGCGCCTGCACCGATGTTCGTCGCGCTGATCGCTGTCGCCCCGCGTTTCGCGAGATTGGCTTCCTTCACGGCGCTGTCCTCATGCACGACGGCAGCAAGCGTGCGGCCGAGCATGGTGGTTACGAGTTGCAGCTTGTCGAGCGCAGCCATCGGGCTTTCCGCCACGGTCTGTCCATCGCGCATCACGGTGACGCGGTCACACAGCGCATACAACTCATCCAGCCGATGCGAGACGAAAATCACCGCGCGGCCGTCATCGCGCAAACGCCGCACGACGCTGAACAGCAACTCGACTTCGCGTTCATCGAGCGAGGACGTGGACTCGTCCATGATGACCATCTTCGCCTCCGACGATACTGCCCGCGCCAGTGCCACCATTTGTTGAATAGCCGTGGAAAATTCACGCACAGGCCTGCTGACATCGATCTGCAAGCCAAAGGAATCGAGCAATTCCTGTGCGCGCCGATGAATCGTCTTCCAGTCGATCAATCCAAACCGACGCGGCTCGCGGCCCAGAAAAATGTTCTCGGCAATCGAGCGGAACGGAACGAGATTGATCTCCTGATAGATCGTGCTAATGCCGGCTTCGCGCGCTTCTTTCGGGCTGCGGAAATCGGCTTCGCGGCCGTCGAAGCGAATGGTGCCCGCCGCGCGCCGATAGGCGCCGGTGAGAATCTTGATGAGCGTCGATTTACCCGCGCCGTTCTGTCCAATCAGCGCATGCACCTCTCCGGCTGATACAGAAAGCCGCGCATGGCGCAACGCGGCTACACCACCAAAGCTGATGTCGATGTCCTGCATCTCGAGCAGCGGCGGGCGGGTCATAGAGGAAGATCCAGATTGCGGCGTGTTCATCGCGTGCGTCTCCCTGGCGTTGGTTTCCCGCGATAAATGCGGTCCATTCGCCGGATACAAAAGAAGCGACGGCCCGCTAAAGACCGGGCGCGCCGCTTCGAACACCTTCGTTGCTCTGTACCAAGAGCGTTACACGTTCGCTGAACGCGTTCGCTCAATAGCCGTATTGCATGCTCTGCGCCACGTTGCTTTTATCGTAGAAGCGGTCGGAGACTTTCACCCATGGCGGGATCGTTTCACCCTTCGCGAACTTCTGCGCAACATCGCACGCGAGCGGACCGAAGAACGGGCTCGACTGCACGCTTGCACCGAGTTCGCCGGCAGCGATGGCGTCCATGCCGCCCTTCGTCCCGTCGATAGTCACAATCGTGATGTCCTTGCCCGGCTGCTTGCCAGCCGCCTTGATTGCAGCGATTGCGCCGAGCGCCATTTCGTCGTTGTGCGCGTAGACGGCGGTTACATCGGGATGCGCCTGAAGCAGCGTTTCCATGACTTGCCGACCCTTGTCGCGCGCGAAATCGCCGCTTTGCGATGCCACGATCTGCATGCCCGGATTCTTCGCGATCACGTCGTCGAAACCTTTCTTGCGATCGTTTGCAGCGGACGCGCCCGTTGATCCTTCCAGTTCGATGATCTTGGCCTTGCCACCGGTCGCTTTAATCAGCCAGTCGGCCGCGCGTTGCCCTTGGTCGATGAAATCCGAGCCGATGAACGTGATGTAGTCCTGGCCCGCTTTAGCCACCGATTGATCGACGTTGCGGTCGACCAGGATCACGGGAATGCCCGCTTTCTTAGCCTGCAACACGATCGGCGCAAGCGGCTTTTCTTCACGCGGCGGGAACACGATCAGGTCGACGTGCTGCGCGATCATGCTCTGGATATCGGCGACCTGTTTCGATGCCGAACTATTCGCATCGGTCATCACCAGTTGCCAGCCGCATTTCGCCGCGATGTCCTTGAAGCTCTTGGTTTCGGCCAGACGCCACGGGTTGTTGCTCTCGGTCTGAGCGAAACCGACGCGTAGCGGCTTCTTGTTCGCGAGTTTCGGCAGGCCGGCGTCATCGGCGTGGGCGATGCTGAAGCCTGTCGCCATCGACAGCGCGAGCACGGACGCGGCAAGCACGCGCAACGGGAATTTGCGTTTGTTGAAGTTTTCAAGCGACAGCATGTCTTCCTCCGGTATGGATGGTCCTGCTTTTTTAGGTGCTTCGGTCCGGCTCTGTTTTCCGTTTTCTCTGCTCCATCTCAATAAGTCGAGGTGCGATGATTATTCCACCGCGTTTTATTATTGGTCAATCGCTAATATTATTAGTTGCAGGCTGTTTTGCTACGGTGATTACCCTTACCGATGCACGCTCTACCAGCGGTCCATCGAGCTTCACGGTGCGTCGGCGAACGGGGGCGCCGGCGGCGCGGTTGTGCTCTTCCTGGAGCAGCGTTTCGACGGCCCATCGGCCCAGTTCGTAGTTCGGCAAGACGACCGTGGAAAGCGGCGGATGAGTATGCCGGGCGATTTCCTGGTCGTCGTAACCAAGTACCGATACGTCTTCTGGCACGCGTAGTCCAAGCTGCTTGAGCGCTTCGATCGCGCCGAGCGCCATCAGGTCGTTCGCGCAGAAAATGGCGGTTGGCGGGTTGGGTTCGCGCATCAAGGAAAGCGTTTGTTCGAAGCCAGAACCTGAGCTCCAGTCGCCTTCACGCACGAGCTCGGCGGCGAATGGAAGGTCGGCAGTCGCGAGCGCCATCCGATACCCTTTCAGCCGGTCGCGCGACGCGTCTTGCCAAGGTTCGCCGTTCACATACCCAATTCTTCGATGCCCTGCATTCAGCAAATATTCCGTCGCGGTATGGCCTCCCGCGACCTCCGCAGGGACCACCGATGAAAGCTCGGAATCGCTTGTGTAGCAGTTCAACAGGACCGTCGGCACTTTTGAAAGCGCTGCGGGCAACGTTACTTTCCGCGTGTACACGGTCGCGTAGATCACCCCGAGCACGTTGGGATTGGTCAGCGTTGCGTCGAGTACTTGCCGCTCGATTTCCGCGTTGCCGTGCGTCGAGTAAACCGCCAGCATCCGGCCGTTTGCGAATGCCGTATCGCGCGCGCCGTCGATGTTCACCACGGGGTGCGGACTCGTAGATATCTCATCGGCGAGATACACGATCAGGTTTTTTTCGTCCGCCGTGATCGCCGCGTCCAACGGCTCGCGCGTCGTCATCCGGTAGCCGAGATCCTGTGCCGCCTTGAGTACTTTGTTGCGCGTGGTATCGGAGAATTTCGCGCCGGTCGCGTTGTTCAGCACGAGCGACACGGTGGATTGCGAGACGCCGGTCAGCTTGGCGATGTCAGTCATCGTCGGACGGCGTTGCGTGGATTTTTTCATTTTTTGAGGCCGCGAAAAGGCGGCGTTGTCGATGCGCTGAAACGTTCTTCGGATGCCGCCGACGGTACCACTAATATTTTCCACCGACAACGCTCGGAAACCATTGACATGCATGGTTTACGGCGTCGTTCGGCCGATCTAAGTACTATTACTAATAATATTGACTAGCCGATAGCGATCATGCGATTCTCGGGGCGCATGCGTGGCTGTCGGTTCGATAAAAGCCGCGCGTGCCGACCGCGCCCGACTCGCGTGGCGCAACACAAGGAGACGACGATGGCCCGCTACGACGAGCGTGCTCGCGATGCACTTGCGGAGGATTTCGAACGTGATGGTTTTGTCCTGCTGCCGAGCCATTTCCCGCGTGCGACGCTCGAAACATGGCGCGCGGCTTTCGAGCCGCTGTTCAAGCCGCATGCAGACGCGGCGCAGGAGCAGGGTGGCAGCGGCAATCGCGGGCCGGGCCGGTATTACGTCACGTTGCCTTTCGAAGGCGAGTTCGCCGACCCCGCCATTTTTTGCGACGACGACGTGCTGGGTCTCGTCGAGCGAATCGCCGGGCCTGATCCCGTGATGTGCCAGCTCGCCACCGATACCCCCGTGCGCGGTTCCGACTTCCAGGGCTGGCATCGCGACACGCCACCTTTGTTCGATGACTTCCCTGAAACACCGTCGTTCCAGTTGGCGGTAAATTTTCCGCTCGTCGATGTAGATGAACGAAACGGCTCGCTGGAAATCACGCGCGGGACGCATCGGATATCGCGCGAGGAGGCGCTTGCGGGTTTGGCGAGTGGCAAGTTCCCAGCGGAGCGCGTATCGATGCAACTCGGCGACGTGATGATCCGCGACGTGCGCGGGTTACATCGAGGGACGCCGAATTTCACCGATACCCCGCGTCCGATGGTCGTTATCGGTTATAGCCGTTCGTGGTATTTCCGGCCGGAAGTGCAGATACAAGTGCCACGCGATGTGTTCGCTGCATTGCCTGCACGCGCGAAACGGCTGCTGCGCTACAGCCCGCAAGTCGAGAAGACGCCGCGGACCTTCGACGAAAGTTATCAGCGGTTCGCATATTGAACGCCGCCGCCAAGCCCGCCACGAACCCAGCTAACGACGCGTTGCGCATCGCGTTGAATGATGGCGAGCTAATCGAACTGCGCTCGGGGGATCGGCGGGTGTTGCTTGCGCCGCACGTGGGTGGCGCGATCGCGGCGTTCTACGATCTGCCAGACAGTGCCGCCATCACCACTAGTGCCACGCCGTTGCATTGGCTGCGTCCCGCTTCGGCCGACGCGCTCGCCTCCTGCAACCCTCTCGGCATGGCGAGCTTTCCCTTGCTGCCGTATTGCAACCGCCTTCGCGACGCGCGTTTTGTCTTCGATGGCCACAAGGTCGATCTATCCCGCGATGGCAATTCGTTCGATCACGGGTTGCATGGGCACGCATGGCGGCGGCCGTGGCGTGTTGGCTCAGTATCGGCAACCGCAGTCGAGTTACACCTTAACCACGAACCCGGCGATGAACCGGCGCACCACTGGCCGTATCGATACGAAGCGACACAGCGTTTCGAACTTGACGCTTCAGAAGGCTTGTTCGTCACGATGTCGATACGCAATCTCGCCGACCGGCCTATGCCGTTCGGCATGGGCCACCATCCTTACTACCCACGCACACCGGCCACGCGCATCCGCACCAACGTCCGCGCGATGTGGCACGCCACAAAGGATCTTCTGCCGACGTTTCTCGGTGCACATCCTTGCGTTGATCTGCTGGCATCAGCGGGAGGCTTATCCGCCGATACCTTCGATCTGGACAACAACTTCGCCGGCTGGTCGAGGTCCGCGATCATCGACTGGCCTGACGAACACCGAAGCATCACGCTTTCCGCCGATACCCCGTACGACCACATGGTCCTATACGCGCCCGCGGCGCATCGGGATTTGCTGTGCGTGGAACCGGTGACGAATACGGTGGATTTTCTGAATCTCGATGCGTTGCGAGAGGACGTGGGCGGCGGGATTTTGATGCCGGGCGAGACAAGCACAGCGCGCTTCGGCTGGACGCCGCGCGGTCCCGGACTAGCACTCACCTGACAGGCGCCTTCCACTTTCCCGGTATCATCCTGAAATTATCCGCGTGCTTGATTCATCAACCGCAACAGCACGTTCAGAAATCTCAAAAATGCAGGAAAGCACAATGACGACGATCGACGGTGCGCCGGGCGAATCAACACAACCGCGCCGGGTTTTGCTCGTCGACGATAGCGTCGATGCAGCCGAAGCCATGTCGATGTTGCTCGAGACTCTCGGTCATGAAGTCCGCGTAGTGCACGACGGCCCGAGCGCACTCGCGATAGTCGATGACTTCGCGCCCGAGGTAGTGATCCTGGATATCGGCTTACCGGGGATGAGCGGCTTCGACGTCGCGCGGGAATTGCGTATGCGCGCGGTGACTAAAACGGCGTTGCTGATCGCGTTGACCGGTTATGGCGCGGACAGCGACAAGCAGGAAGCCCGCGATGCAGGCTTCGATCATCATCTGGTGAAACCCGTGTCGTTCACGGTGATAGAAACGGTGATTGCCGCGTCGTTTTCTGGCGACCAGAAGTCGTAAAAACCCCGCCTCACTCCACCCGCAGCTTCGCCATATACGGCAGATGATCGGACAGCCAAGCAGTGTCCTGCGTTGGCGTGATCCATTCCACCGGTTTCAACCCGCGCACGAACATTTTGTCGAGCGCGAGCGCCGGTGAAAACGCCGGATAGGTCCGCCCGGATTCACCGAGCATGGTCGCCACTTCGCTCAAACCGAGTTCACCGAACAACGGCACGGAGTCGTTGCGCCAGTCGTTGAAATCGCCTGCCAGAACGAGCGGCCCTTCAGGCGCTTCCTTCGAAATCCATAAAGCGATCCAGTTCATCTGCCGCAACCGCGCCGCCCGCGTTAGCGCGAGATGCGCGCACAGCAGCGTGACCGAGCGCCCGGCGAACGTGGCGCGTGCGACCAGCAAGCCCCGCCGTTCGAACCGATGCGCCGAAATATCCCAGCGTCCGCCCAGATCTAGTGGATGCGGCGAAAGAATCGCGTTGCCATGTCGCCACGATGGTTTGAAGACGTTCTGCCCGAGCGCGATCTGCAGATCGAGCGATGTCGCTATTTCCGTCGCCTGGCAATGCCAGATGTCGTCGACGGGGGCATCGAGCGGATTGCCGAAGCTCGCGGCCAGCACCGGCTGCGGCATCCGGCGCGCCATGGCTTCCTGCAGGAAATAAGCATCGGCTTTGGTCGACTGAACCCAGCGCTGCATGGCGCTCCACGCCTGGAGGCCGAGCGGTGAGCGGCCCTTGTGCAAGTTCCAGCTCACGGCCACAAAGTCTGGGGTGTCGTGAGCGGAGGGAATTCCGGAGGTGAAATGTTCTGGATTTCGCATGCGATGAATGAGTTGACCGCGGAGTTGAACGGCGCGGTGTGGGACGCGGCGGCGTCGAGTGTGATTCGACGCGCGGCGCGCTACTGCGCAGCCGTTGCCAGCGTCGCACGAACCTTGTAGACGAGCGACGGGTTTTTATCGACGATCTGCCACGTCGACCATTCGCCGGGCTTCAATACCAGTCCGGGATGCGCGGCGTTGACCTGACGCGGCTGTGGTGGCAGCTTGCAACCCGCCGCGGTGACGGGCGCTGTACTGTCCTGCAGCGTTTCCTGGGCGTCGATTTGCAGCGTGATGTCGTCGCTGCTGGCGTGGATCGGAGAAACGGTGAGGGTGCGCTGCAGGTCGATATCGCCGGCGGGTTTGTCCGCGCAACCTACATTGTTCTTCACCACATGATGGTGGGTATCGGTACGGGCCTGGCCGACGCTCGTCGTGCCGGTGAAGCTGTCAATCTGCTGACCGTCCTGCAAAACCTGCAATTCCCATTTGACCGGTTGCGGCGGCGTGCTTTGTGCAAGGGCGCTGAAAGGCGCGGCGATCGCGGCGCAGAACAGCAACGCTGCCGTGTGGTGTTTCAACATATGAGCTTTTCTCCTGATCCCTTATAAACGGCTGGGCCATGGCCCGATCGATCCGGGTAGCTTGTTTTCTGACATTGATCTGATGCTTGCGTTCAGCGCTTGCTGTTTCCAAAAGCTACAAACGCGAGCGCAAAAACTGCGGTAATCCTTCGCGCCAGGATGCGTCGGACGACGCACTTTTCGCACCCGCTCGCAGCGATTTTTCCCGCGCCGCAACCTGTCGATCATACAAGCGCTTCGGCTCGCCTGCCGAAGCCATCTCATTTTTAACGATTAGCAGCAGACGCCCGGGACTGCTCGCTTGCGTGCATTTTTATGGCCGATAAACTGAATTTATCGATCAACACAACTGGGGAAAGCGATGACCACCGCCGTAGTCAAACAGGAGCTCGCCGTGGCGTCGTTCAGCAAGGTCTACGACCTGGACGAGGTCGAAACCGCGTTGAACGGCTTGAGCGAAGGGGGCAGCGAGGCGCTGCGAGCAACTTACGAAAAGATGCTGAAGGCGGGCAATCTGCGCTTCTGTGTGAAGCCGAACCGGATGCCGTCCATTGACGATCTGGTTGCCGATCTGCCCAATTTCGAGGAACCGCTCAACGACATCCGCAAGCAGATCGCGCTGTGTCTCGAAACCGAGGACCGGCTCGAATTGATGCCGATGCTGCTGCTCGGCGATCCGGGTATTGGCAAGACGCATTTTGCGAAGCAGCTTGCGCGCTTGCTCGGCACGTCCTGCCATTACCTCGCAATGAGTTCGCTGACCGCGGGCTGGATCTTGTCGGGCGCGTCGTCGCAATGGCGCAACGCGAAGCCGGGCAAGGTCTTCGATGCGCTGGTGAACGGCAGTTACGCCAATCCGGTAATGACGGTCGATGAAATCGACAAAGCCACCGGTGACGCTCAATACGATCCGCTCGGCGCGCTGTACGCGTTGCTGGAACACGATACGGCGCAGAGTTTCATCGATGAATTCGCCGAGATCCCGATCAACGCCGGCAACGTGGTGTGGATCGCGACAGCGAATCAGGTGAATACGATTCCCGAGCCGCTGCTGAACCGGATGAACGTTTACGAGATTGCGCCGCCGGATCGCGATGGCGCGCGCCGTATTGCGCAATCGATTTATCACGAGATCCGCAGCGCGCATGCGTGGGGCGCGCGCTTTCCGGAAACACTCGGTGACGCGCCGCTCGATGCATTGACGAAGGCGTCGCCACGNGAAATGCGGCGCGCGATGCTCAATGCGTTNGGCAATGCGCGTATCGATAACCGGCATGAGGTGCAGGCGAAAGACATCGAACTCGGTAATGGCAGCCGGAAGAAACCGATCGGGTTTTGAACAAACTGAATTGCCTAAACCTGCAAAAACCCCCCGAAATATGGCCTGAAACTGACTTTTTCCAGGCAAAAAGGCCATATTTCTCGATTTAGTCTCGATTGTTTCTGAAAATGGGGTCTTGCTGGAATTGACATGGAGAATCAAGCAACAAAACGCAATAAAGCACGTGAGCCGGCTTGGCCGGCTGGCCTAGAATAGGGAGATGGACAGAATCGAATGTGTGGTGATTGGCGCTGGCGTGGTCGGACTCGCCGTCGCGCGGGCGATGGCCGCCCGCGGTCGCGAGGTGATCGTGCTCGAGGCGGGCGAAGCGGTCGGGATCGGCACGAGTTCGCGCAACAGCGAGGTGATCCACGCGGGTCTTTATTACCCGCGCGGCTCGCTGAAGGCCGACTTGTGCGTACGCGGCCGCGCGATGCTCTACGAGTATTGCGACGCGCATGGCGTTCCGTACAACCGCTGCGGCAAATTACTCGTTGCCACGGCGCGCAACCAGTTGCCTCAACTCGCGGCGATCCAGCACAAAGCTGTTGAAAACGGCGTCACGGATCTGGTGCGCGTGAGCGGCGCCGAGGCCATGGAGCTGGAGCCGCAACTTCAGTGCGTGGAAGCGATGTTGTCGCCGCAGACAGGCATTATCGATAGCCATCAATTGATGCTTGCTTTGCAAGGCGACGCCGAACGCAACGGCGCGACGGTGGCGTTTCATACGCCCGTGACGGATATCGATGCTCGCGATGGTTCGTTTATCGTGGAAACCGGAGGCGAGGCGCCGATGCGTTTCCAGGCCGGCTGCGTGATCAACAGCGCGGGGCTGTCGGCGAACCAGATCGCGCGCAACATCCGCGGGCTCGACGCGCGCCATGTGCCGCCGTTGTATTTCGCGAAGGGCAATTACTTCAGCGTGAGCGGCCGGACGCCGTTCGAGCGCCTAATCTATCCAATGCCAAACGAAGCCGGACTAGGCGTGCATCTCACCATGGATATGGGCGGGCAGGCCAAGTTTGGTCCGGACGTGGAATGGATCCAGAAAATTGATTACTCCGTCGATCCGCAGCGTGCGGCTGGTTTTTACGCAGCGATTCGCGCGTATTGGCCGAATCTTCCTGACGATGCACTGCAACCCGCTTACGCAGGGATTCGGCCGAAGCTTTCCGGGCCGGGGCAGCCGGCGGCTGACTTTGTGATTCAGGGAAGAGCGGCGCATGGCATGGCGGGACTGGTGAATTTGTTTGGCATCGAGTCCCCGGGGTTGACCGCTTCGTTGGCGATTGCGGAGAAGGTGGCGAGGATGCTGGGATAAATGGGCACTCGCTTATCTCAAGGATTTGGCTAAGTGCGTTGCGCTCCACGTTGATATCCTTTGGTATCGCCGTCGACAAGAACGGCGCACACCCCCAATACAACGGAGCACATTTTCATGAAATCCTCACGACGCACGTTCCTGATCTCGAGCATTGGCGTGGCATCGGCACTGGCAGTATCGCGCACCGCGTTCGCCGCCGATCCCGTCAAACTGGCCGAATCGGATGCGATGGCGCAAAGCCTGGGCTACAAGCTGGACGCCACGACCGTCGATAAAGCCAAATTCCCGCGCTACGCCGCCGGCCAGGATTGCGGCAACTGCTCGTTCTATCAAGGCAAACCTACCGACGCTTTCGCCGGATGTCCCATGTTTGGCGGCAAGCAGGTCGCATCGAAGGGCTGGTGCAACGCGTATAACAAGAAAGCCTGAGCAGACCAGTACTAGAAACTGACGCACCCAGCTAACATCGAAACGCGCCCCGCCACCCAGGCCGGGCGCGTTTTTATCGCCGCTTGAAAACGATCTCAGCGCTCTTTACACTCGCATGGCATCTGACCCGGCGCGTCGAATTGCCGCACCTATGACGCACACGACACAATCCAGCGCAGACGAAACGCCCTCGCGGGCGGAGGCGACATGGCAACGGTGAGACGAGGCAACTCCAACGGTTCCAGTGGTTCCCGCGCTTTCCGCAGAACGCCGAACACCCGCGCGGTCGTTGCCGCCGTGATCGGCAACGCACTCGAATGGTATGACTTCGTGGTCTTCAGCTTCATGACCGTCGTGATCTCGAAGCTGTTCTTCCCCACCACCAGCGACTACTCCTCGATCCTCCTCACCACCGCGACCTTCGGCGTAGCGTTCGTGATGCGGCCCATCGGCGGCATCGTGCTCGGCCTCTACGCCGATCGCGCCGGACGCAAAGCGGCGTTGACGCTGGTGATCGCGTTGATGACGCTCGGCATTTTCCTGCTCGCGATCGCGCCACCGTACGCGGCCATTGGCCTCGGCGCGCCGTTGATCATTGTGTTTGCGCGGCTGCTGCAAGGTTTCTCGGCCGGCGGCGAGTTCGGCAGCGCAACGGCGTTGCTGATCGAAGCAGCGCCTTTCTCCCGGCGCGGTTTCTACGGCAGCTTCCAGATGGCGAGCCAGGCGGCGTCGCTGCTGCTGGGCGCGATCGTCGGATCGATCATCACGCGCAACATGTCGCCCGAAGCGCTGATGTCGTGGGGTTGGCGCGTGCCGTTTATCTTCGGGCTGATCATTGGACCGGTGGGGTTTTATCTCCGGCGCAACATGCTGGAAACCGAGGCGTTCATGCACGCGCAAAAGATGGCGCGGCGCGCGACGCTCGGCGAAGTGTTCCGCGAACATAGCCGCGAAGTCATGTGTGGACTCGGCGCGGTCATCGCGCTGACGGTGACGGTCTATGTGCTGATCGGCTATCTGCCGACGTTCGCCGTCAAGCAGTTGAAGCTACCGTTCGGCCAGTCGTTCACCGCGTTGATCGTGGGCAATTTGCTGCTGACGGTGTTGTCGCCGGTGGCGGGTGCATGGTCCGACAGGATCGGCCGAAAGGGTTTGTCGCTGTGGTCGCTGATCGTCACGCTCGTGATCATTTATCCCTTGTTCTTGTGGCTTTCCGCTGAACCCAGCGTGATGCGATTGATTATCGTGCAGGGCATTTTGTCGATCACGCTCGCCGGGTATTACGGGCCGTTCGGCGCACTGCTCGCCGAGTTGTTCCCGGCGCATATCCGCTCAACGGGGTTATCGATTGCGTACAACGTCGCGGTCATGTTGTTCGGCGGCTTCGGGCAATTCGTGGTGACGTGGCTCATCAAGGTAACCGGTTCGCCACTGGCACCGACGTTCTACGTGATGACGGGCATCGCGCTGTCGATTATCGCGGTCGCCTTCATTCCTGCCGCGCGCCACGCCGATGTCGACGAAGCGCGGGTCTTGTCCTGATGTCTTGATGGAACACTAATGAAAGTCGTTAAAAGCCGCGAATTTACGGCCGAGCGCGCATGGGGCGCACTCGATATCACCACCATGAATGGCGTCTCATGCCGTCTGCACTGGACCGATGCGCCGTATAAATGGCACGTGAACGACGGCGAGGAAGTTTTCGCGGTGATGCACGGGCAGGTGCGAATGCGCGTGCGGCGAGACGGCGTGGAGGAAGAAGTGCTGCTCGATGCCGGCGATATCTTTCACGCTCAACCCGGCGATGAGCATATTGCCGAGCCGGTGGGTATCGCGCGGATTCTCGTGATCGAGAAGGAAGGGAGCGTTTGATTGATCTGATTATTTAGATCAAGCCAACCCCGCGGCGAAATGCGAGGCCGGAAGCAACGTTAAAAAGCCGTTCCGCGACACGCCGGAACGGCCTCTTTATTCAGCAGACGATAAACCCGCGCTGCGCTTTACCGCCGCTCCGTTCAGCGTCATAACGTCGCATTGAGCCAACCGCGTTCATTCGGCCAAGTTCACCGCACTTAAACTGCAGCCTTACGTTCCAGCCCCGCCTTCACCAGCAAGTCCGCCAACGCTTCCGTCATCCCGCCTTCATGTTTTGCCGCATGTTCCTGCAATTGCCTGACGAGATCGCTGTCCAGCTTGCAGGCGAACGGCACGAGCCCTTTCTCCTGATCCAGCCGGCGCTGTTCGCGCTTGTCGAGTTTCGGCTGCGCGGCTTGCGGGCCGAAGCTCGACGCGCTGTTTTGCTTCAAGCCGTTGGCGAGCTTGAGCGCCTTGTTTTTTTCCAGGTCGAATTTTTTCACGCGAAGCTCCAAAAGCTATAGAGGCACAAAGGCCGAGGCGCGTATTGTACGCACGTCGCGCGACCGACCTGTTAGCCGGACGCCGGAACCGGTGGATTGCCCGGTGCGCCGTCCATGAGTTCTTCGATTCGCGCCCGCATCCGCTTCCAGTGCGACCCTTCCCAAAATACCCGCCGGCACACATCGCAAGTGACAAAACGTGCGTGCCGTTCGAGCACGCCTTCCGGCACACGATCGCTCACTTCGTCCGAACTCGCGCGACGCAGCGGCGCATTGCACATCAGGCACAGGCGGAAAGGGCGGACGTGTTGCGCGAGTCCGAGCCGCGTTGCGACTTCGCGCCATTGCGCATCGGGTTGCAGCGCGCGCACGTAGCAGCCGTGGACGAGCGTGCGGCGCTTCAGCAATTCGCGATCGCGCGTGAGCACCACGCGATGTTCGGTCAGCGCAAGCTGCTCGATTTCCTCGTCGGGAAAATGATTGTCGTAGCGGGTATCGAAACCGGCTAGCCGAAGCAAGTGAGCGAGTGCGCCAAGATGTGCATCGGCGATAAAACGCAGCGTCTCCAGCCGCAGCGGCGCGCGCAGCGGATGCGCGATTTCAAGCGCGCGCGGCATGACGCCGGGTGGATAGACATCGATAAAATCGAGATCTTGGACAGGCGTATCGAAACCTGTCGGCACGCCATTGCGTAGAATCAGCGTCACCTCCGTGTGCGGCACGCCGAGCGCTTCGATCATATGCTTGGTCGTCGACGCCGCCGGGCACACGCACGCAAACGCCTGTTCGCGTTGCGGCCGCGCCAGGAACTCATTTAACTCCCGATGAAAACGGAACGTGGCAGTCGTCATGGATTCGAGTATCGCATCGCTTCGGCGCGCCTGCTTTGAGTCGCACTGGCGCCGGGTTCATCGGGAACCCATTGCATTTGTTAACCGCAACGAAAGTTGCATGGGACCAGAGTAACCCGCTGAAGCGCGAACTCTGGTCGACACAGGAGCACGAGATGGATATCGGATTTATTGGACTTGGCAACATGGGCGCCGCGATGGCGCTGAATGCATTGAAGGCAGGCCACACGGTGCGCGTCTGGAACCGTTCGCCCGATGCCGCGAAACCGCTCGCAGAACACGGCGCGCGCGTGGTTGCGTCGCCGGATGAAGCGTTCGCTGGCGACGCGGTGTTCTCCATGCTCGCCGATGACGCCGCGTTGCGCGCGGTCGTGATCGACAGCGGCCTGCTCGAGCGCGCGCCGAAGGGTCTTGTGCACGTGAACATGGCGACGATTTCCGTCGCGTTCTGCGAGGAGCTGGCGAGTCTCCACGAACGGCACGGCGTGGCGTATGTCGCGGCGCCTGTGCTCGGGCGGCCGGATGTGGCGGCGGCGGGCAAGCTGAACATCGTGGCTGCGGGCGCGGATGATGCCATCGCACGCGTCCAGCCCATCTTCGATGTCATCGGCCAGAAAACCTGGCGCGTGGGTACTGCACCGCAACACGCGAGCGTGTTCAAACTGGCGGCGAACTTCATGCTGGCATCGGCGATCGAAACAACTGCAGAGGCGGCGTCGCTGATGACGGGGCATGGCATCGATGCGCACGCGTTCCTCGATGTGATCACGAACACGCTGTTTCCAGGACCGGTGTATCAGGGCTATGGCCGGATGATCGCCGACAACCGTTATGAACCGGCGTTGTTCAAGGCGCGGCTGGGGCTGAAAGACGTGCGGCTCGCGCTTGCCGCCGGCGACGCCGTGAACGTGGCGCTGCCCGTGGGGAGCCTGGTGCGCGACAACCTCATCGACGTCCTTGCCCAAGGCGACGGCGACAAGGACCTGGCGGTGCTGGGAAAAGTCGCGGCGCGGCGCGCGGGAAAGAAGGCGTGATTCTTTCGCAGTTGTAAAGCGGAGTTGTAAAGCTCAGGTGCGACGGTGTTGTATCGACAAGAAATAGCGGCAATGGACGGGAACGTTCCCTATACTTGTCGCGCCGTCTGCCTCAGGTTTTGGATTGTTTCGAATCGAACAGCATTCGGTGGCGCACATACGGGCACACGTCGCCGGTGCAGGCTTTTCAAAAGGTCTCGTTGGCGACGAAACCGGCTTGGAAGCTGGCATGGAAGCGACTTGGAAGTTGCCTTGAAAGCCAGCTTATAAAAAGACGAAGCGGAGACAGGACAGCGCCCACTATGAAAAGCACTCTTCGGGGTCTCATGTTCGTGGCGGCATCGGCGGCTCTTGCGTGGGCTTGCCTGATTACGCCGGGGATCGCTCTCGCTGACGACACCCCCAATCCCTGCGATGCACTGAAGCGCATCGTGGCGGCCGCGCCTGACGGTTTTACCTCCCTGCGTCCCGACGACGGCAAAGCCGTCGCGCAGCCGTACGGCCGTGATGCGCAGTGCGCGGCGAAAGGCGGCACTTATACCTGCATGTGGACGAAAGCGGCGGACGCCGGATCGGCGGCTGACGCGTTGCAGAGCGTGGCGGCGGACATCGCCGCCTGCCTGCCGGACGCCACGCACGATCAAAACTCGCCGGGTCGCCAGCATTTTTATATTGGCGCGCGCGCGCAGCGCACGCAGATCACCGCGACGACCGCCGGTGCTGGAAAGTTGACGCTCGCGGTGTCGGGCAAATGAGGGGGCAGTCGTGACCAAGCGTGTTCTCATAGCCGATGACGACGACGACGCCCTGAGCTGTCTGGCCAATCTGCTGACGGGTCTGGGCCATCAAGTAGCGCAGGCGTCGTGCGGAGCGCAGGCGCTCGATGTCGCGCGGCAATTCTCGCCGGATGTAGTGATCCTGGATCTGGGCATGTCGCCGATGGACGGTCTTTCCGCCGCGCGAGCGTTGCGCGCGTTGCCCGACGGCCCGGCGATGCTGCTGGTTGCACTGACTGGCTGGGGCCAGCCGCAGCACCACGCGATGACGCAGGAAGCGGGTTTCGATATCCATCTGGTGAAGCCCGTTTCCATCGATCAACTGGGCTTTATCCTCTCGATGACGCAGCCCTGATGTTGTATGAGCGCAACGAATTAATCTGATGAGAAATGGAGATGTTGCGCTGCACCAATAGCTTTGGTATAGTTCAGTTGTCTCCTCCATGTCTCCACTGATATGGATTCAGCCCGCCCATCTTAGGCGGGCTTTTTTTTAGCCTGTTCGCCCGGTGTCGCCCGCACCCATCAAAACCTGTACGACACCGCCAAAAACGTAATCAGCGGATCGGCATTCAGCTTTGACTTCGTCGTAGCGAGCTCGGTACCGTCAGCCGCCTTGATGATCAACGACGATGTTGTCTTCAACGGAATGTAGGTTAGCGAAGCAATCAAACCCCAGTGCTTGTCGAAGTTATAAGTCGCGCCGATATTGAACACCGGCTGCCACGACGACGAAGCCTTCGCCTCCACCGACGTCTGTCCCGGTTTGCCCGCACCCGCCGCCAGCACCGCACCAAGATTATTTTGCGTCGATGTGACGAAGCCGTTGGTCAGCTTGATGTTCGTGAAGAAGTTATACGACACGCCAAGGCCGGCGAACGGCCGGAACGCCGCGGTCGGCGAATTGAAGTAGTACTGGAAAATCAGCGCCGGGCTCCACTGCCGCACGCTTTTCACAATCGGATTGGTTTGATCGAGATTCTGGTTACCCAGCGCACCCGCCGGCCCTGGCGGCTGGATCGTGCCGTGGCCATCAAGTTCGAACTCGGGCGGCACACCGCCTACGAACGTGGTCGCAAGGTGATCGGTGAAAAAGTGCGTGAAGACGAGGCCGAACGTATCGGCGCTCTTCGTCGACAAGCTCGTGCCCGCCGACGTGAATTGCGACGGCAACCGCAGCGGCGTATTGATCGGCGTGGGCGCGACATGCGTGGTCAGCGCATCGCTCGAATCCTGTGGCATGACATGGAACCAGCCGAGTCCCACGACGTTATCGCCGGCACTTTGCGCATGTGCCGACAGCGACGCACACGCTGCCACCGCTACCGCCAACGGTTTTCCCGCAGCCAAAAGCTTTTTCATTTCGTCTCTCTTCGGTTACAGGCCGTCATGCGAACGCTGCTCGTATTCGTAGAAATCCGGGCGTTGTTCGCATGCAGCCGTTCTTGATGGGCTGCCGGACGGTTACTGCACAAATGAGCCGATGGTGAAATACGGTGTCGTCGGGTCGCTCTGGTCGAGGTAGCCGAACACGCCCCCGGAGAAGATGAACTTGCCGGTCGGCGTCGTGCCGGTCGACGCACCCACTACCGTCGATGTCACCAGACCCGGAACGACTTCCGTGTAATCGAGGTTCAGCGCGCGCGACAACGCAACCTGCGACGGCTGGAACGGATCGATCAAGGTGGCCTGCGTGCCGCTGAGCGCGGTCGTCCGGTAATTGAAGGCGTTATCCACGCCGACGTATTCCCCATTCACCGATCCCGATGCCACGTTGGTCTGCGGCGACATCATCGAAATGCCGGATTCGTCGTCGGCGAAAGGTGGGATGCCCGTGGTGATCGTCGCGTTCGCGGTGCCGGCGCGAACGAGGATCGGCACGTTCTGGCCGCGCAGTTTGCCGACGATCATGTAGCCCTTGCCGAGCGCACCGGCCGCGAGCGTCGGTTTCCCTTGCCCGAGGAAGTTGTTGGTGACGAACGCGCCGCTGCCATCCGGCGATTGCGCGAAGTTCGATCCCGCTTGCTGGCATTTGCCGGTGTTCACGCCAGTGTTGTCACACTCTTGCCAGGTGCCATCGGCATTGATGGTGATCTTCGAATCGACGGCGAGACGCGCATAGTTCTGCGACGGAATCTCGTGATAGCCCAGTTGGTTATACGTCCCGGCGACGTTGGCGAGATTCGTCTCGAGCGTCGAGAAGCCGATGAACGGGTAATACGGGAAGGTCCGGTCGGGTACCACGCCCTGGCCCAGAATTCCGCCGAACTGGAGTTCCTTGCCCGGAATCGTGCCGCCCGCCACGCCTTCGCCCACGAAGATGCGCGCGGGACGCGTGGCATCGAGCGTTGCACCGTTCAACTGGTATGCGCACTGATTCAGCTTTTGCGTGGGCAGGCCGGTTTCCATCGTCAGCGTGCCGGTCTGCGTCGTGCCGGCGCGAGTGGGGGAGACCGTGCCGGTGACGGCAGGGATCGGCGACTCTACGTAGGTCACTTGCCACGTGAGTTTCGTCGTGTCGAGTTGCAGCTTGACGAGTTCACCACTGCCGCCGCCGCCGGTGAAGGTGGTCGTGTAGTCGAGCGATGCCGGGCACAGCCGGACGACCGGCGCTTGAGGCGCGTCGCTGCCGCCGCCGCAGGCGCCGAGGAACGGCGTGACGCTGGCGATTGACGCACCCAACGCAAAAGTTCTCCATTTCATACTGCTGTCTCCATCCACATTTATTCGTTCGTCAGCAGCCGGCGCGTGCCGGCTGCCCTGGTCTTGTGTACTTGTGTACGTGTTGCGTGGTCAGCAGTGCTTATTTGCTGAGCAGCGAACCGATACCGAAGTACGGGCTCGCCGGCGTATCGGCGTTAGCGGACGTGGAGGTCAGGCCACCGTTCACCGTGCTGCCTGCAATGAAGATCCCGTACAGCCCGCCCGCCGAAATCAGTGCACCCTGGCCGCCGTTCTGGTCCTGCACGCCGATCAAGCCAGGCAACTGTTGCGCGTAGCTCATGCCGAAACCGGTTTCGGAAGCTTGTGTCGATGGATTGATGAACGAGCCGACCGGACCTTGCAGCAGCGTCGCCGTGTACTTGAAGTTCGAATCCGCGCCGACATAACCTCCATCGAAGGCGCCCGACTTGAGCGCCGTATTCGGGGCGAGCATGGCGATGCCGGATTCATCGTCGACTTGCGAGGCACTCGCGTTCAGCGGCGTGAGCGGCGATGGCACGAAGACCTGACCCGTGCGCACGACGATCGGCACGATGGCGCCGTTGATCTTGCCGATCACCATGTTCGCGTTCGCGACGGCAGGGAACGCGGGGAAGCCGAGGCCCATCAACGCCGGTGACGAGCGTTTGCCCTGCACTTGCGGCGCGACCGCGCTGGTGAAGTACGAACCGCTGGCGTTCGCCGTCCAGGCGCCGCCCGTCGTCTGGCAGGACGTATTCGACGCCGGCACGGGCACCGTGCAGTTGCCGGCGGCATCGAAGGATTCCTGAGCTTGCGTGGTCGTGGTCGAATAGTTATTCGACGGAACCAGGTGATAAAGCAACGCGTTATACGTGCCCTTGAGATCCGCGACGTTCGTGCTCACCGTCGAGAAACCGATGAACGGATAGAAGTCGAAATGGCGATTCGGCACCGGGAACAACGGCGGGAAATTCGGGATTGCGTGGACGCCGTCAGCGGTTAATGTCGCGCCGCTGTACTGCACGGTCGCGCCCGGAATGCCGCCACCTGCCACGCCCTGGCCGATGAAAATGGTCGGCGGATTCGCCTGGTTGAACGCGGCGGCGGTCGTATAGGTCGACCCGTCCGATGCCAGCCCGCCTCCCGGTGTCAGCACGAACGCGCAACGCGTTTGTTCCGCGGTGGGCAGCGTGCCTGCGGGCGGGTGCACCACTGCGCCCACGATCGTCGTGCCCTTGCGGGTGGGATTGACGGTGCCGGTGACGAGCGGAATCGGCGATTCGAGCCACTTCAGCGTGTATTTCATGTTCACGGCATCGATGTTCAGGCTCACGATCTCACCGCTGCCCGCGCCGCCCAGATACGTGCTCGTGACAATATCCGCGTTGGCCGGACACAGCGGTCCCGCGCCCGCGCCGACAGCCGGCGCCCCTTGCGTGCCACAACTCGCGCCGGAACATTGCGGCGTGTTGATCGGACCCGGGTTGTCGGCGTTGCCGCCACCGCACGCAACAAACAACGGAGCGGTCGCAAGTGCGAGCGCGAGTCCTTTCGAAATGGCATACGGCATACCGCTGTCTCCCTTATGGTGTTTTGCGCGTGTAATTTCGCTATGACTTTTTCGTATGTCAACCGACTGAAACATCTAAAAGACCGATTCAAACAGCGGTCTTCCGGCAGTGCCTTGACTGATAAGGCGCAGACGGCGCATTGAAACAAAAGTTTTTCCGTAAGGTTGATTAGGGAAAATCTATTTCATTTCGATGCAAAACGAAGAAGGTTTAAGCACGAAAGCGCGTAATCATCGACGAACGAACGTTCGTAAATAAATTAGGAGAATCCCTATGGAAAACGCGACTGAAGTTCAGATTGACCTGCACTGGAATGTCGAGATGAAGATTTGAAGACCGCGCCGAGCGTAGATTGAAGGCGTAAAAAAACCGGTTTCGCTCAATGGCGGAAACCGGCTTTTAGCGACGGTGAGCGCCTGGCGCGCTCACCATTCGTTTGAATCGATAATCGGACTAGCGCACGAGGCCAGATTCCTCGTCAGCGCCGATCGCGAGGTTCATGCACTGGATCGCCGCACCCGACGCGCCCTTGCCCAGATTGTCCAGGCGCGCGACGGTGACAAAACGCTCGTCGTTGCCGAAGACAAACAGCTCGACGCGGTTCGTGTCGTTGCAGGCCTGGACGTCGAAGAAACCGTCGTCGAGATTGCTATCCGCGTTGAACGGCAACACACGTACAAACGGCTCATTCGCGTAGTACTCGGTGAACAAAGCCTGAACGTCTTGTGGCTTGGCGGCACGCGAGAGTTGATCGGGGGAAAAGTACGTAGTGACGGCGAGGCCCTGCAGGAAGTTGCCGACAATCGGCGTGAACACTGGCGCGTGCTTCAGTCCCGAGCGCACCGCCATTTCCGGCAGATGCTTGTGGGTGAGGCCGAGCGCGTAAGGCCGCGGGCTGTCAAGCCGCGGATTTCCGCCCGCTTCATAATCCGCGATCATCTTCTTTCCGCCACCGCTGTAGCCGGTGATGGAATACGCGTGCGCAGCGAAATCGGCGGAAACGAGATCGCCCGCCACCAAGGGTTTCATCGCAAGCAGGAACGCGGATGCGTGACAGCCCGGCACCGCGATGCGCTTTGCGGTGCGCAAGCGCTCGCGTTGCGCCGGCATCAGTTCGGGAAGGCCGTATGCCCAGTCGTCGTGCGTGCGAAACGCCGTGCTTGCATCGATAACGACCGTGCGGTGATTGTCCGCGTCCACCAGCGAAACCGACTCGCGCGAAGCGACGTCCGGCAGGCACAGGAACGTGACGTCTGACGCGTTGATCAGCCGCCGGCGCTCCGCCACGTCTTTGCGCAGCGTTTCCTCGATACGCAACACCTCGACGTCACGCCGCCCGGACAGATATTCGAAAATCTTCAGGCCCGTGGTGCCTTCCTGTCCGTCGACAAATACTTTCGTGGTCATCTCGATCTCGCTGGTTCGGTCGCGCCCGGACGTCATACCGCCCGAGCGTGGTCAAAACGCCATTTTAATGCGCTTCCGCGACAACGCGATGGCATTGCCGGGGACATCGGCCGATCGGACTAAAAAACGTTGCAACGCCGTCGAAAAACTTACTTCGCGTTCCACCGCGCCGTCACCGCCGCGATCCGTGCGCCGAACACTTTCGCCGTCTCCAGGTCACCGGGCGGCGGGGCTTCGTCGGGCGACGCGTCTGCCGGCGATTGCGCCAGCAAGCCCGAAAAACCGCCGACATAGTTCAGGTCGTTGCGCGTCGCCGCCTTCGTGTTCGACGGCATCATGCCCGTGCCGACCCAGATCATGCTGTGCTGCATCGCGAGCGTGATGAGGTAGGCGATGGTCGAGTGCTTGTCGCCGTTCATGGTCGCCGAGTTGGTGAAACCGGCAGCAATCTTGTCCTTCCACGATTGCGCGAACCACGGTTTGGAGCTGGCGTCGGCGAATTTCTTGAAGTCCGCGGACGCGCCGCCCATGTACGTGGGCGCGCCGAAGATGATGGCGTCGGCGGCGTCGAGCTCGGCCCAGCCGGCGTCATCCAGGTCGCCGACTGCGAGCAGCTTCGCGTCCGCGCCGGCGTCGATCGAGCCGGCCAGCACGGCTTCGGCGACTTTTTTCGTATGGCCGTAGCCGCTGTGATAAACGATAACAATTTTCGACATCTCATTTCCTGTCTTCAATACAAAGCCGCAGGTTGCACGAGAACCTAGCGGAGCCACGCGCCTTCGCGATAAGTTGGCCGGCTGTAAAAAAACGACGCCGGTGACGTTCACCGGCGAGTCTAGCAAAGCTAATTTCGAAGCGCCGACGCGCCATAAAGGCCCTTCAGCGCCCGTAGGTAACCACGAGTTGGGCGCTTGCGATGGTCGTTGTGCGGATTTCGTGCTCGAACATGAGCGCGGGGCTGCTCTGGTGCAGGCGCAGGTCGCTGCTGTTGAGCGCGTAGACGGTGATGATGTAGCGGTGCGGTTTGCCCGGTGGCGGACAAGGACCCGCGTAACCGTCGATATCGAAGTCATTGCGCGATTCCACCGCGCCCATTTTGCGCAAGGCGCCCGAGGCGCTTGCGTTCGATGGCAACTGCGTGACGCTCGCGGGAATGCCCGCGACGGCCCAGTGCCACCAGCCGCGGCCGGGGGCGTCCGGGTCAAAGACAGTGACCGCGAAACTTTGCGTGCTGGCCGGCGCGCCATGCCATGACAGCTGTGGCGAACGGTTGCCACCCTTGCAGTCGTTCTGGTCGAAGACGAGCGCGAGCGGCATTCGCTGGTTCGCGGAGAGGTCGGTACTTGTCAACGTGAAAGGGACTGCGGCAATAACTTCGGCGACCGCACGCGGCACATTTGATACCATCGCGGCGCAGAAAACCGGTAGCAGCAACGAGCGGCGGGAAATTCGGAACCTGACGACACGCCAACCAACAACGCGGTACACAGCATAAACCACAAGCCCGATCCCCAAGCGCATGGTGCGAGTTCTCCTGTCACGGACGCAGCCAAATCTGGCGTTTCACCCACTGTAACGATGTATTTTGTCTCAGAAATAGGCTTAGAGCCGGATTCAAGTTTAACATTGCGCGAAAGGACAAAACTTTTCAAATGTTCAAAACAAGACTCAGCAAGGGGCAACACGGTAACCTCGGGTATAGCCAAGTTTCGCTCTCCCGGCCGAAGGGACAATGTAATGAACGAGAGCACATTGCCTATAATGCGCGAGGGATTTGTCCATTTACGAGCGAGGGGTAAATAATGGGTCAACGGATAAAAGTCATTATCGCCGATGACCATCCTGTCATTCTGTTTGGCGCCGCGCAGGCGCTATTGAAGTTTCCCGAAATCGAAGTGATTGGGCAGGCGCGTCAATCGACAGAATTGATTCAGCTTTTGCAAAAATCGCCCTGCGACGTGGTCGTGTCCGACCTCGCCATGCCGGGCGGTCAATATGGCGACGGCATGCCGTTGCTGGGTTATATCGGGCGTCAGTTTCCGACGGTACGCATCGTCGTGTTGACCATGCTCGAAAATCCCGCGCTCCTGAAACGCTTGCGTGAAGTGGGTGTGACGGCCGTGATCAATAAGTCAGACGATCTGAGCCACATTGGACTGGCCATCGTTCATGTGATGCGAGGACAGGAATATATCGGGCCGTCGGTGCGTCTCGCGCTCGACAGCATGGGCTTGTCGGCGAGTGGCCAGCAGCGTGACGTGGTGTTGTCGAAACGGGAGCTCGAAGTGGTGCGCTTATTCGTGTCCGGCATGACAATTACTGAAATTGCCGCGCAGTTGAAGCGCAGTATTAAAACGATCAGCACGCAAAAGAATACCGCCATGCGCAAGCTTGGCATTGAACGGGATTCTGAATTGTTTCAATATGCACAGAGTAACGGGTTATTAAATCTATCAGCTTACGTGGGCGATGGAAATCTTGACGATACCATTCCCGCCAACACGTAATAATCGTTAATATCGTTGCATAAAAAGCCGCTCGTTTATTGAAACGAGCGGCTTTTTTAATGGGGAAGAAAATTCAGTGTCAGCGGATTATTGCGGCGATGCCGTGACGCCGCCGTGTGCCGCCGACCATTCAGCTGGGGCATGCAAAAATTTCTCGACTTCATCCAGCGTCTTCGCTTCGAAATAACCCGCTTCCTTCGCCACGCGCAACACATCCCACCAGGTAGCCAGCGCGTGCAGTTCCACGTCGATATCTTTCAATACCGAGACACTTTCCTTGAAGATGTTGTAGTGAAACAGCACGAAGCAGTGGTTCACCCTCGCGCCGGCCGTGCGCAGCGCGTTGATGAAATTGATCTTGCTGCGGCTGTCGGTGGTCAGGTCTTCCACCAGCAGCACACGCTGGCCTTCCGTCAGCAATCCTTCAATTTGCGCGTTCCGGCCGAAACCCTTTGGCTTCTTGCGCACATATTGCATGGGCACCATCAGCCGGTCAGATAGCCATGCGGCGAAAGGGATACCCGCCGTTTCGCCGCCCGCGACCGCGTCGATCTGCTCATAGCCGACATCTCGCAAGATCGTGGTCTCCGCCATCTCCATCAGGGCGCGGCGTACGCGCGGATACGAAATCAGCTTGCGGCAATCGATATAAACCGGACTCGCCCATCCTGACGTGAAAATGTACGGTTTGTCCGCGTTGAAATGCACGGCCTGGACTTCGAGCAGCATCTTGGCGGTGGTGTCGGAGATCGTCTGGCGGTCGAGGCCTGTCATGGGCGAATCCTTGGATTTTGAAGGGGCGCCTGGGGCCAGTTTTGATTGGCGATCAAGCGGCGGCGGGCAATGGCGCCTGGCGCAGCGGTAACGTCCGGTCGAGGGAAATATCGACGGAGTTCGATGCGCGCGTAGCCGGAGATTTTACCCGACTGACAAGGCGTGGACGATCGCGAAGCGGTTGTTCGTTGCTGAAATTGTCTTGTGAATCCAGGAGTTGCCGTGCAATCGATGCATACGGTTTTGCGTGCCCGCGCGCCGTTTCTGTTGAAAATGGTGCTGCGCGTCAATTTTATGGCGCGGTGTATACTATTTATCCCCGAAAAATGCTATGGCCGGGTGTTTCACATCGGCGCAAACGCGCTGGTCTCCAATGCACCGGGTCGTTGCGCAGCGTCATCGAATCCGGCCGGGCGCGCGAAATCCATTTGATCCGTAACGAGATTCGACCATTCTCGCGCAGCTTCCGAGCCCCTCCATTCCACTCATTTTCCAACTCTTTTCCTAAACGTCTCAGGCCAATCATGGACGAACAACTGAAGCTCAGCGCCCTCGCTTATCACCAGTTTCCGAAGCCCGGCAAGATTTCGGTCACGCCGACCAAGCCCTTGTCCAACCAGCTGGATTTATCGCTGGCCTATTCGCCGGGCGTCGCTGCTGCCTGCATGGCGATCTTCGACGAACCGCTCGACGCCCAGAAATACACCGCGCGAGGCAATCTGGTCGGTGTCGTGACCAACGGCACGGCCGTGCTGGGTCTTGGCAATATCGGACCGCTCGCCGCCAAGCCGGTGATGGAGGGCAAGGGCTGTCTCTTCAAGAAGTTTGCGGGCATCGACGTATTCGACATCGAACTCGCGGAGACCGACCCGGACAAACTCGTCGATGCCATCGCGATGCTCGAGCCCACGCTCGGCGGTATTAACCTCGAGGACATCAAGGCGCCGGAGTGCTTCTACATTGAGAAGAAGCTGCGCGAGCGCATGAAGATTCCCGTCTTCCACGACGACCAGCATGGCACGGCCATCATTGCATCGGCGGCTATTCTCAACGGCCTGAAAGTGGTCGGCAAGAAGCTGGACGAAGTGAAGCTCGTGTGTTCGGGTGCGGGCGCGGCGGCGATTGCGTGTCTCGATTTGCTCGTTCACTTGGGGCTGAACAAGTCGAATGTCCTGGTCTGCGATTCGAAAGGCGTGATCTACGAAGGACGCGGGAACCTGGATCCATCGAAAGAGCGGTATGCGGCCAATACGACGGACCGCACACTCGCCGATGCCATTCATAACGCCGACGTGTTCCTCGGCTGTTCGAGCGCCGGCGTGCTCAAGCCGGAAATGGTCAAGGTCATGGGCACGCAGCCGCTGATCCTCGCGCTCGCCAATCCTGAGCCGGAAATCCGCCCGGAAGAAGCGAAGAAGGTGCGTCCCGACGCGATCATCGCGACTGGCCGTTCGGACTATCCGAACCAGGTCAACAACGTGCTGTGTTTCCCGTTCATCTTCCGTGGCGCGCTGGATGTGGGCGCGACCACGATCACCGAAGAGATGAAACTCGCGTGCGTGCGCGCGATTGCGGAACTGGCCGAAGAGACCGATCAAGGCGATGAAGTCGCGAAGGCCTACGAAGGGCATTCGCTTGAATTCGGCCCTGACTATCTGATTCCGAAGCCGTTCGATCCGCGCCTGATTATCAAGATCGCGCCGGCTGTTGCTCAAGCGGCGATGGATTCAGGCGTGGCGACGCGTCCGATTCACGACATGGATGCGTATCGGGAGGAGCTGGGCACGACGGTTTATCGCACGGGCATGGTGATGCGGCCGGTGTTCGCGGCGGCGAAATCAGCGCCAGCGCGCATTGTGTTCGCAGAGGGCGAAGACGAGCGCGTACTGCGCGCCGCGCAATTCGTGCTGCTGGAGAAGATCGCGAAGCCGATCATCATCGGACGGCCGGCTGTGGTGGAAATGCGGCTGACGAAGATGGGCTCGAAGCTCAAGCCCGGGACGGATTTCGAGATAGTGAATCCGGAAGACGATCCGCGTTATCAGAAGTGCTGGCAGGAGTATCACCACATCGCTGCACGCGAAGGCGTGACGCCGGACAACGCGAAGGCTGCACTGCGCAAGTTCAATACACTGATTGGCGCGATCCTGGTGCGTCTCGGCGATGCCGACGGCATGATCTGCGGCATGATCGACACGTATCACGACCATCTCAAATTCATTGAGCAAGTGTTGGGCAAGGCGGAAGGCGTGGAGAACTTCGCCGCGATGAATCTGCTGATGCTGCAAGGGCGCAACCTTTTCATCAGCGATACCTACGTCAACGAGGTTCCAACGCCCGCTCAACTCGCCGATATGACGATCCTGGCGGCGCGTGAAATCGAGAAGTTCGGGATTGCACCGAAGGTCGCGTTGTTGTCGAACTCGAACTTCGGCAGCGTGCCGACGGCTTCATCGAAGCGCATGGCCGAGGCTCGCAAGCTGATCGCCGAACGCGCGCCGGAGCTGGAAGTGGACGGTGAAATGCACGGCGACGCGGCGTTGTCGGAGGTCGTGCGCAAGGCTGCATTCCCTGGATCGACGCTGACCGGTGAGGCAAACCTGCTGATCATGCCGAACGTGGAAGCCGCGAACATCACGTACAACCTGCTCAAGATGGTGAGCGGCGAAGGCGTGACGGTCGGGCCGTTCTTGCTTGGAGCGGATAAGCCGGTGCACATTCTCACGCCGGCCGCGACCGTGCGGCGGATCATCAACATGACCGCGGTGGCGTCGGCGAATGCGCGGGTCAAGGCGACGAGCAACGTAGGGTGATCCACAAATTTATTACGATATCCTGACGAGTTGATATCGAAAAATTGAGATGGCCATGAGGCGGCGACTGGGTTGACTCAGTCGCCGTTTTTTTATGCTCGCCCGTCGCATGTAACCCGGATGCGCTAAAAAAGCTTAGTGATTTTTTATTGAGATGAAGAAGGTGTGGCGCGTATAGCGACGCCTTTGTTANTCGGACTAATCTGATTCGAATGCCAAGTTGTGCTGAGTAGAGTCGCGGATCGTTTCACTTTCCTGCGCGAAAAGACGGGTTGTTGCTCAAATTCGTTTCGCGTCAGACACATTCCGCACAACTCTTTGCAGGTAATCAGCATGAACAAGGTCTTTAAATCGGTTTGGAGCGAAGTTCTGGGCGCTTGGGTGGCGGCGTCGGAACTGTGTCGCGGACGCGGGAAGGGTGGTGGGAAGGTGGCGCGGGCGGTGGCGTTGGCTGTGGGGTTGGGGATGGCGGGTGGGGCATTTGCGGCGGGACCAGGGACAGAGCTCAGTAATGGGGTGAATCCGCCGAATACCACGAATGCGACAGATATTGCTATTGGCCCTAATGCTGCTGCACAGAGTACGAATAAAGACGCCATCGCAATAGGCGATACCGCGAAAAGCACTGCGGACGGCGCCATCGCAATCGGCGGCGGCGTACAAAACAAAGCAACAAACTCCATCATTATGGGAAACGGTGGAGGATCGCTTAACCCCGCCTCGTTGGACTCTGCATCGTCTGGGTCGGTCTTCCGCGCGCCGGCCGGCGGGGCAGTCACCAGCTCCAAAAATTCCTTTTCATTCAACACCAGTGGCATCACGTCCACAGTGAATTCCGACGACGCTATCAACATCGCGGGCTCCGTGATGAATGCGTCCGGCGGCGTGGCAATAGGAAAAACCGCAACCGTCTCTAAGGTCAACGGAGTGGCAATCGGACTCGGTTCGTCCGTTACGGGCGTGAATGCAGTGGCGATTGGTGCCAATTCGTCAGCCATGGCGATGCCTAACCTGATGCCCAGCTCACCGGGCAAGACGATCGTAGGCGCGGGCGTCGCTAACTACAAAGGCTACAACGCGTTCGCTGCGGGCGCGACGTATCGATCGGAAAACAGCAAGTGGTTGGTGAACGGGGCGGTGTCGGTCACGCAGAGCGGTGACGCAGGCGTTCGTGCTCAAGCTGGTTACGAGTTCTAAACCGCTTTAGTTGGTTCAAGTAGCACTAGGGCGATCCAGAATTTTTTGATCGCCCTTTTCTATTTCACGTCGCTCGCTTGAGTTCGATAGATCGTATCCCTCGTTCACGGAATTCTTTGGGAGTGCGCCTATGAGTGTTCTTATAGGTTCCCAATAAGATACCCATTGATGCAAGGCAGACTCAACGTGTCTTGCTCGCGGTTCCACTATCGATCAGGCGTTGGCACAAGGTGCGGTTTCCGAAATATGTTGAATCCGCCGCAGTTTATAAAATCATTCAATATATTAGGAATGCATATCAATAATGAGAAAAACAATATAAGTCAATGCTAAACCAGGTCCAAGTAACGCGTGACAAGGTTGGAGCAAAAGAGATCGGCGGGTTTCGGCTGTTTGAGCGAAAGGGGTCCATCCCATTAGCGTCTGCCTCGTTGTCGACGGCGCGTGTGAAGGCTTTACGAATGTGGGCACTGACATGAGACGGGTTGAAACGGATAACAAAGTCTCTTGTGTTTCGCGGCGACGCAGCTCAAGCGAAGGCGCCAGAATAGTTTCATTCAGGAGCCGAGTGACTCATATGCTGGCGACGGCGTTTAGTGGATTGGTATTTGCTAGTACGTCAGCATACGCAACACCTTCTGACATCGAAGACAATCATGTAGTGACCGGCCATGTCGAGGTGGGAGAACCTGTTTCACTCGATGGGAATGCGCTGGCTTACGGAGTTGTATCGGATCAGGAATCGTTTGCGCAAAGTTCACCGGGCGGCGCCAGCGTACCTGATGTCGTGCTCTCAGGCGTACTGGAAAAGGCTGAAACGATGATCGGCATTCCCTACTTGTGGGGTGGCAATACCCCGGAGGAAGGGCTCGACTGCAGCGGCTTCGTGCGCTACGTGTATCAGAAGGCGGCAGGAATACTGCTGCCGCGGTTATCGGCGCAAATCAGCAGAAAGGGGAAAGCGATCGCGCAGACGGACTTGCACCCCGGCGATCTCGTATTTTTCAATACGCCTCGCGGTGAAGCGACGCATGTTGGTATCTATGTCGGTGAGCAACAGTTTATTCACGCGCCGAAGAAAGGTGCGTTCATTCGCATCGAATCGATGAGAAGTGCCTATTGGACCTCGCGATATTACGGTGCGCGCCGAGTCGCGTGATGGCTGGATAGTTACCGGCCTTTGATGACAAAACGCCCGATGACAACATCGGGCGTTTTGTTTTGTCGTGCCTTGCGCTAAAAACTTAGGCCACTTGCCGGGTCTCGCCGCCTGCGGGTGCGCGCCACTTCGCCAGCAGCGCATTCCACTTGATCCGCGCCGCGTTCACGTTATTGTCTTTCACGTGACCATAACCGCGCATTGCGTCGGGCAGACTCGCCAGTTCAATCGCCAGCGGCAACTTCTCGACCGTCAAGCTGCCGATCACCTCTTTCACCAGCGCTTCGTAATCCGCGATCAACTGGCGTTCCATCTTCCGCTCTTCCGTTTTGCCGAAGATATCCAGCGCCGTGCCGCGCAGGAACTTCATCTTCGCCAGGACCTTCATTGCGGATAAGACCCACGGGCCGTACTGCTTCTTGATGAGATGACCGTGTGTGTCCTTCTTGGAGAACATCGGCGGCGCGAGGTGGAACTTGATCTTCCAGTCGCCTTCGAAGCTGCCTTTCAAACGCTCCACAAATGCCGGATCGGCATAAAGACGCGCGACTTCGTACTCGTCTTTGTACGCCATCAGTTTGTGCAGATTCCTCGCGACAGCTTCGGTCAGTGCGTACTGGCCATCGACTGAACCCATTGAGGCTTCCGCCTTGCGCACTTCTGCCACGAGCCGGGCGTAACGCGCCGCGTACGCTTCGTTCTGGTAGTCGGACAGATACGCGATGCGCTTTTCAATCAGCGCATCCAGCGCCTTCGGCGTGTGCAGTGCGATGATCTTGCTGCCACCTTGCTCAGTGGAACCCGACGATACCCCACCGCGACCTTGTGCCCTTACAAGCCGTTCGACGCCCTCAAGATCGTGCGCCGCGTGACGTCCCCATTCGAACGCGGCCAGATTCTTTTCGACCTGCACCGCGTTTAGTTCGATTGCACGAACTAAAGACTCATGCCGTAGCGGTACCCAGCCGCGTTGCCATGCGAAACCCAGCACGAACGGGTTCGTGTAGATCGCATCGCCTAGCAAGGCCACGGCGAAACGATTGGCATCGACGAGGGCAACGTGCTCGCCTGCCGCCGCGCGGATATCGGCTTCCGTGCTCGCGCCCGGGAACCGCCAGTTCGGGTTCTTGATGAATTCAGCCGTCGGCGTTTCAGCGCTGTTTACCACCACACGTGTATGACCGGGCTGCATCCGCGAGCCGCACTCATCGCTGGCTGTCACGATCGGGTCGCAACCGATCACCAGATCCGCTTCGCCCATCGCGATGCGGGTTGCGTGGATATCGCCGGGACGCGTGGCGATCTGCACGTGGCTCATCACCGCGCCGCCTTTTTGCGCGAGGCCGGTGACATCGAGTACTGTCACGCCCTTTTGCTCAAGATGCGATGCCATGCCGAGCAACGCACCGATTGTCACCACGCCCGTGCCGCCCACGCCGGTGACTAAAACGCCATACGGCCGGTCGATTGACGGCAGTTCGGGCATCGGCACCGGGGGCATCGCATCGCCGGAAATACTCGATATTTTCGGCTTCTTCAACTGTCCGCCTTCAACCGTGACGAAGCTCGGACAGAACCCGTTCACGCACGAGTAGTCCTTGTTGCAGGTCGACTGGTTGATCTGGCGTTTCATGCCGTATTCGGTATCGAGCGGTTCGACCGACAGGCAATTCGATTTCACCGAGCAATCGCCGCAGCCCTCGCACACGGCTTCGTTGATGACGACGCGCTTGGCGGGATCCGGATACGCGCCGCGTTTCCTTCTGCGGCGTTTTTCCGTCGCGCAGGTCTGGTCGTAGATCAGGATCGTGGTGCCGGCAATCTCGCGCAGTTCGCGCTGGACTTCGTCGAGCTTCTCGCGATGAAACACATCGATACCCGGCGCTAGTCCCACGTTCGCCTGATATTTCTCTGGTTCATCGGTGACGATCACGATCTTCGTCGCCCCTTCGGCCGCGAGCTGATGCGTGATCTGCGGCACGGTGAGCACGCCATCGACAGGCTGGCCGCCGGTCATCGCGACGGCGTCGTTGTAGAGGATCTTGTACGTGATGTTCGTCTTCGACGCGATCGCTGCGCGGATCGCGAGCAAGCCGGAGTGGAAGTACGTGCCATCGCCGAGATTGGCGAACACGTGTTTGTCGTTGGTGAACGGCGCTTGCCCGATCCACGCGACGCCTTCGCCGCCCATCTGGCTGAACGTGCTCGTGCTGCGGTCCATCCAGACGGTCATGTAGTGGCAACCGATACCCGCCAACGCACGCGATCCTTCTGGCACGTTCGTCGACGTATTGTGCGGGCAGCCCGAGCAAAACCACGGCTTGCGCTCGGCTTCAACACGCGGGCGCGCCAGCGCTTTTTCCTTCGCTTCGATCACCGCGATACGCGTGGCGATGCGCGCGCGGACATCGGCGGGAAGATCGAACTTGTCGAGCCGCGTGGCGATCGCCTTCGCGATGATCGCCGGCGATAGTTCATAGTGAGCCGGTAGCAACCAATTGCCCATCGGCACGGACCATTCGCCGCCTGCGCCATCCTTCTCGTCGAACTTGCCGAACACGCGCGGCCGTTGCGCATCGGGCCAGTTATAGAGCTCTTCCTTGATCGCGTATTCGAGGATCTGGCGCTTTTCCTCGACCACCAGAATCTCTTGAAGCCCGTGGGCAAACGCGTGGGCGCCTTGCGCTTCAAGTGGCCACACGCAACCGACCTTGTACAAACGAATGCCGATGCGCGCGCAGGTTTCGTCGTCGAGACCCAGATCGCTCAAAGCCTGACGTACATCCAGATACGCCTTGCCCGCCGTCATGATCCCGAAGCGCGCATTCGGCGATTCGATCTCGATCCGATCCAGCTTGTTCGCGCGCACATAAGCGAGCGCCGCGTACCACTTGTAGTCGAGCAGCCGCGCTTCCTGAACCAAAGGCGGATCGGGCCAGCGGATGTTGAGGCCGCCATCGGGCATCGCGAAATCGGTCGGCAGGACAATTTGCGTGCGATGCGGATCGATATCGACAGAAGCCGACGATTCCACCACATCGGTCACGCATTTCATCGCGACCCAGAGGCCGGAGTAACGGCTCATTGCCCAGCCGTGCAGGCCGAAGTCCAGATACTCCTGCACATTCGATGGAAACAGCACCGGCAAGCCGCACGCCTTGAAAATGTGTTCGGACTGGTGCGCGAGCGTGGAGGATTTGGCGGCGTGGTCGTCACCTGCGAGCACGAGTACACCGCCATGCGGGGAGGAGCCCGCCGAATTGCCGTGCTTGAACACGTCACCGGTTCTGTCGACGCCCGGCCCTTTGCCGTACCACATCGAGAACACGCCGTCGTATTTGGCGCTGGGATACAGATTGACCTGCTGCGAGCCCCACACGGCCGTGGCCGCGAGGTCTTCATTCACGCCGGGCTGGAACACGATCTGGTGCGAAGCGAGATGTTTTTTCGCTTTCCACAGATGTTGATCGAGCGTACCGAGCGGGGAACCGCGATAGCCGGAAATGAAACCGGCGGTGTTGAGTCCCGCGGCATGATCGCGTTCTTGTTGCAGCATCGGCAGCCGAACCAGCGCCTGTATGCCGCTCATGTACGCGCGACCGCGTTCCAGGGTGTATTTGTCGTCGAGGGTGACGGAATTTAGCGCGGCTTCTAGGGAAGCTTGTTGTTCCGCGTCAAGGGGGGCATTCATTGTGGGGTCTCTCCGCCAACGTTTGGGATCGCCAAAGCACTTTAGGGCGTTCGCGTCTTGTGAACGCGTCAGCCGGGATTCTGAGTGTGCCTGTTTTGGATTTCTTCCAGCACTGGTAAAAACCCGCTGAAAAGTAATTTCAACTTTGCACAGGTGTTACGACGTGTAAAAACGGCCAGATTTCGATGTCATCGGGGAACCGCTCGCGTCGAGCCTATTCAAACGGCCTGATCGTTCCGCGTTTGCCTGGGTTTCGGGCTGCAGGCGAGCAAACGATTGATGGACATACCGATGCACGCAGTTGAAGGAGGAACTAGTGAAACAACGATATATCCAAAGCTTTTTGATGGTTTCCGCGGCATTTTTTGCGATGAATACGCCGGTTCGCGTCGGCGGTCCGGCTGGATCGGAAGCAACGGTCTCCGGCGTACCGCGAATTTCACAGGTTCGGGTCGAACAGGTTTCGATTAAACAAGCGACCGATAACAAGGACAATTCCGACGCGTGAGGATTGTTAACGCCATCAAAAAACCGGAGATCGAATCGATCCCCGGTTTTTTATGACGCCACGCGCGCTTAGCCGGGCGTTGTTGTGTCCTTCACCACGCCACGCCGTATCTGATCGAGTTCAATCGATTCGAATAGCGCCTTGAAGTTGCCTTCGCCGAAACCCTGATTGCCCTTGCGCTGAATGATCTCAAAGAAGATCGGGCCGATCTGGTTTTCCGTAAAGATCTGCAGCAGGATTTCGTCCCGCACGCCATCGATCAGGATCTTGCGCTTGCGCAATTCCGCTACCGATTCGCCATGATTCGGCACGCGGCGGTCGACGAGTTCGTAATACGTGTCGATGGTGTCCAGCAACGCGATTTTCGCGCTGCGCAGGTTGTCGACGGTGCTGTAGATATCGTCGCTGCCCAGCGCGATGTGCTGAATGCCTTCGCCGTGGTAGGCATCGAGGTATTCCTGGATCTGCCCCGACGTATCCGAGCCTTCCTCGTTAATCGGGATGCGAATCTTGCCGCACGGCGAACTCATCGCTTTCGACTTGACCGCCGTCACCTTGCCTTCAATATCGAAGTAGCGTACCTCGCGGAAATTGAACAAGCGCTCGTAGAACTCGGCCCATTCGATCATCCGGCCGCGATGAACGTTGTGCGTCAAATGATCGATGTACGTCAGTCCGTGACCTACCGGATTTTGCTCGGCGCCGGGAATCGGTTCGAAATCGACGTCGTAGATGCTGATGTCGCCGATGCTGCCCTGTTGCGCGCCATTCTTGCCGCGCCAGCGATCGACGAAATAAATCAGCGAATCGCCGATGCCCTTGATCGCCGGGATGTTCAGTTCCATCGGGCCGGTTTTATTGTCGAAGCCCCACGCGCCGAGGTCCAGCGCGCGTTTGTACGCCTTGCCCGCATCGGCGACACGGAATGCGATCGCGCAAATCGAGGGACCGTGCAGGCGCGCGAAGCGCTGAGCGAAGGAATCGGGTTCGGCGTTCACCAGAAAGTTGATCTCGCCCTGCCGATACAACGTCACCTTCTTGTGACGATGGCGGGCGATTGCGGTGAACCCCATTTGCTCGAACAATTGTCCGAGCGCGACCGGATCGGGCGCCGTGTATTCGATGAATTCAAAACCATCCGTACCGACGGGATTGTCCCAAGTCGTTGCCTGCATGCTTCGTCTCCTGAACCGTGAGGATTATTGGGACAAGTTTATCGATGGAAGCGCGGCGGATACTTGCGAACTAAATCGCGCGTGACTACGATGACGCACGTTTATGCCGTCGATACGTCAATGGGAGGCAGAAAATGGCTAAAGTCGAACTCGATGCCATCGATCGGAAAATCCTCGCGATTCTTCAGGTGAACGGGCGGCTGTCGAACCAGGACATCGCCGATCAGGTGAACCTGTCGCCGAGTCCCTGCTTGCGGCGAATCCGGCGGCTGGAGGAAGAGGGGGTGATTCGCGGTTATGTCGCGTTGCTGGAGCCGCGGCTGCTCGGGCTTGGACTGCTCGCGTATGTCAGTGTGCGGCTGGAAAAGCGTGGCGGGACGACGGCAACTGCGGGAATGAAAAGTCCGCCGACGCACGCCGATCGGTTTCGCGAAGCCGTGCACGCATGGCCGGAGGTCGTGGCCTGCGACGCGATGACCGGTGAAATGGATTATCTACTGCGCGTCCAGGTGGAAGACATGGAGCACTTTTCGCGCTTCGTGCAGGACCAATTGCTGCACCATCCATCGGTCATCGATGTCCAGAGCAGTTTCTCGCTTGAGCGCTTCAAGGAAACGACGGCGTTGCCGATCCGCTGACCCGCGCTGACCCTGCTAGCTAGAAACGCCAGACGCAAAAAAGGCGGCTTTCGCCGCCTTTCGTGCTTTTGCGCATGCTTGCTGATTTGTGCCCTGAATCAGGCCGCGTCCGCAGTAGGCATGAACGCCTGAAACATTTGCGATGTCCGGCGCGCCTGGCGCTTGACCGCGTAATCGAAGACCGCTGCTTGCTCCTGCAACATCTCCGCGATGATGCTGCTTTGGTCGGCGGGTGTCAGCGACAGGTAAGCGTCGGCTTCGCCATACGCATATTCGATCTTCATCCCCGACTTCTTCGCTATGTGCATCATGGTCGAGTTTCGTGACAAACAATGCATGTAGAGCATTGAAACGTGCGTGTTGCGGCTGCGGATGGCGGCACGCTCGAACAGGCGGCTACCCACGCCACGGCCGCGCGCACTTTCCAGCACCGACACGCCGAACTCCGCCGTGCGCTTGTCGCCTTCGGCCGGCAGATAGGCCAGATGGCCGACGCCGACGAGGTTCAACCGGTTGTCGAACACGCCGAACACGGTGTCACGCGAAAAGTCGATATTCGCGACATAGTTCTCGATCACACGATCCGGCACGATCTGGCCGAAGCGCAGCAGGCGGTCGTCTTCGTCGAGGGCGAGGAAGTGGGTGAGCAGGCGCTCGCGATCGGTGGAGGATAGTTCACGAACGAGAACGGGCGAACGACCGGTAGCGGTCTGCGAGCGATCAGCTGCTGCGAGGATCGATGCGGTGTGGCGGTTGAAAGGCATGTTCACGATGGTGGCTCCTTGATTCGTCGCGCGACATGGTGCGTCGCAAAATGAATTTTAGCCGAACCATCCTGTGAGTACTAGGGAAAACCCGTAACAGTCTATGGAGCCTACCGTCTAATTGTTATGTATTAACGATAAAAATCGTTAAAAAACAATGACTTGAAATGTGTTGCGTGGAGCGTACAGTCCCCGGTAACAAAATATTGCATTGCAACATCAACTGTCGCCGTTCATGCCATGTTCGATCACGCTGACAACCTGCTCCGCGAATTCGCGATAGCCCAGCTTCCCGTCCGGCTTGAGCCACGTGAACGTCCAGTTGATCATGCCGAACACCATCATAGTGAGCGCGGTCTGGTTTTCCTTGGTCGCCCGCTTCGGGTAGGCGCGCGCGAGTTGCCGGGAGAACGCCGCGACAATGCCGCGCTGGCGTTCGAGCACGATTTCACGCTGCGTGTCCTCGAGGTATTTCACGTCGTTGAGCAACGCGACGTGCCGGCTATGCGACGTTTCGTATTCGGTGAGAAACGCGCGGACCAGTTCGGCGAACGCCTCGCGCTCAGTCAAGCCGCGCCGCTGGCTCGCGCCTTCCACTTCCGCGATGATCAGCATCAGTCGCTTCGTGTAGCGGTCGAGCAGGTCGAAAAGAATAGCTTCCTTGCTCGCGTAATAATGATAAAGCCGCGCCTTGGAGGTGCCGCTGGCCGCGGCGAGATCGGCCATCGACGTACTCGGGTAGCTGGTCTGCGCGAATTTGGCGGCGGCGAGTTCGAGGATCTGCTCGCGTTGTGTGTCGTGGTCAGGCGCTCTTGTACGGGCCATTGAGTCTCGAAGAAGTGCTGGGTCGATCGGGGATTCTAAAACGCAGCTATTGCACGGCGCGGCGGAGTCTGGCCTCGGCTATCTTGGCGAGATCGCCGCGCATCTGCAGTTTGCCCGCCGCGACGAGTTCGCGACAGCGCCAGAACGCAATCGCATCGCTGACCAAAAAGCCGAAGCTTGCGCCCATCGCCTGGCCAGCGAGCCGGCGCGCTTCCTGCCAGCCGTCGCTCGCTATCTGGAGGATGGTTTCATCGACGTCTGCATACGTGCCGGAAATGAACGTGTTGTCACGCCATCGGCGGGTATCGCTATTGATCTGCTTCACTTCCTGCCATTCCAGCGCAAGACGGCTGATGCGCAATACCGAAATGGGGGCGGCCGTAGGCAACTTGGCGCCCAGTTCGGCTACGGTGAACATGCCAACTGCAGTCGCGCCGTCATCCCGGCCGCGGCGTTGTTGCGTGCCGTCGGCGGCGGTAACGAAGGGCAGGTCTTCGTGGCTGAGCCTGGCTTCATTCAGGCGCTGCGGCGTGTTGCGCAGCGTGTAGGCCACTCGCCGCAGCGTTAGCTGGTCGCTCGCGCTCTGGCCGTGCCAGATCACGACCTGTCCGCTGTCCTGCGCGAGTTCGCGCAAGAGTGCGTCCTGTTCCTTGAGCTTCGATATGAAGTCGAATTTGTGTTCGTTCAGCACCTGCTGCCAGAACAGGGCGCGGGTTTCCGGGTTGTCGTCGATACCCCTAAGCTGGCCGACCGCAAGGTCGTCCTTGAGCGGGATGACGCGTTCGTCGCGGGCCGCTATTTGCAAGGCTTCGCGCAAAATCTCGGCGGCGTCGTCGCCGTTGGTAACGTGAATGGTGCTCATCAGTAACGGTGACCGCAAACGTAAGAAGGCCGCCCGGCGCGCGGTGAGTGCGGCGACAAGACGCGGCACACCGCTTTCGAAACGGGCGACCCCTAGTGTAAGCGAATCGAATCAGCGCAATCCGCCAACCCGGCGTTCAACGTTCGTCATAACTCACAACCACGCGATCCGAGACGGGATGGCACTGGCAGGTGAGCACAAAACCCGCATCGATTTCATGCTGCTCCAGCGTGTAGTTCTTCTCCATGCGCACTTCGCCTTCCAGCACTTTCGCGCGGCACGTGCAGCACACACCGCCTTTGCAGGCGTAAGGCAGCGCGAGCCCCGCCTTCAACCCGACGTCGAGCACGCTCACGCCTTGATACGGCAGGCGCAGCTTGCGTTTTTTGCCATCGATAATCAGTTCCAGATCGGCGGCCGGCGTGTCGTCGGTGATTTCGATGGGCGGCACGCCGGCTTGTGGCAACGGCGTGCCGAAGCGTTCGACATGAACCTGCTGCGGTGGCACACCCGCGCTTTTCAGCGCAGCTTCGGCAGCGTCCATCATCGGGCCGGGGCCGCAGATGAAGGCTTCATCGATTTCATTCGCGGGAACGAGCGCCTCCAGGAAGGCCGCGCACTTTTCCTGATTCAGCACGCCGTTGAACAACTCGACGTCCTGCAAATCGTCCGATAACACGTGATACAGCGAGAACCGACTCATGAAGCGGTTCTTCAGGTCCTCGAGTTCCTCGGCAAACATGATCGCGTCCACGCTGCGGTTGCCGTAGATCAGCGTGAAACGGCTGGTCGGCTCCATTTCCAAGGTCGTCTTGATGATCGCGAGCACCGGCGTGATGCCCGAACCGCCCGAGAACGCGACGTAATGCTTCACGTGATCCGCGTTCAGGTGAGTGAAGAAGCGGCCATCGGGCGTCATGACTTCGATTTCATGGCCGGGTTTCAACGTGTCGAAAGCGAAGTTCGAGAAGCGGCCGCCGCGCACGCGCTTGATGCCGATACGCAATTCGCCATCGCGATCGTAATCCGTCACACCCACGCAAATGGAATACGAGCGCCGCGTTTCTTCACCATCGATATGCGTCTTCAACGTGACGAACTGGCCTTGCGTGAAGCGGAATGCATCGCGAAGATTTTCGGGGACGTCGAAGGAAACCGTGAAAGCGTCGGCGGTTTCGGGACGGACGTCGCGGATGCGCAGCGAATGGAATTGCGGAGTCGCCATGGTCGTTTTCAGTACGGTTTGAAGTAGTCGAACGGCTCGCGGCAATCCATGCAGCGATACAGCGCCTTGCACGCCGTCGAGCCGAATTGGGCGAGGCGTTCGGTATGCGATGACCCGCAGCGCGGGCAGGCCGGTTTGTCCACCACGCGCGGCACGAAGCGGATCGGCCGTTCTTGCGGCGCGTGTTCGTTTGAACCGCAATTGCCCATTGGCGGGGCGATGCCGTATTTCCTCAGCTTCTCGCGGGCTGCGTCGGTCATCCAGTCGGTGGTCCACGCCGGCGCCAGCACTGTCTCGATACGATGTTTTGCAAAGCCCGCTTCGTTCAACGCAGTGCCAATGTCTTCCGCAATCTGGTACATCGCCGGGCAGCCTGAATACGTGGGCGTGATGACGATTTCAAGCGTGTCGTCGGCGGTGCGGCGGACGTCGCGGAGAATGCCCAACTCGCGTATTGATACCACCGGGATTTCGGGGTCGGGTACGGCGTCTAGCACTTCCCAAACGCGGTCGAGCGAAGCTTCAGCGGTCATCATCGCGTTCACCAGCTCGCGCCTGGATGCTGCCGAGCGATGCTTTGCAATTCCGCGAGCAGGAAACCCATGTGCTCGGAATGCTCGCCGAGCTTGCCGGTTGTCACGTGTTTGGCATCGGCGGGTTTTTGCAGCGTGGCTTCGGTGAGCGTCGCGTCCACGTCCTCGCGCCACACCGTTTCCAGATCCGCTGTGAGCGGACCGATGTTCGCATGGGCGATGCTCGTTTCCACGTCGTCGATACTGAAAAACTCGCGCGTGTATGGCATCAGGTAATCCACTGCGGCCTGCGCACGACGATGCGATTCCTCGGTGCCATCGCCGAAACGCAGCAGCCAGTCGCTCGCGTGATTCAGGTGATAACGCGTTTCCTTGATCGACTTCGACGCGATCGCCGCGAGTTGCGCGTCCGTCGATTGCGTGAGCGCGGTCCAGAGATGCGCCATCAGCGTCGAATAAAGGAAATTGCGCACAACCGTCACGGCGTAATCGCGATCCGAACGCGCCGTGCCCGACAACGGACCCGCGTGTGGCAACTCGGTCAGCGTGTAATTGCGGAAGTCGCGTTCGTTGCGGAAATACGCGTAGTCGTCTTCGGTTTTCTTCGTCCCGTTGAGTTCGTTATCTAGCGTGGCCGCGTGCGAGTAGAGCAGCCGCGCCTGGCCGATCAGATCGAGGCTGATATTGGCCAGCGCGATATCTTCCTCGAGCACCGGGCCGTGTCCGCACCATTCGCCGTTGCGCTGGCCGAGGATCAGCGCGTTATCGGCGAGGCGCAGTACGTAGGAGAGATGTTGGGGCGTCGTCATGGGGCTTGACCCTTCGCTCACATGTGGTTGATTTCGTCGGGCAGCACGAAGAACGTGGGGTGCCGGTAGATCTTGTCGCCGGCCGGATCGAAGAACTCGGCTTTATCGGCGGGGTCGGAGGCAGTGATCGCAGCCGATGGAACCACCCAGATGCTCACGCCTTCCTGACGCCGCGTGTAAACATCGCGCGCCATGCGCAGCGCTGCGGGTGCATCCGGCGCGTGCAGGCTGCCGCAATGCTTGTGATCAAGGCCCTGCTTGCTGCGCACGAACACTTCCCAGATTGGCCATTCGCTATTCATCTTTCGCTCCTTATGCGGCGTGCTTTTGAGTACGCGCGGCTTGTTTCCTGGCGTAGGCGAGGGCGGCTTCTCGAACCCAGAGCCCGTCGTCGTGTGCTTTCACGCGCGTGGCGAGCCGCTCCTTGTTGCATGGGCCGTCGCCATTCACGACGCGCCAGAACTCTTCCCAATCGATCTCGCCATAGTCATGTGCCTGCCGTTCTTCGTTCCATTTCAGGTCGGGATCGGGCAGCGTGACGCCTAAAATCCGGGCTTGCTCCACGGTGGCATCGACGAATTTCTGCCGCAGATCATCATTCGATATCCGCTTGATGCCCCATTTGAATGACTGGCCGCTGTGGATGGAATCCTTGTCGCTCGGGCCGAACATCATCAGCACCGGCCACCACCAGCGGTCCACCGCCTGCTGCACCATTTCTTTCTGCGCTTCTGTGCCTCTCATCATGGAGAGCAATGCGTCGAAACCTTGCCGCTGATGGAACGACTCTTCCTTGCAGATGCGGATCATGGCGCGCGCATACGGGCCATACGTGCAGCGGCAGAGCGGGATCTGGTTCATGATCGCCGCGCCGTCCACCAGCCAGCCGATCACGCCGACGTCCGCCCATGTGGGCGTCGGATAATTGAAGATGCTCGAATACTTGGCTTTACCGGCGTGCAGGGCGTCGACGAGCTGATCGCGCGACACCCCCATGGTTTCCGCCGCGCTATATAGATAGAGGCCGTGGCCGCCTTCGTCCTGCACCTTCGCCAGCAGGATCGCCTTGCGCTTCAGGCTCGGCGCGCGCGAAATCCAGTTGCCTTCAGGCAGCATGCCGACGATTTCCGAATGCGCGTGCTGCGAGATCTGGCGAATCAGCGTCTTGCGGTACGCATCGGGCATCCAGTCCTGGGGTTCGATCTTGCCGTCGGCGGCCATCACGGAGTCGAAACGGCTGAGTTCAGGCGATTCGGACGCTGGATCCATGGACTGCACGTTGCCGGGAATATCGAGGGATTGCGTGTACATGACGATCGCTCGCTCTAGGAAGTCACTGTGCCGCAATTATAAGCCGACCGTCCGGTCGGTTAATAGTTATTTTTTGAGATGATGGTGCCATGTGCTGAGCGTCCATTGAAGGCAGACGCGCATCACTGAAGTAATTTATTTATAATAGAATCTATTATTTTTTAATAACGAGGTGTGCGATGCCAGTTGCAATGAAGACCTTGACCGCGCAGGTACCGGTCAGCCTGGCTGAAGAGGTAGATGCGCTGGCTGCTGAACTCGAACGGCCTCGGCAATGGGTCATGAAGAAGGCTTTGACCCTTTATCTCGCCGCGCAACGTGATCGCCGCAAGGCGATACGGGAGGGTTTGGATGACGTGGATGCGGGGCATACGGTAAGTATGGCCGCGATGGATCAGTGGCTGGACAGTCTCGATACATCGAACGAGCAGCCGGTCCCTAAAGCATGAGTGTCCGTGTTGAACTGACAAACAGAGCCGCGTCCGACCTGGCAGGAATCCGAGAGTTTCTGAAGTCGTTGACGAGCGCAGAGAAGGCTACGCGGGTGATAAAAGCACTACTCGATTCGGCGAAAAAATTGGGCACACCTGGCGAACATCGAATCGGGGAGGCGCTGGACGGCTACGACGGGCCTCCCGCGCGCGAGGTCCACAAAAATGTAGTGCTCGGCGGGGCCTATGAACACTATTACGAAATCGTTCCAGCCTACGCGGCCAAGCCCGACAGGATCGTCATCTTGCGCGTGTGGGACACAAGGCAAGACCGCTAGATCAAGGCGAGCGAACGGCCAGTTTCCCGATGCTGAGTCCTCCCGGTCCTACCCAACGCTCGCCTCAAACACCCGCCGATAATTCTTCCCAAGAATCTTCCCCGTCTCTTCGTTCGAAAATCCGGCAGCAAGGAGTTGGTTCGCGAAGTCGGGCAACTGGCTGTAGTGGGTCAAAACCGGCGGGGAGATAAAGCCCAGCATGTCCGTACCCATGCCGACATGGTCGACGCCGACCAGATCGGCTACCCGCTTGACACCACATCTCCTGTTTAAAGATCGTCGCCGGATTATGCAGTGGGAGGCGGAGCGCACTCAGTTTGATCCCGGCGCGAGCCAAGAGCCGTTCGCGGCTCCCCGGCGCTGAATGCGACAATGCGGCTTCGCTTTCAACCGTGTCCCCTGCATGCTGTCACCGTCACCCTCCGAAACTCGTTCTGCGCGCGTTGCCGTTATTGGCGGCGGCCCTGCCGGCTTGATGGCTGCGGAAGCGCTGGCGGCGGGCGGCGTCGAAGTGGATCTCTACGACGCCATGCCGTCGGTCGGCCGCAAGTTCCTGATGGCGGGCAAGGGCGGCATGAATCTCACGCATTCCGAGCCCGCCGAATTGTTTGTCTCGCGTTACGCGGAGCGCCGGTCGCAGATTGAACTGTTGTTGCGTCGTTTCGATGCCGCAGCGTTACGCGCGTGGGTTCATGGGTTGGGCGTGGAAACCTTCGTCGGCAGTTCGGGCCGCGTGTTTCCCACCGACATGAAGGCCGCACCTATGTTGCGTGCCTGGCTGCATCGGCTACGCGGGTCGGGCGTGCGGTTCCACATGCGGCATAAGTGGATTGGTTGGGGTGACGAAGAGCGGCAGTCTTTGCGATTTGCCACGCCGGAAGGCGAGCGCTTAGTCGAAGCCGATGCCGTCGTGCTCGCGCTGGGCGGCGCGAGCTGGCCGCGACTAGGCTCGGACGCGGCGTGGATCCCGTATCTGGAAGCGCGCAACGTGGATGTGTCGCCGTTCACGCCGTCGAATTGCGGTTTCGATATCGACTGGAGCGAGCATTTCAGCAGCCGTTTTGCGGGCGAGCCGTTGAAAGCCGTCGCGATCGG
>JGI12635J15846_10000234_pt1 | contig 43664 bp, 42 predicted proteins | sample BlaSpr_A8_OM2_M2_FD_15846 | JGI IMG/M metagenome (IMG submission 15846)
TGGCGAGATACGCGATGTAGGCGAAGGTTTCGTTGCCGGGCGGGTAGAATTTCGGCGAAAGAATAGCGGCAAGGCTGCCGAAAATGTAGAAGTCGTACCATTCAATCATCGTGCCGACGGAAGAAGCCATGATAACGCGCCAAATGCCGTATTCCGCCGGTGCCCCTTCGAGAGCCATAGTGCCGCTGGCCATGTTGTCTCCCCCTAAGATTCCGTCCTTAAGTCGGCGTCCCTGCCTGTTCAGAATACTGGCAGACAGAATCCGCCGAGGTGAACTCCCTCGGAAGAAATTGCCGCAGGCCGCGATTCTCGGAAATTTTGGTAGAAAACCGGGCCGGCTCCCAGCAAACGGGTCAGGAATCCTCCCGTTCATATATGTAGCCAAGAGCAAAGTCAAGTGACGGTTTTATAAGGTAGTGGGCCAGTTTTTGGCCGCGTTTAGCAGGCACGGGCGGGAGTTCCTTGTTTGGTTTGGCTTCGCTAATTCAATTCAACCTGGATCCGAAGTCGAGTTGGGCACACTGCTGGCATCTTGAATTAGCTGCCATTCATCCCGCAGCTACTTGTGCGATGGATGCTCGGTGCGCACCTGCGATAAATACTGTGGCGGCCGGAATTCAATCGTGACGTCCTGTTGAACCTGGACAGGCCTTTTGTTCAAGAGAGTGGGCCTGTAACGCCACAGGCGAATGGCGCTCATCGTGGCAGGAAGAAGAGATGTCGAGCCGCTCACGAGCTTTATATCCAGCACTTGGCCGAGCTGTCCGATGGTGGTGCGGACCTTTACGGTTTCCGCCGATCCATATCGATCCCCCGGCCTTGGATAACGAGGCCAAACGAAGAAGGCCAAGTCACCAGCTTGCAGTCGAGCGGGTCTACGAGCCACTGCATGTCCGGGCTCAGGGGAAACAAGAACAGAAAGTTGCGAGGTCATCGCGAACGAAGAGGAGGCGGCGACCGGTTTTTCCGGGAAAGTCACCCGGAACGGTTTGCTGCCATGGGCTGGGGCAGTGACAAGGATTGTGGAAGGCGATGAGGGGTGCGGCGCCGCGCCCGTCGCGGGCGCAACCCTGGGTGGGGCGGGATTTCTCGGCGTGCCAGTTATCGGGCCAACAGCCTCGGGTGAAAGTGCGGGTTTGGGACTTGCGGGTGGAGGCGCGTTTCTCGCGATTAGCCCGGCCGAGCCATTGCGCCCAGGACTGGCTTCGGGAGTGACGGATGGTTTCGATTCCATTTTCGGAGATGAAATTGAATCTGTGGAAGATCGGTTCGTACCTGCTGAAGATGGTCCGGTCGGCCGCACGCGGGTGACTGAATCCTCTGGTCGTGCATTGAGGAATTGAGCGGATGGGCTTTCTGAGCGCGATTTTTCCGTCTCCGGCGCTTGCGGATTTACTGCAGGCGTATTGAAGGTATTTACTGCCGGCGGAGCGGAAGTTCGCGAAGGCGTCTCGCCCGGAAGATTCGGCAGTGCAGGTGACGTGGCATCAACAGCTAGTATTGAATTCTGGGCGTCTCGGAGGCGTTTTCCGATCGGGCCGCGTCCTACTGTGAGCCCAACGGTGAAAGCGATCGCCGCGAACAAGAACACTAATGCGAATGCGGCGACCTGAAGTCCGGATATTTCAAGAGCATATATGCGTGAGGGAGAGTTCCTGATGCGTTCCGCTGACGACTCGACTTTGCCGGTTCGAACTCGCGGTCCAAAACCGGAGACTGGAGCGTGGTGGTGCACTTTTTCTTGGAGATTTTCGACAGACGATGGCTGGTCCGCATCCAGAATCCCGGGCGTCACGAGTTCGGATGCTTGAGACGCAGTGTGCGGAATCAGTTCGGGCGAGGAGGGTTGGTCTTGCTCAGGGAAAACACTCCCAATTGGCTCTTCTGCGAAGCTTTCGAGGGTTGCGGGGATGAGGGTCTCAACAGGCGCCGGCGTTAAGCCTTCAAATTCCGTGGCTGGCTTTTCGGACGCGATCCAATTTGAAATTTGATCGCGGGCCTCGGCGGTGAGATCAACAAACACATGCTGTTCGGCGTTGGGTGCGGCTGGTTCCGCAATTGCCGGTATGCCCGCTCCCTGCTCCGTCTTATTCCGCTGCGCGATTTCCATGAGAGTTGCCAGCTTGCCGCCCGCCTTCGAAAGTGCGTCAAAGACGTACGCAACATTCTTCGGGTTGAACTGAAGCTGCCGAGCAGTAAGAGTCAGGCGGATGATGTCGTCGATTTCATCTTGCTGGCTTTCGGAAAGATAGTCCTGCAGGCCAGAATAGAGTGCGCCGTTCTCGTAATTCTCTTTCCATTCAAGAGTGGCCTGGAGGCGACGGCTGGCGTCCTTATCCAATTCGTGTTCTTGCCGGCTCGCCGGGGCACACGCGGCGAACGTTTGAGCTTGATCGCTGGGTAATGCCCTGATTATTTCTTTCAGTCCGCCACGCAGTTCCTGAACCTTGTTGGACGGCAAAGATGTTTTGCGACAGACCCACTCGCCGCGAAGCTTGTCGAAATCAATCGAGACGCGATACGCATCTGTTTCATATTTGAACACCGGCAACGGCTTGAGCGGTGGCCAACTGCCGGCCAGGAGCAATTTCATCTCGGCCTGTTGCCCTAGAGACGAGAGTCCAGCGATGTTGGGCCTGGGTCGTTCGTGTTTATTCAAGTTCATGTTTCGGCCCGAAAAGTGCAACCCGCCACACGATTTTGCCAGCGTGCGGCAGGCAAACTATTGGAAGCGGGCGCCGCGACGAGCGTGGGAGGAATCCCTTCTGACCAACTTCCCTTGTACGCTGTCGTAACTTTCCCGAGTGGTGTCAACCCTCAACCCTGTCCGGTGGGATTAGTTGCGTGCCTCCTTCCGAAAAGACGCGGTTCGGGCGATCTTCTGAGCCAGGTAGACGAGCAGCTTGCGACCCCGTTTTAGAATTCTGGCGAACAAAAAGCGCAAAGCGCTTAATCAGCGCTGGTCTGGTAAGTCCCGGACGCAGGCATAGCGGCCATCCTCGTACTAGTAGCCACATGTTCGGTAACCGCGTTAACCAGGACCTGCCACGATTTTTTGGGCCATGCTTCCGGGTTGACGACTATCCGGGCGCTTTCCTATGCCAGCGCAGAGGCAGAGGCGAAGACGTTAAAGGGCTCGTCGTTGGGCTTGAGGATTCAGGGCGACGGACTGGTCGGGCGCGTGCAAGGAACTCAACAGTAAGTTCCGCAGTCTGGTCATCAAACCCCCGGTAAGTAACTTAGCTCCCAGTACTTGACCTTACCGGTTTCGGCGTTACCAGCTACCGAGAATTTTCTCGGTTCTCCGTGTCGATTCGGCACCTTCTCGTTCGACTATCGGTAGAGCAGCAATTAAGCTCTGAACTTGAACGTCAGACCAACTCAACCCGAAAGGACAAACACAATGCGATTCATGGTCATCGTCAAAGTCACGGAAGACACCGAAAACGAAGGCGCATTCCCTGATCCCCAGCTCATGGCCGACTTGAACAAATTCAACGACGAGCTCTTAGAAGCCGGAGTTTTGATAGGCTACGACGGTCTTCACCCCTCCTCCAAAGGCGCCCGCGTCCACTTCTCCGGCAAGAACCGCACCGTCACCGACGGCCCCTTCACCGAAAGCAAGGAACTCATCGCCAGCTTCTGGTTCTGGCAGGTCAAGTCTCTCGAAGAGGCCATCGAGTGGGTCAAGCCCTGTCCCAACGAAGGCGAGACCGACATAGAGATCCGCCAGGTCTTTGAGCCCGAAGACTTCGCATCCGCCTTCAGCAAAGAAGAAATTCAGCAGGAAAAAAACTTCCGCGCTCGAATGGCAGCTAACGCAGCCAAGAAATAGTCCCACTTGCACTGACGTATCCAAAGTGGTGCAGGAACGCTGCCCTGGCTGTGTTTTGATCGAGTACGGCCAAACGGATAGATTCGTCCGGGGAAACATGCTCGAATCAACGCATTGGATGGTGTTGCATCGACCGTTTGAACCGGCACGGGTAATCGGAAAAGTAGGGCCTAGTACGGGGTAGAGTGAATATTCCAGCGCACAAAATGGTGCTACTGGCTCCCGCCAGGAGGAGAAAGAGGAAAACAATGCGGAAAAAGAAAGTTGGCGCAATTGCAGTCAGAAGCTTCGCACTACTTGTTTTGCTCACTACTACGCATCAAGCTACAGCACAGGATGCCGCGACGCCTTACTTGAAGATGGCACCGATCGAGCAATACCTCGTGGACCGAACTGCCGAGATCGAGCTAGCGCGCAGCGCGGCACCGGAGTCCATCTCACGCGATGCAGAGGTCTTGGTGCTTGGACGTAATGGTTTCGAAACAGCGGTCAAAGGCAAAAACGGTTTCGTGTGCATCGTCGAGCGTTCGTGGACTTCCGCAGCTGATCCTGACTTTTGGAATCCGAAAGTGCGGACTCCGATTTGTTGGAATGGGGCAGCCGCGCGTTCCGTCCTTGTACGCAACATTAAAAGGACCGACTTGATTTTGGCGGGACGCACGAAAGATCAGGTGGACGAGGCCATTTTCGCCGCCGTCGACAAGAAAGAGCTGCCTGCAGTGGAGCCCGGGGCGATGTGCTATATGATGTCGAAGCTAGGACACGGCGGCGACGACACCGTCGAACACGGGCCTTCCCACCTCATGTTTTTCTATCCGCTAACCGACCCTGCAACCTGGGGAGCGAATCTACAGGGTTCTCCGATCATTGCTGGGAGCGACACTCGGGAGCACGTGACCACGTTCGTGATTGCCGTGCAACGCTGGTCAGACGGAACAGAAGCCCACTAGGCGTAACGGGACGATCAAATGAGAAAGCTAATCTTCGCAATCAACACAACCCTGGAAGGCTGCGTCGACCACACCAAACAAATTGCGTTAAATAAATTTTAAATCAGGGAGCGTTACGCTTCATTACGTCAAACAAATTACCGAACGCGTCAGTTTCATAAGAACCATTCCGGTCAGACTCCCCGGAAAGCCTGACCTTCCTCAACTCCTGATTAGTCGCCTAACCGGAAAAGTGGCGGCTAGTAGTCGGGCTGGGACCGTGGGCTACTTCTGATGAAGTTGCCGGCTAGCCTTGGCGTCGGCCTTTTGTGCCGCCTTCAGCGACTTTTTTTGCGCCTTGGCCGCTCGCTTCTGGACTTTCCGCTGTACCTTGGCGTTTTTCTTCGTCAATTTTTGTTGTTTCCTGGAATCTTTCGCGGAATTGCGCTGATATTGCGCAACGCTCATCTGTTGAGCGCGCAGCGGGATCGCGCACGAAGCAGTTAATCCCACAAGCGATACGAGAGCAAGAAGGTGTTTCATCGTAAAATTTGGTGTCGCATCAAAACCCAAGTCTATAGCAAGACGTAGGGGGCAAGTGGTCTCGACTCTCGCGTCAGGACCTAATACGTCGCGTTACCGATAAGTTGGATGCCGGAACCAACTTGTACGGATACGGCGTTAGCCAGGAGTTGTCAGTGCCTCTTCAACCGGGAAGCCGCGGCATGAGCCGTGGCAGATTGGGGCTTCTGCCTGGCTCTTCGCGCTTGGGACACAAAAAAAGCGGGGCGCTTTCGCGTCCCGCTTTGCCATGCAGAAGGGTTTACGTATTAGCGGTGACCTCCTCCACCACCGCCACCGCCATGGAATCCTCCCCCACCGCCATGAAACCCGCCGCCACCGTGGAACCCGCCACCACCGATGTGCTCGGCTCCGCCGTGGGCCATCATGCTGTGCGATGCGCCATGTCCCCCCTCATAGAGGCCGCTGTGTGCGTAACCACCGGCGCCATGATAGAAGCCATGATCCATATGAGCCGCGTAATGCTCATTCTGCGCTCCGCCCCAGTGATGCCAGTCGGGACCGAAGTGATGGTCGAAGTGGCCATAGTAGCCAAACGGAGCCCAGCCAACGAAGAAGGGGGAATAGAAACCCCAGCCGAACGCGCTGTAGAAGACTCCGTCTCCGGGGATGAAGGTGTAACAGTCGAAATAGGGATCCCAATCCCACCCGGCGGCATTCCAGCCGCCCAGCGAATAAGATTGAGCGCGATCAACGTTGGCTTCCGCGGTATAGGAGGAGCGCAGGCTGCTCCAGCGGTACAGATCGTCTTGGGCCCGTTCTTCGTTGAACTTCTCGGCGTTCGGCGAACCGCCGGCGTCGAGCACGAGTTGATGCTTGTCCTTGACCGTGACATCCCGGTTCCCCTGGGGAACGACCGCTTCGCCCTGGTAAACGCGTAAGAGGTTGTGATCGGCGTCGAAATCGTACAGGCCGGTCTTGAGAAGACGGGTTGTGACGGCATGTTGCGTGATGACGAGAGTATTCTCCGGGTGAAGCTCGTCAACTTCGACGATGGCGCGGCCCTTGTCCAACCGAACTTCCATGTCGGTCAGGCTGGGCGAAAGCATGGTTAGGGAGCTGTTGTCACCAAGCCTCAAGAAGGCGCCCGGCGTCAGAAGAATCTCCGCTTTACCACTCTGAGTATCCAGCGATTGACCCGGCTGCAATTCGGCCGTGCCAATTGCCTTGGCGTCGAGGGCCTGGCCTGCGATTGAGGCCTGTCCTTCGACATAATTTATGGTTCCTGGGCGTGCGGGGTTTACGCCATAAGCTGGCGCAGACAGAGACGCAGCCAGGATGAAGCTTGAAACTGCTATCAACCTTGACTGCCACATAATTCTTATCCTCCTATCCCTTAGATGCGATGACGTAAATGCCAGTTACTGAGCAGCGCGCTCGCCCTTAACAGCGGCGCGCAAACGCACGGAAGGAGACGAGTAACTGCCAGGGAGTTTGGTGATGTGGCGAAAAATTATTGGGCGAGGAAGAGTTGTTGCAACTGGGCGAGATCCGCCGGTGCGACATCGGAAACCGCGCAGAAGGAAAAGCCGTCCTTCTGCCAGGCGAGCCAGTGGTAGCCTTGGGCTTCACCGGAGCCAGTCCAGGAGTATTGAGGCTGAGTCTTTTCCACGAAGACATTGACGATGTGCTTGCGGCGGGCGTAGACGAGGGCCGCGACCGTACGGCCGCCTGCGACATCGAGGCGTCCCCCGAGCAAGGGGAATCCATCGCTGGCATAGTCGTGCACGGGCGGGGCGAAATCGATGCGGCCATCGAACCACGGCTTGACGGTGTGCTGATCGGTGGATTCGACATCTGTAAGATGGCCGGGCTGCAGGGAGCGGAGATGTGCGTCCACGAAGGATGCAGCCATAAGCTGGCCATCGGTGAGACTAAACGGCCTTCGCAGCAGATTCCAGCCAACCAGGGCGACAAATAGGAAAACAGCCGCCACAGCCAGCCACCGCCAAGGAAAAGCGCGAGGTGCGGGAAATTGTCTTACCTCAGATCGGGCTTCCGACTTGCCCAAGAGACTCATACGCAAAGACTCGGGAGCGCGCTCGTAGAGGTTGGCCTTCTGAATGGATTTGCGCAACGCTTCTTCCGCGGCGAGCGTTTTCTTGCAGTCGGCGCAAGATTCGAGATGCTTTTCGAAATTGGCGGCGCTTATGGCGTCGAGCTCCCCGTCGAGATAGCCGTGCAATTCAGTTTGGGAATGTTCAGACGGCACGGCGGGCCTCCTTCGACACAGGCTGAGAAAGGGAGTTGCGCAACTGGAGGCGCGCGCGGGCGAGCCCGGACATCACCGTGCCGATGGGGCGCGAAGTGATTTCGGCGATTTCCTTGTAGGAGCAGCCCTCGAGTTCGCGCAGGACGAGGATTTCGCGGAACGATTCAGGAAGCAATTCCAGGGCGCGGGTGAGCTGCTCGCGGTCGCTGCCGGCCATGGCCAGAGTCTCGGGGTTTTCGCTTTCTTGCGGCATAGTGGTCTCGTCGAACTCCATGAATTCCGCTGCCATGCGATTCTGGCGAAGCCAGGTGAAGCAGGTGTTGCGTACGATCTGCAGCAGCCAGGCACGCGCGTTGCCGGAGCGATAGGTGCCGAAGGCGCGGAAGGCGCGGAATACGGCATCCTGGGTGACATCCTCCGCGTCGGTCCGGTTGCGAAGCAGCCAGCGCGCCAGGTTGAACGCGGCGTCCAGATGCGGCAATACGGTAGCCTCGAACCGGGCTCTGTCCTCTCCCTCTAACACGTTTACCTTTCTCTGGCCCTTCTAATGGATAACCAGGGTGGCCTCGATTTTATTCCCGCCGGGGCGTTTACGGGTGAAAAAAGATACAAAGCAGGAAAATGTGACTGGGCGGAATAAAACCCTGCCCAGTCGGGTCTACCCCTATGAACACGTTCACACACGGCGCGGGCTTGACCCCCTTTCTCTGCAGGCCCGCGCCATTCTCCTCACCGAGGGGCGGAACGTGAAGGGGATTGCAGTCAGGAACAGAGATTCTAGAGGAGAGAAGCGATGAGCGACAAAAAGAAAGACGAAATCCTGTACGACCACAATCACGACGGGATTGACCGGCGCGGATTCCTGAAGTGCATGGCCTGGGCGGGCACGGGAACATTCTGCGTGATCAAGGGCGGAGTTCTGAACTCGTATGGCCTGAGCCGCATTGCCGAGATGGATCCCGCAGATATGAAGGGAGAGTTGAGCTTCGCGCAGATCAGCGACAGCCACATGGGCTTCAACAAGCCGGCGAACACGGATGTGGTTGGGACGCTGAAGGCGGCGGTGGATAAGATCAACGCGCTGAAAATGCAGCCCGAATTTATGCTGCACACGGGAGACATCAGCCATCTTTCGAAGCCGGAGGAGTTCGATACGGTCGACCAGATTCTGAAAGGCGCGAAGCCGAAGGATATTTTTTACGTGCCTGGCGAACACGACGTGCTGAATGACGACGGGAAACAATTCCTGGAGCGTTACGGAAAGGGAAGCAAGGGAGCGGGCTGGTATAGCTTCGAGAAGAAGGGCGTGCACTTCATCGGTCTGGTGAACGTGATGAATTTGAAGGCCGGGGGGCTGGGCACGCTTGGCCACGATCAATTGGAGTGGCTCGAAGACGATGTGAAGCATTTGACGAAGAGCACGCCGATCGTGGTGTTCGCACACATTCCACTGTGGTCTGTGTATCCGGAATGGGGATGGGGCACGGAAGACAGTGCGCAAGCGCTGACCTATCTGAAAAAGTTCGGTTCGGTGACGGTGCTGAATGGCCACATCCACCAGACGATGCAGAAGGTGGAAGGAAACGTGACTTTCCACACGGCGTCGTCCACCGCGTTTCCCCAGCCGCAACCGGGGAAGGCGGATTCGCCGGGGCCGATGAAGGTGCCTGCGGAACAGCTGCGCGGATTGCTGGGGATTACGGACGTGAACTTTGTGCGGGGGCAGCAGGCGCTGTCGATTGTGGATTCAAGTCTCGGGTAAGGCTGAGAGCAGGATGCAGAGCGGCGAAGAACGAAGCGTTGGTGAAAAATTGTTGAGGAGGATGAAGATGAACGGCAAGTTGAAGAGATTACGGATCGGATTGGGATGCGCGGCGGTCCTGGTAGCGGGAGTATCGGCTGCATCCTACGCCAACGGGGCAAGACAAAAGACCGCCTCGGACGGTACAGGGACGCAGGTGAAAATTGACAACTTCACTTTTGCACCGGTGACGTTGACGATTCCCGTGGGTACCACGGTGCAGTGGGTGAACCGCGACGACATTCCGCACACGGTGGTCAGCGATGACAAGAGTACAATCAAGTCAAAGGCGCTGGATACCGACGAGAATTTTTCTTACACCTTTACAAAGGCGGGAACTTATTCCTACTTTTGCTCGATCCATCCCAAAATGACGGGAAAGGTTGTTGTCCAATAGGGTCCGCGAGCGGTGCAGCCCGCGGGGAACAACAAAGGCCGGAGCGGATGCTCCGGCCTTTTCGATTCTGACTGCAAGAGGCGCTACCTCAGTGACCAGCCCGGCCTCCCGGATGTCCGCCGTTTTCCTTCTCCTTCGGAGGCTGCTGATGATTTTGCTGCGGCGGCCGCGAAGAGTTCGTGTGGTTGGTGTTTCCACTTGTCGTGTTCGGACGATTCGCGTTCTGATTACTCGCGGCAGGGTGCGGGCCGTTGGGTGAATGCGGCTGCGATTGCTGGGAGTGCTGAGAGAGATTCTGCGTCGCGGTGTTTGGCCGGTTGGAATTGTTCTGGTTGAACGAGCCGTTCGAACCGTTTGAGCGGGCGTTCGGCGGCCGGTCATTTTGCATTGCGGCGTTGTGATTGTTTCCCCCGGATGAATTTGGCCGGTTTCCATTGACGTTTCCGGAACGCGCCGCTACCACGCCTTGGCCGTGGAATTGTCCCGGCTTGGCCGTCGCCGCAACCGCGGGGCGCCCGTGATTTTCCGAGGCCAGCATGCTCCGGTCGCTGCGGGCCGATTGTTCATGCCGGGTCTGCACCGATGTGGCGGCGATGTGGTGGTCGTGCTCAGCCGCCAATTCTGCTGAGGTGGGGCGAGCCGTGGCTCCGCCCGCGCCGCCGTTGTAGCTGACATTGTTGACCGTGGTGCGGTTGATCACCGTGTTGTTGACGTAGGTGTTGTGAATCACTGTGGTGTTCACGTTGGTTACAGCCGTGTTGTAGTGGAAGACGCCGCCGCGCCATTCGCCGCCGCCGAACCCGACGCCGCCGTAGCCGAACCCATAATTAATCCCGCCGTAAAAGCCCACGTGGGGGCCCCAATACCCGGCGTGCCAGAGATAGACTCCTCCGCCCCAACCCCAATATCCGGGAGTCCACAGGAAGCCCGGCGTCGGTGCGACTACCCACGTGCCCGGAACCCAGTAGTAGCCATCGGATCCGTAGGCCCAGTAGCCCGGCGTCCAGATGTAGCCGGCTCCGGGGCATACCGGCTGAGCGTAAACCGGCAATGCCGGCGGTCCGATGTGCACGGAGATCCCGACGGCGACCTGCGCGGGCGTTCCGGCTGGAATTACAAGAGAGAGAAGAGCGAGCAGAAGGAGTCCGGCAATTTTCTTGATAGGCATGTTCGAATCCTCGCAAAATTCACTGCCGCCGGCTGGGTGCAGCGTGGCTAAAGGTCGTGCTGTTTCATGATGCTGGGATGTAAAACACGGGGGATGCGGGGAAGTTGCGGAATTGCAATTAACGCCAGGAAAATCAATGGCATGCCATAGATGCAGAGACGTTCAGACAGGCGCCGGCGTCAATCGGGGAGCGTTGTGGTGAAATCCATGGTCCTTCTTAGGGGGCCCGAGTCACGGCACGGTTTGAGGAAAGGTTTTCCTTGGAGCGCGGCGCTCAGTTTCCGTAACCCATGGACTTTTTGACCCAGTCGGCAACCTCGCCGTGGAATTCCAGTCCGAGGGCAAAGCGCCCGTCTACTAGGCGCTCGCAGTAAACCACGCGTGCGTCAGTTTGCAGCTCTCCGTCCGCAGACTTGATCAACAGCCGCTCATTGAGCTTCCTGGCGTGCCGCACCAGCACACGTATGCCCAGCGAGCAGATGTTCTCGGTAGTCGACCGTTCACCCGCAGACGGCTCCTTGAGACTGGCGATCCGTATGGGTATGGCCAGCCGAGCCCTTTTTTCAAGTCGTCCAGACCGCATCGGCATTTGGTGACTCACCTTCCAAACTGCCTTCGGTATCGATGCGCCGGGCTGGACGGAGCTGAAAAACCGAATCATTTGGCAGGAAGTTTATAGGCAATGATTCCTTGCGAGCCATGGCGCCTATATGGTCTGAAGAACCGCCACTGGCTCGGAAAGCCGGCGTAACCGGCGCCTCTTCTGATCGTACATCGCTTGATCGGCGCGAACCATCCATTCAGCAATCGAGGCATTGCTGCGCGTGTTGATTCTCACCGCACCAAGACTGAGCTGGAGGGCATAGCGGGTCTCCCCCGCGCTGACGCATTTCAGATCCTCGTTTAGGCGGGCTCGAATGGCCGCTTCGCTGTTGTCCGAGGCCTCGATCGCCAACACCGCGAATTCGTCTCCTCCCAACCGGGCGATGACGTCGGAATCGCGGAAAGTAATTTGCAGGGCCTTGGCCGCCCGCTGCAGGGCCATGTCGCCCGCGCCATGGCCAAAGGAATCGTTAATCTGCTTCATGCCATCAAGGTCCAGGAAAAAGAGAAGCATTCCTCGCCCGGTGCGGTGGCTGATCTTCAACTGACGTTCCGCAATGGCCATAAAACCACGGCGGTTGCACAGGCCGGTCAATTCGTCGGTGAGCGCAAGGTTGCCCAGTTCCGCCTGCAGCATGTATTGCTTCGCGGCGCACTGCACCGCGCGCATCAGCATTTCACGCATCCGCCCGCCCTGTCCGTCGTCGAGCAGCGGGTCGTCCTGCACGGTGCGCACGTCTTGCAGCAAGCTGGCAAGCTCCCGATTGGCGTCGGAAAGTAACGTCTGGAATACGGTTTCGCTGGCGAGTTTATCCCCATGTTCAAACAGGCGCAGGACATTCTGTCGCAACTGCTCGACGTCGTCGGTCGTTCGCAGCAGCGCCGCGTCAAATGGATAGTTCTTCGTTTTGAAGCGTTCGCCGTGCTTGCGTGAGGAGCCACGAACTTTGGCAGGTCCCATGATCATCGCGTTTCGTCCTTGGTTCTCGATCATTCTTTCGTTTGCAGCCCCGGATGTTTTGCCGGCGAACCGGTTGCGTTGAAACGCCCGGGCGGCTTTCCTGATGCTTTGTCCGGTATTCAACGGCCCGCCTCCAACTGTTCCGCCGCAAGCATGCAAATGCGCCGCAATTCCTCGTAGGTGAAGTACACCTCTTCTTCTTTGCCGGCGCGTTCCAGGTGGCCCAATCCCGATTCTTCCGAAATACGATGCAACTCGTCTTTCGGTATGCCGAGCAGGTAAGAGGCTCTTGCCTGAGTCACAAATTTCGGGACATCGTTGTTCAAGTCGTTCACGGCTTCCCCCTAATCTGCGCAATCGCCCTGGCGTCCCTCTCGACAACCAGCTTCACCTTCCTGTGAATCTCGGTGCCGCGCCCTTTTTTCCTCCACCAGCCTTTGCAAATCTGAGTTGGTCCGCCTCCGTGTAAGAGCAGTTCGGTCATCGGGGTGATTAAGGTGGGAGCCCAGTCCACGGAGGCGGCCCGCTCTCGTAATGACAAGATAGCTGGTCGGCAAATTAGAACAATTCGGTGAATCACGCATTTCCAATCCCGGTAATCACCCCAGAGCGCTCAGGTAATAACCTGATGAGGGGGAGGGCTGACAGGGGGCAAACGGAAGCTGCCGGTTCGCGCTTCAGGGGGCTGGCAATCCGTAGCATTGGTCCCACATGTGGTCACAAAGTACCGGGATTTTTTTGGAACTTCGCATCGGGGCGATTCCAGCGCAGGAAATGCCCTCCCCAAACTCATCTAAGTTGCTGAACATAAATGCGTTAGCGAATGTCCGGCAAGCCGCACGATGCCCGCTGCTTGGTCCCGAGAGTGCAACCTTTCGTCGCGTTCATGTGGTTGGAGGGATGATGAACAATTACCGCTTCGCAAGTCTGGTGGGTGTCGTTCTGCTCGGGTTAGTTCTGAGCAGTACGGCACGCGCCGATAGCTACACCTACGACAGCATCGTGTTTACGGGTTCGGTTACCAATACCACCGCAACGTTGACGATCCAATGTACGGACGCCAAGGCCTGCGGTGGGTTTTATCTCGGCGATGTGACCCTGAAGGGATTCAATTATGCGGGCACACCGACGCTGGTTTCCGCACCCGTTGGCTACGATGCGGTCGGCGGAGGTCAAAACAATAGTGCGGTTGGGACCGGGGGTGGCTGCAACAGCAACGACACATCTGGCGCGGTCTGCTGGTATACGTCGTTGCCTTTATCCGCCAAACTCGGAACAATACTCTACACTTTCAGTGTCAGCATCGATAATGGCACGGCGAGTGGACCTCTACACGTCCAGGCAACTGGATACAATAACGCCAACGGCACGCAGAAAGGCGGGGGAAAGGGTTTTGCCGTATCGAACGACCTTTCATCCTCTTCCGTGACATCAGCGCCGGAACCTGGCACCTTCACGTTTCTAACCGCCGGATTGTTCGCAATCGTCCTGCTCGGCCGCAAGGCCCGGCTGGCGTAATCGGCTCCGCAGAAAATTTGAGCGCACTTCAAGACCCTGCTCCCTGCACCGGCGCGGGGTCTTCTTATTTTGCGCAGCCAGCTATGAGTTGGGTCCCCAGATCAGAATTTGCGGGAATAAGGCATTGGAAAGAGGGAAAGCAACTCAAAGAATATTTACAGCTCGCGCGGCCAGGAGGGCAATTATCGCGAGGGAAATCAACGACTGGAGCATCGTGCCGAACTTCGCCCAGCGTGACAGGACAGCCGTGTCCGTCGGCGAGAAAGCGGTACTCGTGTTAAAGGCAAGAAACAGATAGTCCACGAAATTCGGTGTCCAGGACGAATCCTGGTTTTCCCGGCTCAGCATTTGCGGGAAAAGAAATGAACTGTTCGAGAGGCCATGCTGAAGCTCCCGCTTCAGTGGACCGCCGGCATCCAGCTTCCAATACCAGAGAGCGAAGACCAGGATGTTGGCGATCCAAAGCGCACCCGCCGACCGCAGTAGCGCCTTCGGCGCCTCAAGATGTTGCGGAATGCCCTGGACTAAATGAATCAGCGACCCAATCATGGCAACGGTGATGATCCCATTGGCGGTGAAAGTGAGAATCCGGGTTACTTTGTGGTTGCCGCGACGATCGGACACCACAATGGGAATCAGCAAGAGCAAGATAATCAAGAGCAACAACCAACTCGGACCCAGGGACAGCGGCTCAGGCAATGCCAGGTACACACCGGCGGCAGCCAACATGGCAACGAAGGCGGGCCAACGAGGTTCACGGAGAATCTGATTGCTCATAATGTTGCAGCGAAGGAACGCGCGTCCAGTCTAATACAGCTTCTGCTGCGTTTTGCCAGAATGCCCCCTATCTTAACGGCTGACCCCGTGAAGGGTGCCGGCCAGCGTCAACCCGCGAACAAGACATTAGACATTAGACATTAAGGTGGATCTTGGCGGCGAACAGAAATGGTGAGAGGAAGAAGAACCGCGATCTCGACCCTAGAAGCAAGCCGGGGAAAAAACATTCGTAGAGGGGGCTGGGGAACAGCGATCCAACTGAAAGTGAAAATCGGAGAGCAGCTACCCCAATCAATCCGTCGACGCCGTCCGGGATGAATTGGGATTGGTGGCGAAAGACCAACGGAAGAAGCGATAGTCGCATCGTTCACAGCGAAACGGCCGGATAAAGAGCAGGGCCAAGACCACCATTTCCACAATCCCTTTGCGCTTTGATTGGTGGATCCGAGCACTATCGCAGTTTGGGCAACATATCATCTTGCTTCTCCCGTTATGGTGTTCTAATTCCGGAGCGATTGTCCGATGCAAAGTGAGCTGGGTACTGTCCTTTTTTGCACACACATACCCAATGGTGTTATAGACCTCGCGGATTGCAGCACCGCTTTCCCGGTAACCCTTGCGGATAGCCCGATTAACCAATAGGGCGCATGTTCAAAATAGGACAGTTTCAGATTGGTTACTCAACTACGCTAAGCATGACTGGTCTGCATCTCCTAATGTTCTCCACTGTTTGCGGACCGGTCGGATGGGAATAAAGGCTATGGCTTCCATTTCTCAGACGAATCAGGGGCGGGGCGAGGCCGGACCGGGGAATCCGGCCGCGGAGAGAGCCCAGCCCCACAGAACGCGTCCGCTCAGGGTACTTTTCATTCACCGGGATGCAGACGCAATCAATAGTTGCCTGCAGGAGCTCAAGAAAGGGCAATTCACGGTCACGTCTGATTTTGTCCTGAATTTGCCACAGTGCGTGAAACAACTAAAATCCCACACGTATGACGTCCTCCTCGTTGAGTTCCCCAACCCGAGCTGCAAGGCGCCTGAAGCGGTACTGCTCCTACATCAGATTGCACAGCAAATCCCGCTTATTTTGTTGACCCCGCGTTTTGGAATGGAGTCTCTGGCCAAGCTCGGCGACCAGGGGTGTTTCGAGTACGTCGCCCGGGAACATCTGGCTCACATATCTACGGCCGTTCGCCGGGCGTTGAACGATAAAAAGCTGCGGGACGAACTAGTCGACGCCCGAAAAGCCTTGCAGCATTCACAATCTCTCTACCGGGCCCTGGTGGACAACCCGGCTTATGGAATCTACCAGTGCGATGCGGAAGGAGAATTGCTGGACGCCAATCAGGCGCTGATAACCATGCTGGGCTACGATTCGAAAGAACAGTTCCTGGCGGCGAACCGCGCGTCGGTGATCATCCCGAATCTTCGCAAGGGCGTGCCCTTCACCGTGGGCTCCGGCGAAAGGGTGCAAATCGAGCCAATCGAGATCGAGTGGATGCGCAAGGATGGAACCATTCTTAAGGTGCGATTGGGAGGCCGCGGTGCCTTTGACGACAACGGAAATTCCGCCGGCTATGAAATCATTGCTGTCGACATCACTGAACAACGAACTCTGGAGGATCATCTCCGCCATCAGGCAGACAGCGATTCTCTGACTGGCCTGGCCAACCATCGGCGGCTTTTCGAGGTTTTGCAGGCGGAAATATGCCGCTCCAAACGCACCGGGCGTGAATTCTCACTTCTGCTGCTGGATCTGGATGAACTGAAAAAGGTCAACGATCAATTTGGTCATCTGACGGGTGACCGGGCTCTCCTCCGCCTGGGGCAGATACTGAGAGACTGTTCCCGCTCCGTCGACACCGCGGCCCGCCACGGCGGGGACGAGTTTGCGCTGGTCCTGCCCGAGACGGGCTGGGCTGCCGCTACGCTGGTCGCACGGCGCATCTGTGATCTGCTTGAAAAAGACACCGAAGAGCCGGCACTTTCCGTGAGCGTGGGACTAGCCAGTTTTCCGAAAGATGCCGGGACGATCGGAACCCTATTGTACGCAGCAGACAAGGCACTCTACGAGATGAAAGCCGCGCAGCCACGGGATTTGCGTGCCGGGCACTTCGCTTGATGGTGCTCAGAGAGTTTGCACCTCAGGGATTGTCCGGAGCGGCAGAGAGTTCGAGCAGGAAGTGCAGGCGTGCGTTCTTGAACATCGCTTACCGACCCATGATCGCAGGCTCGTTGCAGGCGCGGCAATCTCTGCTGACGGATAAAAACTAACGATTTATTCCGGCCTCGCCATGACTAGCATGGCGGATTGCTTCAGTCGTGGAGCACGACGCTCAAAAGGGAAGTGTTGATCTGAAGTCCGCCGTTGTACTTGATGAAGCCCAATTTCTTGAACTTGTTCATGAAAAAATTGACCCGCGAGCGGGTGGTGCCAACCATCTCCGCCAGTGTTTCCTGCGATACCTGGGGGAGGAGTCCGTGGGGCTGGTCTTCCTTGCCGTAGCGGGCGAGCAAGAGAAGAGTGCGGGCGAGGCGCTTCTCGCTGGAGTTGAACAACTGGTCAATCAGGTCCTCCTCTATTCGGATGTTTCGCGCCAACATGAAAGCGATGAACTGGTCGGAGAGAGCATGCTGCTCGTGAAGCACCTTTAACATTTCCTTCTTCTCGATGACATGTACCGAACTGGACGTAATCGCAGTAGCCGTCCCCATCCGAACGGACTGGCCCGCCAGACAACCTTCACCAAAGAAGTCTCCCGGTCCCAGAATAGCGACGACCGCTTCTTTGCCAGCTCCATTAACGACGGACAGTTTCACACTGCCGTCCTTCAAGTACATTACGTTCCGGGCGGCCTCACCTTGAGAGTAAACGATTTCCGTTTTTTTCAGCTGTTTGACTTTTCTTCCCACCCCGGTCGAATCGAGAAAAGCCTGGGCGTCAAATGCAATCTTTTTCCTCGGCGCACTCTTGGAATTTCTGTTGCTGGGTTTGGCCATCATTTGGACAACTCCACGTGAAAAGACATGCGGGAACTTGCGGTCGATTCCTCTTGGGGTGCCAAAAGGGCTTTCCTCGACTTTTTCTTTCCGGTTGCTTGATCCAGTCTGGTTGTCATTTCCCGCACGGCCTGTTCTTCAACAATCTTTCGGACGGCCTCCAGCGGAATTTGCTCGAAATGTGTTCTAGGCTTAAGCATCGGAAATACCCCCGACCACGTAAAAGCTAGCAGGCCAGAAGTGATACGGGTTAACTCTTTTGCAAACCGAAGTGGGGCGTTAGCCGGGGCAAAACGGGTCGCTTCGCCGAATTGAGGGTTCGTATCTCTCCCCCTTTGGGGCGGCTGAGCGCTTTTACGCCGCGCAATTGTCAATTGCAGGACACGCTACGCTGAGATACGATTACGCTACGGTAGTTTAGCGCGCTATCGCGAAGGAGGACTTTATGGGGCGCATTCAGGCGAAAACCATACCCATGCATTTCAAGACCATGGTGCAAACGGATGTGCCGCAAGGCCGCGAGGGAAAGCACAAACTGATTGTCACCGCAATACTCAAGGACCTCGACCGTCTTGGCACCGGTTCGGCACTCAAGGTGCCCTTGACCGAGTTGGTGCAGTCAAAGGAAAAAGTTCGTTCCGCCCTAAATCGGGCAACTCGCAAAGCTGGCCGCCGCGTTGCGACTGCCAGCGACGCCGCTTTCCTGTACGTGTGGAATGTGAGCGAGTAGCCGGAAGATCCGGCAATCCTCCTTTTAGCCCCTAGCCAAAGCTGGTATTTCAGTTGTGTGGTTCAACCCTCAGAAATCTGAAGGTGACAAGAACTTCCGCTGTGCTTTCGCTGCTTTAATTGTGGACAGCCACTGCGCAAAGAAGTGGCGAGCTTGTTTGGAAGTGAGTTGAGTTGTGCGTTGAGCAGGTCCAGGATGGCCTTTGCGTAAAGGGACTGTTTTGTTGGCCAGTCCACCGCCGCAGCTTGTACCCCTCCGCCTTCACAAGCATCAAGGAGTTCGGAAGACAACTTTTTGCCGGGTTGCACAAGTCGTTAGTGCTTTGCAGGGCTTTCCGCAAAGATTTGTTGACTACCAATATCCCATCGTAATGAATGAAGCCGCGCTTTCGGAAGCGGTTGTGGTGCCGACCATCTCCGCTAGAATCTGGTGACTCACAAGGGGAATCTGTACAGGCGCCTGGCCGTTTTTTTCCATGTGGGCGAGGCGCAGCAGAATGCGCGCAAGCCGTTGTTCGGCGTTGGAGATCAGCAGGTCGGCCACGTGATCCCGGTACTTCTTCATGCTGGCCAGCAGATAGCCAACCAGGGCGTTTGAAGTCTTATTCTTCCTGCGAAGCATTTCGAGCATTTTTTCTTTTTTGATGGTGCGTATGGAACTTGCGGTCATCGCGACCGCCGTGGACATACGCAACGGATAGCCTGCGAGGCAAACTTCACCAAAGAAATCATGCACGCCCAGGATCGCGGTCACGCCGGAGGGTTGGCCCTTCGAACGCGTGGTAAGCCGCACCCCGCCATGCTGAATGTAGAAAAGCGTAAAAGCAGGCTCGCCTTGCGAGTAGATTTTTTGTTTGTCCCGGTATTGCGAGACCTTTCCACCCAAGCCGGCGCCTGATTTGAAAACGCCCAAGGGGGTAGTTGTCTGCCTTATGTGATTCATAAGTCGCTCCGCACATGTATCGCTCTACGAACGCTCATACCTTCCCAGCCGCTTGATGAGGCAAGTTTTAGTTCGAAACCCCATTCTGGGAAATCGAAGTCATAGGCGGGAACTGGACAATCGCGGCTGGGCCAAATTACTTGAGGGTTCTTCACGCGACTGTTCAATACTGAACAGCGCGCCTCCTCGATCCTCTCTAAGATGTTGCACTGGACGGCGAGACAGAGCGATATCGGCCGGTCTGGGCGGGTCGGACGGTATCCGTCATCTCGCCGTCCTTCGTGTTTTCACCAACAGAATCGGTTCTGCAATTCAATCCATGATGCAGAAAGAGATTTTGCGCCGGCTCCTTGCGGGATTTTAAATCCTGCAATTCTCAGCGTTACTCCTGTGGCTTATCCGTTCTTCCTACCGCACCAGAGGACTCCTGGTCTGCTGGCTCTTTTTCTGCTCGCTCTTTGCCGTGCTGATGTGTCTAGGCGCCGTGCTCGCCTGCCAAGCAGGAAAGTATCTTGTGGCGCGGTTGAGTGTAACGAACACAATCGGCCCGGAGTTTAAATGCACCTCTGCGGCTATGGAGCCACCATTTTACGGGATCGTGTTTATTGGCTAACTAACTTATTGTCAGTAACTTAAATGAGTTCTGGGGCGCATCTCCAGTGTTTGAATTTCCCCCTTGCGAAGACCCCAAAAAATCCCGGTAATTTGTGTCCACATGAGGGATCTATGCTACGAATTGCCGGCAACCTGGAGTGTGAACCAGCAGCCTCCGTTTGCCCGCCGCGAGCCCTGCCATTCATCAGGTCTTCACCCGAACGGGCTGGGGTGATTACCGGGATTGGAAATGAGTGATCCACCGAATTGTCATAAATCACCGACTAGCTATCTTGTCATTACGAGAGTGGGCCACCTCCGTGAACTGCGCTCCACCTCATTCACCCCGAGAACAGAACTGCTCAGACACGGAGGTGGTCCAACTCCGGTTCGGAAGGGCCATTGGGAAAAAAGAGCGCGTAGCCCAGAGGTTCGCAAGACGGTGAATCCGGCATTCGAGAGGGACGCCAAGGCGATCGCGCAAATTAGGGGGCGGTGTGCCATGCGGAACTTCTTCAAGAAGTTAGTTTCGGGCCGCGGATCATCGTCGCTGGGCCCCCCAAGTTGTCGGCAGTCCCCTACGCAGCCGCGAATGCCCTCGATGCCCATTCCTTTCTCCTGGTCGAACTCGCGCCTTCGGCCGAGGATGGTGTTCGAAAGTGGACAGACACTGTTTTGCGCGCGGCCTAATATGTCTGAGCCATTGGGATCGTTGTAATCGGACCACGACAAGGAGCTGTATAGTGAAAAACAAACAAGGAACGTTGCTTCTCGCAGTTATTCTTGCTGCCCCGGCATTTGCCTTTGCCGACAACATTCCCGGTCATTCCAAGGGCGGAAACAATAATGTTAGCTTGTCGGAGGGGTTCACCGGCCAGCAAGAGTTGCAAGACGGCTCCGCGAAGTGCAATTTTCTATTCAGTTCACCCAAGGAGAATGGGGTACAGACGACCTCTATTAGTGGCGCTTCCTTGAGCGATTTCGCCAAAGGCGATAAGAGCTCAAATCTTGGCACGCTGGCGGGCACCGGAATAAGCTCAGACAGCCGTCCAGTAAATGTGGTTGATTTCGGCAGCAATAAGGATTCTTCCTTCGGAAGGGATGAAGGGAAGGGCCGGGGGAAACACAACGGGGGCGACGGCGATGGAAATGGACCAGGAGTTGGTAGCGGCGACCCTCCGCCCGCGGTCTCCGTCGCGGAACCTGGGTCGCAATCGTTTTTGCTCTTCGGCTTGGCTGGGATGGGGACGCTTTTTTACCGGCGCAAAACGCTGACGAACGCAATTTAAGCGCGGGCGTGATGGTGCGCGGGCACAGCTCGTTACGAGTTTCCGTTCGAGAGGCGTCTGGGGGTTCCGTATGTATCGCCAAGAATCAGGCAACGCGCAGACATTGCTAGCGGAAGAAGGTCAACTGCTGGAGTTGATTTCCGAGGGTGCGCCGCTCCCGCAAGTTCTGGATAAAGTGTGTACGGCGTTGGACGTGCAGGTGGGGAATGTAGTGTCGCTAGTGTTGTTTCCGTGTGACGAGGAACACGCTCTACACACAATCGCGCAGAGTGCCGCGGAGTTCGGGCTCACCCCCTTCAGTTGCACCGCGATCCTCTCACCGAGCGAGGAGTTCTTCGGCACACTTGAGATGTACTGTTGCTTTCCTCGAAAGCCGACCCACAGCGAAAGTGAGCTGATTGAGCGGGCAGCGCATCTCGCCGCGCTAGCCATTCAACATTACAATCACGAGCTGGATGCAGAGGATTGGTCCCTGGATTGGACTGGCGCGACGGGCAGAAGCCCTCACGAAGGGCCGCCGTCGAGCAATTGAATGGCAAGAGTTCTGCAGGAAGGGAATTCGGCCAATACCACGCCTGGGGTCGTGATTACGCAGCCATGTACAAGAGTTTCTTTGGACTTCGCGAGAATCCTTTCAACATAAACCCCGACCCTAGATTTCTGCATCGAACCCCCCGCATTCAAGAGGCTCTGGAACAGCTGACTTATGGTGTTCAGAGCCGTAAAGGACTGCTTCTCCTGACCGGGGAAGTCGGAACAGGCAAGACGACGCTGATCAATCACCTCCTCGATTGGCTGCACCAGCAGAAAACACCGACGGCGTTCATCTTCAATTCTCATTTGCAAGTCAACCACCTCTTTGATTTCATTCTCAACGACTTCGGGATTTCCGCGGACCTCCAGCCGGTGAGCAATATGCTTCTGCTGCTGAACCAGTGGCTGATCAAAAGTTTCCGCGCGGGGTCCACCCCTGTATTGATCGTAGACGAAGCCCAGGGCCTCTCCGTTGAATTGTTGGAGGAGATCCGGCTTCTGCTGAATCTGGAGACTGCTTCCGAAAAACTTCTGCAAATCGTGCTGGTTGGCCAGCCGGAGCTTGAAGAGAAGCTGAAACGTCCTGAAATGCGGCAACTCCGGCAGCGGATTGCCTTGCGTTGCAACACCGCGCCGCTGACCCTGGCGGAGGCCCGCGGATACATTGCCGACCGGCTGCGCATCGCGGGCGCAACGCGCGAGCCGATCTTCGAGTCCGACGCCGTGGAAGCGCTGCACTATTATTCGCGCGGGATCCCCCGGGTGATGAATCTTCTCTGCGAGCACGCGCTCATTAACGCTTACGTGGAGGATCTCAATCCGGTTCCGCCGCAAATGGTTGAAGAAGCCGCACGGGATTTCTTGATGGAGGAATTCCATCCGCTCGCTGCTCACCCTGGCATGACGACGCGCATGGACAGCAATCTCAGCGTCGTGAATTCGGAGGTCGCGAGGGAGCCGGGGCGATCCATTCGCGAAGTGACAGGCATTTCGCTGGAGCCAATCGGCACGGAAAGACCTGCGGCTGTAGTTGGATTTGCGGAAGAGGAGCACGGGCCCCGCCCGGGAGAGAGCATGATTGGTACCGCTCCTGAAGAAAGAGAAAATGCGGCTTTGGAAGAGGACTTGGTCACATCCCTCTCCGTGCTGGATCTGGTTCCCGCGTCGCCAGAGTTTGGGACACAGCAAGTCAAAAGCGGACTTGCCCTGAACCCGAGCGCCGCCCAGTCCGAGTGCGCCGCTGAACTTGCGGCCACGATGGGACGACTGCTCGTAGAGGCGTCATCGGTGCCAGGGCCGCGGCGGGAATTCTCGAAAGTTGCGAGTGAAAACTCACCGGCATTGATAACTGGTCAGACGCGGGCCGCAGAGAACCGCGGACTCTCAGCCGATAGTCCGATCCGGATGCTACACAATCCAGGTCGCATCCAGATGCGCCAGTTGGTTCCCCGATGGAAGGCCTGGTGGAGTTCCCCGGGGACTCGCCTCGGTCCGCTGAGTTCCAAGGAAAAGTGGTTGGGCGTTTCCGCGAGAGTACTTCTGATGACGCGAGAAACGATGGCTGCCGCCGGGGTTGTGCTTCGGCAATGGAGACTTGGATTCAGGCACGATTGGAAGGTTACGATCAATGCGATGAATTTCCCGCAGGTGAAAAAATCCCTCGGTCAGCGGTTACGCCAGCCCATGTCGTCCAAACCGATAGCCTCAAGCAAGAACCAAACCGTTTGAAGCCTGCTGCGGCTTTCCGCTGAAGACGGCATTCGTTTCTGCACTCCTTTCGCTGGATGAATAGCAGGCAATCGCCCCGCCAACCAATCAATCTGGGAACTTGTACACAACTGAACAGACGCGCAGGTAGTGAAAGCCTAGAATTCAGATGTTGTAAAGGGACTGTTTTGTTGAACAGCCCGTCCCCAGAGCTTGTTTCCCACGGCCTTCACAAGCGTCAAGGATATCGAACGACAACTTAAACCGGCACTCAGGCGGAAAAGCAGGACCCGGCTGAGAGTGTCTCGCAACGTGAACTGAAAGGAAAAATAACTATGCCTCTCATGCAAATTTTACTAACCCTGATCGTCGTGGGCGTTTTGCTATGGCTGGTGAATCGATTCATTCCTATGCAGGGAACCATCAAGTCGATCTTGAACGCAGTCGTGGTCATCGGCGTCGTGTTGTGGCTCCTGGACACGTTTGGACTCTTTCACTCCCTCTCGCGAATCCGAGTCGGTACATAGGCAAACATTGGTGAGCGGCCCGGCCCAGGGCTGTGATCCGGGAAACGAATCTTTAGGGCCGCAAAAGCAGGCGCGCCGGCCAGGCGCAAGAGCGCGCGCAGTAAGAATCGGTCATGGAGAAAATAGTATGAAATCCGTTGGAAAGATCAGTACGACAGCAATGTTTCTGCTCTTGGGATTTGGCGTGCCGGCTTTCGCTCGCCAGGACCAGCAGGAGAAACCGAAGCCGCAGGAACAACCGAAGCAGCAGGAACAACCGGCCAGGCAACCGAAGCAGGAACCCCAACCAAAACAGCAACAGCAGCAACATCCGCAACAGCAGCAACCGAAGCCGCAACCAGAGCAGAAACAACAGCAACAACAGCAGCATGCGCAACAGCAGGCGAAGAGTCAGCAAGACCAGCAACAGAAACAACAACAACAACAGCAACAGCAACAGCAACAGCAACAGGCCAACTCCAACAAGCAGCAACAGCAGCATGCCCAGCAGCAAGCGAAAGGCCAACAGGATCAGCAACAGAAACAACAACAGCAACAAGCCGACTCCAGCAAACAGCAGCAACAGCACGCGCAGCAGCAAGCGAAAAGCCAGCAAGATCAGCAGCAGAAACAACAGCAGCAACAACAGCAGCAACAGCAGCAACAGGCCAACTCCAACAAGCAGCAACAACAGCATGACAATTCCCAGAAACAAGAGCAGCAAATAGCCAAACACCAGCAAGACCAGCAGCGGCAGGGCCAGCAACAGCAGCAAGACCGCTCGGCCAATCAATCGCAGCAGCAAGCCAGGGGCCAGCAACAGCGCTCAGACCAACAGCCCCGTGTGCAGCAAGTCCATATGCAATCCCAGCAGGAGCAGCACCAGCAGGAAGGCGAGCAGCAGGGAGCCTGGCAGCAACATCGCGCGAGTAACTGGCAGTCTGAGCATCGCGACTGGCAGCAACGCGGCGGCTACAACGGCTATCGCATTCCCGACGACCGCTATAACGGTTACTTTGGCTCGGATCATTCCTTCAGGATTTACAGCTACCCCGTGGTTATCGTCGGCGGATATCCGCGCTTTCAATACGGAGGTTATTGGTTCAGCCTCGCCGATTCATGGCCGGAATACTGGTCCAACAACTGGTATGACAACGATGATGTGTACATCGACTACTCGGGCGACGGGTATTACCTGTACAACCGCAGGTATCCTCGCGATCGCGTCGCCATCAACGTCTACGTGGACTAATCGCGCATCCCGCGCGCGATTTGAATGCAACTCCGCACCGGCGTGCTTGGATGTCGAAGGACACGAGAGCCGCCGGGATGGAGGACACGAAAGATTGCGAACCGGATGGATGGAGAAGGGAACAAGCGATGATTGGAACTGTACTGATCTTTGTCCTGATACTGGCGCTCCTGGGAGTCTTTCCGCGGTGGTCGCACAGCCGCAATTGGGGGTACGCACCGTCGGGCGGCGTTGGCATGATTCTGCTGATCGTTGTCGTGCTGGTGCTTCTCGGGCACCTGTAGCCGGCGAATCCGCGATTTGTGCGCAGGCGGATGTTGCGGCGGCCGGCAAGATTGAGCGGGAGGTGGGGAATGAACGAAAGCAAGCAGCGGGTGATCAAGTTCCTCGAAAAGGAGATCAAGACGTACGTAGCATTGTCTCTTTACTTGTCGAAGAAGAGCACCCGGGAAAGTCTGCACGCGAGAGAGAAGCAGGCGCTGATGCATCCCGCGTTTTACAAAGAAAGAATGAAGGAAGCGAAAAAACTTGTCACTGAACTCAGAAAATCAAATTAACGCGCGGCCGGCCACTCACGCTGTCCTGCGTGGCTGCGGCCGGTGGTGTATCCGCATCGTGGCCATTCTGATGGCAACGCTCCTGTGCACGAGCAGCTCTTTCGCGTACTCCGTGCTCACCCACGAGGAAATCGTCGACCTTGTATGGACCAATGAGCTTCGACCGCTTCTTTTGCAGCGATTTCCGGACTTGACGGAAGAACAACTTACCGAAGCACACAGTTACGCGTATGGGGGCGCGGTGATCCAGGACCTCGGCTACTATCCCTTTGGCAGTGTGGAATTCAGCAATCTGGTGCACTACGTCCGCAGTGGCGATTTCGTGCAAGAATTGCTGCGGCAGAGCCAGGACGCCAACGAATTCGCTTTCGCCCTGGGCGCGCTGGCGCATTATGCTTCCGATATCGCCGGCCACCCGGCGGTGAACCAGGCCGTTTCCATCCAATATCCCAAGCTGCGGGCGAAGTACGGGAACTCCGTGCGGTACGCGGAGGATCACACCGCGCATCTGAAGACGGAATTTGGATTTGACATGGTGCAAGTGGCGAAGAATCGCTACGCCTCGCAGCAGTATCACGATTTCATCGGATTCCAAGTTTCCAAGCCGCTGCTGGAGCGGACTTTCCCGATCGTTTATGGAGTGGAGCTGAAGGACGTGCTGGCGCATGAGGATCTGGCCATCGGGTCGTACCGTTTTGCGGTCAGCCGGCTGATCCCGCAGATGACGCAGATCGCTCTGCGGACGCACGAGAAAGACATGATGAAGGAGACGCCGGACTTTGCAAAACAGAAATTCCTGTACCGGTTGTCGCGCTCCGAATATGAAAAAGAGTGGGGGAAGGATTACACGAAGCCCAAATTCAGCACGCGTTTCTGGGCCATCGTGCTGCGATACATGCCGAAGATTGGGCCCTTCAAGGCGATGGCTTTCAATAACCCGACGCCAAAGACGGAAGACCTGTATTTCAAGAGCATCAATACGACGGTGGATCAGTACCGCTTGTATCTCCAGCAGGTTCGCGGCGGTTCGCTGACGCTTGCCAACACTGATTTTGACACCGGCAAGGAGACCAAGGCCGCGGAATACTCCTTGACCGACGAAACCTATGCGAAGTTACTGGGTCAACTTGCGGGGCGCAAGTTTGACCTGACCTCATCCGACCTGCGTCAGAATATTCTCGACTTCTATTCCGACCCCTCGGCCCCCATCGAAATGAAAAAGGACGCTGCCCGCTGGCAAAGCGTCTTGACATCTCTTGAACAGTTGAAGGTGGCTCCTGCTTCTCCGGCTATCGCCGCAACTCCGGCAAAATAATGCGGCCCGCAACCCCGCAAGTTATCTCGACCGCTCATTGCCCGCGTTGCAGGAGTTTTGGAAAGTCACAGGCATGAAAGTAAATGCAAATGTGTACCTAAGTGGACAGACTCCCTCGGCAGGCGCATCTAAGATGACTTGGTAGGAAAAAACAAAAGACTTTCACGCAGGCCCCAGCAACCCTCACCGGATCGTCTCGGCATTGCCCTACACAACCAGTTCCCGGAAATGCGTCGCAAGTTTAAGGAGAAAATTCGAATGAAAATTGTAAATGCAGCATTCTGTTTACTCGCAGCCACAGTGCTGGGTGCAGCAGTTCTGCCCAGCGCCCGTGCGGATGAATCGAACAAGAAAACTCTCGTAACCTTCAGCCAGGCAGTGGAAGTTCCCGGCAAAGTTCTGCCTGCTGGCACGTATACATTCCAACCGATGGATTCTCCCGCCGACCGTCATATCGTTCAAATCTCCAACGCCGACGGGACCCAGATCATCACCACCGTCCTGGCAATCAACGACTACCGGTTGCAACCTGCCGGCCAGACTGTCTTGAAGTTTAGTGAGCGTGCCGGCGATTCTCCGGATGCACTCCGCGCTTGGTTTTCTCCAGGGGACAATTTCGGACAGGAATTCGTCTACCCGAAGCCTCGCGCCATCCAGTTGGCGCAGACGATGAATGCGATCGTTCCGGCGGTCGCGGCTGACACGCTTGATGACAGCGCGATTAAGACGGTTACGATCGTTGCCGTCACACCCGAGCAGAAAGAAGTAGACGTCGCTACGGCGATCCAGACCGCGCCCCCCGCCACAGCAACAACGGTTGCGCCGGTTGCCCAGGCCACGGCCCCGGCCGCAGCAGCAACTACAGAGCCGGTTGTCCAGACTACGGCCCCCGTCGCGGCAACAACTACAGAGCCCGTTATCCAGACCGCGACCCCGGTCGCAGCAACAACAGTAGAACCCGTTGCCCAAACCACATCTCCCGCGGCCACAGTAACCCCTGCACCGGTTGTTGCCAGCAGGGAAGCTGAGGAACTCCCGCAAACAGCAAGCTCTATGCCGTTGATCGCCATGCTTGGTGCCTTGTCCATCGGCCTCGCGTTCGGACTGAAGCTCATCCTGAAGATCGCTGCCTAAGCAAGCGAACGCAATTCCCGCGCCGTGGATGTAACTCGAAAGTTACATCCCGCGCTGCGAGAAAGAAGTGCCATGATGCCCACTCCGCGCCCCCGCGAACAAAAACGCCACAAGGCACCCGCGTTTTGTGCCCCTTTATTTCTATTGCTCTTCATCCTTGGCTCTACGCGATCGCTTGACATGGCGGGGGTGAATTCGATCTCAGCCCCGGTGGAGACGGTGGCGAAATGAACCTGCTTCCCCGGCCAATGAGAGGCCTCTCCGCAGCCTATACAAACCTCATGCGAGGTGCTTCCTACTTTCTTCTCACCCTCGGCGTTGCCGCTCTTGGCTACGTTGGCTACGTCTCTGCCGATTCGAAAGCATATCAGGCAGAAGAAAAAGAACAATTCACGCAAGCGGTCGTGACTCTGCACGCGACTCTGCACCCAGGCGTTTTGCGGGAAGGCGACGTGATCGGCGAAATTCAAGTTCCCCGTCTGGGGATCGAGGCCATGGTCGTTCAGGGAGAGTCCGCAAGGAACTTGCAGAGGGCGGTAGGTCACATTTCAAATTCCGCTTTGCCTGGCGAATCGGGCAATGTCGCATTGGCAGGCCATCGCGACACGTTTTTTCGCCCGCTAAAAGAAATTCGTCCTGGTGACGAGATCCGCTTCAGAACGGCGATTGGCATTTTTGAGTATCGAGTGGAGTCGATTCAAATTGTTGCGCCCGTGGATACCAAAGTTTTGGCGCCATCGTCGGGTCACGATCTGACTTTGATTACCTGTTTTCCATTTAGCTTTGTAGGCCGCGCCCCCGGAAGATTTGTTGTGCGCGCCAGGGAAGTGGCAAGTGTGATTCCCGGACAGGCTTCTGGCGTGGATCGGGAGCAGCAGGGAATAGTCTCTCGTGTTCCCAAGTGAACAGACAGCCAGCGTCCGGGTGGCTAATATGGTGCAGCAACCGGGAAAAATCGAAAGCGAACACCGGCTGTGCCACAAGTGCTCGAACCAAGGGCCACTTGTGAGACTGGAATAACCAATGCTTTGGACCATTCTCGTTGTGTTATGCATCCTTTGGCTTCTGGGTGTGGTCACCTCCTACACCGCAGGGGGACTTATTCATCTTCTGCTGCTCGCGGCTCTCGTGATCCTGGTGATCAACCTGGTTTCAGGCCGAAGAGGCACCGTTTAATCGGGAAACGGAGACTATGAAACCGGCAATGATGATTGGGATCCTGTTGATTGTCCTTGGCGGCTTGGCCCTCGCCTATCAGGGCTTCAATTACACTCATCAGGAAAAAGTGATAGACGTTGGCCCGATTCACGCCACAGCTGAAAAGCAGGAGCACGTCTCCATCCCGCCACTCCTCGGTGGACTGGCTTTGGTTGGCGGAATCGCACTGGTCGTCGCCGGCTCCAGAAAGAATTCCTAGCCTGACATTTTGAAAATATCCCGCCTGAGAGTCGGGTAACGCATCTCCCTCTCGCGAAGCAATCTGCGTTGAAAGCCCATCAATCGCAAGTTCCAAGGAAATTAATCGATCGAACAAGTAAGAAATTGACCATGGAGGTCACCGATGAAACGAATATTAATTGGAGCAGCGTGTATTACCCTGGCGAGCGTTTCCGTATTTGCTTCCGATCTGAATAAGGAGCAAAAGCGCCTCGAAGAGAGCGGCGTTGTCATGCAGGAAGTCCTCAATGTCCCCGACAACATTCCTCACGAACTTTTGGAGAAGGCGGAGTGCGTCATTGTGTTTCCGAACCTGATGAAGGCTGCCTTTGTGGTTGGCGCCCAATACGGTCGCGGAGCCATGGTTTGCCGTACTGGCAGCAAATTCCGCGGACCTTGGGGAGCTCCCGCAATGTACGCGCTTGAAGGCGGCAGCATTGGTTTCCAGATCGGTGGAGAAGCTACCGATTTAATCCTGCTGGTGATGAATGACAGGGGCATGGAGTCTATCCTGAGCAGCAAAGTGAAACTCGGCGCAGACGCGTCGATCGCCGCTGGCCCCAAGGGTCGCGACGCTTCCGCGGATACAGACGCCTGGATGCGCGCTGAGATCCTCAGCTACTCGCGTTCGCGCGGTCTGTTTGCCGGAGTCTCCCTCGAGGGCACAACCCTTCGTCCGGACGATGACGCAAATGAACAGGTCTATGGACATGCCATGAAGGCAAAGGACATCGTCAGAGGCGAGCATGTTGCCGTACCCGCGACGGGACGTCACCTTGTGGCGGTTCTGGAAAAGAGTGCGCCGCGCAACGAATCGGAGCACGCTGCTTCGAATTAAGAGTAGACGGACAACGCCAGCCTGCCGGGGAATTCGTAACCCGGCAGGCTTTTTATTTTGGGGGTGAAAGGTTCTTACTCGTGCAGGACGACGGTCAGCAGGGACTTGTTGATTTTGATTTTGCCGTTGTATTCGATGAAGCCGAGCTTCCGGAATTTGTTCATGAAGAAATTGACGCGCGAACGCGTGGTGCCGACCATGTTCGCCAGGGTCTCCTGGGAGACTTTCGGCAACACCCGGTCAGGCTGTTCTTGCTCCCCGTAGCGGGCCAGCAGCAGGAGCGTGCGCGCCAGGCGCTTTTCACTGGAGTTGAAGAGCTGATCGATCAGATCCTCTTCGACCCGGATGTTGTGCGCCAGCATGTAGGAGATGAAATGATCCGACAATTCGTGCTCCGCGTGGAGGACGCGCAACAACTCTTCTTTTTGGATGACAAGAAGCGTGGTTGGGGTCACGGCGGTTGTCGTGCCCATGCGGATGGTCTGCCCCGCCATGCATCCCTCGCCAAAAAAGTCGGTGGGACCAAACATGGCAACTACGGCTTCCTTGCCGGAGCCATTCACCACGGACAATCTGACGCCGCCCTTCTGGATGTACATGACCGTGGCCGCGGCCTCGCCCTGAGAATAAATGGATTCGCCTCTGTGGTAGTCCACCACCTTTCTCGCCACGCCGGCAGTGTCGAGAAAATCCTGCGCATTAAACAACCCGGCTCTTCCGTTAGTCCTGAGTTTCATGGGCTTCTTCATCGGGCTCAATCAGCGTCTCGATCCCGGGCACTCTTCGCCCATGTTCAGGCTACCAAGAAGGTCGTTGCAATACTGTGCAGAAGTGAACAGCGCCTTTCTGTGAGAGTCTCTAAGATGTGGAACTGTGGCGTGAGGAAAAGCGGCATTGGCAGAAATGCCGGGTTGTGCGGTGTATGTTGTCCCAACTTCCTGCTGAGCTGAAACCTTGGAGGACGTGCTTCCCTTACAAGTCGAGCAGGTTAAGTGGGGTCAGTCAGTCCGGCCTCTTTGTGTTGAGTCTCACCCAAAGGTTGCAAAAGCCGCGAAACACGAACGCGGAGCCGTTCACCATCAATAGAAGATTTTACGTTTTCGAGTTCTGAAAGGCCCGAATGCCAGCAAATGCTACTGCAGGAAGGCTCTTTATCCGAGAGGACACCATCTTGCCGGGAGGTTTGATCATCGAAACCGAGACGTTCCTGCCCGGCTGGAGAGCGGTGAGAAATTGCGATGGCTACCGGCTCGGCAGAAAAATCGAGGAAGCGAACTGGAACTTCTTCTATCTGGCCGGCGAGATAAGGGTGATCGTTCTTGGACGCGAGGGGCCAGAGACCCTGCGCAGGGCCGTCCGGAGTGTCGTGGCGAAACCGGAGGCACAGAAGTTCAATTCGCTCGAGATTACAGGAACACGCCCAAGATGGTTTCTGGGCATCCCTTTTGTGAGCGTCACGGCGAATTTTCGCCACATCCAGCAAAGCTTGGCTCTGGAGCCTGCGAAAATTTCCAACTCGAAAACACCGGTTGCTCCAGAAGGAGTAATGGCCGGAGATCAATACGGGACTTTGGCATCCAGTTCGTAGGAGTTTGTGGGAGATCTGAAAATGAAGACTTTACGCAATTCGATTTTTTGGCTAGGTGTCTTTCTTCTAGCGACCCCCATGGTCCGGGCGCAGGACTTTTCGAAGTACCGCGAATTTTCCCTGGGAACCAGCGTGGCCACTGTGCTGAAGCGTACCGAGCAGGCGCCAAAAGATGTGAAAGTGCTCCATGCTCACCCGACACTTGTCCAGGAACTGACCTGGTGGCCGCCGACTGTTCCAGGGGTTTCTAACCGTGCGGACAGCGTTGAACGGATGCTTTTCTCTTTCTGCAACGGCGAACTCTACAAGATTTCCGTGACTTACGATGCCGTTTCCACGCAAGGGCTCACTGCCGGCGACATGGTGAAGTCCATCTCCGCAAAATATGGCCCAGCGACGATTCTTGAGCCGGAAGCCGATTCCGTTTTGACCGAGGGATTCAGCAGGAGCGAGAAAGGCATAGCGTCTTGGGAAGATTCACAATATATCTTCAAACTGATCCACTCTCCATTTACCACCCGTTTTGGGCTAATCATCTTCTCCAAGCGAGCTAACGCAGAGGCGGAACTTGCCATTGCGGACGCCGTGACCCTGGAGAAACAAGAGAAACCTCAGCGCGAAGCGGACCTCAAGAAAAAGGTAGCGGACGACCTGGAAGCCGAGCGGCAGAAGAACCAGAAAACTTTTCGCCCGTAGTGTGGGCGGGTAATTACAACGAGTCAAATGTCCGGAATTTGGAAGCAATTGAATGGAGATCAGGAAAATGACAGTCAATATCACGCCTCTGCATGACCGTGTACTCGTGCGCCGCCTGGAGCAAAAAGAAACCGCGAAGGGCGGGATCATCATCCCGGATACCGCGAAAGAAAAGCCCCAGGAAGGCGAAGTAATTGCCGTCGGTGCGGGCAAATTGGAAAAAGGCCACCGTGTTCCCCTCGACGTGAAGGTGGGCGACCGGATTTTGTTCGGCAAGTACACCGGCAGCGACATCAAGATCGACGACCAGGAGTACCTGATTCTCCGCGAGGAGGAAATTCTGGTGAAGGTCGGCGCAATTGCAAAAGCGGCATCCGGCAAGAAGTAGCAACTCCCGGACGAAAGTCCGGGATGGAATGAAATGTTCGATCACCCAGGAGGGTGAGGTCTCATGGCAAAACAAATTGTAACTGGAGAGAATTCCCGTCAGGCGATTTTGCGGGGCGTCAACATTCTGGCCGACGCAGTAAAGATTACGCTCGGCCCCAAGGGACGCAACGCGGTGATCGAGAAGAAATTTGGCGCGCCTATCATTACAAAAGATGGCGTGACGGTGGCCAAGGAGATCGAGTTGCAGGATCCCCTCGAGAATATGGGCGCGCAAATGGTGCGGGAAGTCGCGTCCAAAACTTCGGACGTGGCGGGTGACGGCACCACCACCGCTACCGTGCTGGCCCAGGCCATCTTCCGCGAAGGGGTGCGAACGGTTGCGGCGGGCGCGAATCCGATGGCGCTGAAGCGCGGCATCGCCAAAGCCGTGGAAGTCGCCGTCGAAGAGATCAAGCGCATGTCCCGTGAGGTAAAGGGCGACATGATCGCCCAGGTCGGCACAATCAGCGCCAACACCGACAAGCACGTCGGCGACATCATCTCCGAGGCCATGAAAAAAGTGGGCAAAGATGGAGTCATCACCGTCGAGGAATCCAAGACGATGGAGACCACCCTTGAAATTGTCGAGGGCATGCAATTCGATCGCGGCTATCTTTCGCCGTATTTCGTTACCGATCCCGAGCGCATGGAGTGCGTGCTAGAAGACGCGCGCATTCTGATTCACGAAAAGAAGATCAGTTCGATGAAGGACCTGCTGCCCCTGCTCGAGCAGACCGCCAAAATCAGCAAGCCACTGCTGATCATTGCCGAAGATGTTGAGGGTGAAGCGTTGGCAACCCTGGTGGTGAACAAGCTGCGAGGAACAATACAAGTGGCCGCGGTGAAAGCCCCTGGCTTCGGGGATCGCCGCAAGGCCATGCTCGAGGACATCGCGATTCTCACCGGCGGAAAGGCCATCACCGAGGATCTCGGCCTGAAACTTGAGAACGTGAAAATCGAGGAACTCGGCAGCGCCAAGAAGGTGACCATCGACAAGGACAACATCACGATCATTGCCGGCGCTGGAAAGTCCGGCGAGATCGAAGGGCGTATCAGGCAGCTGCGGGCGCAAATCGAAGAGACGACATCGGACTACGACAAGGAAAAGCTGCAGGAACGCCTTGCCAAGCTCGTCGGCGGCGTGGCGATCATCAAGGTGGGGGCGGCAACCGAGACCGAGTTGAAAGAGAAGAAGGCGCGTGTCGAGGACGCCATGCACGCCACTCGAGCCGCAGTCGAGGAAGGGATTGTTGCCGGCGGCGGTACTGCCCTCCTTCGCTGTTTGCCAGCCCTGGAGAAGCTGAAACTCCACGACGATGAAGCCATCGGTGTGAATATCGTAAAGCGCGCGCTCGAAGAGCCTCTTCGCCAGATCGCCCAGAATGCCGGGCACGAAGGCGCGCTGGTGGTGGGTCGCGTGCGCGAATCGAAGGACGAAAACTTTGGCTTCAATGCGGATACCGGGGAGTTCGGCGACCTGGTTAAGGCCGGAGTCATTGATCCGGCGAAGGTCACGCGGCTGGCTCTCCAGAACGCCGCGTCCATCGTTTCCTTGATGCTTACAACCGAAGTCCTGATCGCCGACTACAAGGGAGAAGAAAAGTTGGCGGCGTCCGGTTCAGGCTATGGCGGGGGCATGGGCGGATCGTACTAATCAATGTCTTCTCAGGTTGCCCGGGCAATTGGTTGTCAACGAAAAAAACTAAATAAGCACCAGGACAGGAATCAAGTGTCGACACCAAAGATAGTCTCTTCAACGGAAAGGTCGCCTGCTCTCGACGCCCCGGCCAATTCCAAGCTGCTCGAGCATTTTTGTATCGAAGACGTGATCAGCCTCGATGCAGCCCTTGTGGAAGAGACACCGGTGTCGCTGGGGCCGGGACATCCGCGGCCCATGTTGCCCAGCAGGGTAGCCATCATCGGCAATTACTTGCCGCGACAATGTGGAATCGCCACATTCACCGCGGATTTGTGTGACGCGATTCACGCCCAATACGAAGCCACCGAACTCCTCGCGCTTCCGGTCAACGATATTCCTGAAGGCTACAGCTACCCGCCCCGGATTCGATTTGAACTTGCCCAGGATGAGGTAGCTTCTTACCGGCAGGCCGCTGATTTCCTGAATTTCAGCAACATCGATCTGGTTTGCCTGCAGCACGAGTACGGAATTTTTGGCGGACCCGCGGGCGCTCACATTCTGGAACTATTGCGCCGCCTGCAGATGCCGGTGGTCACCACCCTGCACACCGTGCTTCGCGAACCGAATCCGGATCAGCGCGCGGTGATGGAGGAAATCGCCGCGTTGTCGGATCGTTTCATCGTCATGAGCCGCCAATCATCGGAGATCTTGCAGGAAGTGTTCCACGTTCCGGCCTCCGAGATCGATCTAATTCCACATGGCATCCCTGACCTCGCTTTCACGGACCCCAATTTCTATAAAGATGCCTTCGGAACCGAAGGCAAAGACGTTTTGCTCACGTTTGGATTGCTCTCGCCCAACAAGGGCATAGAAAACGTCATCCAGGCCCTGCCCGAAATCCTGTCGCGCCACGAAAACGTCGTCTACATGATCTCCGGCGTAACCCACCCTCATATCCTGCGGCGCGACGGTGACAAGTACAGGGCTTCTTTGCAGAAGCTCGCCAAAGACCTGGGAGTCGAGGCCAACGTAATTTTTCGCAACCGGTTCGAGAGCCCGGAAGAGTTGATGCAAATAATCGGCGCGGCTGACATTTACATCACGCCCTATAAACACAAGGGACAAGTGGTTTCCGGCACTCTTGCCTATGCCCTCAGCGCGGGCAAAGCCATCATTTCCACGCCCTATCTGCATGCCATTGAATTACTCGACGACGAGCGCGGCGTGCTCGTTCCGTTCAACGATCCCCAGGCGATTGCCGCAAAGACCATCGAGCTTTTGGACAATGGGACCGCGCGCCATGCCATGAGGAAGCGCGCGTACCTCTATGCTAGGGACATGGTGTGGAACCGTGTGGCTCAGCAGTACATGGGAAGTTTTGAGCGTGTGTACAACGAGCGGTTGCGAAAGCCGCGGGCAACATTCTCGGCGCAGAACACCGAAAAGGCCCTGGACCGGCTCCCGGCCATAAAACTCGATCACTTGCGCCGGATGACCGACGGCACGGGAATCGTGGAGCACGCAGTTTTCAACGTACCGAACTACCCGGAAGGCTACTCGACGGATGACAACGCACGCGCTCTCATTGTCGCGATTCTGCTGGAAGAACTTGGAAGCACCTCCGCGACGCGCTCGCTGGATCTCGCCGCACGCTATCTTGCTTTTTTGTGGCTGGCTTTCGATCCAACAACCAAGCGGTTCCGAAACTGCCTGAGCTATGAACGCCAGTGGCAGGAGCTGCACGGTTCCGAAGACAGCCACGGGCGGGCATTGTGGGGCCTGGGCACGGTCCTCGGAAGGACCAATGACGCCGGACTCCGGGGAGCAGCGGGCCGTTTGTTTGAAATGGCCGTTCCCGCGGCTGTGGAGTTCAAAAGTCCTCGTGCTTGCGCATTTACCCTGCTCGGGCTCCTGGAATATCTCGAGTCGTTCCCCGGCGATCGTGCCGCCCTGAATGCCGCGGACTCGCTGGCGAATCGTCTGCTCGACTCCTATCAGGTCAACCGTACGGCGGACTGGAAATGGTTTGAGAATGTGCTTACGTACTCCAATGCCCGATTGCCTCAGTCCTTGATCCGCGCGGGAACGCGCAGCGGCAACGACACCATGGTTTCGGCCGGGCTCGAAGCGCTGGATTGGCTTGCGACGGCTCAGCGGTGTGAAACCAAGGGCCACTTTGTGCCGATCGGCTCGCACGGCTTCTACTCGAAGAAAACGGAAAAGGCTCGCTTCGACCAGCAACCCATCGAAGCTTGCGCCACGGTTTCCGCTTATCTGCAAGCCTATCGCGCGACAGGGAAAGGACGCTGGCGGAAAGAAGCATGGACGGCGTTCAATTGGTTCCTTGGAGATAACGACTTGCAGATTGCCCTGTATGACACCACCACCGGCGGCTGCCGAGACGGTTTGCATCCCGACCGGGCCAACGAGAATCAGGGGGCCGAATCGACGCTCTCTTTCCTGATGGCGCTTCTAGAGATGCGCAAGTTGGAAAAAGCTGACATCACCGACCGGAAATCATGATCGAACCGCAATTACCCTCTCACCTTTGCGGCTTTATGCACCATCTAGTTTTCTTGTTTCAAGAAGGCTCTTGAGTGAAACCATGATCCAACACGATATCTTGTTCAACCGCTACTCCTTGAATCCAATCCTGACCGCAAAGGATTGGTCCTATTGCATTAACAGCGTCTTCAACGCGGGAGCTACACTGCTGCCTGATGGGTCCACTCTTCTCCTGTGCCGCGTGGAAGATCGCCGCGGCCATTCTCACCTTTGTGCGGCGCGCTCGCTGAATGGGGTCGACAATTGGTTGATCGACACCGAACCATCTCTGCCTGCCTGCCCGGAGCAATATCCAGAAGAAGTATGGGGAATCGAAGATCCGCGCATCACCTTCGTGCCGGAACTTAACCAGTACGCGGTCGTGTACACCTCCTATTCTCGCGGCGGCCCGGGTGTATCCCTGGCGCTGACGAAGGACTTCCGTACCTACGAGAGATTTGGCGTCATTATGTCGCCGGACGACAAAGATGCCGCCCTGATGCCAAGAAGAATCAACGGATTCTGGGCGTTGATCCACCGGCCGATGACGCCGCTGGGTGCGCATATCTGGATCTCTTATTCTCCCGACCTGCGTCATTGGGGAAGCCACAAGCTGATGTTGGAAGCGCGCCGCGGTGCGTGGTGGGACGCGAACAAAATTGGGATGTCGCCTCCGCCGATCGAAACGCCGAGAGGCTGGCTGATGATCTATCACGGCGTGCGAAGGACGCCATCCAGCTCCATCTATCGGCTTGGCCTGGCCCTTTTTGATCTGGAACAACCCGAGAAGTGTTTGGTCCGTGGAGATTCCTGGATGTTTGCCCCCGAGGCGGACTACGAGCGCCAGGGAGATGTTCAAGACGTCGTGTTTCCCTGTGGCTATACAATTGGAGCGGACGGGGACACCATCAATCTCTATTACGGCGCCGCCGATTCGAGCATTGCGTTGGCCCACGGCAGCATTCGTTGTCTTCTGGCCTGGCTGGACGCGCATGGCCATTCCGAGCACGCCCACGACCGGCGGCGTCAGGCGTAGACCCATGAGGGCCGAGTTGCTGCCTTCATGCGATTCTTGCTGCGTGATCTGGCGTGAACATCATGAATTCGCGAAACTCTGTCGGGGCGTTCCGCACCGGAAATCACGCGCGAGATTTGTTTGCATGCGATTCCGGAAGAGCAGCGACGCGCAGCTGAAAGCGTGGAGAGACTTGTATTTGGACCCAAGTTCAGTCTCCAGCGCAACAGTGTCAGGAATAGTTCATTGAAAATAAGGAAGTAAGTGGTCGGGGCGCCGAGATTTGAACTCGGGACCTCCTGCGCCCAAGGCAGGCGCGCTACCAGGCTGCGCTACGCCCCGACTGTGACTGCTTTGTTCATTCTAAAGCACTTTCCAACGTTACTCCAACTCTACATGACTGTTTTCAGCCCTTGCCGCGCTTGCTGTGCGAACACGACTTGCTGCTTTACGTCCACCACCACCAGCCACTTTAGATCGTGCCGATAGCGCGGCTTTCCTCCCTGCTGCTGCTCGCTGCGGCGAATGAAGTAGGTACTGACAGCCTGCGGAGATAACCCTGTGCCATCGAGGGCCGCGGAAACGCGCACGTGGGTTTTGCCGCGACGCAAGCGGCGCACCGTTTCTCCCAGCCCGCGGTCGATGGTGTCCTTATCCAGCCGCTTCAGAAAACGATATAGCGTGGTGTAGTCGGGCACACTTTGCAACTGTAGCGCGGCGCGAAGTTCGCCATGCTCGCGCAAACGCACCTCGGTTTCGCGAAAAGTCCAATCCTCGTAGCGCATCAGACACAGCACCGCCAACAACTGCGGCTGCGTGAACTGATGTTTGCCGAAGCGACTCCGGTAGGGTGACAAAACTCGACTGGCCACTTGCAGGGCCACGCGCGCAAAGGGCAGGAGTCCGATTTCGGCCATCGTCCCTCCTGCCTCAGTAGAAAACACCCGCTCCCTCCGCTTGTCGATCTCTCAAAATTCCATCCGTGCCGAGGATGTCAACAGAGCCACTTAATGTGTCTAGCTTCGAGAATCGCAGAATTAGCGATTGACGATCACTCTTGCCGGTCGGGAAACAAAGGGTCACCTGGGAAACGCGAACCAAGTATTGGTGTGCCAATAGGATTGTCTCAGTGAGGGGTTCACTTCGAGCTCAAAGCCCGAATCGTGAACTGTGCCAAAGTGTGCCTAAGTGCACTTCGCCGCTATCGCTATCTGTGCACATGACTGAGACGGACGTCCCTGCCTCGTGAGCAGCAGTTCTAGGCCCGCGATCGGGTACAACGGTCTTGGAAACCGTTGTCTTGGGCCTCGGAGAGGGAATCCAGCCGAGCCTTCGGTTTTTACCCGAAGGGTTGTCTCTTGTTGATCCAGGGGCAAACCAAACACATTAGTAGCAGACTGATATAGACTCTCAGCGATTCTGGTGGCCGAGCCGTTGATTGCCCAAAAAGGGCGCGATGACGACTTTACTGATTCTTTCCGTGGTTCTGCTGAGCTTCGCCAACGGAGCTAACGATAATTTTAAGGGCGTAGCCACCCTCTGGGGGTCGGGCCTGACGACCTATCAACGCGCCATAGCTTGGGGCAATGGCTTCACGTTTCTCGGTTCGCTAGCAGCGGTATGGCTTGGCAGTGCCTTGGCCGTAAATTTCACCGGCGCAAAATTGATAGACAGCAGCATTGCTACTCAACTCCCATTTCTCATCGCTGTCGTGCTTGGGTCCGGTTGCACGGTATTACTGGCCGCGAGGCTGGGTCTACCCATCTCTACAACCCATTCCATCACAGGTGCCCTTGTCGGAGCCGGTGTTACGGCTGCGGGATTCTCCCACGTCAAGCTTGCAGTGTTAGGTAAGGGGGTTCTTTTGCCTCTGCTCTTCTCGCCAATCGTTGCACTGGTTCTGACAATGGCCGTTCAGCTATTGCTCAACCGTTACGTCTGGCGGAAAGGCATCAAGGACTGTGTTTGTGTGGACGAACCGAAAACCCTCATGATGGCACAAGGTGTTTCTGTGAGTTCTATCGTTGTTGCTGTTCCGCCTTCCCTGCATTTGGCGCCTGCCGCGGAATGCCAAACAGGAACAGAAATGCTGCGACTCAACCTCGAAGGCCTGGTGCACTGGTTTTCAGCCGCTGCCATCAGCTTTGCGCGGGGCCTGAACGACACGCCCAAGCTTGTCGCCGTGCTATTGGTCGGGGCGGCATACAATGCGAGATTGAACTATCTGGTCGTTGCCGTGGCCATCGCAATCGGAGGAGCGCTCGGCGCTGCGCGGGTAGCCAACACGATGAGCAAGAAGATTACTCCTATGGCCACGCGAGAGGCGGTCACCGCTAATTTGGTGGCGGCGGCGCTGGTGACACTTGCTTCACCATTTGCGTTGCCCGTATCGACGACGCACGTCACGTCAGGCGGAATATTTGGCATCGGCTTGCTCCGCCGAGAAGAGGCCGACTGGGGAAAGGTGCGCGAAATCCTATTAGCTTGGGTGGCCACACTGCCGCTAGGAGCAGTTTTGGCATCGCTCATATTCACATTGCTCGAAATCTGGCGGCCCTAAAACGCGAAACCGGTCTCCGAAGAGAGCCATCGGCACTGTACCAACCACATGTCCGATAAGCGTTTATCAGTGTTTATCAGGACTTGGTTGCTATAAAGCTGGATGCGGCACGTAAGAATAGCTCACCTATTCTGCCGGGGTTGTGGCCGAAGGCAAGAGCTGTCCCTTTTTTGATTTTCACATCGACTTGGAACGCGAGGGCCACTTGCTCTGTCTCCGGTTCACTGGAGAAGAAGGAACCAAGCCGTTCATCCGCTAGGAGTTTCAGGTCGACGGCTGGCCATAACTCGCGACCCCGCCGCGCAAGGATCAGGGACAAACGGAGTCCGGTCACTTCCGAGTTGCCGAAAAATATGTCCAGAGCCGCGTATTTCGCTTCGCGCAACCACGTTTTCTGGCAGCGAGGACACTTTTCCGGTTATGCGAATTACCAGGCCTTAGCTTCAGACTTGTGTTATGTGTCAAAGAGAACTCTTCAGTGCTTGCTCAGTCATTGAACTTCGAAAATTTGCAGCGCCAATTTCGCATCTGGCTTTCCCTTACCTGAATCGGCGACGTAAAGCCTTTTCAGTTCCGGCACAAAAATCGATGATTTTGCCCGGTAGGCCGTCGGCACTTCTGCGACATGTTCATAATGGTCTGCATCGTGTTGCTCAAAAATGGTTGCTGTCTCGCTTCCAGTCACATAGATTCGTTTGCGTGCAACGTCGAGCGACATGTCGCTGTTCATACCAACACAGGGCAGGGTAGTCACGACGTTTCCGGTATCGATATTGAAAACTATAAACTGGCCCGGTTTACGAGTGACGGTAAACAGTCGATGATTAGGTTCGTCCAGGGCTATCGCATGAGCTACGTGCGCGTCTGCCGGCAGGGGCCATTTGGCAATTAGTTGAAGAGTCTTTAGATCAACGACTCCAATCTCATCTGCGCCCGTGAGGTTCAAGTAAAGTTGTTTCCCATCGTGGTCAATGACCATGCCCTCGTTGGAATTTCCAGGAAGCCCGGGAATCTCACCAACCTGTTTAAAAGATTGTGTATCGATAATACTGAGCACGTGAATCTTCCCGTCTGGTGCGCCCCCATTCTCCACATAAAAGTATTTGTTGTGAGGGTTGTACGCGCTGTGGTCCACGCCTTGACCCAGTTTGAGAGTGTTAATGATTTTGTACTCTTTACAATCCACCAATTCGACAGCATTGGTATCGCCTCCGTCGGTGACGATAAGACGGTTGGACTCGGCTAGATAAGCCATCGTGAGCGGTTGACCGAATCCTTTGATAGTGTGAGTCCGCTCTCCCGTCCGGAGGTCGAACACCTCGACAGTCTTCTGATCTTCGGACGCAAGGAACAAACGGTTACCCTTGAGGTCGAGCCCAAAATGATCGAAATCACCCGTGAAACCTGGCATTGGGGTGGTCGCGATCAATTTCAGTGGTAGCTTCTCCTGCGCCCTCACCGTTAGCACGCACAAAACCAATACCATCATGCAAATCTTCAGCGATTGTCGCAATTTATCCCCCTGGGAAATGCCGCTGGTCGGCACGTAGTAGAGAATACCATCGGGCTTCATCAAAGGTGTTCCTTACTTCACATTAACTCGTGCACGCCGATGTCGATAAAAGCGCTAATGGGAAACCTGATTCTCAGTATCTGGTAATCCGAGTGAATCGGAGTTGGCCGAGTGGAAGAGCGTGGTTCGGGGAGAGGAAAAAATCGCCGGGAGGAAAAGTGAGCCTCCCGGCCACTTGCATTTCAACGTCGAAGAAACTACCGGCCGTCGACGGGACCAACTAGGTCGCGCATCGGACGAACACTGTCCCGGTCGCAGGTATTCGAGAGGCAACCGAGGTGCCAGCTATCCTCAACGGTCGCCAGCATGGAGTAGCGATTGAACGCGTCATCAGAACTCCGGGCAAAGCGGAGCGCGTTGGAAATGACGAGAGTCAAGACGTGCCCGCCGCCGGGATTTGCGTTGCAGCATCCACTGGTATCCCCAAAACCAGCGGGGCCAGTGCCGGTGAAATCGCTTTCATCCCAGGTAATGAAGATGACGGAATTGCCGGTCCATGCTTTGGAAGACATGATGGCGTTGACCGTGCTGAGAAGGAAAGAATCACCGGTGGAGATCAGCGGCTGGATCTGAGAAAAGTCGCAGGGATCAGCGGGAGTGGCGCCTCGTCCGTGCATGTCGTGGCACTGGTCGGGGCTGATCCATATATAGTTGGGGACGGGGTTGTTGGCAAGATCGGTGGCCAGTTGGCCGAAGTCGACGATGTTGGCGACGCGCGCCGGGTTGGTCTGAACGTCCTTGTAGCTGATGAACGGATTATGCTTGCGCTCGTAGAGCTGGTAGCCGCAAGCGTGATCAAGCGGAGTCGCGCAGAGGGAATAGGACTGCATGTAAGCTTTCCAGGATTTTCCGTGCGATTCCAATTGGTCGACAACGTTGGGGACATCAATCGTGGTGTCATTGTCGTCGGCCACGCCATTCGTCGACCCGGAAGTAGAGGCGATGTAGTTGGGTTGGCTCGGGTGTGCGACGCCGTAATAATTTGTCGCGACCGGTGGTGGT
>JGI12635J15846_10000235_pt1 | contig 43609 bp, 30 predicted proteins | sample BlaSpr_A8_OM2_M2_FD_15846 | JGI IMG/M metagenome (IMG submission 15846)
AAAAAAAGTGCTGCGAAGAATAGCGCTGTCATGCCACCCAAGACGCCCCAGATTGGTAGTGCCATGGCCATACTCCTAGTTTTGTGACGATCGGGTGACGATCAGGTGACACGTTTGCACGTTACTGGGCAGCACGTCCGTCGACGAAATGGTCGAGATGTATTTTTAGTGATCGGGTCAGTGGTTCTCTGGTCATTCTTGTCTAGCCAATGTAATCCGCAAAACATTGCTTGGGCAGGATCGGAAACTACTCAGTTACGCGAATCCAAGTCATGACGAAACTATCCGGCCTCGCAATCGAGCGATAGCCGGTTCGTCCGCTTGTCTCCAGTCATTGCGTAGAGCGGGTACCCCGGATACGCACTGAGTAGTTTCCGAGGCTGGTTTCAGTGCGGCCTCGGCCTATCATTGGGCATCAACCGACGGATCAACGTCGACTGAAGCCGCTTTGTCGAAGCGCGTACGGCGGGTGGGTTCTCAACGCAAGAAGATATGTCAATGAGATCGACCGGATCTCCAGGGTCGTCTGCGCAGAATGCGTGGTGCGGCTGCTCCAAGCCGGAATGTAACCTGTCCAGAACGGGTCGTTAGGATAACGAATGTGGTTATTACAGTTGCTTAATCACCGTTGAGGCCATCTCCCTGACCTCCGGCACACTCCTACCTGAAGAGAGCAAGACAATGNCCTATCAAAGCGTTAACCCCAGCAACGGCGAAATCCTGAAGAGCTTCGATAAACTCAACAACACACAGCTGGAACAGTCGCTCGTCGCCGCCGAGTCCTGCTTCCAGACNTGGAAGCACACCACCTACGCGGAACGTGCCGCGATCGTAGCCAAGGCCGCCGCGCTGATGCGCGCGCACGTTGACGAATTCGCCAGACTGGCGACCCTGGAAATGGGCAAGCGCATCGACGAGGCGCGTGGCGAGGTTAAGTTCAGCGCCGACATCCTTGCTTACTACGCCGAGCACGCTGAAAAATTCCTGGCGCCAACCAAACTCCATCCTAAAGTTGGCGAAGCCCACATGGAAAGCAGCCCGTTCGGCGTGCTCTTCTGCGTGGAGCCCTGGAACTTTCCCTTTTATCAGCTAGCACGCGTCGCCGGACCGCAGCTGATGGCGGGCAACGTGTTGGTAGTCAAGCACGCAGGCTGTGTGCCGCAATGCGCTATTGCGTTCGAAAAGCTTTGGATCGACGCAGGTGCACCTAAAGGCGCTTACACCAACCTGCTGATCTCGCATGAGCAGTCGGAGCGAATTATCGACGACCCGCGGATCAAGGGCGTGGCGTTGACAGGCAGTGTCGCGGCCGGCAAAAGTATTGCGGCCAGGGCCGGGCAGAACCTCAAGAAGACGTCGATGGAACTAGGCGGCAGCGATGCGTTTATCGTGCTCGACGACGCAGACCTCGAGAAGACCATTCCGTGGGCTGTATGGGGACGGATGTACAACGCCGGCCAAACCTGTTGCGCCGCGAAGCGATTCATCGTTCTCGATTCCATCGCCGACAAGTTTCTGGAGAAGTTCAAGCTGGCGCTATCCGCCTTGAAGCCTGGCGACCCGATGGACGAGAAGACCACGCATGGCCCCTTGTCCACCGAGGCGGCGCTGGTACAACTGCTCAAGCAGGTCGACGACGCCGTCGCCAAGGGTGCCAAACTGGTCATGGGCGGCAAGCGCATCGACAGGCCCGGCTCGTTCATGGAAACGACGATCCTCACGGACATCAAGCCCGACAATCCGGCGTTTCGTGATGAGTTCTTCGGCCCGGTCGTCTCGTTCTTCCGCGTCAAGGACGAGGCTGCCGCGATTGCACTCGCGAACGACTCCGACTTCGGACTGGGCGGCTCCGTCTTCACCAAGGACGAGGCGCGTGGCAAGCGTGTTGCCAGCGGGGTCGACACCGGCATGATGTTCATCAATAACATCGACTGGTCCGACGCGGAACTGCCGTTCGGAGGCATCAAATATTCCGGCTACGGGCGAGAGCTCGGCAACATGGGCATTCAGGAGTTCGTCAATAAAAAGCTGGTTCGTACCGCTAATCTTAACGCCCCCACCTGAGTGTCACGAGAAATTCCCACATGTACATCAACGTTGCCGTGCTAAGGGAGACGCGGGCACACGAGCGCCGTGTGGCGCTCGTGCCATCCGTGGTTCCGAAACTAATCAAGCTGGGTGCCAGGTTGCACATGCAGAGAGGGGCAGGGGCGGCCATCAACCTGGACGACGCGGCCTTCGAGAACGTGGTCTTCATTGCTGACCGGACCGCATTGGTCAAAGATGCCGACGTGGTACTTGCCGTGCAACCGCCGGCGCTGGAGGTCATCAACGCGATGAAGGAAGGCTCGATCCTGGTTTCGTTCATCTATGCGCACAACGAGCACGCGTTGGTGAAGCGTTTAATCGACAAGAAGATCACCTGTTTCGCGATGGAGCGTGTGCCGCGCATTTCGCGGGCGCAAGCGATGGATGCACTGTCAAGCCAGGCGGCGCTCGCCGGCTACTACGCGGTACAACTTGGTTCAACGCATCTGGCACGCGTGCTGCCAAAGATCACAAGTGCGGCAGGCTCGCTCGGACCTGCCCATGTACTTGTGATGGGGATGGGGGTGGCCGGACTTGAAGCCATCGCCACGGCCCACCGGCTCGGTGCGATCGTCGAAGGCTACGACGTGCGTCCCGAAACGGAGGAGCAGGCTCGTTCATTGGGCGCCACATTTGTGAACACCGGCGTCGATGCACGTGGCAATGGCGGCTATGCGCGCGAGCTGAGCGCAGATGAGAAGAGCAAGGTCGCGGCGGTGCTAACAAAACATATTCAGGCAGCTGACCTGATCATCACGACGGCCGCCATTCCGGGCAAGGCTTCGCCCAAGCTGATCAGCCACGAGCAGGTTGCGGGCATGAAGGCCGGCGCCGTGATTGTGGATCTGTCGGCCGAGGGCGGCGGCAATTGCGACGACACGCAGCCCGGCGAGACGGTGAAACTTGGAGGCGTGACAATCGTCGCCCCGCTAAACGTAGCTTCAATGCTTGGCGAGGACGCGAGCGAGCTGTATGCGAAGAATCAGTACAACCTGCTCGCGTTGATCATGAAAGACAACGTGATCGAGATTGACTGGAGCGACGAGATCCTCGCCAAGACGGTGCTCACGCATGCGGGTGAAAACAAAGCTGCAGTGAGCGTCAAAGGCGACGAAGCCGCAGGATCGGACGCGCCCGCCGCTCGGCCTGAGAAAGCGGCACCGGCCAACCCCAACCAGACATGAGCCGAAAGAGGACACACGCATGGACTTCCAGATCAGCATTTCAGGCTTCGTCGCCCTTTACATCTTCATGCTTGCCGCATTCGCGGGATGGGTCATCATCGGGCACGTGCCGGCCATCCTGCATACGCCCTTGATGTCGGGCTCGAACTTCGTGCACGGTATCGTGGTGGTGGGCGGGATCTATGCGCTGCTGAACGCGTCGACAGTGCAGGAGCAGGTGATCGGCTTTTTCGCTGTGCTGCTCGGTGCGGGCAATGCCGCGGGTGGCTATGCCGTCACCGACCGCATGCTCGCGATGTTCAAGACCAGCGACCATCCCGCGACGCATACCGGCCACGGCAAGGCGGCTCGCGTGAAGTCTATCCACGCAAAGAAGCAGTGAGGACGCCGCCATGCTGACCCTCATTGAACAAATCGGCATCGGTGCAGCTGATCTCGCTGCCGCTTTTCTTTTCCTGTATGGCCTGCACCGCATGTCATCGCCAGTGACGGCGCCTTCGGGCATCTTCGTCGCCGGCATCGGCATGGCGGTGGCCGTGCTCGCCAGCTTTCTCTACGCCTTCGGCGTCGGCACTGCGGCGCGGTTGAATCTGCCGGTGAACATCGGCCTTGCTGTAGTCGCCCTGGGGCTTGGGGGAGGCGCGGCCTGGTGGAGCGGTCGTAAGGTAGCAATGACGGCCATGCCGCAGATGGTCGCGATCTACAACGGTATGGGCGGCGGTGCGGCCGGCGCTATCGCCGCTGTGGAATTGTTCGGTAACAAGACGCAAGGGATGACTGAGCTCATCGTGACTTTGCTGGGAGCGGTGATCGGCGCCGTATCGCTGTCAGGCTCGCTGATCGCCTGGGCCAAACTCGACGGGGTAATCGACAAGCCGTTTCGGGTGAAGGGGCAGCAAGCCTGCAACGCGCTGGTGATGCTCGCTACCGTTGCAATCGGCGCGTACATCGTCGTGGGGAGCGCAGACAAGGCTGCACTGCTACTGGCCATGCCGACCACGATCTACTTGTTCTTTGGTTGTGCGCTGGCGCTGGGCATTCTGATGACGCTGCCAATCGGCGGCGCCGACATGCCGGTAGTGATCTCGATTTTCAATGCCTTCACGGGCTTGGCTGTCGGTCTTGAGGGCTACGTGCTTCAAAACCCCGCGCTGATGATCGCGGGGATGGTAGTGGGCGCAGCCGGCATGTTGCTGACGCTGCTGATGGCCAAGGCCATGAACCGCTCCGTAAGCAATGTGGTTTTCACGAACTTCGGAGAAGCGGCCAAGCACAAGCAGGGCAAGATCAAAGGCAGCCTGAAGCCAATGCAGCCAGGCGACGCCGGCATCGCGATGCGCTATGCGGCTTCGGTCATCATCGTGCCGGGCTACGGCCTCGCGGTCTCGCAAGGCCAGGGCAAGCTCTTCGAGTTCGTCAAAGTGCTGCAGGCGGGCGGCGTCTCGGTGAAGTTCGCGATCCATCCAGTTGCAGGCCGGATGCCGGGCCAGATGGACGTGCTGCTGGCCGAGGCGGGTGTGCCCTACGATCTGATTGTTCAAATGGAGGACGTCAACGACCAGTTCGCCAATACCGATGTGGCGCTTGTGATCGGCGCCAATGACGTGGTGAATCCGGCCGCGCGCACCGATAAGTCCTCAGCTATCTACGGAATGCCGATCCTCAACGCTGACCAGGCCAAGAAGGTACTCGTTATCAAGCGCGGGGAAGGCAAGGGCTACGCCGGCATCGTCAATGCCCTTTTCTACGCCGAGAACTGCGACATGGTCTATGGCGATGCCCAGACCGTGCTCATCAAGATGATCGAGGCGGTCAGAGGCCTGAATTTGCCCGCAGTGGCGTAAAGCGCCAGACACGTATTAACCAAGGGAAAGACCATGAAAACCAAAATGCAAGCCGCTGTCGTGGAAGAGTTCGGTAAGCCGTTGGTGCTGAAAGAGCTGGACATTCCAACGCCTGGAACAGGGCAGGTGCTGGTCAAGACCGAGGCGTGCGGTGTCTGCCATACCGATCTGCATGCCGCGAATGGAGACTGGCCTTTGAAGCCCTCATTGCCGTTCATCCCGGGCCACGAGGGTATCGGCATCGTCACCGCCATCGGTGCGGGCGTGACAGCCGTGAAAGAAGGCGACCGTGTTGGCGTGCCCTGGCTCTATTCCGCCTGTGGACACTGCGAATATTGCCTCGCGGCGCGCGAACCGGTGTGCGCGGAGGCTCAGTTCGGCGGCTACACGAAGAACGGCGGCTTCGCCGAGTACATCCTCGCTGACCCGAATTACGTTGCCCACATACCGGCGCATCTGGCCGCCCGAGATGCGGCTCCGCTCATCTGCGCCGGCATAACGTCATACAAGGGCATCAAGGAGACGCAAGCCCGGCCAGGCGAATGGGTTGTCATCTCAGGCGTCGGAGGCCTGGGACATTTGGGTATCCAGTATGCCAAGGCCATGGGTTTGCACGTGTGCGCGGTCGACATAGACGATGGCAAGCTCGCCCACGCTAAACGTCTAGGTGCCGACGTGATGGTCAACGCGAAGGACGGGGACCCGATCGACGCGGTCAAGAAGGCCACCGGTGGCGGCGCTCATGGTGTGCTGATCACCGCACCGTCCCTGGGTGCATTCAAGCAGGGCGTAGGCATGACCCGCAAGCATGGAACCTGTGTTTTGGTGGGCCTGCCGCCGGGCGAGTTCCCGACTCCATTGTTCGACGTGGTAGCCAACTGCATCACAATTAAGGGCTCCTTTGTCGGCAGTCGCCGCGACATGGCCGAAGCGCTTGCCTTTGCCGCCGAGGGCAAGGTGAAGGCGGATTTCGAGTTGCAGCCGCTGTCGGCGATCAACGACGTGTTCCATCGGCTTGCGCACGGTGACGTCCCTTCGCGCGTGGTGCTGGAGTTCACGAGTCATTGAGCTCAGGCTTTGAATAACCGTCAAACATGGAAGCGGGCGGCGCTACGCTCGAGGTCATGCGAACGGAGAAATCGATGCATGCGATGGTGCTAAACAAGGTCGGCGGTGCGCTTGAATGGACCGAGCTTGCCGACCGCCAACCCGGCGCGAAGCAGATTCGCGTGAAGGTGGGTGCCTGCGGTGTCTGCCGCACTGACCTTCATGTCGTCGACGGTGAGCTGGCGCATCCGCAGGTGCCCATCATTCCCGGCCACGAGATTGTTGGTCGCATTGATGCTCTCGGTGCGGACGTCGAAGATCTGCAGCTCGGCGAGCGGGTCGGTATTCCATGGCTTGGTCATACCTGTGGGATCTGCCCGTTTTGCGCCGCGCACCGGGAGAATCTGTGCGATCGGCCGCTCTTTACCGGGTACACACGCGACGGCGGCTTTGCCACTGCGACGATTGCAGACGCACGCTTTGCATTTCCGCTCGGCGAGGCTGGCAGCGACGAGTCGATTGCCCCCTTGCTGTGTGCCGGGCTCATCGGCTGGCGCTCCTTGACCATCGCGGGCGACGGCAAGCACCTGGGCCTTTATGGCTTCGGGGCAGCTGCGCACATTCTTGCCCAGGTCGCGAAATGGCAGGGCCGGTCGGTCTTTGCCTTCACGCGCCCCGGAGACCTGGCGACACAAGCCTTTGCTCGTAGCCTCGGCGCGAGCTGGGCGGGAGGCTCGGACGAAACGCCGCCACAAGCGCTCGACGCAGCCATCATCTTCGCACCCATAGGCGACTTGGTGCCGAGCGCCCTGAAGGCCGTGCGCAAGGGCGGGCGCGTGGTGTGCGCGGGCATCCATATGAGCGACATTCCTGCGTTTCCATATCGGTTGTTGTGGGAAGAGCGGCAGTTGCTGTCGGTTGCCAACCTCACCCGCCAGGACGGGGTCGATTTCCTGCGTTTGGCGCCGCAGATCGGCATTGTCACAAAGACCACTCGTTATGGCCTGCAACAGGCCAACCAAGCGTTAGCGGATCTGCGTGCTGGACGGTTTGAAGGTGCTGCGGTTCTCGTCCCCTGAGCAAGGGTCGCAGCCCGGGCGCTAGATGGGTACGGGAGGGTGACATGCCAGAGGATAGGCGTCCGTACCACCTGATTTTGCAATGTCAATGCGCCCTAGCATCGGTCCGGTTAGCTTTGACGCATTCCAGATCCAAAGCCGTATCCCTTCAAGGACGGGCCGCCCGTCTTTAACTAAGTGAACAATGGCAATCAGCAAAGGCGCATTCAATGGAAAACGTAACGCAATACCGGGCAATCGTCGATACCCACCGTCACCCGATGGGACCCAAGATGCAAGCCAAGATGGCGGAGCGAGGCCTGTACGACCCGAAACAAGGATTCCCGCAGACCAACGCTCAGGACTTGATCTGCTATCGCGAGTGTTTCGATCTGGACTACGCCATGCCCAAGCAGCGCGAGGGCGGCGTCACCCTCAGCCTTATCACCAATGGCGGCGAGGTGGACTGGATTGCGCGGGATCTGCTTCAAGTCAGCACGGGCGAGGCCCTCAAGTTCTTGAACGACGAATACCTGGAGATCAGCGATCGCTATCCCGGCGAGTTCGCATTGACGGCCAACGCACACGCGCTCGAAGAGGGCTGTCGGCCGATCGTCGAGGAGATGATCAGCCAGGGCGGCGCCAAGGCGATTGCGGTGGCGTCCAGCTACGGAGACGGCGCGGATCGCGCCTTCCTCGATAGCCCCAAGGCAGAATGGCTGTGGGAGTTTGCGGAAGCGAATGACATCGTGGTCCACATTCATCCACCGATGCTGTCGATCGGGCACGAGGCGCTCATGCAATACCGCCTCAACGAGGCGGTTGGCCGACCCTTCGACTCGACCGTTAACGGCGCCCGGATGATCGGCTCCGGCGTGTTCGATCGCCACCCGAAGTTGCAGGTGCTGATCGTCCACATGGGCGGTGAACTCGCGTCGATCCTTGGACGCCTCGAATTCAATTGGCACCTCAACTACAACGGGATTCCCAACCCGCCGGCCGGCAGGCCTTACACGAACAAGCGGCCGCCATCCGACTACTTCAAGACCAACATCCTGGTCGACTGCATGGGGTTCAACCCCATTGGACTGCGAGCCGCGGTTGAGATGTGCGGTGTGGGCCGGGTGGTATTCGGCTCCGACTTCGGTCCGGTGCCTTACGGGATCAAAGAGCATGTGCAGATCGTCGAAGACGTGCTTCCGAGCCCGGCTGAGCGCCAACAGGTGTTCTGGAAGACAAGCAACCGAGTATTCCGCCTGGGCCTAGTCGAGACCGATCTCATCACCCCCTAAATCTTCCGTCGAAAGGTTGGTTTTCAGCTGCTTACCAAAGACTTGAGGCTTACCTCGCTAGACCGCTGCCCACCAATCTCGGCGGTAGCCTAGATGGATTTGTGAACCTGCTGCCGACTGTTGAGAGGGCCTATCGCACGAATGTTGACACACAGCGCGCAGTGGATTAGTGCCATGCGGCATCTAAGACTCTTGAATGGACAAAATTGGGGGCTGGCAACTTTCGTGAGCAGCACCAGCCAGCAGGCAGGACTGATGTGACGCCTACACAGGTGCATTGATGCCGGCGATCCTGACCAGCTTCTTGACTGGGCGTATCTCAGACGGCCTTTGGGTCCAGCGCATCGAGCGGAGCGGATGAACGTGCCTCTAGCCGTGCGTTCCTGCGACGACGCGCCATTTCGCTCGCTCTCATGGTGTCTTGAGACGGCACACTCGAAGAAAGACGTTCAAATTCCTGGTCCACCATGCTGGCGAGATCGCCCTCGCTCACCTCCGCTCCTGGCGGAAGCGAAAGCAATGACTCGAGAAACGTTTGCGTTGCCATGCGAGACTCCTGTGCTGGCTGGGGCCAACTTAGAACGACGTTAACAAAATGACTCGAATGAAATGCGTCCGGAATTGGCTAGGTCCGAGCCGAGATTCTTGCTGAATAGGTTACGCGACTAGCAGGGCGCTTTCGTGGGACGGTGCCACCAAGCGGCCGGTAGAGCTTGAGTCGAAAAATACGATTCCGCCCACAACAGTAAGGCGTTGAATTTCGCCAAAGGATAGCTGTCAAAGTATTAGCGCGAAAGACTCGGAATCTACTCAAGTCAACTTGACCCGGGTACCGAGGTCCTACGCCCGCTAGATTTCATTAGTCGAATGAATTGACTGTAAGTGATCTTGATCTGGCGCAAACCACTCGCGGTTGTAGTCGATATTCTTAGCTAGCAGGAACGCTGCCCGAAGGTAACCGATCATGGATGCGCAGTCGAAAAGATGAATTGCGGGGTGCAACATGAATAGACTTTGTGGAAACGGCCCCGTGCCGAAAGGATTTGCGCCAGAATCAATCGCGGGTACCCCTGCGCGCATCACCTTCCACAAACGGCCGTCTGTTGGCGCTCCGATTTCACTAACCGCGGCCAATTTCGATCAGTATGTTGGCGCGTCCGACCTGCCAGTGGTAATTGATTTCTGGGCTCGATGGTGCAGCCTCTCTAAGGCGATGGCACCCCACTTTGCCACTGGCGCACGTAAGCTCGCAGGGCGGGCGTTATTCGCAAAAGTGGAAACGGACAAGGAGGAATCCCTCGCCGGACGCTACGAAATTGAATGCGTTCCTACACTCATCGTTCTCAGCAATGGACAAGAGATAGAGCGCCACTGCGGCGCGATGACCGCGGCACAGCTTGGTCTTTGGCTGCAGCCGCATCTCCGAAAGACAACGTAACGAAAGTAGCCAGCCGAGTTTGACAGATTGCTGTCGGCCCAAGATCACCGCGGCTCGGCGGCGATGGCAGACGACAGCGCCGGAATGCTCCAGTCTTGTTCTGATCATCGTTATCACGAGCAGGTTCGCGTTACACATTCGTGATTCAAACCGTTGTGGCGAAATGAGGCTGATAAATTGATGGGTTAGTCATTGCGCCGGTCGTTCATAGCCATTCGCGACGTCGAGGTGTTCAGGTTGCTTACTGCACCATGGGCCAGCTACGAACTGCCCGGCAGGGCGGAAACCACTCAAAAGGTTTCGTGACGGATGGCGTTTGCACGCCGCAGGCTTCCGTCTTTCGACCTGCAGTCAAATACCCCGTGTTCTATGGCCGGTTGAGACCTTCGTCGTTCCGGTTGCCTGGCGGATGGTATCGCCACTTGCCGGCCCCGGAATCGATTGCCGCATCTTCTTGCTTGCGTTTTTCTGACCGCAGAGCCTCGGCGTTATTTCGTTTTTCTAACCGTGCAGCCTCTGCCACGCCGTACTGTTTCTGCCTGTCGGACACGGTGATATTCAAATCAGTTTTGGACGACATGAGATCTCCTTTGCGAATTCTAAGAAAGTCGGATTCCTAATAATCTACGTCATTTTTGAGTTGAAAGCGAGTGATCGATTCAACAAGCGCGATGTGCTCAAAAACTCCGTCACAGCTATTCCTGCGGCGTCCTGGTGGATCACACCCGGTCCGTTTGAAAGGTTTTGTTCGGACATTTTTCAGAGCGGGAAAGGCCCAATTCCCGATCGAATACGTGACATCATGAAGCATGACAGCACTCTAAGTAGTTTCCGACTCTGTTGCGCCACTCGGCAAGGATCTATCCTTCATAGATGTGGGTTGATCGCCTTCCGAAGGAACTATCTACAAGGTTCGCGCCGATACCGGCCCCTTGTTTTGGGCAGCCAGTTCCATGCGGTATAGCTGGGCCCGCTATTGCAGACGGCACCGCGTACGCCGTGTGATCTTCACAATTTCGGAGCAGCTATGACAGACGGCGACTTTCGCAAGATCGTCCGGTTAAGAGCAGCAGAGCGCAGTAATGGAGACGATGCCGCAATGTGGCGATGGTATGCCTGCATGATGCAGCACCAACGTCTGGTCTCAAGATATCAGTGCTCGGAATGGATCATCGAGATTGATGGTGTGCGACTCGCCGGCGACGCCTGCTTCGACATTGCTCTGCGATCTGCCCGCGCCTTGTTCAGGGCCCGGCGAGCGTTGGATGATGGAACGTTTCGCTCGGCTACATAAAACGCGCACGCGGCCGTCGGGAGAGTTTTAATTTGCAGTGTTTGCAGGAAGTCGTTACTAACCAGGCTCAACGGACATCGCGGTTTTGGCACGTGACTGAGTAGTTTCCGAGCCTATTGGATTGAGCTTGTAACCCGCTCGAAATATGAGGGAGTATCGAACATGTTGAGAAGCATACAAAGTCTCAAAGGGAGTGCGGTCGCTGCACGTGATGGAGTGTTGGGCAGTGTTGACGAAGTCTATTTCGACGACGAGGCATGGGGCGTGCGCTACCTCGTAGTTGATACGGGAAGCTGGCTCAACGGACATCGGGTATTGATTTCACCCTATTCCGTCAAACATACCGACCCGGGGGCGAGCGCCGTATCTGTGGATCTGACGCGAGAGCAGGTGAGGAACAGCCCGGGTATAAACACGCAACAGCCTGTGTCTCGTCAGCACGAGCTCGAGTATCTCCGTTACTACGGCTATCCAGCGTACTGGGGCGGGCGAGACTCGTGGGGAATGGGTGGCTTCCCAGTACTCGGTCCGATGCAGATAGGTCCAGGTATGGGAACGGAAGCAGTCGAGCCGGTTGAGTTGGGAGCGGGCACGCAACCCACGGACGTGCACTTGCGAAGTACAGATGCTGTGACGGGTTACCACATCGAGGCACGCGATGGCAGCATCGGCCACGTTTCAGGTTTCATCTTCGATGATGAGGCGTGGGTCATTCGTTACCTGACAGTCGACACCAGAAACTGGTTGCCTGGAGGGAAGACAGTACTTTTAGCAACGCAGTGGGTTGACGCTGTCGATTGGTTCGGGTCTAGCGTTGCTACAGAGCTCACGCGTGAGGCGATCAAGAACTGCCCAAGCTACGATGATATGGTGCCGCTGAGTCGCACCTATGAAGCGGCGCTTCACACATTTCATAGCAAAGACGGATATTGGACGAAAGGCGACAGTGCTTCGCGGTAAGGACGTGCGTCGCACGTCCCCTTATGAACGGCGGATGAGACTCGAGCCTACGGAGCTTTTGAGCGGTCGTTCGTTTCAGGGGGCGTTTACGGGTTCCGTACGGCAGAGGGCCAATGCGTCGGCTACGACGCCGGGACCGTATGCAATTTGCGTAATCGGGCCCGTATGATTTCCTATCCGGTCGTAACGCTGTCGCGGCGCGACTACGACGCAGTCGTGTTCGACCTGGATGGCGTGCTGGCAAAGACGGCGAACTTGCATGCACGCGCGTGGAAGCAACTGTTTGGGGATTTTCTTCAGCAATATGATACCCAGGCTGGTAAACCGCTTGTTCCGTTTGACATCGATGCGGACTACGCTCGCTATGTGGACGGCAAGTCGCGATATGACGGCGTTGCAGCGTTCCTTTCATCGCGCGAGATCCATTTGCCGTTCGGCACACCCGATGACGGGCCCGAAGTGCAAAGCCAACGCTCATTGGGAAAATTGGAAGGCCAATACTTCCTTCAGAACTTGAAAGCAGATGGCGTCGACCTCTACGACGCGTCGATCCAGTTGGTGCGAAAGCTCCGCGGGCTGAATATCAAGACTGCCGTAGTATCCTCTAACGGCAACTGCGCGGCAGTGCTCGAAGCTGCAGGTATCGCACAATTGTTCGACGTACAGATGAACTGTCTCGACGTCGACGGCCACCCGAATGCCAAGCCCGAATTGGACGCATGGCGAGATGCGGCGCGATGCCTTGGCGCAGGCCTTTCACGATCAGCAGTAGTGACCCACTCGATCGTGAGGATCGAGGCTGACTATGCAGCCCGGTTTGGGTGCATCATCGGCGTTGATCGCGGTGGGCGTGCACAAGATTTGCGCGACGCTGGCGCTGATGTCGTCGTCACTGACTTGTCCCAGGTTCAAGCGACGGCGGAACCTCCGCCCGAATGGTCATTGGTGTTCATGGGCTTCGAGCCTGCTCATGAAGGCGTCAGGGAGACTTTGTGTACCTTGAGCAACGGCTACTTCGCGACTCGCGCGGCCGCGCCATGGAGCGTTGCAGACGACGTGCACTATCCCGGGACTTACCTCGCATGCGGGTATAACCGGCTGCGCACCGAAATGTCTGGAAGAGTGGTTGAAAACGAAGACCTGGTTAATCTTCCCAACTGGCTGGAGTTGAAGTTTCGCATCGGCGCAGAGGACTGGTTCGACATGCGAGCCGTGACGCTCTTGTCTTACCGCCAGGAGCTTGATCTTCGTCGCGGCATGTTCTTAAGATCGATATCGTTTGAGGACGGCAAAGGGCGCAGAAGCACGCTTAATGAGCGTCGCTTCATCTCGATGAGGGACATGCACCTGGGGGCGCTCGAGCTTACGCTGACCGCCGAGAACTGGTCCGCGCCGGTCGCCGTGCGCTCGGCCATCGACGCGCGCATTGTCAACGGCGGTGCCAAGCTATACCGCAAGTTCAACAACAAACATATCGAGCCGCTGCAGGCGCAGGTCGCCGGGAAGGATAGCGTCGTGATGAGCGTGCGCACGAGTCAGTCGCATTTGAATGTGACGCACGCCGCGCGCACGCAGGCAATGGTCAACGGCAAGCGTTTGGACCTGCCGCAACGTGCGATCGAAGAGCCGGCATACATTGGCCAGGAATTTTGCATGGACCTGGCCCGGGGCGAGTCGCTCGTCATCAATAAAATCGCCGCGCTATATTCGTCGCGCGACCCGGCCATCTCCGAGTGCGGACTTGAAGCGCGCAAGGCAATCTCGCGGGCCGGGGATTTCGATAAACTCGCAGCCGATCACGCGCTGACCTGGAAACACCTGTGGCGGCGTTTTGATGTGCGCATTGAGCCGGCTGACCCGAGCTTCAAGTTGAACGTGTCGATGTTATTGCGCTTGAACATGTTTCACCTGCTGCAGGCGGTTTCGCCCAATTCCATCGGCCGCGACATCGGCGTGCCAGCGAGGGGATGGACGGGGGAAGGGTATCAAGGGCATATTTTCTGGGACGAGTTATTCATCTTTCCGTTCTTCAACTATCGCTTGCCGGAGATCACGCGATCGCTCCTGATGTACCGCTACAGACGTCTTGGGGAGGCACGCACGGCCGCCGCCGCGGCAGGGTACGAGGGGGCCATGTTCCCTTGGCAGAGCGGAAGCGATGGAAGCGAAGAAACCCAGGCTTTCAATCTCAATCCGCGTTCGCAGCATTGGGTGCCTGACAACTCCTACCTGCAGCGTCACGTGGGCAGTGCAATCGCGCATAACGTCTGGCAATACTTTCAAGTCACGCACGACGTCGAATTTCTGTATTCATATGGTGCGGAACTGATCCTCGATATCGCCAGATTCTGGTCGAGCATCGCAACGTTCAACCAGAAACGTGGACGCTTCGAGATCCACGGCGTGCTTGGACCCGACGAGTTCCACGACGGCTACCCTGAATCTACAACACCCGGCATCAATAACAATGCCTACACGAATGTCATGGCGGTCTGGGTGCTGTGCCGAGCCCGTGACGTGCTCGGTATTTTGCCCGAGATACGGCGCGCGGAGCTGACAATCGACCTTGATTTGACGGCCAGCGAGATCGCCCGTTGGGACGACATCAGCCGGAAAATGTACATTCCATTTCATGATGAAGGGATCATCAGTCAGTTTGAGGGCTATGAAAAGTTGCCTGAACTTGACTGGGATGCCTACCGTGCTCGCTATTCGAATATTCAGCGTCTCGATCTGATCCTTGAAGGCGAGGGCGACAGCGCGAACCGTTACAAGCTTTCAAAACAGCCCGACACGCTGATGTTGTTCTACCTGTTTTCCGCTGAGGAACTCACTGAATTGTTCCTCCGCCTGGGGTACCCATTCCAGGGTGCAACCATTCCGCAAAACGTCGACTACTATACGAACCGGTCGTCAGATGGTTCGACGTTGAGCCGGGTAGTCAATGCGTGGGTCCTCGCGCGATCGGACCGGCCGCGGTCGATGCGGTTCTTTGCGCAGGCGCTGCAAAGCGACGTGATTGACATCCAGGATGGCACTACTGCAGAGGGCGTCCATCTTGGGGCAATGGCCGGAACGGTCGATATCGTGCAACGCGTTTGGACCGGTATCGAGATCAAGGAAGACGTCTTGCGCTTCGACCCCGAGTTGCCGCATGACATCGAGCACCTCGAGTTGCGCATTCGCTATCGAGGGCATTCGATCGATCTGAGGCTCGATCACGACACACTGACGTTGCATGTTCATACCGGAGTTGCAGCGCCGATATCGCTGCTCGTCGGCGGAGAAAAGTATGAATTGCAAAGCGGCACGACCCGGGGTTTTGCACTGACCGCCCAGGCAACGGACTGCACAACGGAAGAGGCGGGCCAGTGAAACATGTAATTGTCTGGACTCGGATCGGCGCTACTGTCTTAGCGGCAATAGCTGTTCTCACGGTAGCCCAGAAAATCGACAGCGAAAGCAAAGCTTGGCAAGGGAGTTACGGGGAGGCGTCGCTCGACCTGCGTCCCGCGGTAGCGCGGGGAACGAACCGAACCGCAGTAACGCACGACCTGCATGTGCCGCACAAATCCGAACAGATGTTCAAGGTTGAGGCGATGCGAACACGCTGGGTTTTGCAAGATTCGCGCGTCTCTTTTGGATCTGACGATCTCTATTCTCCGGAGAATGACCTTATGTCGGGTCGAGCGTTACCTAATCCGTCTATGAGCTACACGTCATTACGTGGAACGATCGGCGTCGGGAGCGCTCCGGGCGTCGAAGTCTCCGGCGCCGGGAATGCGGACTCTATCGCGCCGAATGTCGCGCAGTCGGAAGAGCTTGACGCTGCAGGCGCCCTTGAAATGGATAAGACTTTCGCGAACGAAGTACAGAGACGATTGAACGTGCCAACGGCTGACCAATTGCTCTACGGCTCAAAGCTGCAACAGGCGTTGCAGGAAAAGTCTCTTGGCGCAATCGCGAACGAGTATGTTGTGCTGGTCGATCGCAACCAAAATGTGCAGGCCTTGTTTATTTACTTCCGGGCAAGGGCAGACGGCATCTGGCATATGGTTGGAGCGACGCCTGTGTCAACCGGTCTTCCAGGTACCTACGATCATTTCACCACACCGATGGGTGTTTTCGAGCATGCGCCGCGCAACATGGACTTTCGCTCGGAAGGGACACTGAACGAGTTCNAGATCCGTGGCTATGGCGCTCGCGATATGCGCATCTATGACTTCGGCTGGGCTCAGGGGGAACGTGGCTGGGGAAAGGGCGGGATGTCTGAGATGCGCTTCCAGATGCATGCGACCGACCCCGACAAACTAGAGCCCGTCCTCGGCGTTCGCCATTCAAAGGGTTGCGTTCGCATTCCCGCAGCGCTCAACGTATTCTTCGATCATCACGGCATCCTGGACGCAGCCTATGAGGCCCGCGTGGCTGCTGGTGAATCGCTATGGATCTTAAAACCCAGACGTTACCCGACGCCATGGGCGGGACATTATCTTGTGGTCATTGATTCTGCGCAGAATGCGCGTCCGGCATGGTCGCCGCTTCCCGACGGAAAAGCCCGTTCGCAGTTTCCGGCCCACGGAAACTCGGCAGACTAAGTTGCCCCTCCTTTTTCGAGACCTCGCGATCTCCAGTCCAACGGTCCTGAGATCGCCTTGGTTTCACGTATTGCGATAGACCGTTCGCAAATACACCCGGCACCTCTGGTCAAGTTGACAAATGTCATTGAGCCCGACGTTGTCATGCTTATGCTTGGATATGGCCGTTGTGACGGGAGTTTGGTGAAGCTCGACGCGCTTGCTGACCCCGTCTTCTTACCTTGCGCATCCGCAAGATCCGACGAATCGATGTGTGTCGGGGATCGGCCGCCTTGCCGCCTTCGCAATCGACATACGCCACTTCACGGTGGTCCTACTGAAACCGCTTGTGGCAAGGATNCAAGTGCGTTTGGCGGTCTGCAAACCCAGGCGCAATGACAATGCAGATAAATCGATTAGTGACTCATGATGAAGATATCTTTTCCGCTTGAAACTCCCGCGTACTGCGAAGCTGACCTGGCCTTGGCGTTTCCCGCCGTAGTAAACGGCATTCGTCTGGAATGTTCCATCACTGCAGAGGCACTCGAAGATCATTTCGGTGCCGCGTCAATTCGTGCAGAGGATCTCCAAAATGCATTCCGTGCGCATGCTCACACCATCCATGTAGCGGCCAGGCGGATTCTGACGGAGCTCGGCGCGATGCCGGTAGCGCTGCATAGCGGCTATTTCCGGTTTTCCGAATGAAGTCGGCTCCCCATCTTCCCCGGATACCACTCATTTCAGCGTGAAAACCGGACAGCTGGATTCGTGACCTGGGTGACCGGGCCAAGGTAAGGGTGCGGCCGACTCTGTTGCGATGCCATCGAAAACTCCTGTGGCGCTGTTTGTCTACGTGGAAAAATTTCTCCTCGCGTCCTACACGCGCGACAGACCGAGACGGTTGACGATTCGTATGTGCTTGCCGTGGGCATCGAGGAGCCCTTGCTTTTGCAACTTTGAGAGCATTCGGCTTACCGTCTCCAGTTTGATTCCCAAGTAATTGCCCATTTCCTGGCGCGTCATGCGAAGATTAAAATCGACCGGCGAGTATCCTCGCGCCGTCATCCGGTCCGACAGGTCAAGAAGAAACGCGGCAACGCGCTGCTCCGCAGACATCGTTCCAAGCATCATCATGTGACCGGACTCTCGCACGATTTCACCGCTCATTATGCGGAACAATTGGCGCTGCATTGAGCTGACTTCGTGACACAGCGATACCAGCAGAGCGAACCGGATGACGGAGACCTCACTGTCCTCGAGGGCAATCGCATCACAGCTGTGCCGTTCGGTACAGACGCCATCAAAGCCAAGTGTTTCACCTCTGAGCTGGAAGCCGGTCACCTGCTCGTTGCCGTCGCGGTGAGTGACAACTGTCTTGAAGCAACCGGCGCGGACCGTATAGATGCTATTGAATTGGTCATTCGTGCGGTACAGCGCCTCACTGCGCTTGATTTTTCGTGTTGTGCATATGATCGAATTCAAACAATTCAGGTCCAGCGGGGCGACGCCTTCGGCGACGCGGATGGCCGGTCTCGAGTTGTCGGCGCGGTCCGGTAAGTGAGGCGGAAAAACGGGAAATCGGCTGCGGACCTGCGCGCTTGACGTTAAAGACGTGCCGTTTGCGGCGGTCTCGAATTGGACGGAAAGCATGATCGACTCCTGTTCTTGCGTCATATGTCTGCAGGTGACATTTCAACCATTAGGATAACGATTTATCATGCCCGACCCCGCACACCGGTTTCGTCAAAGTGAGATGGTAATGTCGTTCTCCACGGCGGTTGCACCAGGAGCAGACCAGGCGGTCGCGACCGCTAAGTCCCGGTCATGCGGCGTGCGGACGGCTCCGGTCAGCCTGAGCGTTCCGCCGTTCGCTGTTACCGTAATGTTCCTGGCGTCGGACCACGAACGATGCAGGGCGTGTATGAGGTCTCCTCGCACCTGTGAGACGTTGATGCCGGTTCTGAGCGTAATCTGGTTCGTCACGCCCACCACGCCAAGAAGCCGTTGAACGTCCTGAGCTGCGGCCGCTCTTTGGAAGTTCCATTCCACTTTTCCGCTGAGTGTTATCCAGCCGTCTTCCACCTTGACTTCAACCGCGCCTCGCGGAACTGCGACGTCCCACTCAAGCCGATTCACGACTGCCGCCGCGATGTCGTTGTCACTGCGTATTGCATCGAAGGCAAGCCGGACTTCGATATTTTCCACCACCGCCTCGACTCCCTTTACCCGTAGGGCAGCGGCCTCTGCCGCATGTTTTTCCGCGAAAGTTTCAACGTGGCCGGTCAGGGTCACGATGCCCGCGATAGCGGTAACACCGATGTGGGCAGCGATAACGCTGGGTTCCCAGGCAAGCTCGGAAAGAACGGCCTGTTGCAATTCGCTGTCGTCATAAATGACCGCCATGATGTCTCCGAGATGAACAGAAGTAATGCACGCGAGGAGAGCACGCCACGCGTTACGCGAGGGACCGGCGGAAACTATCTTCCTGGACGGCCCCTCCTCAACGATAGGTGGATCGACGTTGATGCCTTCGATGATAGGAGGCTGAAAGCCGGCCCGATAGACTCGGAAACTACTTAGCCCGATGCGCGCGCTGTGCACCCGGTAAAGCAACCGCCGCCGATACTGATGGCCGGCAGTCCCGAGGGAATCGAGTTCTTTCCAGAACCATTTTTTTGAAGCGGGTTAAGTCAGTCTGAGTATTTTCCGAAGCTGCTTCCGACGGTCTTTTCGCCGGATACTAGGATTTTTGGTCGATGTGAATTCGTGCAGGCGCTTTGGATTGTTGACGGTTATCGCCGTTCTTGCAGCGCTGCCTGACTTTCCGGAGCTTCGATATGCGTCGCGAACAGCTGGTGTCTGCATCGCAGGGCTCCCAGAGTTTATCGGCGGGGATCTTTGACGTCGACGGCGTCCTGCTTGCCTCACCTCATGAGCGCGCCTGGCGCGAAGCGCTCGGAGACCTGGCCGACGAAGCTCGCTTTACCACGGCAATGTATCAATCCCAGGTTGCCGGCAAACCGCGACTCAGCGGCGCTCTCGCTGCCTTGCATGCGTTGGGCGTGCCCCATGCTGATCAGCAGGCCGAAGTCTATGGCGAGCGCAAGCAGAGACGGCTGGAGGAATTGATTCACGCGGGGGCGGTGACTGCGTTCCCCGACGCGCTGCGCTTCGTTCAGGCCGTCATGGCGTTAGGTTGGCCCATTGCCGCAGCATCATCGTCGAAGAACGCCAACGCAATGATGAAGCGCGTTCAACTGGACGCGGACCACACCCTCCTCGAGGTCTTTCGATCAAATGTTTGCGGCCGGGATTTAAAGCAGGGCAAGCCGAACCCGGAAATCTTCCTCTTGGCTGCTGCGGATTTGACGGCAGCACCCAAAAACTGCTTCGTGGTGGAGGATGCGCCGGCGGGTATAGAAGCCGCGTGCGCCGCAGGCATGACGGGACTAGGGGTTGCCCGGCTTCACGATGCAGAGCCGCTCTGGGCCGCCGGGGCAAGCCTTGTCGTGACCAGCCTGGATGAAGTTGCCATCGATGAACTTTCGCAAGGGCGGCTTTGCCGACGTGCGTCATGACGCTCACTGCAAGCCTTATCGGCGCGTTTCGGAGAACCCATGACGCTTGTCGTCAGCGGGAAAGCCTTCGAGCTAAGCCGTGCGCGGACGCTTTGGGTCTCAACGGGTTCCGATAATCGATGATTCACCTGCCGCAAGATGGCCAATGCCGGACAAAGTTGATACAGATCAACGCCCAAACTCCAGAGCGTGCTGCAATGAAAAGAGCGAGTGGTTTCTATTCGAGCGGGGTTTCGCGCAGCAATGCGAATTTAAAACCGAGAGACGAATATGCCTTTTGCAAAAAAAACTTGGATTGATTATTTTGAACTACTTATTTGAATACAACCGTTGAAATAGCACTGTATCGAACGGAGACCGCTGTGACTCGCATCAACCCCTACGACTTCGGGCTCGAAAAGAACAGCGCCAACTATGTTCCCCTGTCTCCCCTGAGTTTCATCGAACGCGCCGCCTTGGTTTACCCGAACCACACCGCCGTTATTCATGGGGATTTTCAGATCACGTGGAAGGAGTGCTACGGCCGTTGCTTGCGCTTGGCTTCAGCGCTCAAGAAGCGTGGTGTTGGGGTTGGAGATACCGTGGCGCTGATGGCACCTAATGTGCCCGCCATGTACGAGGCACACTTTGCGGTGCCGATGATCGGTGCGGTGCTGAATACGCTGAATCTGCGCCTCGATGCGGAAGCCATCGGTTTCATGCTGCAGCATGGCGAAGCCAAGGTCGTGATCACCGACCGGGAGTACTCCGCAATCATGGAGCGTGCTCTGCCAATGCTCGAAGAGCGACCGCTGGTGATCGACATCGATGACCCTGAATATCAAGGCGGAAAGCTTCTCGGTGAAAAAGACTACGAAGCATTCCTGCTCGAAGGCGATGCGAACTTCGAGTGGTCATTGCCCGAAGACGAATGGAATGCGATTGCGCTTAACTACACTTCCGGCACCACCGGCAACCCGAAAGGAGTGGTCTACCACCATCGTGGCGCCTATCTCAACGCGGTGTCGAACATCCTGTCCCTGGGCATGCCGCACCATTCAGTGTATCTGTGGACGCTGCCCATGTTTCACTGCAACGGTTGGTGCTTTCCGTGGACGATGGCGGCTAATGCCGGTACCAATGTGTGCCTGCGTCGTATAGATGCAAAGGCGATTTTCAATACAATCAGGTTGCACAAAGTGACTCATTTCTGTGCTGCGCCGATCGTGCACAGCATGCTTATCAACGCTCCGGAAGAAATGCGTAGTGGTATCGAGCACCGCGTCTCGGGTTGTATCGCTGGCGCTGCGCCGCCGGCCTCGGTGATCGAGGGGATGGAGCGGATCGGTTTTGACGTTACGCACGTCTACGGGCTGACCGAGACCTACGGTCCCGCCGCCATATGCGCGAAGCAGAAAGGCTGGAACGATCTGCCCTTGGACCGACGTGCCGCACTCAATGGCCGCCAGGGCGTGCGTGCGCCGATGCAGGAGGATATGACGGTAATGGACCCGACAACCATGCAGCCCGTGCCCTGGGACGGTGAGACGATGGGCGAAATCATGTTCCGCGGCAACCTGATCATGAAGGGTTATCTGAAGAACCCGCATGCGACTGAGAAAGAGTTCGCCGGCGGCTGGTTTCATAGCGGCGATCTGGCCGTGGTCGACCCTGACGGATACGTCAAGATCAAGGACCGCTCCAAGGACGTGATCATTTCAGGTGGTGAGAACATTTCGTCGCTTGAAGTGGAGGATGTTCTCTATCGCCATGCGGCGGTAATCGGCGCGGCAGTCGTGGCACGTCCCGACGACAAATGGGGTGAGGTCGCGTGCGCCTTTGTCGAACTCAGGGACGGCGGACAGGCGACTGAACTGGAGCTTATCGACTTCTGTCGCGAACGCATGGCTCGCTTCAAAGTGCCGAAAAAGATCATCTTCGGGCCACTGGCAAGAACCGGATCCGGCAAGATTCAAAAATTCCTTTTGCGCGAACAGGCCAAGGCGCTCTAGCAGCCCACGTCCTGCGGATGCTCCGATCATCCCGGGGGCCGATTACGGCCCGGTCGCAGATTTGTTCGAGGCGTTACCGGAGCTCTCCGGCTTGCTGACTGAAACCGGGTAGTTTCGATTCGAAGGACACGAAGATGACAACGTACGTGGCACCGACACGCGACATGCTGTTCGCGATGAACGAGCTTGCAGGCCTTGCTGAGATCGCAGCCCTGCCAGGCAATGAAGAAGTAACGCCCGACCTTGTGGAAGCGATCCTTGGCGAGGCGGCAAAATTTGCGACGGAGGTGCTCGCCCCTATTAATGCCCAAGGCGACCGCCAGGGCTGCAAGTGCAAGGACGGAGAAGTCACGACTGCCGACGGGTTCAAAGCGGCCTACGGGAAGTTCATCGAAAGCGGTTGGAACGCTATGCCGGCAAGTCCCGACTTCGGCGGGCAGGGCTTGCCGTCGTTGGTGTCCACTGCAGTGCTCGAGATGTGGAAGGCGTCCAACATGGCCTTTTCCTTGTGCCAGATGCTGACACTGGGTGCAGTTGCAGCCATTGCGCACCACGGCTGCGAGCGGGACAAGCAACTGTACCTGCCGAAGATGGTGTCGGGCGAATGGACCGGCACCATGAACCTCACTGAGTCGCAGGCGGGCTCGGACCTCTCCGCGGTGCGCTCCAAGGCGGAGCCCGAGGGGGACCACTACCGCATCTCCGGCACCAAGATCTTCATTACCTGGGGCGAGCACGACATGGCGGAGAACATCATCCACATGGTGCTTGCACGCCTGCCGGACGCACCAGAAGGCACGAAGGGGATTTCGTTGTTCGTCGTACCCAAGTTCCTCGTGAACGCCGACGGCAGTCTGGGCCAGCGCAACGATCTCATCTGCGCGTCGATCGAGCACAAGATGGGTATCCACGGCAGTCCGACCGCGGTCATGGCCTTCGGTGAGAACGAAGGCGCGATCGGCTACCTGGTGGGAGAAGCGAACCGTGGCCTCGCCTGCATGTTCACCATGATGAACCACGCCCGTCTCAACGTCGGGCTTGAAGGCGTGGCCATTTCAGAGCGCGCTTACCAGCAGGCATTGGGGTATGCGCGTGAGCGCGTGCAAAGCCGTCCCATCGGCGCGGCAGGCGGCGCTCCCGTCGCGATCATCCAGCACCCCGACGTTCGACGGATGCTGATGAGCATGAAGGCGCGTATAGAGGCCATGCGGGCACTAGCTTATTTCACTGCTGCCCAGATGGACAAGGCGCACGCGCATCCAGACGCAGACGAGCGCAAGAAGCGTCAAGCCATCACCGATCTGCTGACACCTGTGGTCAAAGGGTGGTGCACCGAAAACGCCGTCGACATCACTTCCACCGGCATTCAGGTGCACGGCGGCGTGGGATTCATCGAGGAGACCGGAGCCTGCCAGCACATGCGCGACGCGCGTATCACTACCATCTATGAAGGTACGACCGGAATTCAGGCCAACGATCTGATCGGGCGGAAGGTGGCACGTGAGAAAGGCGCCACGGTCAAACTCCTGCTCGGCGAAATGGCCGGCACCTTGGCAGCTCTCGACGCTGCGGGGAACAAGGAACTCCGAGTCATGGGTGAATCGCTGCAGGGCGGCACATTGGCGCTAGAGAAGGCAACCGAATGGCTTCTCGCGAACTACGACCGCGATCCAGCCAGCGCTGCGGCCGGAGCGGTGCCTTACCTCAAGCTATTCGGCACCGTCGCGGGAGGCTGGCTCATGGCCTGCGCCGCCTTGGTCGCTGCAACGAGGCTCACGACGGCCGACGCCGACTTCTACAGGGCAAAGATGGTCACCGCACGCTTTTATTCCGAGCATGTGCTGCCGGAGGCGCAAACCTATCGCCAGGCCATCGTCAACGGTGCTGACTCGGTTCTCGCGCTGGACGAATCACTGTTCTAAGTGGTCCGACTCAACGCCCTGTGGACGCGGCGTACGACTCAGGAACCGAGGTCGTTTGAAGCCCAGTTTGAAGCCCATTAGGTTATCCCGGTCGCTGAAAATCAGCTTCCGGCTTATTGCTTGCCGTTCCAGGCTCGTCAGTTTTTTTGTTCGGTCAATTTAGCCCGAAATGACGAACGAACCAGGTCTTCGTGACATGCGTCAGGAAGGCGTAGCTTATAAGGATCAGGATGACCCCGACCCAATACACCGGCGGGAGCGGGACGAAGCCCAGGAACGTGCCGATCGGAGTGAACGGTATCGCTATGCCTACCGCCGCGATGATAAGGCTTGTTGCAACCAGCGCGGCACTTGCCCGACTTTGGAAGAAAGGAACCTTGGCCGTGCGGATAATGTGGATGATCAGCGTCTGGGTAAGCAGTGACTCGACAAACCAGCCGGTCTGGAACAGGGCGGGCTTGTCCCAGGCGTTGAAGAAGTGAAGCATCATGAAGTACGTGACGTAATCGAATATCGAGCTGATCGGGCCAATCAGCAAAACAAATTTCATGATATTGCCGATGTCCCAACGCCTGGGCACCGCTAGATATTCGGCGTCGACGTTATCGGTCGGAATCGTGGTTTGGGAGAAGTCATAAAGCAGGTTGTTGGCGAGCACCTGGATCGGCGCCATGGGTAGAAACGGGAGAATAACGCTCGCCCCCAGCACGCTGAACATGTTCCCGAAATTCGAACTCGCACCCATCTTGATGTACTTTGTGATATTGCCAAAGACCTTTCTGCCTTCGAGTACGCCCTCTCCAAGTATGGCGAGGCTTTTTTCAAGCAAGATGATGTCGGCCGACTCCTTGGCGATATCGACCGCACTATCAACCGAGATACCGACATCCGCAGCCTTGAGTGCTGGACCGTCGTTGATGCCGTCGCCAAGAAACCCGACGACGTGTCCTTTACGATGCAGGGCATCAATGATAGAGGCCTTCTGGGAAGGGGATACCTTGGCAAAGACGGTGGCGCTTTCTGCGAGATCATCCAACTGAGTTTGGGACAAAGATTCCAGCTCTTTTCCGAGCACAACGCGATCCGCGGTGATGCCCACTTCGTGGCAGATTTTCCGCGTGACAATGTCGTTATCGCCGGTCAGGATTTTCACCTGTACGCCACTCGCTTTCAGTGCGGCGATTGCATCTGCGGCAGTTTCCTTCGGTGGGTCGAGAAATGCGATATAGCCGAGCAGCGTCAGATCTGTCTCGTCTCGAACGGAATAGGCGGTCTGTTCCAATGCCATTTCCTTGTATGCGACGGCGACGACACGAAAGCCGTCTTCGTTGAGCGCGGTCGTGGTCTCCTTTACCGCCGCAAAATGACTTTCATCGAGCGCGCCTTTCTTGTCATTGGTGACGTAGCGAGTGCAGACTGAGAAAACTTCCTCTACTGCTCCTTTGCAGATAAGAACGTGGGTGCCGTCCCCGCGCGAAAGCACAACAGACATCCGGCGCCGCTCGAAATCGAACGGCATTTCATCGATCTTGCTGAACTCTCCGTGCACCTTGACCTGGACTTGAAGTTCGACATGCTTGAGCACTGCGACATCAAGAAGGTTTTTGAGGCCAGACTGGTAGAGGCTATTCAGGTAGGCGTATTCGAGAACCTGATCCGACTCGTTGCCCAGCGCGTCGAGATGGCGCTTGAGGATGATGCGATCCTGCGTGAGGGTGCCGGTCTTGTCGGTGCATAAGACATCCATCGCACCGAAATTCTGTATCGCATTGAGCCGCTTGACGATGACCTGCTTGCGAGACATCGCCAAGGCGCCTTTGGCGAGGTTGACCGTCACGATCATCGGCAGCATCTCAGGCGTGAGTCCCACCGCGACGGCTACCGCGAAGAGCAGGGCTTCAAACCAATCGCCTTTTGTCAGGCCATTGATCAGGAACACGAGAGGCACCATCACGCCGATGAAGCCCATCATCAGCCACGTGAACCGGGTGATTCCCTTGTCGAAACTCGTCAGTACGCGCTGCGCGGCGATCATGCCTGCCACATGGCCGAAGGCGGTACGGGGACCCGTTAGCACCACAACGCCGCACCCGATGCCGCTTAGGACAGCGCTACCCATGAAGCAGATATTCGGCAGATCGAAATGCACCTCGGCCGCACTGGGATCGGCGTGAGCGTATTTCTCGATCGGCATGGCCTCCCCGGTCAGCGTCGACTGGTTGAGGAACAGATCCTTCGCTGAAATTAGCCGCAGGTCCGCAGGGATCATGTCGCCGGCTGACAAGAGAATGACATCGCCCGGTACGATCTGTTCGATTGTCACTTCGACGTGGTCCTGCGGGGGGCCCTCGACGTGACGGCGCACGGTGGCCGTCGTCAGCACCATTCGGCGGAGCGAGTCTGCCGCTTTGTTCGAGCGGTGCTCCTGGAGAAACCCAAGCACGACGCTCAGAAGCACCATGACCGCGATCACGATCGCAGCGCGCAGATCGCCGAGAAAATAGGACGCGATCGCGAGCGACAGAAGGAGCAGGTTAAGCGGATTCAGTGAACGAGTGACGAGCTCGCTCAGGATGGTATGTCGCGCTGCATGAGCGACCTGGTTGGGACCGGTCTTGCGCAGTCGCTGCGCCGATTCTTCGCCCGTCAAGCCCTCGGACCTGCTCTGCAGCCGCTGTAACGCCGCTTCAGGTGAAAGACGGGCGAACGTGCCAAGGACACCGCTGCTCACCTCGGAGCCCTGCGAGCCCTTCGATGGAGTACCTCGGAATCGGGCATAGACGGAGGAGAGGGCCTGCCAGCCATATTTGGCGTTCGGGGAGTTCATGGTGCGTTTTCCCAAGTCTGGACATCTGGCATGCACCGGTGGATCATTCAGTGAGGATCGCTAAGAGACGGTTGAGCGTATTCGCATATTCGCGCACCGGTTTTAACTTTCAGTCTCATGACACTCAGGGAGCAGTTGAGTCTGCTTTCAGGCACGCGCGGCGGCCGCCGCGTTGCAAGAAACGAGTGCTCAGGCATCTGTGCCCAAAAAGCATCGTCGCGTTTGCCCAGTTCGGATTTGATGTAAGTCAACTATAACGAACATATCAGGGATGAAACTCAAACGAAAATCCGTATCGACTAATTGTGCTCAACTTCATCCTGAAGCACTCCTGAGAGATAGACCACCAGCCTAAGCGACGAGCGTTTGATCTGTGTCAAGGAAGGGGCACTCCACTGTAGATCGGTCAGGAGACTGTCATAAACACGGTGGAGACTCACTTTAATAGACCGAACTAACGAGGCGTCAAAATGCAGAAGATTGAAGCCGTTGCCTCGATTGGGAAGGATAGCCTGCTGCTGCCCGCGCGGATCAAAGCCGCACTGTCGGCCAACGATCGCGTGAAGCTCTACCTGAGCGTGCTGCAAGCTGCCGCGGCGCACGCTGACCATGCCGATGTCGAACCGTTGGATCTCAGCCACGAAATGGCTGTCGTCGGCGAGCGTTCCGCATGGCTGCGAGGTCTTGCAGCGACCGCTTCGCATGTCGACGGCGTGCTGCAAGTCCCGAATCTACAGCAACTGGTTAAACGTCTGTCCGACGACCTCGATGTGATGACACGGCCGCTGGTCGAATCCGGCACCAAGGGCGATCCGCTGCACGAGCGACTTGAACACTGGCGTGGCTGGCTCGCCGCCCTCAGTGGAGAAAAAATAAGTCACGAGCAAATGCAGATGTTGATGCGGGGGCAGCGCTCCCATGGTGCAGACAGTCTGCATTTATTTGTTATGGAGTTGCACAAACGAATTAACCATTTAGCGACTACGCTGTCGAGCGAGGAGATCGACGGGGCACACGTTTGGCAACTGCGGGAGCAGGACCATGCGCGAGTATCCGCATTCATGCGAGGGTTGAATCGCACCGCGCGTCTCAAGTTTGACCATTGCGGCCTTGATACGGCCGCGACGTGCGACGGCGAGCGTCTTCTGATTCAAAACGACATCGGTACCAACGATGCACACGTTCTCGTCTTGCAGATTGAAGGGTCGACCATCACGCTCAGTTATTCGGATCTGCACCGCTCGCGCTTTGAGTTTTTTCAAACATTGCTTGCTCCGTTCGGGGCCAATTGGTCAGGGGTCCAGCCGAAAGTCAATGCCCAGCTCAACGACGGCAAAGCGTTCACGTTTGGTACCGCATGCTTTGAATGCACTGACGACGAATCGGTGAACAGTGTGCTCGAGGGTATCGGCTCGCGCATTGTGTTTCTGATTGACTGGAACCGGGCGAGAAAACGGTTATTGCCGTTCGTCGAGAACCACGTGGCGGTCGACGTGCTCGCGGAGGCGGCACGCATCGACGTCGGTCACATGGCCTGGTTGAAAGCTGGTGGCGATCAATTGATCTACGCGGCGATGCAGAGCGGGGGCCGGGGTGATTTTCGCATCGGCGATCGTCTGGATGAGGTGCTCGACGCAGCTGACGTATGCGGATTTCTCGTCGACGTGCTGCGCCTCGCGGCCGAAGCGCTTCTGAAGGGCCAGCCGACCGCGCTCGTTGCCGACGAGACACGAATGCTGCTGGCGCGCCGCGTGCGGCAGCACGGCAGTGAGCTCGAACTGCTCGGGGAACACGCTGCCTATTGCCACGCTCTCGCTCAGGCTGTTAGTGATGGCCTAGCACGCAATTCGATAACCCAGGACGGCGGCGATGGCGCGAAAGCGCGCGCTATCGCCGCTGATGCGCTTGCCACCCGAGCCAAGGGATGGGAAAGACAGGCGGATCATCTTGTCATGCGCGCACGGGACCATGCGCAGCGCCAGCCGCGTTGGGCACCCTTCGCGCATCTGCTCGAGCTGTCAGACGATGTCGCCGACGCACTCGAAGAAGCTGCTTTCCTGATGAGTTTAATAGCCGCCGGACATCAGCAGGGCTGGACTACCGAAGTCAAGCATGCGCTGTCACGCCTCGCGCGGACTGTGTTAGTCGCAACCCAGGAGCATATCAAGGCGATTGCGATCGCGCGTTCGCTCGACGCAGGCAGTGCAACGGTCGACGGCGATGCGTTTCTCGCAGCACTTTGGAGCGTGCTGCAATCCGAGCGTCAATGCGACGAGCTCCTTCGTGCCGCACGGCGGACCTTACTCGGCGCAATCAGTGACGCACCCGCGTTGATGCTCGCCAACGATCTGGCGGTCAGCCTCGAACTGGCATCCGACCGATTGCTGATTGCCGCCTATGCATTGCGCGATGTGGCATTTGACGAAGCAGAGGCGATCTCGTGAACACGATCCAAAGCGCAGTACCGAGCGGCTTTCCCGACGAACTTTATTTAATCGGCTGCAACACGACGATGCGTGATCATCGGGGTGATGCGCATGCATCTGCGCAGACCTTGGGCTTCAAGGCCTACAGTCTGATGCGCATGGCTGAGATGGAACTGCCTGTGCCCCCGGCGTTCGTCCTCGGCACCCATTATTGCAAGGACGCAGGGGCGCGCGAGGCCGCGACGCAAAGAGGAACGTGGAGCCCGGGTATCCAGGCGTTAGAGGAAGTCACGGGCAAGCGCTTCGGCGATCCGCGGTTGCCGTTGCTGCTGTCGGTACGCTCCGGCGCACCGGTGTCGATGCCTGGGATGATGCAGACGCTTTTGAACATAGGCCTGTGCGATGCCACGCTCGCCGGCATGTTGCGCGAGACCGGAAACCCACGCCTCGTTTGGGATACGTATCGTCGGCTTATCGCGACTTACGGCGAAGTGGTGTCGGGGATATCGCCGCAAATTTTTCAAGCCGAGTGTCCGGTAGGTACGGGGTCAATTGACGAACGTGACCTCGACTTCGCCGAACTGCGCGATTTGACGCACCGATATCTCGCCATCTACGAGCGCTCGGTCGGACGGCCGTTTCCACAGGATCCTCATGAACAGTTGGCCAGAGCCATTGAAGCGGTGCTTTTGAGCTGGCAGTCTCCCAAGGCGTGCGAATACAGACGGCAGGGCAGTATAAGTGACGCCATCGGTACGGCCGTCACAGTACAGGCCATGGTTTTCGGAAACGCGGGCGGCCAGTCCGGTTCCGGGGTCGGATTCACCCGGAACCCCAGCAGCGGCGAACCGGCACTTTGGATCGACTTTCTATTCAACGCGCAGGGTGAAGACGTGGTTTCGGGGCGGCGCAGTGCGCACGGCCACGACGAACTTACCGAAGTCATGCCCAAGGTCTGGCAGGCGCTAGGGGAGGTCTCCAAACGACTTGAACGCTCGTTTCTTGATATGCAGGACTTCGAATTTACCGTGAATGACGGCCGCCTGTATATGCTGCAGACGCGAACGGGGAAGCGCACACCCCAGGCAGCGGTGCGCATCGCACTCGACCTTCTGGATGAAGGTGTGATCAACGCTGATATGGCACGCGAACGCACCGGGGGCGTAGAACTATCCGCTTTGGTACGAAGGCGTGTCACTTCGCCGGATGGCAAGCCGATCATTCCGCTGGCGCACGCGGCGAGTGCCAGCAGTGGGGTGGCGGTGGGTGTGATTGCGTTCGACCAGGCAGGAGTGGAGTCGCGTCATGCCGCTGGCGCATCTGTAATTTTGGTGCGCCGCGATGCCGAGACCGACGATATAGCCGCGCTGGAACTAGCCAGCGGCTTGCTAACGCAACGCGGTTCGCGAACTGCGCACGCTGCGGTTGTCGCCCGGCAGCTTGGCAAGGTATGCCTCATCGGTTGTGCAGCGCTGGGACTCGACGTTGCCCGGCAGACGATACGGTTTGGAGATACCGCGTTGCATGAGGGCGACCTGGTGACGCTCGATGGTAACGACGGCGCTATCTACGCGGGCGCGCTGCAGACCGTTGTCGAACCCCTCGTGGACCTTCAGTTGCGGCTTAAGCGCCTGCGCGAACCGCGCGTCGACGCAGTGAAAGAGGAGGTCGTGCAGTGATGGCGGTGCGGCTACAAACGACCGCCAATCCATGCCATCACGGGCGCTTTTAGCGATTCCCGGCCATGGGTTTCAGGTTTGCGCGAACTCTTTTGGCTGCCAAAAGCGACATATAGTCAAGGATGCGTGCTCCGTCTCGATAGGATGCCATCGTGTCCTCATACATCTTCGAAACGGCTTGCACTGATGTGTGCGTTTCTTGAGCTATTTGCTCCACAAGTCTCTCATCGCTGGATCTGTTCACTTTCGTTTCCTCGCTCGGAAGAAGTAGGGGCAGAGCTGACTTTTCCGACAAGAATGACGTGCCCAAGTGGGCGGCGAGATATCTATGGATATCTATGCACGGTAATTACGCCTCAGACATCCTGCGCGGCACGCAATTGCGCTTTCTCTACGCTAGCGTTTTCGCGCGCGCCGACATTGACTCAGATCAAGGTAGATCTGCGCGGGAAATGGCACAAGCGTGAATATCGATGAGCTCATCTCGTGCCTGCGCCAGGCACTGCAGAAGACGGCGATTCAAGAATTGGTTCGCGCGAGCAAGGTTGAGCCGTCGGGAAGCATCTGCGGCTTACGGTTGATGCAAGTCAAAGATGCGGTTCGCGTGAGGCATAGGATTAAATCAAGCAGGACGTGTCGACGCTGGAGAATCCGGCGATTCTCGCTCAACTCCGCTAAGCCCGTTTCGGGCGCGAGTTTTTTGATCACGGAGTTTCGCTGCGGATCGCCCGCAGCTTACCGATATCTTCAGGAGACAGACAATGAACTACGCAATAACGCAAAGGAAACTAGCGAATCCAGCGCCGCTGGGTCTCGCCGGGTTCGCGCTGACGACATGGTTGTTGAGCATGATCAACGCAGGCTGGTTTTCAAGTGATTCAACAGGACTGGTACTCGCGTGCGCACTCTGCTTTGGCGGCACCGCGCAAGCCATAGCGGGCGTGATGGAACTACCGCGAGGCAACACGTTCGGCGCGACGGCGTTTTTGGCCTACGGAGCGTTCTGGTGGTCATTTGCCCTGTTCGTCCTGTTTCTCCATGGCAAGGTACCGGCCGCGTTCGTGGGTTGGTATCTGTTCCTATGGGGCGTGTTCACCTTCTATATGTGGCTCGCTACGTTTCGTTCGCCGCGCGCACTCCAGCTGATTTTCCTGACGCTCTGGATCACGTTCGTGCTGCTTGCCGGCGGCGAGTGGACGGGTTCGACCGCGCTGCGTACTGCTGGTGGTTATGGCGGCCTTCTGACTGCAGTGTTCGCGTTTTACCTGTCTGCGGCCGACGTGATCAACGAAGTCTACGACCGGATTGTATTGCCCATCGGCGAGGCGAAAGCCTTCAGGAACCACGCGGCTGTCTTATGACGGTTCGTGCTGAACGCGGGTAAGGAAACACGGCGGACGTCGCCGTCCGTTGTACCGCTTAATCAATAGTCTAAGGGAGACTTATCATGGCAACATCTTTTGATCCGATCGCCGACTTCAGCAAGATGTTGGAGGGCTTCAACTTTCCCGGCGTCGACAGGACGTCGCTGATCGAAGCACGACGCAAAGACCTCGAGGCGCTCGGGGAGGCTAACAGGCTAGCATTCGAAGGAATGCAGGCTGTGGTGCAAAAGCAGGCAGAAATGTTGAGTGCGAGTGTGCGGGAGATTCAGGCCGCCGCACAGCAAATGACCGGTGGCAGCCCAACGGACGTGATGGCGAAGCAGGGGGAATTCGTCCAGCACTCGCTAAAGAAGACCGTCGACAACATGCGGGAGATCGCCGAGATGGCACAAAAATCTCAGGCCGATGCATTGGCGGCGATCACCAAGCGTGCGGAGCAAAGCATCGACGAGGCTAAGACGTTATTGCAACGCACGTGAGTGCTGCTCAAGCGCTTGTCAACACGATGCCAAATCGTTGGAAGCGAATCGTATTGATGATCGCCGTCGCGAGTCTCGGTGCTTGCACGACCAGCAGATCATCAATCGACGGTCAGCATTACGAAATCGCGTTAGACGAAGCTCGCAACGACGCGTCGATAGGCTGCGTGGGCCGCGTAGCGTGCGACGCGGCGTGGCAAAGGACTCGGGAATTCGTTACGCAGCATTCTGTGACGAACATTCGTCGCGCAAACGAAACAACCATTGAGACAGGAGAGCCGCATGAATCCGGCGTTCTTTATTTATGGGCGTCGCGCACCGCCACGGGCGACGGCATCGGCAGTTCGACGATTCGCGTAAAAGGCTTGTGTCGCGGGATGTACACGAGCGACGGAGCCCCCGCATGGATGTATGTCACATGCGCCGAACTGATCACGCAAGCAGAAAAGGAGTTTCGCCACTTTGTTGCCAGTACTGATTCAGGAGAGNGCGCCGTGTCTAAGTAGCGGACAGAGCCTTGGTGATTGCAAGCTTCACGGTCGCCCGAAACATGGAGCANGTCCAGTCGGCTTCGATCGCGCGGTGCTCGCTGAATCACTTGACCAAATCGTCCAGGCGCCGATCGTCGATGCCGGCGGGTTCGAGATGAGCAACCACATCGGCGGCCTGAAATATCGATCTCACGGCGTCCTCCGCGCGATCGCCAATGCTGTGGCCTTTTTCAACTGACATTGCTCCATCGACCTCGAGGTGAAACTCCACGAACACGCGGTCCCCGCCATTCCGGGTTCGGATGTCATGAACCGCCTGAACACCTTCGCAGCCGAGCACAGCGGACTTGATCCGCTCCCGGTCAGACGTATCGAGTTCCCGATCAAGTAACTGAATCAAGGCATGCAGGGCCATTCCCCGCGCATTCCATAGCATGTAGCAGGAAATTGCCAGCGCGCCTATTGCGTCGGCACGGTTCCACGCGAGGAATCGTTCAAGTACCAGCGCGACCAGCACTGCAATGTTCACCGCAACGTCGGTCATGTAGTGCGCACGGTCTGCAGCGATTGCTGTCGATCCGGTCCGTTTGACGACATAGGTTTGCATTGCGACAAGCCCGCATGCCGCCACTGAACTCGCAATGATCACCCACAAGCCGAAGCCGATCTCTGTGAGCGGTTGCGGGACGAACAGGCGCGTGACCGATTGAATCCCAAGGCCCACGGCCGCGCCCGCGAGCAACAACGCTTGCACGAACGCAGCGACGGCTTCGGCCTTACCGTGTCCATAACGATGGCCTCGATCGACAGGGCGCCCTGCATACCGGACGCCTGCAAAGGTGACGAGGGATGCGACGACGTCGACCAGCCCGTCGGCCGCAGACGTGAGTAACGAGATCGAGCCTGTTGCAAGCCACGCCCAAACCTTGACAGCGACCAGGACGAGGGCGACAGCGAGTGCCACGATCGAGGCGAATCGGCGCAGTTTTTGATTCGACAGGTGTTCGGGCATAGGCGCAAGTCTCGCTTCGTAAGCCTTGATGCTACGACAGCCGCTTACGTTGAAGCCGGCTTACTCGCCGGTCGGCTTACTTGAATTTGGTGAAACCCCAGCGTTTCGGATTCTCAGATTCCGGATCCGCCTGAACGACGGATTGTCATGCAGCAAGCGGGCTGTGATATGCGCGACTGCGGCTTCACCGAGAAGATAGTCCGGCACGCCGGAGACCGCGTGGTGAGTAATTTGTTGGTTGTAAATTTCCGGCGCTTCCGCCGAGCTATAGAAAAAATCGACTTCATACGTTGCCAAATTGAACTCCAATGGTGTGATCAATCGTTAAAAACCATTGACGGAATCAATTCTATCAAGAGCGGGTAACAAGCGTGCGCGAGGGTTCGCGAAGCGAATGTCGAATTCCGGCCAGGAGGTTTCGCGGCATCATTTCCTGCCCAAAGTGCCTCCGACACACGCGCACGGGCGCTTTTTGTCACTTCCATGATTTGACGCAAAAATAAGGTCTTTAAAAAGAATTGCCTTCGGGCGCCAAATTTGTGTTCCCCTAAAGGAGGCACCGGCTGCGCCGGTATCAGTCGCGGGTGCCGGTCCTGCAGCGCCGCTGTATGACTGCCAAAGGAGAAGCCAGTAGAAATGAATCACCGCATCGTAAAAGAGTTGCTAGCCGGACACGGGGAAGGGAAGTTCGTTTTAAGCCATCGCATACACGGCAGGGACTTCGAAGTCATGGTTTCACTGCTGCAATCGTCGGGAAATACGTTCGTGCGGGATTATTGCGCCCGGGCGCCCATCCTCGCCGGCACCGAAGGACTTAGCGTTGCCGCCGCGCAGGCCTTCGAAGCCGCACACGCCGCAATAGAAGGCGATCTGCGAGCCAAACCTGCCGGCATGTCGTTGTTTCAGTTTGTCACCGATCCGGCCCGGCGGGGGGTGTTCTTCCGTCCATTCGACTAAAGACCGGCCGTGTTTCATCGGGTTCGTCGTTCATACGGGGCGAATCCCCGTTTCCTGCCAAACCCCGTGATCGATGTTCTCCGGGCGCCAGGGAACGCCGGCCGCAGGGCGTCGTAGTTTTCACCAGGTTCAAACGCTCGCGTCGACTTTGACGTGCGATGCGGGAGGGACGCGCTGGCGCTTGCCTTTTGCTTCCCCGCATCCATTCCCCACGCCAGCCACGCAGCTTCGCGCACCATGCCGACAGTTCGCCAGCCTGCAATTTTGGACAATGATGGCCCTTTCCCGTTCTTATGTACCGCTCAAACTCAGCTCGCTCCTGACGGCGTTCGCCCAATGGAAGATGCCGTCCCGGCGCTTGCCTCAAGAGGCNGCCCTGCGTGCCGAGCTGTTCAGCGCGGACCAGATGGAACTGCACGGGGTGCGGCTCGCCGGGCAACATCGGTTAAGTACAGGTTCAGGGGTGGACCATCTGCTGCCGCGGCTCACGAACAACGAAGCTACGCTGCTCAGTGCGTACGAACGTCTCACGACAGCAACGCTCAACAGCTACCGGGTAACGCCCGCCGCCGAGTGGCTACTCGACAATTACTACCTGATTGCTGAGCAGATTCGCATCGCGCGGCACCATCTTCCGAAGGGTTATAGCCGCGAATTGCCGCGTCTCGCAGAGGGGCCGTCGAACGAGTTGCCACGCGTATATGGCATTGCGCTGGAGACGATTTCGCACGGCGACGGCCGCATAAATACCGAAAGCCTCACTCGCTTCATCACGGCATACCAGACCGTTACGCCGCTCACGCTGGGTGAACTTTGGGCGATTCCCATCATGTTGCGGCTCGCATTGATCGAGAATCTGCGGCGTGTGGCAAGCCGCGTGACGACCGACCTCGACGATCGCAACCTCGCCGGGCATTGGGCCGACCGGATGACCGAGACGGCTGGGCACGACCCGAAAAGCGTGGTGTTGACAGTTGCTGACATGGCGCGCTCAAACCCGCCCATGGCAAGTTCCTTCGTGGCCGAGCTGGCTCGGCGCCTGCAGGGACAGAGTGCAACCCTGGCACTGCCGCTGACGTGGATCGAGCAACTGTTGTCGGAGTCAGGCCTGAGCATCGACCGGATGGTGCAGCTGGAGGCGCAGCAGCAGGCCGCGGATCAGGTTTCGATCAGCAACAGCATCAGCAGCCTGCGCTTGCTCTCGGCCACCGACTGGCGCGATTTCGTCGAAAGCACGAGCATCGTGGAACAGGTTCTGGGCGAAGATCCCGCTGATATCTATCGAGCGATGGATTTCGCGACGCGGGACCGGTACCGGCACAGCGTTGAACGGCTCGCGCGTGCAAGTAAGCGGCCGGAGGAGGTGGTGGCGCGTGCGGCGATCGATCTGGCCAAGAATGCCGTTGAATCGGACACGGGCCGCAGTGTCGAACATCACGTTGGTTTTTATCTGTTGCGCGATGGCGTTGGAGAACTCGAACGGCACGTCGAGGCGAAGGTGAATGCACTCGAGGCATGGAGGCGCCTTTTGCGTCGTGCACCGTTGCCCATTTATCTTGCCCTGGCGGCGCTGATCACCGTCCTGTTTGCATGGCCTTTTCTCGACGCGGCTCACCACCACGGGTGGCAGGGCGGTTTGTTGGCCGTGCTCGCCGTACCGGTGCTGCTGATGACCAGCCGCGTTGCTATCGATTTCGTCAACTGGTTCGTCACTCTGACGGTAGAGCCCGACTGGCTGCCGCGCCTGGACTTCACCAGGGGTATCCCGGCGCAGATGCGCACGCTTGTCGTGATCCCGTCGCTGATCGGCAGTGCGCAAGACGTGGAGGATCTGACGGAGGGGCTTGAAGTACGGTTCCTCGCGAATCGTGATCCCCATCTGCATTTCAGCTTGCTGACCGACTTTATGGATTCAGCCTCCGAGAGTCGCGACGAAGATGCAGGGCTGATGCTGCGCGCGCGGCTGAGCATCGAAGTGTTGAACGAAAAATATCCCGATACCAGGGCGACCGTTTCTTCCTGTTTCATCGCCCACGACGTTGGAACGCCATCGAAAAAGTCTGGATGGGACATGAGCGAAAGCGCGGCAAGATTGCCGAACTCGATGCGCTGCTGCGCGGCACGGGAAGCGATCGTTTCTCACTGATCGTGGGGGACATCGCGGCGTTGCCACGCGTGCGGTATGTGATTACGCTCGATACGGACACCCAGCTCCCGCGCGATGCAGCCAGCCAGTTTATCGGCGCGATCGCGCATCCACTGAATGCGGCCGTCTACGACGCGGACAAGCAGCGCGTGAGTTCCGGCCATGCGATTCTTCAGCCGCGCGTCGGCATCAGTCTTCCGAGCACGGCGAGATCGGCGTATGCGCGGCTGTTCGGCGGCGATGCCGGTATCGATCCCTACACAAGAGCCGCTTCGGACGTCTATCAGGATCTGTTCCACGAAGGGTCATTCATCGGCAAGGGAATCTACGAACTCGATGCGTTCGAGCAGGCAGTGGAGGGGCGTTTTCCTGACAACCGCATCCTGAGCCATGACCTGATAGAAGGCTGCTACGCACGAGCGGGCCTCCTGAGCGACGTGCATCTGTACGAGGAGTATCCGGCCCGCTACAGCGCCGACGTCAGCCGGCGGCACCGATGGATCCGCGGTGACTGGCAACTGCTGCCGTGGATCTTTCCCTGGGCGCCGACTCAACATGGCGGTCTGGCGCGCAATCCGCTTTCATTGCTGTCGCGCTGGAAGCTGTTCGACAACCTGCGCCGCAGCGCCTCGCCTGCCGCAGTGCTGGCCATGTTGTTGATGGGGTGGATCAGCGGATGGCAGCCTCTCGCCTGGACCATCGGCGTTGTCGCGTTGACATTGAGCATGCCGCTGGTCGCGAGCCTGATCGAACTCCTTCAGAAGCCGCACGACATGCCGCTGCGCCGGCATGTCGCGTTGACCGCGCAATCGGCCGGCCGTCATCTGGCGCGCGCGTTTCTGGCGCTTGCATGGCTGCCCCACGAAGCGCTGTACAGCATGGACGCCATCGTGCGCACACTTTGGCGCATCGGGTTCAGCAAGCACAAGCTGCTGCAATGGAACGCTTCTCGCGAAGTCGAGCGGGTCGCACCCAACGACCCGAAGGCGCTGTACCGGCTCATGTGGATCGGCCCGCTTCTCGGTGCAACGCTAAGCCTGTCATTCCTCACGACGCCCGAGACACTTGCGGCGGCCGCGCCGTTCGCGCTGTTGTGGCTCCTGTCTCCGCTGCTCGCCTGGTGGATCAGTCAGCCTCGCGTTCAGACCGGGAGCGCTTTGGCTGCCAACGAGACGCGTTTTCTGCGCGGACTTGCCCGGAAGACCTGGGCCTTCTTCGACGAATATGTCGGACCGGAAGACCATTGGCTGCCGCCCGACAATATCCAGGAGGTGCCCATTACAGGCGCCATGGTCGTTGCGCACCGCACTTCTCCGACCAACATGGGCATGAGCCTGCTCGCGCATCTGGCCGCTTTCGATTTTGGCTATCTGAGCGCCGGGCGAATGCTCGCACGCATCGGCGAGACGCTTGCGACCATGGATAGCCTCGAGCGTTATCGCAATCACTTCTTCAACTGGTACGACACGAGCACATTGCAGACGCTTGCGCCGCGTTATGTATCGACAGTCGATAGCGGCAACCTCGCGGGCCATTTGATGACCTTGAGCCGCGGCTTGCTGGAGGGGGTGGACGAACCCGTATTCAGTCCGCACACGTTCGCCGGTCTCGCCGATACCCTCGACGCTTATCGCGCGGCGGCACACGCAGCAGAGTTCGACCTCGATGCATTTGCGCCGCTCGAGGCTCAACTGAGCGCAGCTTCGGCAGCGCCGCCGCGCACCGTGGCCGAAGCAGTCGCGGCCATGCACCGGGTGTCGGCCTTGGCCGCGACGCTCGCGCACGAGATAAAAGGTCCGGCGGACAGCGATCTTTTCTTCTGGTCGCGAGCACTGTCGGCGCAATGCCGTGACATCGCCGACGAGCTTGGCCGCTTCGACCTGCCGCCAGCCATCGATGCAGATCCGGGTTTGCCGACCTTCCGGCAACTTGCACAGCTTGACGTGAATCTGTGGCCCGGCTTGGCCAAAGCACGCGCCATCGAAGTACGCAGTGCCGCAATCGATCGCATCGCGCAAGTCAACCGGCTGGCGGAACTCTCCGCCGACCTGGCGACGATGGATTTCAAGTTCCTCTACGACGGCAGCCGCGAGTTGTTGAGCATTGGATACAACGTGGACGAACGCCGTCTCGATACCGGTTTCTACGATCTGCTCGCGTCCGAGGCGCGGCTGACGAACTTCGTGGCGATCGCGCAGGGCCAGTTGCCGCAGGAAAGCTGGTTCACATTGGGACGTTTGCTGACGAGTACCGGTGGTGTTCCGGTCTTGCTCTCGTGGACCGGCTCGATGTTCGAATACCTGATGCCGATGCTGGTCATGCGCAGCTACGAAGGCACCTTGCTCGACCAGACCTGCCGCGCGGCAGTCGCCCGGCAGATCGAGTACGGCCATCAGCTTGGCGTGCCGTGGGGCGTGTCCGAGTCGGGCTACAACGTGCTTGATGCCCAGTTGAACTACCAGTACCGCGCTTTCGGCGTGCCGGGTCTCGGGCTCAAGCGTGGACTCGGCGACGATGTTGTCATCGCGCCGTACGCCACGGCGCTTGCCTTGATGGTGGCGCCCGAAGCGGCTTGCCGTAACTTGCAGCGTCTTGTGGCAACGGGCGTGGCTGGACGCTATGGTTTCTACGAAGCCATCGATCACACTCAGGCACGTGTGCCGCGCGGTCAGACCTCGGTCGTTATCCACTCGTACATGGCGCACCACCAGGGCATGAGCCTGTTGTCGATGGCGAGCTGCCTGCTTGGGCAACCCATGCAGCGCCGCTTCGAATCCGATCCGCAGTTCAAGGCCACCACCTTGTTGTTGCAGGAGCGCATCCCGAAGACCGCAACCGAATATTTGCCGACGCCGGGCCTGCCCGCCGTCGACGCAGCCGCACTTATCGCGGAGACCAAGCTGCGTATTTTCACCGACCCCGATCGCGCGCGGCCTTCAGTGCAACTGCTGTCGAACGGCCGGTATCACGTGATGGTNAGCAGCGCGGGCGGCGGCTACAGCCGCTGCGGTGATTTATCGGTTACGCGATGGCGCGAAGACATCACGTCCGACAACTGGGGNATGTTTTGTTACCTGCGCGANGTGGCGAGTGGCGAGTTCTGGTCGANCGCGCATCAGCCGACGCTCAAGCGCCCCGATCTTTACGAAGCCATTTTCTCCGACGCGCGCGCCGAGTTCCGCGTGCGCGAACGCGANTTCGACTCGCATACCGAGATCGTGGTGTCGCCGGAAGACGATATCGAGTTGCGGCGCCTTCATATCACCAATCGCGCACGGGTGCGGCGNACGATCGAGCTGACCAGCTATGGCGAGGTCGTGCTGGCGCCCGCGGCGGCTGATGCCGCGCATCGCGCCTTCAGTAATCTGTTCGTTCAGACNGAACTGCTGGAGCCGTTGCAAGCCATTTTATGCACGCGGCGGCCTCGTTCGAGCAAGGAANCNGTGCCGTGGATGTGTCATCTGCTGGCGGCGCACGGCGTGGATATCGATGCGATTTCCTACGAGACCGACCGGGCGCGGTTTATCGGCCGGGGGCGCAGCGTCGTTCATCCCGCGGCGATGAACGACGGATCCGACACCCAGGGCCGGCTCTCGAATAGCGCTGGATCCGTGCTTGATCCGATCGTTTCAATTCGCTGCCGGATTACGCTCAACCCGGGGCAGTCGGCGACGATCGACTTCGTCACAGGGTTAAGCGACAGCCGTGACGGCTGCTTGCACCTGATCAACAAATATCGCGACCGGCAACTCGCCGACCGTGTCTTCGACCTTGCCTGGACTCATAGTCAGGTGTCGCTGCGACAGATGAACGCCACGGTTTCCGACGCGCGGCTCTACGAGCAGATGGCGGCATCGATCATCTACGCCAACGCGTCGTTGCGCGCCGAGGCTGGCGTATTGGCCGCGAACCGGCGCAACCAGTCCGGCTTATGGGGCCAGTCGATCTCAGGTGACCTGCCTATCGTGCTGCTGCAGATCACCGACATGGCCAACATCGAACTGGTTCGGCAGATGGTACAGGCGCACGCATACTGGCGACAAAAAGGGCTGGCCGTCGATCTGGTGATCTGGAACGAGGACCACGCGGGCTACCGGCAGAACTTGCAGGACCTGATCATGGGTCTGATCGCCTCCGGCACGGAAGCGAACCTGATAGACCGGCCCGGTGGAATTTTCGTTCGGCCAGCGCAGCAATTGTCACGCGAAGACCGTGACCTGATGCAGGCGGTGGCGCGCATTATCGTAGCGGACACGCGTGGAAGCCTGGCCGAGCAAGTCGAGCGTCGGCGCCCGGATACGAACGCCGTGCCGTTCGAGCCGACGAGCGCCTACTTCGCAGACCGGTTGCCTGAGGTGCACGCACCGACGCCGGCGGACGCGTTGATTCTGCAGAACCCGTACGGCGGCTTTTCGGCAGACGGCACCGAGTACGTCATCAAGCTGGAACCTGGCGACACCACCCCGGCGCCATGGGCAAATGTGCTTGCGAACCCGGGCTTCGGCACGGTCGTCTCCGAGAGCGGGGGTGCCTATACGTGGAGCGAGAACGCGCACGAGTTCAGACTAACGCCATGGGCTAACGATCCAGTCGGCGATACGAGCGGCGAAGCCTTATACCTGCGCGACGAGGATAGCGGACATTACTGGTCACCTAGTCCATTGCCTCGGCGCGGCAGCGGAACGTACACCACTCGCCATGGCTTCGGCTACAGCGTGTTCGAGCATGAAGAAGATGGCATCCGCTCCGAGCTGTGGGTGTACGTCGCACTGCACGCACCCATCAAATTCTCGGTGCTTAAGATCCGGAACGTTTCGGGGCGCGCGCGCCGCCTTTCCGCGACCGGCTATGTCGAGTGGACGCTTGGCGATTTACGCGAGAAGTCCGCCATGCATATAGTCACTGAGGCCGATGCGCTTACCGGGGCGCTCTTTGCCCGCAACGACTATTCGATGGAGTTCGGCGGCCGCGTCGCGTTCTTCGCGCTCGACGAGGCGGTTGCTGGTTTCACCTGTGATCGCCGCGAATTTATCGGTCGCAATGGCAGCCTCCGCTCGCCCGCTGCAATGCGCCAGGCGCGGCTGTCCGGACGCGCCGGCGCTGGGCTCGACCCGTGCGCGGCGCTCAAGGCAGACTTTGATCTGGCCGATGGCGACAGTCACGAAATCGTTTTCCGAATGGGTGCGGCGCACGACGCCCAGTCCGCCGGTGGCATCGCGAAAGAGTTTCGTGGCGCGGGTGCGGCGGCCAACGCGCTCGGTGCGGTACGCAAGCACTGGCAGGCAATGCTAGGCCGGGTGCAGGTCCGCACGCCCGAACCGGCTGTTGACGTGCTGGTGAACGGCTGGCTGATGTATCAGGTGATAGCTTGCCGGTTCTGGGCGCGCAGTGGCTACTACCAGTCCGGTGGTGCATTCGGCTTTCGCGACCAGTTGCAGGACTCCATGGCGATGATCCATGCCACGCCGCAACTTGCCCGGGAGCATCTCTTGCTGTGCGCGGCCCACCAGTTTCCAGAGGGCGACGTGCAGCACTGGTGGCACCCGCCGCTCGGCCGCGGCGTGCGTACCGATTGCTCCGACGACTACTTGTGGCTTGCCGTGGCGACCAGCCGCTACGTGAGCATCACCGGCGACAGTAGCGTGCTCGATGAACGCGTCGGGTATGTCGAAGGGCGGCCGGTCAATCCGGGCGAGGACTCTTACTACGGCCTGCCGGGACCTTCGGCGCTGGTCGAAACACTCTACGAACATTGCGTGCGGGCCATCGAACATGGCCTGACGCAGGGTGCGCATGGGCTGCCGCTGATCGGTTGCGGCGACTGGAATGACGGCATGAACCGCGTAGGGGCACAGGGTCGTGGTGAAAGCGTGTGGCTTGGCTTCTTCATGTACGACGTACTGCTCAAATTCGCCGAAACGGCTCGCTCTTGCGACG
>JGI12635J15846_10000239_pt1 | contig 43231 bp, 38 predicted proteins | sample BlaSpr_A8_OM2_M2_FD_15846 | JGI IMG/M metagenome (IMG submission 15846)
TCATGAAGAACGTCAACCCGGATCAAGCAGTTGCCGCACAGGTGGTCGGCACCATGCACGTGGTCACATGGCGGCAAGCGGAACTTAGCTATGCGTTGATCGGCAAGACCGAAGGCGTCGACCTGGACGCGCTTGGCAAGCGTATTTCCAACCGCGAGGTGGATCAGCTATTCAGCAACGCGACGTCGGTTTCAATGGCGCTAGCGGAATAGGCACTAGCGAGATAGGCACTAGCGGGGTTAAGGCTTAGGCGCTAAGTCCTGAGCCTTAAGCCGCACGTTTTCGCCAAGAATGCGTCGCTCATCGACGAAACGCAGTTACACTTGTAACAGGCTTGATTAAGCAACAGGCTTCACTTGGCGATTCATCGGTTTTGTCATCATGAATCTAGACGCTCACCTAGCAGCGATTTAACGATTCTTGAATCGGCCCACGAGAACAGCGAAAATTCAAATCATCAGCGAAAGCAAAGCTCAGCCTTATGAAATCGGACGATATCCTGCTGATGGCCCACGTGGACGGCGAACTGCCGCCGCACGAACACGAGGAAGTCGAGCGCGAACTGCGCACGTCTCCTGACATGGCCGAGTGCGTCGCGCTTTTGCGGGCTTCGCGGCTGCCGTATCGCGATGCGTTCGCCGGGCAAACGCTGCCGCCACTGCCACCAAGCCTTAGCGCAAAGATCGAAGAAATGGCGCGTGCTGCAAAGGCTAAAGCTGCGCATCCGGGCGCGGGTCCGAATGTCAGTCCTGATGTTAGCGTCAATGATCCCGTGGTTCCCCACGCTCCCGGGAGCACGTCCTCTTCACCCATCCGCTCGCGGTTGCGTGTTGCGCCGGCGTGGCTCGGCGTCGCCTTCCTGGCGGGTGCTTTTGCCTGCGGCCTCGTGCTTCGGCTGGGCACCGGCGCAGGTCCGGCATCGAATGCGGGCGCTTCGCTTGCGTCGGTCGGCACAGGCGTGTCGCCCTGGGTGACGGCTGCGGCCAGCTATCAGCAACTCTATTCCCGCGAGACGCTCGCGAACGTCGATACCAGCACCGATTCGTCTATCAAGACCGTCAAGGAAATTCGTCAGGATGATGGCCTTGCGCTTCGCATTCCCGACCTGAGCGCGGCCGGACTCACCTTCAAGCGCGTTCAGCGCCTGCGGTTCAACAACAAACCGCTCGTCCAGATTGTCTACTTGCCCGAGAAAGGCGCGCCTATTGCGCTGTGCGTGATGAAAGAGGTCAAGCCCGATGCGGCAGTGGCTGATCGGCGCGTGGCCTCCATGACGGTCGTCACATGGCGGCAGGCCGAGCTCGGCTATGCGCTGATCGGTCAGCCTGACGGTGTCGACCTTACGGCGCTCGGCAAGCAGATCTTCTCCGGCGAGGCCGCCCCGCTGTTCAGCCGGGAAACCTCCCCGGGTTCGATCGCTCCTGCCCTGGCATCAGCAAACGTGGCTGCCAGCTCGCGCCCACTTATTTTGGCTGGCGCGGAATAAATTGATTGCCTAGCTGTTGTGTTAAGTGTTTTCAGTAAACGGTTTTTAAGATGGTTAGTTAGGTATACAGATAAAACTGCAATAGGGCACGTGCAGTTAACGAGATCGATATGCTTAGTACTATCTATGTTTCCAATGAGTAGAATTTGTCAGCGATGGACTGATCGGTTCCCGGAGCACACTTCATCTGCCCTTTGGCGATCATGCGCATTCGTTCGACGCCGCCCAAAAAGATGCGTTCACAGTGAAATTTTAAACCCCAGCATGGGGCGCATGCGCCGCTCTTGTCGATAGTCACCGACTCGGCAACACCATTCTGAGCGATCGATTTTCATAGAAATGCCGGGCTGCAGCCTGACATAAAAGTTGTGGTTCTGGATGGAATATAACCGCGACCCTGGCTGTTTCACTCAAGAAATCTAATAACTTGCCCGGTAAGTGATGAGCGCTCGTGGCTCAAGATTTATATGCAGGTTAGGAGTCGGCGGTGTCGCGTCCGGCCAGCAATGAAGATACGAAAGGTTCGGGGACTCTTATCTACGGCGCTTTTTCAACATGTTGATTTCTTGTGCTGCATCGAGCAAGCGCCCCGTAATGGTGTGACGCGATCTCAAAGAAGTGGGTCACTGTATCCACGGCTGAGCCGCGATTTGCATTGTCATGACTAGCCGTATCCGCGCGAGTGGAAATGACGCATCACAAGGCGAGAACCGAGGCGGCATTCTTGGGAATGTATTTCATCGTGAGCGATGGAATAAATCGACGGGCCTAATTGTTTTGAATGTGACTGACGACATGGCCTTTCAGGAAATCAACGCAGGTTGACTACAGGATCAGCAAATTCGTTGGTTACCGGTTCTCAATTTGGACCACGCACAACACATCTCAATAGGGGGTAAAAAATGAAGGCATCCGAAGCAGTTGCGGCAATTGCAGTATTAGGAACGTTGGTGAGTGGGCTTGCGGCATGTGGTGGCGGTGGCAACGGCTCGTCTCCGACGCCTGGAGCATTTGCGTCGACCACGCTAGTCTCTGACGGCAGTATTGCCGCTGCGCATACAGATCCGAACCTGCAGAATGGCTGGGGAGTCGCGTTCAATCCGACCAGCACGTTCTGGGTTTCCGACAACACGACACATAAAGCATCGCTGTACGATGGGAACGGTGTTGTGCAATCTCTTGTCGTTAGCATACCTGATGGTTCAAGAGGTCCCGCCGGTCCGACGGGCATCATCTTCAACTTGACCAGCGACTTCGTCATCAGCTCTGGCGGCAACAGCAGCAAGGCGGTGTTTGTTTGGGCAACCGACGCGGGTACGATCGCCGCATGGTCGCCGAAAGTCCTGCCGACTCAGGCCGTCACCGCATTCGACGATCAAGCTGGCGGTGCAATCTATAAGGGTTTGACGGCGGCATCGGTGAACGGCCAGAACATGTTGTACGCAGCCGACTTCCACAATGGCAAAGTCGATGTGTTTAACGCGACGTTCCAAAAGGTGCAGCTCGACGGTCAGTTCAAGGACCCCAACCTGCCCGCCGGTTTCGCGCCGTTCGGCATTCAGTCCATTGGCAACGACATCTTCGTAACCTATGCAAAGCAGAACGCGACCGCTTCGGCACAGGTCGTCGGAGCAGGCTTTGGCATTCTCGATGAGTTCGATACCAGCGGCCACTTCATCAAACAAATCGTCGGCACCGGCGGTGTGCTGAATGCACCATGGGGTATCGCGCAAGCACCGGCTAACTTCGGTCCGCTCAGCAACGACCTTCTCGTTGGGAACTTCGGCGACGGGACGATCGAAGCGTTCGATCCGAATACCGGGAAGGATCTCGGCAAGCTAATCCAGAAGGACGGCACACCGTTCACGCAGCCGGGCCTGTGGGGCATGAGCTTCGGCAACGACGTGGATAACCAACCGAAGAACACACTGTTCTACGCTGCGGGACCGAGCAAGACGACGGGCGTGTTCGGACGTATTGACCTGTCGAACTAAACCGTCAGTTTGTGCAGTAGCAGCACCGTATTGTGTTGACGCGATGGCCGTCTCAACAATCAATACGGTGCATTTGTGCCTGCATTCCGTTGTTTCGTTGAATCAATGGTTCTAATCAGATTTTTCTATTCGATGGCGTCAGGCTTCCTCCTGCCCTACCCTCGCAATAGCGCTTAGCGCGGGGACACGGCGCTATCCCTCCCGAGGATATATGTCACGCATCCCGACTTCTTAGTCGGAAGGGAACCGCTCGATCTGGCCCCGTCGTCACGACGGCGGTCGGACGAACAGGTTTTCCGTCGACGAGTTCGATCTGGAATGCCTGCACCAGACGTGCAAGGACTAACGTCGCTTCGGCCATTGCGAACTGCGCGCCTACGCAGACTCGAGGACCTGCGCCAAATGGCAGGTATGTAAATCGCGTCGGGGGCGCCGCGTCGGGAAGAAACCGCTCAGGATCGAACGCGTTCGGGTTCGACCAGTGCAAGCTGTGCCGATGCAGCACCCATGGACTGATCATGACCAGCGTACCGCGCGCGATTCTCAGTCCTTCAATCTCTTCCGGCATAACGCACTGGCGCGTCAGTACCCACACGGGCGGATATAGGCGCAGTGCGTGTCCTTCGATGGTGTTGCTTAAGGCTTCGTCTTAGTGCTTGCCTATCTGACAAAACGCCTTGGAGGTTCCGTTTATTCCACCGTAGTGCCGGATTCGCCACCTAAGGTGTACTTATAGCTATCCGTAAATGTCTCAGGTCGGCGCGTATTGCTGCCCATCAACTGATGACTGGCGGATGTGTCTCAGGAAAAGGGACTAGTTTCCCCGCAACCACGCCGCATGTATTACTGCTAGCAATGGAATGACCCTCGTACGTAACGCTGCGTCGAACCACTCCGTCAACCGGACAAGATAGTTGACGATACCCGCCCGACCGAGCCAACGACCTGATACTGGGTCGATATGAAGCGCGAATGCAAACAGTCCGCAAATCGCCAGCAACGCAATACTAACCACAATGAATTCAAGCATCACGATGAATTTCCCTCGCAATATCGGTACCGGTGAGCGGCTTTATAAAGTACTTCGAGGGTGACAGCGTCTCTGCGTAGCGAATCGAAATCGGCGTTCGTGATCGGTACGCTTCTACTTCAACGCCGGCTTGCTTTCCGTGTTCAGCTCAAGCTGGACAACCAATGCATCGATGGTCCGGATGAGACATGCCGTTAAATGACTAGGTGCGAGTACTCGAATTGCCGCTCGATCCCGGCATGGCTGCGGACGGCGGCGAAGCTCTCTTGACTAGACGGTGCTTTTATCTCGTTGAGCAAACCACACAACTGGCGGCTTCTCGCCCGTCTGCTTTATTTGCACCACACCCGTGGTGGCTAAATAAGCATCGACGTTTGAATGCTTCTTGATGGTCCAATAGGTAACGCTTGGACAGCAATGCCTATTCCATACCCACGACCCGAACCGTAACTTTCCCTGAGCCACGATATGGAATGCTTACTTGAACGCTCTGCCAGCTCTTTGTTCAATGCTGCCTGCCCGAGCAATCCTCGACCGCTTTCGGCCTGACGCGAACCTTCATGGAGCAAAGTCTCGCTCCGGCAATGTGACGCCCCCTGAACCTCATTAGTCGCTTCCTTGTCAGAGGCGTTAAGAACGCTCCGCACGATTATCGCGAAGCAGATGGAATATTTTGTGGTGTTGTAGCGTTGTTGCTCTCAGTTACTACCCAAAGGTTGGAGGACTTATGTCTTACGGAGCAGTCAATAGTGGCTTACAGGAATGTTCGAGCGCCTGCTAGAGTCATTGGACAGGCAAATGGAGATACCCCACTTTAGGCACTACCTCAATCGGCACATCGAACTTGATAGCGGTGAGCACGGACGGGCGGCGTTGAACATCCTGATGAAGCAAGCGGGAAATGATAGATATCTTCAAGAACGCGCAGTTGAGTTCGCGGTATCGGCTATCGAAGCCCGCATTGAACTGTTCTCGGGTATGGAGCGCTCATTACCCATGTCCGGCGAGTGACCTGCTGTTGTCATCAAGATGGGGGTCAAAACCGACGTTGAGTTAGCCCCTTCGGGGAATCGGTTTGCCGAATTTTTGACGCCGCGCCCGTCAGGCATTCCGTCCCCAACACAAGTGAGCGAGCAGGTGATGCGCCGTTCCAACTTGTGGTTCCTCGCGCTCGTGGCACGGGGAAGACAACGTAGATTCGATCTAGACCATCACAGCCCGCTGTTACCCGCTCGTGTCCGAGTTGACAGGCAGCCCGCAGTCGAAGGACAGCTTGCGGGCGCGCTTCAACGCAATGCACGGTGTGGCCACGACGCCCGACGAACGGCAGGGCGGCCTCACGCAATACGAGAAAGCGCGCGATGCGGGACCACATCAGGGCGGCCCGCGCAAGGATGACGTTTGCGTCGGCCGATTACGACGAACGCCGCCCACGTGGTAACCCCACAACAGCGTATTCACCTGACTGGAGTAAATATGAAGCGAGAATTCTTGCTACCGGCCACCCCCCTTCTTCGCGAAATCGCGAGCCCGGTCACCACGTTTGGGACGGCAGAGCTCCAGACGCTGATAGATGACATGTTCGAAACGATGCGCAGCAGTCAAGGAATTGGCCTCGCCGCGCCGCAAATCGGAGTATCGGAACGGATCATCGTCTTCGAATTCGCCGGGGGCAGTCGTGCTCCGGGTGCTCCGCCTGTTCCGGCGACGGTGCTTATCAACCCGGTAATCACCCATTCAGAGGGTTCGGCCTGCGACTGGGAGCGCTGCTTCAGCGTTCCTGGATATCGCGGCCAGGTAATGCGCTACACGTTCATTCATTACGTCGCTCGCGACTTTCACGGCCATCGGCTAGAAGGCGTAGCGGAAGGATTTCACGCTCGGATCGTTCAACACGAAATCGATCATCTTAATGGCATCCTCTACACGGACTTTGCGGATAGCATCGAACTTTACGAGCGCCCTTCGCAAATCGCCGATAGTCGACCAACGGCCACAAGTGACTCCTCCAACAATGGCTTCGGCAATTTCACTCCGCCTGCCGCGAGACTTGTCCTCGAATGACATAAGGTCCCGATTGCAGCCTCTGTAAATCGCGCCCTGCTCGCTCACCTTGAGGTATTCACGGAGCATTGCAGTGATGCTCCCTTTCGACAATCTTGTTGTTTCGAGATCCCAAATCGTGCCTACACCCTCAACCCACTTCTTGCTCGATCCGCCCATCTATCCGGCCGATCGCTATGCGCCGCTTGCGGACCGTATAAAGCGGCTGCTAGTAACGGCCTCCGATGTCGTATTCGTGCAGGCTGAAGCAATCCTTGCCCTTGAAGCCGCAGCATCGAGCATCGCACGGCCAGGCATCGTAGCGATCAATATCGTGACCAGTCCCTACGGGGCTTATTTCGGCGCATGGTTGAGACGTGGTGGAGCAACTGTCCATGACGTGATCTCCCAACCTGGTCAGCCCGTTGCCATGGAGGTTGTACGCGGCCGGGCCGATGCCCTTGATCAGATAGACATCGTCGCTGTTGTCCATGGCGTAGCCGCGAACGGTGCGCTCAATCCGCTGACAAGCTCGTGCATGCACAAAAAAAGTATGGGAAGGTGAACTGGGAAAACGGCTCGGATGCCTGATTAAAAGTATTCATTCAATGCCGAACTTTTTGGTATGCCACTGATTTTTCAGGTGTTGGAGAGTCGGGTATCGATTCAGTCAATAATGAGTTTCCGTTCTTCGAGTAGTCATCGCTCTCGTTCCCGGACAAGCTTCTCTTAATAACGAATTGACGCCAGTGAATATTCCGTCCGGGCCGAAGCTTTTGAAACACCTATGAAGCGACCTTGCCTTCACGCACTGCGACCGGTTTGCGGGTTGCCGTTAGCGGCAAACAAAATTGCTTTTCGCTCCGCCAAACGACGATCGGCGCAATGCGCCCATTTGATATTGGTAAATGCTGTTTGGAATCCGGGGATGGACGGCGATGGCCGCAAACTGTTAACGTACGCAACCATCGCCTCAACTTGAGCCTGAATCCGGCTGACTTCAAGAACGGTCACGCTCTAAATGTGAATCGGCAACAGACTGCGCTTGCCACGATATTCGCAGTACTTACGACATAAGCAACTTGTCCAGCGTTATTGGCGCCTCGCGCACGCGAATACCGGTCGCATGCCAGATGGCGTTCGCCACCGCACCCGCCGTGCCCGTAATACCGATCTCCCCCACGCCCTTGATGCCGAGTGCATTGACGCGCGAGTCGTCCTCCTCCACCAGGATCGCCTCGATCGAAGGTACGTCGGCGCTTACGGGCACGAGGTACTCTGCCAGATTGGCGTTCATGGGGCGCCCCGAGCGAGGGTCAATCATCGCATGCTCCTGGAGCGCAAAGGATACGCCCCAGATCATCCCGCCGAAGTATTGGCTGCGCGTCAGTCGCGGGTTGATGATCCGCCCCGCCGCAAAAGCGCCAACAAGCCGGCAAACGCGGATCTGCCCGAGATCAGGATCAACCTTCACTTCCGCAAATACGGCGCCGTGCGCGTGCGCTGCATAGTTGCCTTGCGTGAGCGGATCTGGCGCAGCGTTGCCCTTGCCCTCGATGGCTGCGCGCCCGGCACGCGTTAGGATAGCCGCATACGTTTCACCCCGGCTTTCATCGTCGCGCCGCAAGAGACGTCCATCCCGAGCGATCACGTCGTCATTGCCCGCTCTGAACAGCGGCGACCGTTCGTCGTTCGTCGCGATATCAACCAATTGCGCGATGACGTCTTGCCCCGCATTGTGGATGGCCGTACCGGCAGTCGCGGTACCCGACGAACCGCCGGTTATTCCACCATCCGGCAGGTCGGATGTGCCGATCTGTAGTCCGACTTGCCCCAGATCGAGGCCAAGGCTATCGGCGGCGATTTGAGCCAGCGCCGTCCAGGCCCCTTGACCCATGTCGTGCGCTCCGCACGCAACCGTCGCTTTGCCATCCTCGTGAAGTTCCACGCAAGCCTCGGCCGCGAACATGTTGGCTGGAAAAGTTGCGGTACCCATGCCCCAGCCGACGAGCAGCCCGGACGCATCGGTCATCTGCCGCGGCGCGTGTGGACGGGTGGCCCAGCCGAACCGCGCTGCACCCTGCGAGTAGCATTCACGCAACGCCTTTGACGAGAATGGCTTACCGGAAATCGGCTCGACCTCCGCGTAGTTCTTGAGGCGGAACTCCAGCGGATCCATGCCGCAAGCATGCGCCATCTCGTCGATCGCGCACTCCAGCGCGAAGCTGCCCGAAGCTTCACCCGGCGCACGCATGAACATCGGGGTGCCGGTATCGAGGCGGACCGCGTCGTGTGTCGTTGAGATGGCCTCGCTTGCATAGAGCGTGCGGGATACGATCCCGCTCGGCTCGAAAAAATCGTCAAAGGTGCTCGATGCGGTTCGGGAGTGGTGCGCAATAGCTGTGAGCGTGCCGTCCACGCGCGCCCCCAACCGAAGCGTCTGACGGGTGGGCGCGCGATGCCCGACGGGCCCGAACAGTTGTTCGCGGCGAAGCACGAGCTTGACGGGTCGACCGGCGAATCGCGCCGCCATGATTCCCAATATCTGCGGCCCGGAGATCATTCCTTTGGCTCCGAACCCACCGCCGAGGTATGGACTGCGGATCAGAACGGACTTCACGTCGATCCCGAGCAAGCGGGCGATTCGCAACCGAGCCAAGCCCATGGCCTGGCTCGGCGTGTCGACCGTGAGTTCGTCGCCATTCCACTGCGCAACGATGGCATGTGGTTCTATCGCGTTGTGATACTGCGCAGGCGTCCCATAGTTGGCTTCGATGCGAATCGCAGCCGACAAGTACGCCGCTTCGACATCGCCCTTGGACTCGTTCGCGGGATGAGCCGCGCCGACCACATTGATCGTGAACGGCTCGCCCGCATCGAGCTCCATGCGTGCGACGTCCGATTCATACCGCGGCGCAAGCAGAAATGCGCCTTCGGTCGCGGCCTCTAGCGTTTCGGCGATCACCACCGCGATCGGCTGGTTCGCGTACCTGACATGATCGTCCTGCAAGAGGTCGAGCCTGAAGGCAAACGGGTTGTCCTTCTCGTCTGGATGCTGGGCAAGCTTCGGCGCATTGGCAGGCGTCATCACGCCGATAACACCGGGATGGGCGGAGGCGGCGGCTACATCTAGATGCTTGACCCGTCCTCTTGCGATGCTGCTTGCAGCAATGACAGCGTGGAGCATGCCGTCCGGGTGGTGGTCGGCGGCGTACCGCGCTCGACCGGTCACTTTGAGGACAGCCTCCCTGCGTGTGACAGGCTGGCCGATGTTCAAGCGGTGAGGGTATTGCAGGGGGGGACCTTAACCATGAAAAGAACTTCCTGGTGTCATAGCGAACACGGACGCAGGTAATGCCGGCGGCAGCTTGGGCGTGCCCGCCGTCGCGAGGCGCAAGGAACGCCTGACCACGCGACGCGCCAGTTCGATTTTGAAAACAGAACCGCCGGTCGACTTCGCTCCTGCGAGCGCGGCGTCGGCTACTAGCTGAAAGAGATCCTCGCCGGGCTCCTGGCCGCTCAGCAGTTCTTCAGCCGCACGTGCACGCCAAGGCTTCGAGGCGACTCCGCCTAAAGCAAGCCGCCCTTCCACGATCCTGTTGCCTTCGATGCGAAGGCCCGCAACTGCCGAGACCACCGCGAAAGCGTAGGACGTGCGGTCTCGCACCTTCAGGTAACGCGAGTGGCCTGCGAAACCCGCAGCAGCGGACGGCAGGCGCACGGCAACGACCAGTTCGCCGGGCTCGAGCACTGTCTCGCGTTCCGGTGCGTCACCAGGCGGACGATAGAAGGCTTCCAGCGGCACATCGCGCCGGCCTGAACGACCATGGACTTCCACGACGGCATCGAGAGCCACGAGAGCAACACAGAGATCCTAAGGATGAGTCGCTATGCAGTGCGCGCTCCGGCCGAACACTGCATGGGCCCGCGTTTCCCTTCCTATGGCATCACATCCGGCGCCGGGCTCACGTTTATTACAGGCGCTTGCGATATCGTAGAAGTAGGGGCACCGAGTGCGCTGCAATAAGTTTCCGGAGGTAGTCGCCGCGTTGCGCAACTGGGCCGAGGCACCGGAGAGCAGCGCTTCAGACACGGCCGGATACTTGCTCGCAAAGGAGATGTCATAAGCGAGGTCGCTGTTTCGAACCAGCGCACCAATTCGCGTCCCGCCATCCGGCAACTGCTCGATTCGATCAAGGTCTGGCACGCGCGACAGGTCGACTACTCGAGCCGGGCGTGTCACTCCGCCCTTCATCAGGTCGAGAAGGTTGGTGCCCCCCGCAAGGAAAGCGGCTCCAGGTGCGATCGCCGCCGCTACCGCTTCGACAACAGTGTTGGGACGGACATATTCAAACCGGTTCACGCCGCCTCCCCGTTTTGCGTTGTTTCACGCATCCGGCCTAGCGAGTCAAGCACAGCGTCGGTGATTCCGGCATACGCGCCGCACCGGCACAAGTTTCCGCTCATCGCTTCCCGAATCCGCTCTGGATCCTCGCCGGTTCGACCTTCCTGGATCAGCCCCAGTGTGCTCATGATCTGCCCTGGCGTGCAGAAGCCGCACTGAAACCCGTCGTGTTCGATAAAGGCGGCCTGAACCGGATGAAGCTCTTCGCCCTGCGAGAGTCCTTCAATCGTCAGAACGTCGGCTCCGTCAACCGAGATCGCAAGAGCCAAGCAAGAGTTCACCCGGCGTTGGTTGACGAGCACCGTGCAAGCGCCGCATTGACCGCGGTCACAGCCCTTCTTGGTTCCTGTGAGGACAAGGTGCTCACGCAAGAGGTCGAGCAGGGTCACGCGCTCGTCTTCGAGCACGACCTCATGGCACGCGCCATTCACAGTCAGAGTAACGAGAAAGCTCATTCAATTTGCCCTTTAGAAAACTGCGTACTGTGGGGCCGCGCAATATCATGCCGTTTGCCGAACGGCGTATCGAACGTTCAGAGCAACTGCATCAGGCGGCGCACTCTTCTACTTTCAGAACGCGCGAAGGGGTTTTTTTATTCCAAGTGATTCAGCGGATGACGGGAACAGTTGTTCGCGATCAGTCCTTCTTGCGAGGACGAACAGAAAGGTCAATGTCAGTTGTGTCGGAAGGCAGGGCAAGCGGTTTCCGAGGCGCATCGTGTTTAATGGCTCGTACTAAGCGCGCGCGATGTCATGCGTCGGCCGCTGGCATCTGGATCGCGGCCAGACCGCCTTCGTTTAACGCCGGAATTCTGGCAAACGCCTCTGCAATGAAATCCATGAAAACCACGGCGCGTCGTGGCAGCAATCGACTCGCGACGTAGACGATCTGCAGCGGCACGGGCGGCCCAATGTAATCGCGCAGTATCAAGCGTGCTGCCCCGCTTCGGAGCGTGTCTTCGAATAGCCAAAGAGGCCCGTGTCCGACGCCAATCCCCTGGAGCACCGCCTCGCGGACGGCGTCTGACAAGGCTGCGCTGATTGTGCGCTCAACCCGGCCTTGTTTCTGGCCCGGCTGCATTAAACAGCGGCGGGATGCCATCGAGACCACGCAACTGCCAGTCCGGCGCCTGCCCCATCTCCTCGAAGATACTGCCGCCGCGATTGATCCAGCACGTCGGAAAACCGAAATAGCGTGCGCCCGTTGCGTCCCAGGCATTCGAAGACACAAAGAGGATCGAGGACCGAGTGAGTTCGAAAGCCTGCTCCGCCAGCGCGTAGGCACGATCGTCCGGTTTATAAACGCGCACCGGGTCGACGCTGAGCAGATGATCGAATTCGGCGCGCAGTCCGGCGTTACCCACCACGGCGCCGATGGAATGCGGCGAACCGTTCGACAGCACCGCGAGCTTCAGTCCACGTTGCCGCAGTTCGCGTAGCGCGTCAGGCACCTCTTTGAACGGTTGCAGGCGCAAGTACGCCTTGCAAAGCGTGCTGCAAGCAGCGTCACTCAAATTGAGCCCGAGATACCTGCATGTATAACGCAGCGCGTCTTCAGTCGCCTGCTCGAAGGTAACGTAGCGGTTCATCAGACTTCGCAGCCACGTGTATTCGAGTTGCTTTTGCCTCCACACCGTACTGATTTCACGCCCGCGTCCCGGGAACTGCTCATCGCACCGCTCGACAACCGAGTGAACGTCGAACAGGGTTCCGTATAGATCAAACGCGATCGCCTTGATATGGTCCATCTCACCTCTCCTGAAAGAATCATCGCGACACGTCGCTACCAAAGTAACGTCAGCGGCTTTCCTGCTCCCTGAGCCGCTTGCGGTGAGCGGCAACCTTCGCGCGGTTACCGCAGATCGCCATGCTGCACCACCGGCGAGCGTGACCCCGCGTGTGATCGGCAAACATCAACGTGCATCTTGGGCCTTCGCACGCTTTCACGTAGCTGAAGTCCTCTTCACATACCAGCCTTGCCAGCGCCTCCGCTATCGGCATCAGCAACGACGCGGCTGACTGCCAGCGTCGATTCGCGCGAAGTTCAAAGCTCGTCACGCCACCCGAGGTATTCGTGACGATTTCACCATGCTGCTGATCGCGCTCGAGCAGTTGATTCAAGGGTTCGATCTCACGCAGATCTTTGGCGACCAGCGGCCGCCCCTTCCTCTTCCGGACAAATCCCCTGAACCACTCGCGCAGATCGCGTGCCCGCGCCGCAACGTCGTCGAGTTCGGCAGCCGTGGACCGGATACGTATTTCTTCGAGGGCTGCGCCGGGCACCAGCTCCGCCTGTTCCAACCAGGCAAGCAGGCCTTCCCCGTCGCTGATCCAGTCGACTTCTTCATCCACCGGCGTTGCGACCGAGTTCAGGAAATCGAGGCCAGGCGCATCGGCGACGAATATCGCGGGGATCTGACGGTAGTCCATATCTCATGACGAATGTGAAGTGACGATACGCACATCGTAACCACTAAAAAAGCTCTTGACAAGTTACACGTCTCATTTGTAACCTTTAACAACACATTTAGACGGTTACAAAGCACGTGGCGCAGTATGCGTGTATCACAAGCAGCATTCCCATCCTTCAAAGGAGCGAGAAATGTCTATTGGCAACGTGAGCGCGGTGCTTGTGCACGGCGCGTGGGCGGATGGCTCAAGCTGGAGCAAGGTCATCGAAGGTCTGAAGGCACACGGCATCAAAGCAGTCGCGGCGCCGTTGCCGCTTAGCTCTTTGCATGATGACGTGGCCGCCCTCGATAGAACGCTGGAACGTATCGAAGGTCCGGTTGTGCTTGCCGGGCATGCTTACGCCGGCGCAGTGATCGGATCGACGCACGCCGACAACGTCAAGGCTTTGGTCTACGTAGCGGCGCTTGCGCCTACCGAAGGCGAAACTGTGGGCGATGTGTTCTACCGCGGCGAAGCGCACCCGCTCGCGCCCAAGCTGTCACCGGATCGTCATGGCCTGATATGGCTACCCGAGGAGGCATTCGCGGCGGCGTTCGCACAGCACGCGGCCGCGCAGGAGTTGACGGTGCTCGGCGCGGTTCAACGTCCCATTTCGGTTGCATGCATCGGCGAGGCGGTCGGGCGCCCACTCTGGAAGGATCGGCCGAGCTGGTTCCTGATCGCCGAGCAGGACCGGATGATCAGTCCCGACACGCAACATTTCATGGCACAGCGCATGAACGCGCGTGTGCATTCACACCAGGTCGATCACACGCCCATCGTCACGGCCCCTGACGCCGTAATCAGCGTGATCGTCGAAGCGGCCCGAGCAGTTTCGGCTCGTTAGGAATGCTTGTAACCTGTCGCGCCGACAGGAGCTCGTCCCCTGCCATTTCCGGCAGACCGTTTATATCCAATCCGGAGTGAAACCCATGTCCTCTATTGCCTATCGTTACGCTGACGTAGACCGCGTCAAGGTGTTCTATCGCGAAGCGGGTCGTTCTAACGCACCGAAACTGCTGCTCCTCCACGGCTTTCCGAGTTCCAGCCACATGTTTCGCGACCTGATCCCCATGCTTGCCGAACGCTTCCATGTCGTCGCTCCCGATCTGCCTGGGTTCGGCCAGTCGGACATGCCGGGCCGCGATACTTTTGCCTACACATTCGACAACATCGCCAACGTTATCGAGCGCTTCACTGAGCAGATCGGTTTCGATCGCTTTGCCATGTACGTGTTCGACTACGGCGCGCCGACCGGCTTTCGGCTTGCGCTCAGGCATCCCGAGCGGATCGCCGCGATCATCTCGCAGAACGGCAACGCTTACGAAGAGGGTTTGAGCGAAGGCTGGAATCCGATCCGCGCCTATTGGCAAGATCCTTCACGCGCCAATCGCGACGCACTTCGCGGGTTGCTGACGCACGAGACGACCGCATGGCAGTACACGCATGGCGTACAGGACACGGCCTCGGTGTCGCCAGACGGCTACTCACTTGACGACTTCTACCTGAGCCGGCCGGGTGCGGACGAGGTCCAGCTCGATCTGTTCGGCGACTACCGAAGCAACGTCGCGTTGTATCCCGCGTTTCAGCAGTATTTCCGCAGCCACCAGCCCCCTTTCCTTGCCGTATGGGGAAAGAACGATCCGTTCTTCCTGCCCGCTGGAGCAGAGGCATTCAAGCGCGACATACCGGACGCGGAGGTGCGTTTCTTTGATACCGGCCACTTCGCGCTAGAAACTCATGCGGCTGAGATCGCCGCGGCCATTTCCGAATTCCTTATTCGCTGACAAGCTCGCTGACATGCAAACGCCTTGTCAGCATCAACAACGGTGTCTTCAAACTGAAGGAGAAAAGTCATGCGTGCAATCGTGCTCGACAAGTTCGGCGGCCTCGATAGCCTCGTGTACACGGAGTTGCCCGAACCCGAACCATTGGCAGGTCACGTGGTCATCGAAATCAAGGCATTCGGAATCAACCACGCCGAGCTGCACATGCGTCGCGGAGAGTGGGCCGAAGCTGCCAGGGTCAGCGGCATCGAGTGTGTGGGTGTGGTGAAGTCGTGCCCCGGTGGCGAATTCCCGGTTGGCGCGAAAGTCGCTGCGTTGATGGGTGGTCTTGGGCGAACCATCAACGGCAGCTACGCGCAATACACGCGGGCACCGGTGTCCAACGTGGCACTGATCGAGTCCGGGCTGCAGTGGGCAGAACTCGCGGTCATTCCGGAAACCTATGCAACGGCGTGGACGTGCCTGTTCCGCAACCTCGAGATTACACAGGGGCAGACGGTTGTCATCCGAGGGGCGACATCGTCGTTCGGACAGGCGGCCGTGAACCTCGCGGTCAATGCCGGCGCAAAGGTCATCGCGACAACACGCAATCCGGCGCGTGTCGCGATGCTCGAAGGCCTGGGCGCCGCACGCGTCGAGATCGAAGGCCCCGACCTTTCGAAGCGCATCGCCGAAGCGAAGCAGCTCGATGCCGTGCTCGACCTCGTCGGCAACAGCACCATTCTTGATTCCCTCGCCATGTTGCGACGAGGTGGTCGCGCGTGTCTTGCGGGCTGGTTGGGCGGCCTCGATCCGATTGTCGATTTCAACCCTCTTCTGCAAATGGCGAGCGGTGTGTACCTGACGTTCTTCGGCAGTTTCGTGTTCGGCACGCCGGGTTTTCCACTTTCCGACGTGCCGCTTCAGAAGATCGCTGAAGACGTTGCTGCCGGGCGGCTCAAAGCGAAACCGTCCCGAGTGTTTGGTTTCGACGACATTCGCGAAGCCCATCGGGTGATGGAAGCGAACGAGGCCGGCGGAAAGATGGTTGTCGTCCACTGAATCGCTGTTCAAGCAGCTCATCCACGAGTCAAGGTGAAACGAAATGTCCAGGAGGGTAGCAATCGTTACGGGCGCGAGCCAGGGTATCGGCCGCTCAACCGCCATCAGGTTAGCGCGAGACTTTGCCTCGGTCGTACTCGTTGCGCGCGATCGCGAGAATCTCGACCAGACCGCTGACGACGTAAAAAAGGCCGGTGCCGAGCCTCTCGCAATCGATCTCGACCTGTCTCGCCCGGAGGCCGCACAGGAAGTCGTTGACCAGACGCTGTCGGCGTTCGGGCAGATCGACGCGTTGCTCAACATCGCGGGCGCGGTGCCGCAGATCGATGTCTTCGAGATGACCGACGATCAATGGGACCGTGGCCTCGCGTTGAAGCTGCACGGCGCGCGGCGATTGACGGTCGCGGCGTGGCAATCGTTGAAGAAATCGTCAGGATCGGTGGTGCTGATGTTGGGCAACTCCGCGCTGTTTCCGAAAGCACCGTACGCAGCCGTGGGCATGATCAACGCGGCGATTGTGGCACTGGCGAAAGCCTTCTCGGATCGCGGGATTGCAGACGGTGTGCAGGTCAACAGCGTGCTGCCCGGCCCGGTAATGACGGGTCGGCGGCAATCCTATCTGGAACATTGGGCACCACTGCACAACATGACTGTCGAAGAAGCGACGGCGAGGTTTCCTGTTGAAGCGGGGATCGCCCGGTATGGCACGCCCGAGGAGATTGCCGAGCTGATGGCGTTCATCGTGTCGCCTGCGGCTCACTGGATGACGGGCTCGACGTTGAGGATGGACGGCGGAGAGGTCAAGTCGATCTGAATCGGACGATAAGACCGTCAAACCGACCGTCGGCTGCCAAGCCGGACTCAGTGGCTCGGCAGATCGTGCTCCCAGATCGGCATGGCAACGATCGCGTCAGGTTCGAGGCACAAGCCCGCATCAAAGAATTTTGCGTTCCATGCCGCTCACCGGTATCGTGTTGTGCATCGCCGGACAGCCGTTTCGGCAATCTGCGGAGCCAACACGGACACCCGCGCAAAGAACGAGAGCTAAAACGTGAGTGAGCAAGACACGCGTTACGTTGACGAGATTCCGTACACATTCGGCTATTGCGACGAGCTGAATCCGCTACGGTTCAGACTTCCCCTGCTCCACGCAGGACTCGCATTGCCGGCTGTGCGTACCGCTTGCGAGCTGGGCTTTGGCCACGGTGTGAGCGTCAATATTCACGCGGCCGGGTCGGCGACGCGATGGTACGGCACCGACTTCAACGCGTCTCACGCGAACTTCGCTCGGCGACTCGCGGGCAGCGCCGAATCGCAAGTGAACTTGTCCGCCGAGCGTTTTTCGGAGTTCTGCCGACGCGACGATTTGCCGGATTTCGATTTCATCGGCATGCACGGCATCTGGAGCTGGATTTCTGAAGAGGATCGTGCGCTGATCGTCGAGTTCATACGCCGTAAGCTCAAGACCGACGGCGTGCTGTATGTGAGCTACAACACCCAGCCCGGGTGGGCCGCGATGCAGCCCGTGCGCGAATTGATGCATGGGCACTTCCAGGTCGGTACGGTATCCGCGCTACACAACGGCGCGGATACCGAACAGCAAATGCAGACGCGCATTAGCGCCGCCGTCGATTTTGCACGGGCCGTGTTTGCGACTCAGCCAGGCTATGCGCTGGTCAACCCATTGCTTGCCGAACGCGTCGACGCGTTGTCCCTTGAGAACCCCAATTATCTCGCTCACGAGTACTTCAATCGTGACTGGCGCCCCATGTCTTTCTTGCAGGCCGCCTCGTTGCTTGGCGCAGCCGGTTTGACTTATGGAGGATCCGCGGACTATCGCGATCATATCGACGAGATCAACCTCACCCCGGATCAACGCGCTCTATTAGCGGGCATTGCCGACACTGGTTTGCGAGAGACTGCACGCGATTTCTGCGTGAACCAGTCGTTGCGGCGCGATTATTGGGTCAAGGACCCGCAGACGCTCAGGGACGACGAGCGGGAGGCCAAACTGCGTGCACATCGTGTAATCCTCGCGTTGCCGAGATCTGCGGTGGTTCTGAAGGTGCGCGGTATGCTGGGCGAGACGATGCTACCGGAAGCTTTATACGGCCCTATTCTCGACGCGCTGTCCAGCTATCGCCCCGCAACCTTGCAAGATATCGAGAACAGCGTTGGCGGACACGACATCACACTGGAGCAGATCGTCAAGGCAGTGATGCTGCTGGTCAGGATGGGCGTGTTGCTGAATGCCCATGACGACGCGCAAATCAGCGCCTCCCGGCAGTCGGCGGAGAAGTTGAACGCGGCAATCTGCGAACAGGCGCGCCATCATGACGAAGTGCAGTTCCTGGTGAGTCCGGTTTCGGGTTCGGGCATTTTTATGCCGCGTGTGCCGCAACTCTTTCTATTGGCGAGATTGCATCACCATCAGCAACCGGCGCAATGGGCTGAATTCGCCGAGGCTGTGCTGCGCGCGGCTTTCCAGTCTACGCAAGCAACCACAGAGCTGCCATCCCGGGCTGATCTGGTCGCCAAAGCGAGCCGCTTTGCTCAGGTTCATCTACCGATATTGCAGGCATTGGGCATCGCTTAAGGGAACATGGGCGTCGCGTAGCGAACTTGCCTGCCTCAGACCAGCCCCTCATCGAACAGCGATTCACCTTTTATCCCTCGCGCCTGCAAGAGCCGCTCAATCTCGGACAGCACTTCGGGATCGTCGATTGTGGGCGGGATTGATATGGCTTTCCCGTCGACAATTTGGAGTAGGCTTCCGGTTCGCAATGCATACCTTGCGGCAGCAGACGTCGCATCCCGGGCAGCTCTTGATGACAGCAGTCGAGTCCGCTAAGCGTCCACAGCGGCATTCGCTTGCCGCACAGTCGCCTAAACCGTCACAACGATTTTCCCAAATTGGCTGTTGCCCTCGAGGTAGCGATGCACTTCCACCATCTCGTCAAACTTGAAGATCCGATCGATGACAGGCTTGAGCGCACCGCTGTCTAGTCCCTTGAGGATGTAGTCCACAGCTGCTTTCCGGCGTGCTTCGTCAGCGACCACGTAAGAGAGGCTGTAAACCTTGATGGTTGGCAACTTGCGAAGCAGCTGCAAGATCGGAATAGGCGTTTCACCCTCACTAAGCAAGCCGTATAGGTAGGCGATGCCCTGATGAGCCAGTGCCGCAATCAGCTTAGGGAAGTTTGGGCCGCCCACTGGGTCGAAGATGACGCGTGCGCCCTTGCCATCAGTGATGCGCATCACTTCTTGCAACATGTCGACCTCTTCCGTCGCAATCACATGTGTTGCTCCGGCTTCGAGCAGTCGATCTCTTTTTGCCGACGTACGCGTGAATGCAATGGGAGTCGCCCCGGCATAGTTGACGAGCTGAATAGCCGCAAGGCCAACACTGCTGGACGCGGCAGGAATGATGACGAAATCGCCCTTGGTTATCTGAGCATCCAAGATCAGCGCGCCGTAAGCCGTCGTGAACATCATCCAGATCGACGCGGCCTCGATGAGCGAGAGCGACTTGGGATGCTTCACGACAACGTAATCCGGCATGAGCACTACTTCGCCGTAGGCGGAGTATTTGTTCATTGAAAAAGCCGGAATCGTGCTAACCGCATCGCCCACCGCAAGCCCGGTCACATCCTTGCCGACAGCATCAATGATGCCGGCGACCTCGTAACCGAGCCCTGCCGGGAACTTCACGGGTTCGATGTACGCATCACTACGCCACATCACGTCTGCACGGTTTAAGCCGATTGCCTTGACCTTGATACGTACTTCATGGGGTGCCGGCGCCGCTACTTGCTCGTCGATGAATTCAAGGACTTCAGGACCGCCGGCCTTTGAGAACTTGATGGTGCGTGACATTGGAACCTCGTCGATGGAAAGAGAACTGACTATCCGGAAGCACTCTGTGACTGGGGATATTCCGCTAGCTAGATCTGCGCCCGCCCGCCATCGACGAACAATTCGATACCCGTAACAAAACTGGAATCATCGGAGGCAAGGAATAAGGCAGCCTTGGCGATTTCTTCGGGCGTGCCCATGCGCCCCATCGGGATGGTAGACACAATTCGGGCAATAGCATCCGCAGGCTGCTGGTCCACCGCCGGTGTCTCGGTCGGACCCGGACTAAGTACATTTGAACGGATGTGGCGGTCCTTCAACTCAACAGTCCAACTTCTAACGAAATTGCGTACGGCGGCCTTCGTTGCTCCGTAGACCCAGAAAGCAGGTGTTCCTTTGGCGCTCGCAACCGAGCCCGTGAGGATGATGGAAGCACCATCGTTCAACAGAGGTAACGCCTTTTGCACCGTGAACAGCGTACCCTTCACATTCGTATTGAACAGCCCATCGAAGTGCTCCTCGGTAATGCTGCCCAACGCGGCAAACTCACCGTAGCCAGCGTTAGCAAAAATGATGTCGACTCGGCCTTTCTTTGCGACGATCTCGTAGAACCGATCCAGGTCAGCCAGATTGGAAACATCGCCTTGAACGCCAGTGACATTGCGGCCAATCGTCTTCACAGCCTCGTCGAGTTCCTTTTGGCGGCGACCCGTAATAAAGACATGCGCGCCTTCCTTCACGAAGAGCTGTGCGGTCGCCAAACCGATCCCCGTGGTGCCACCCGTGATGACAGCAACTTTGCCCTGCAACTTACCCATGGTTGATACTCCGATTGAAAACAAATGCGTTTGTCACGCCACTGATTGGCGTGGCGTGATTGATTCGCATCAGTCAGAAAAGCGATCTCCGAACATCGGCAGTCCACTCGTGGATTAAGGCCGCAAGAGCGATTCCCGCCTCGTAGACAAGCGTGCCGAACGTTCGGTTGACCGGAGCTGCAAGCGCTTACGATTGTGATCACCATCGATTTCACCAATCATGACGACGCCGGTCGCCAATGTCAATGTCATTCACCATTGTTTTGTGAGACAATCGTGAGAAACGACGCGCAGGCGAGGAGAACAGTTCATGGGTGTCTCAAGACAGCAAGCTATTGAAAATCGGCAGTCCATCATTGACGCTGCAGAAAAGCTCTTCCGCGAGCGCGGCGTAGATGCAGTGGGACTAACCGAGCTGACCAAGGCCGCAGGCTTTACCCAGGGCGGCTTCTACAACCACTTCGAGTCGAAGGATGCGTTGGTGGCAGCCGTGATGTCCAATGCCATGGAAAACGGCAGAAATCGACTTGTCGCGGCCATCGAACAGTCCAAAACATTGGGGGTGGATCCGATCAAGCGTCAGATCGATTGGTACCTGTCCCCCGATCATCGGAGAGCGATTGATTCTGGCTGTCCGGTATCCACTTTCGCTGGCGACGTCCGGCGACTGAGCGCGGAGGCGCGCAAGTCCTACGCCGAGGGCGTTGCTTCGAATATTGAATGCCTCGCCGATGTGCTTAACGGCACAAATAAAAGAGAACGCAGAAAGAAAGCGATTGCGGTCTTAAGTCAACTGGTTGGAACTTTGGTGCTGTCGCGCGCGTTGGTCGACGCTGATCCAGACTTGGCTGACGAAATATTGAAAGACGGTCGTCGACAGTTGTTGCTTGATTTGGCCGATTGAGTTCTCTCTAGAACTGAGCTACCCCGGCTTAGTTTTCGGCGGGTATCAAGATTGATACTGTCGACTTGCTGGCCGTCGTGCGATCGAAAATGCGGTTGGCAGGCAGCCCCTTGCGATCAATTGCTAACCGATAGGAGTAGACATCATGCCCGCGCCCTACACTGGCGGCTGCCAATGCGGCTCAGTGCGTTACGTAGTGACGACGGAACCAATCCGCTTGGCTGCCTGCCACTGCAAAGAATGCCAGCGCCAGTCCGGCAGCGCCTTTGGCATGGCCATGCCGGTGAAGAAAGACAGCCTGACCGTGACCGGGCTGACGAAGCACTTTACGCGTATCGCCGACAGCGGCAACAAGGTTACGGGTGTGTTTTGTCCCGAGTGCGGCGTTCGCATCTATCATGCCCTGGAGTCTGCACAGGACATCCTTTCAATCAAACCAGGCACTCTTGATGACACAAGTTGGCTTCGACCAGCCCACTTCATCTGGATGAAAAGTGCGCAGGGCTGGGTTCCTGTTCCCGACGGCGTCAAAGCGCTTGAGATACAGAGTTAGACACCGATATTCCGGCCTTGGGCATTGTCCTGGCACTTAGAACCGCGCCATCCGCCCCTCGTTCGGAATCTTGAACACGGATACGGCCGCCTTCAGGTGACGCGTTTGTTCATGCAGCGACGCAGCCGCCGATGCCGCCTGCTCCACCAGCGCCGCGTTCTGTTGCGTCATCTCGTCCATCTGCACAACGGCCTGATTGACCTGTTCAATACCCGTGCTTTGCTCGAGCGACGAGGCGCTGATCTCGGCCATCATCTGCGTGAGGCGCGAGATCGACGTCGATACGTCGCGCATTGCCTGACCGGCACGTTCCGCCAGCGCCGAGCCGTCGTTCACCTGCGAGACCGATTCGCCGATCAACTCCTTGATCTCCTTGGCCGATTGCGCGCTGCGTTGCGCAAGCCCGCGCACCTCGCTCGCCACGACGGCGAATCCGCGGCCCTGCTCACCCGCACGCGCAGCCTCGACGGCCGCGTTCAACGCAAGAATGTTGGTCTGGAACGCAATGCCGTCGATCACGGAGATGATCTCCGCGATCTTGTCCGAGCTCCTCGCGATGCTGGTCATCTTCTCGACAACCTGATCGACCACCCCCGTGCCTCGCGATGTCGCAGTGAGCGCGTCGCCGGCAAGGCTGTTCGCGTCGCGGGCATGCTCGGCGTTCTGGCGCACGGTCGCAGTCAGTTCCTCCATGCTCGATGCAGTCTCCTCCAGCGATGCCGCCTGGTTCTCGGTGCGCGCCGACAAATCGGCGTTGCCGGTCGCGATTTCATTGGCGCCAAGATTGATCGAGTCCGACGACTCGCGCACGGTCTTCACCGTGTGCGCGACGCTTGCCTGCATCGATGCAAGACCGGCGAACAAGCGGCCGATCTCATTGGTACCGCGATCGGCAATGCGCTCATCGAGCTTGCCCTCCGCGATCCGTTCGAAGTGACGGCCAGCTTCCTCGAGCGGCGCGATTACGCCCCGGCGCAACGCGATATGTACAGACACGACACCCACGACCAGCGCCACGAAAATCGCCAAACCAACGCCGCGGAACAGGTCGAGGCGAGCATCGATGGAATCGAGATACGACTGGCTCGCGGTATCGCCGAAACGGGCGAAGTTTTGTTGCTCGGCGAGGTAGCGATCCTGGAAACCTTGCGTCGGCTGGTCGAGGAAAGCCTGGAGATTGTTGGCATCGAGATACTGGGTCAGTTCGCTGAGTGCGCCGTGATATACCTGGAATTTTTCCTGCAAGGCGGCCGTACGCGCCCTGTTTTCATCACCGGTTTTCGGCGCATTGACAAAGGCGCTGAACGACTTGTCCGCGAGCGCCAGTTGCTCGCGCGCGTGCTGGACGATCTCGACCGGTTCCGTGCCGCCGCGCGCCATGCGCGTGCCGGCGCGCGACAGGTTGATCCGTGCGTCCATCAGACGTTGCGTGGTCTCGTTGACCTGGTTCACTTGCTTGAGAGCAATGTCCGAGAGGTTGCCGACATCGTCGTGAGTGGCTGTCAGCGAGCAAAAACCCAGGCCTTCCGTGACGACCTGGAACAGACAGAACACGACCAGAACGACCAGGAGGCCGGTGGAAACACTCGCTTTTTTAAGCATATTGACGACTCTTCATAACGTTGAATTCGATGTGGCCCCTCAACGTGTCTTAGGCGCGTCGAACAATATCTTTCTGCAGGATGCATCGACTGCTTTCGTTCGCGGCAACGCGAACGGCGCGTGAGTGTCATCGGGAACGGACCGCGAAAGCCTATTGCTGGATGGTCGTCGAGTGATCTAAGACAGCGTTAAAACCTGAATAGGCTGGCTTCTTGTTAACGGCCGCATCGACGGATACTTAAGCCTTAGACAAGCCAAGATGATCTTGACTCCGGCCGTAAAACAACCACTCCTGACAAGATCTGACAGGGCAAGCAGATAAGCTGCTGTCTCGGCTTCGTGAGAGAAGCGGTCATCGGCTAACGACGTGGCTACGCGGCGGTATTATCGTGTTCGCCCGGCAGATGGAGGCTTGAATAAACCCAGGTGTCCCAAGCGAAACATTCGCAACCGCTAACACGAATTGCAACCCCATTGCGATTCCACCCAGAAAACGATAACGATGTCGGACACAGAAAACACCGCACTGAAAGAGATCTTCAACCAACGCCGGTTCCGTGACATGGCGCTCGACGTCAAGGCGGTTTATCCACCATTCGATACACGCCGTTTTCTCAAGATTTCACTGGCCGGGCTTGACGACCTGACCTTGATGCAGCGCCTGCGCCGCATGACCCAGGCGTTGCATGCGACCCTTCCCGCGGACTACGGTCAAGCGCTCGAGATTCTTCGCGCGCTTGCACTGCGCATTGAGGCGGGATTCTCGACGCTGGTCCTTCCCGACTACGTCGGGCAATACGGCCAGGACGACTTCGAAGGTTCGATGGACGCCCTCAAGTTTTTTACGTCCTTCGGCACCTCCGAGTTCGCCGTGCGCGAGTTCCTGCGCAAGGATCTCAAGCGTGCACTGGCCATCATGAAAGTCTGGTCACTCGATGACAACGACGCCGTGCGCCGTCTTGCAAGCGAGGGAAGCCGTCCGCGTCTGCCATGGTCTTTCCGGCTCGATGCGATCGTCGCCGATCCTTCGCTGACGGCGCCAATTCTTGAAAACCTTCGCGCGGACCCTAGCCTCTATGTCCGCAAATCGGTCGCCAATCACCTGAACGACGTAACCAAATCCCATCCTGAATGGGTGCTGGACCACCTGGCGACGTGGCCAATTGAAAACACCCACACAGCCTGGATTGCGAAACGTGCGCTGCGCTCACTGATCAAGGCCGGCAATGGCCGCGCATTGGCCGTGATCGGTGCAGGCGGCGTGCCGGATGTGAAGATCAGCAAGTTCGCCGTGATGCCTCGCCAGGTCGCGTTGGGCGAGCGCGTGACCTTGTCATTCGATCTTGCTTCGAAGTGCCCGGAAAGCCAGCGGCTCGTGATCGACTACAAGATGCATTACGTGAAGAAATCAGGCGTGACGGCCGCGAAGGTGTTCAAGCTCAAAGAGTTGACTCTCGATAGCGGGCAGCGGGTATCGATTGAACGTACGCAGAACATCCGGGACTTCACCACGCGCGTGCATTACGCCGGGCGGCATGACGTCGAGATCCTGGTGAACGGAGTGTGCCTCGCCAAGGGATATTTCGATCTGAGTTGTTGAGCGTCAGAACGCTCTAACGTTCACGCACCTCTGAGGCGGCGACAAGACCTTCAACCAGCGCACGTTCCGATCGTTGCAACGCCTCCAGGTTGCGTGCGCAGATCAGGAGCTGGCGCGTGGCCCAGCGGTCGGTCAACTCCACCGTACGTACGCCCGGCGTCCCTTTGTACCGCTTCGCGGCCGTCGCCGGCACGATACCCAAACCCGCGCCGTGCTCGACCATGCAGCATATGTTTTCGAAGGTCCGGACGCGCGCGCGGAAGTAGAAATTCTGCCCCTCAAACAAAGCCTGTTCGCCCAGATATTCCTGAAGGGCGCTGCCGGCGCTCAGCCCGATGAAGTCGTGATCGACTACGTCCCTGAGCGCGACACGACGGCGTCGGCTGAGCGCGTGATCGCGCGCGACGATCAGGACCAGCTTGTCCGTCGCAAACGGAAACGTCTGCAGCGCCCCATGTTCGACGGCATCGGAAACAATGCCTATTTCCGCTGAACCGTTAAGAATTGCCTTGACGGTTTCGGTGCTCTGCCGCTCCTTCATGTCGATGTGCACGTTACGGTTGTGTCGAAGAAATTCGGCAAGGGGACGAGGCAGGAATTCCGTCACGGCCGCGGTATTCGCCCACAGGCGAATACGCGTTTTGCGTGCATCGGAATGCTCTCCCAGTTCGCCGCGCATCCGCTCGATCTGGCTGAGCACCAGACGCGCGTGGTGCGCCAGCGTGTCCCCCGCCGGCGTGGATTCAACACCTCGACGGCCTCGCTCCAGCAGCGGCATCCCGAGTGCTTCCTCCATGCCTCGCAGACGCGCGCTGGCGGACGGCAACGACATATTCGCCTGAGCCGCACCGTGCGTAATGCTGCCCGTTTCGAGGATGAACAGGAAAAGGCGCAGGTCAATCAGGTCGAAGCGCATGGCGAGGAATTATTGATTAATCAGCCTTAGTTATACCCTAAGGCACAGTACGTATCTTCCGCATTGTGGCCGCCGCGAATCTGGGGAGAATGAGGCAGATCATTTTCCCGGGAAGTATCGATGACCTCTCCTGCCGCCGCGCGTGTCGCTGTCATTGCGCTGACCTTCCTGATCGCCGGCATCGTAAAGGGCGTCACGGGCATGGGTTTGCCGACCGTAGCAATGNGTGTGCTCGGGACGTTCATGCTGCCGGCCCAGGCTGCGTCGCTGCTGATCCTGCCGTCGTTCATCACCAACGTCTGGCAGCTTCTGGCAGGCCCCGGCGTGGTCTCGCTCGTCAGGCGCTTCTGGCTGATGATGGCGGGCATCGTGATAGGCACCGTGGCCGCGGCGTCGTTCATTGCGGGCAGCGGCGGGGTCTGGGCCGTCACGGGGCTCGGGGCCGCGCTGACGCTCTATGCGGCCTCCGGGTTGCTGTCCTGGCGCTTCTCCGTGTCGCCACGGCATGAACGGAGCCTGTCTCCGGTCATTGGCGTGGTGACCGGTCTGGTTGCGGGAGGAACAGGTGTTTTTGTCGTGCCGGCGGTCCCTTATCTTCAGGCGCTTAATCTGAAAAAAGAAGATCTGGTCCAGGCGCTCGGACTATCATTTACCGTATCGACCGTGGCGTTGGCAATCGGGCTCGCACGAGAACGCGCGTTCGCGATCGACGATATCACCCGCTCGCTGCTCGCCGTTGTCCCGGCTTTGCTCGGTATGTGGATCGGTCAACGCATACGTGGCCGCATCAGCCCTGCAACCTTCCGCCGATGGTTCTTTATCTGCATGCTGGCGCTCGGTCTTCAACTGCTGTTGCGGCATTTTATTTAAGCGTTGCGCCGCAAGCGTTCCACCGGTTTCGAACATCCGGGAGATCTGACGCGATGCTCTCTACATTGCTTGAAACACTAGGCGCGCTGGCGGTATTGGCCAGCCTCGCGATCAATATTCGCGCGCTTTTCAACCGGCGTCGCTAGCCTCGGCGAGGCACGCCCGATAGCGCGAATGTCGGGGCACGCTGGAAGCCACTCAGCGATCAGCCCCAGCATTGCTTACCCACGCTTCGCACTCTCGATCAATAATTGCACGAGCGCGTCCGCATCCTGTTCGCGGGTGCGCCACGAAGACACGCTGATCCGAAACGCCGGTCGCCCCTGCCAGACCGTAGGCCCGAACCAGGCCTCGCCGGACGCTTGAACCGCTTCACGAATGGCAACGGTGTCCGCATCGGTTCGTGCGCGAACCAGGACCTGGTTCAGCACGACACGGTTAAGTACCTCGAATCCCGCCTGCTGCAGACCCTCTGCGATGCGGCGCGCCAGCGCACAGTGCTGATCTACCAGGGAAGCCACGCCTTCACGTCCCAACGTCCGCAACGCTGCCCAAACCGGTATGCCGCGAGCCCTTCGCGAAAACTCCAGCGTCAGGTTTTTCTGGGCGTCTCTCGCCGCGCTCAAATAAACCGCATCGCTGTTCATTGCGGCGGCTAACGCTTCACTATCGCGGCAGATCGCCATGGCGCAGTCATAGGGCGTGTTCAGCCATTTGTGCGCATCGGTTGTCCAGCTATCGGCCGCTTCGATTCCCCGCGTCAATTCCGCATGCGAGGAAGCGCGTGCCCACATGCCGAACGCGGCATCCACGTGCACCCACGCGCCGCTGGCCTTGGCTCGAGGAATGAGCGTATCGAAACAATCGAATTCGCCCGTGTTGACCTCGCCCGCCTGCAGACAAAGGATGGTCATGTCGTCCAGCGGGGGCAAGCGTTCCGGGTCCACCTGACCGTGGCGGTTCACCGGCGCGACGATGATCTTGTTCATGCCAAAACCAAGCAAGCGAAGCGCCTTCTTCACCGTGATATGCACAAGCTCCGAAACAACGACCTTGACCTCGGGGGAGCCTGCCAGTCCGTCGTTGTCGAAGTTCCAGCCCTTACGGGCAAGCAGCACGCGACGCGCGGCGGCAAGGCAGCTTAGTGTGCACGCCGTCGCACTGGTTCCGAACCCCACGGCACTCTCGCGAGGCAGGTCCAGCGCTTCGAGCACCCAGCCCGCCGCCACCCGTTCAAGCGTGGCCGCGACGGGCGAATTGTCGAACGACGATGCGCATTGGTCCCATGCCAGCATCAGGCGTTCCGCTGCAGCAGCGGCCGGTAGCGCCGCGCCTACCACAAAGCCGAAGTAGCGAGGCCCGTTCGACACCACCGTGGCAGGCGAACCTGTATCGTCCAATAACCGTAGCACTTCTTCCGCAGCGTATCCGCGTGTCGGCAGCGGTTCGTTGAACGCAGCAAGTGCCTGCAACGCGGCTGCGTCGGGGAACACTCGCCGCCCCGGGATGGACTCGGTGTAGCGCCGGGCCCGGTCATCGGCTTCGGTCAGCAGCGTTATCTCGTTCATGGATTTTTCCGATTAAATAGTAAGCAGAGGCTCAAGGGTTTTGCCCGGCATGTACCGCAATGTCAGCCCCCAGAACACCAGTGCAAGCAGGCTGATGCCAGCGCCCAGCAGGCAGACCCCCAGCCACCCCGCACTCGCGTACATCGTGGTGGATGCAATGGCGCCGAGTCCGCTGCCGATGGTGTAGAAAAGCATATAGCAACTTACCAGCCGGCTGTGCGCCTCGGGATGCGTGTTGAAGATCATGCTCTGGTTGGTCACATGAATAGCTTGCCCGCCAAGGTCCAGCGCGACAATGCCGATCACCAGCACCCACAGCGACTCCGCGATAAACGCCAGCGGCAGCCATGAAGCAAGCAGCAGGATCAGCGCCACGCCCGTGGTCCATTGCCCTAGCCCCCGATCCGCCCGATGACCCGCACGGGCGGCCGCCAGCGCGCCAGCCACGCCCACCAGACCGAATGCACCGATCACCGTATGCGAGAACGCGTGCGGCGGTGCACTCAGGGGCAGTACCAGGGCGCTCCAGAAGATGCTGAAGGCAGCAAACATCAACATGGCGATTACGCCGCGGATCTGCAGTACCCGCTCCGTGGCCAATAGCGTGAACATCGAGCTAAGCAGTTGCAGGTAGGGCAAACGCTGTGGGGGTGGCCCCTGTTGCGGCAATGCTCTCCAAAGCGCGCCTGTCAGCAACAGCATCAAGACCGCGGACGTGAAATAGACCGCCCGCCAGCCGCCCAGGTCAGCTATGGCGCCTGCTAATACACGCGCCATCAGCAGGCCGATCACAACGCCGCCCTGAGCCGCTCCGACCACACGCCCACGCTCGGCAGCCGCCGCTGCTGTTGCCGCATACGCGATCAGTCCTTGCGTCATTGCGGTGCCGAGCAGGCCGACGGCAGCCATGCCAGCGAGCAGCCACGCCGCAGAGGACGCGGTGGTGACAACAGCCAGCGCCGCACACAAGGCAATCGCCTGACAAAGCATAAGACAGCGCCGGTCAAGCCGATCACCCAACGGCACAAGGAACACTAATGCGAACGCGCACCCCGCCTGCGTCGCGGTAATGATGCCGCCGACAGCGCCTCGCCCGATTCCGAAATCGACACCAAGCGCATCAAGCAAGGGCTGCGCGTAATAGACATTAGCGACGCTGAGACCACACGCGCAGGTGAATAGCATCACGAGCGCCCGAGGCATGGCCGCAAGCTTCCCATTTTCCGGCGAGGAGCCCACTGGCCCCGGCAAGACTTCATAAGCCGCAGTGGATGTAACGCCTTCTTCACGAAGTTGCATTTTCACTCTCTCTTCTAAACTAGTTTTAAATTAAAACCAGTTGAAGTGTAGATTTACTAGTTTTAAAATGCAACTACATGGACATTGGGGAAGCGGCCGGCGTTGCCGCGTCTCGGCACGTCAGGAGAAAACATGGCCAAGCGCAAAAGCATGAAAGGCGACTCGTGTCCGGTGGCCCGGTCTCTGGATATCGTCGGTGACCGCTGGGCTCTTCTCATCATCCGGGACGCGTTCGATGGCGTGCGCCGCTTTGGTGAGTTCCAGCGCAGCCTGGGCGTGGCCCGCAATATCCTTACGGATCGCCTCAAGACACTGGTGGAGGAAGGCGTCCTGGCTATCGCGCCGGCTTCCGACGGCACGTCGTATCAGGAGTATGTCTTGACGCCCAAGGGAGAAGGCCTGTTTCCGGTGGTGATCGGATTGAGACAGTGGGGGGAGCGTCACCTCTTCAAGCGAGGCGAACGTCACTCGGTGCTGGTCAAACGCGCCAGCGGCAAAGCAGTGGGGCCACTGGAATTCCGCACCCGCGACGGCCGCAGTCTGGAGCCCGGCGAAACCCGGGTAAAAAAAGTGCCCATCGACACCGAAGCCGACGTTTAGCCAATGCACCCACCTACCGCTGCCACGGCGCGCCCGACGCCGACCCCGTCTTGCCATACTGCTGCGACGCCTTCCGCACGATCGTCATGTCAATTTCACCCTCGTCAGCCAACGCCTTGAGCGCCGCAATCACGATGGATGCGCGGTCCACTTCGAAGAACTCACGCAGCGCCTGACGCGTATCGCTACGGCCGAAACCATCGGTGCCGAGCGTCACATAACGACGCGGCACATAAGCACGAATCAGTTCGGGCACAGCACGCACATAGTCGGTTGCCGCGATAACGGGACCGCGGGACGCACCAAGCATCGCACTCACATACGGCGCGGGGGCCGTCTCGCCGAGCCGTGCAAGCCGCTCGGCACCCATGCCGTCCCGCTGCAACTCAGTGAAACTTGTCACGCTCCACACCGCCGCTTCAATGCCCCAGTCCTCGCGCAGCATCCGCTGCGCCGCGATGACCTCGCCGAGAATCGCACCGGCGCCGAGCAACTGCACTTGCGCGGCGGTATCCGTTTCCGTCGCGAGCGGGTACAACCCCTTGAGAATGCCTTCACGCACCGTCTCGAGATCACCGCCGGGCACCGATGGCTGCGCGTAGTTCTCGTTCATCACCGTGACGTAATAGAACACGTCGTGCTGGCGCTCGACCATCTCGCGCATGCCCTCGTCCACAATGGCTGCTACTTCATACGCAAACGCGGGATCATAGGCGCGGCAGTTCGGTATCGTCGATGCCACAAGATGGCTGCTGCCATCCTGATGCTGCAGCCCTTCGCCGCCGAGCGTCGTCTTGCCCGCGGTCGCACCGATCAAAAAGCCTCGGGCGCGCTGGTCCGCCGCCGCCCAGATGATGTCGCCGATACGCTGGAAGCCGAACATTGAGTAATAGATGTAGAACGGCAGCATGGGCAGATCGTGCACGCTGTACGAGGTCGCCGCGGCGATCCATGACGAGATCGCACCCGCTTCCGAAATGCCCTCTTCGAGAATCTGCCCCTTGGTGTCCTCGCGGTAATAGAGCATGGAACCCAGATCCTCAGGTTCATACAACTGCCCGAGCGGCGAATAGATACCGACCTGCCGGAACATGTTCGCCATGCCGAAAGTGCGCGCCTCGTCGGCCACCACGGGCACGATACGAGGACCAAGCTGTGCGTCTTTCATGAGGCTGCTGAACATGCGCACGATCGCCATCGTGGTCGACATTTCCTTAGCCGCGGCGTCGAGTGCGAACTGGCCCCAGCTTGTCATCGGAGGGACGATCAGCCCCTTCGATGCCACTCTCCGCCTTCTGGGCAGATAGCCTCCAAGGCCTGCGCGTCGTGTGTGCAGATACTGCATTTCCGGGCTGTCTTCCGCCGGTTTATAGAACTTCACGGCCTCGACATCGGCGTCCGACAGCGGCAAGCGGAAGCGATCGCGAAACGCCTTCAGATCGTCAAAGCCAAGCTTCTTTTGCTGGTGCGTCGTCATCCTGCCCTGGCCCGATGTCCCCATGCCGAAGCCCTTCATTGTCTTGGCGAGAATCACCGTCGGCTGGCCTCGATGACCCAGCGCCTTCGCATAGGCCGCGTGGAGCTTGCGCACATCGTGACCGCCGCGGCGCAAGCCGTCGATGTCCTCGTCGCTCAGATGTGAAGCCAAAGCGGCGAGCGCGGGATTCTGGCCGAAGAAACGCTCGCGGTTATAAGCACCATCGTTGGCCGAGAAGGTCTGGAACTGCCCGTCGACGGTATGCGCGAACGCACGCAGCAACGCGTTAGTCTGGTCGCGTGCGAACAGCGCGTCCCAGTCCGAACCCCACAGGACCTTGATCACGTTCCAGCCCGCACCCACGAACTGCGCTTCGAGCTCATCGATAATGCGGCCGTTGCTGCGTACCGGACCGTCGAGCCGCTGCAAGTTGCAGTTGATCACGAACACGAGATTGTCGAGCTGCTCGCGCGCGGCAAGCGACAACGCGCCGATCGATTCCGGCTCGTCCATCTCGCCATCGCCGAAGAAACCCCAGACCTTGCGGTCCTGTGTCTTCGCGAGGCCACGGTTTTGCAGGTAGCGCATAAAGCGCGCCTGGTAGATCGAGTTGATCGGACCAATGCCCATCGAGCCCGTCGGGAACTGCCAGAAATCCGGCATGAGCCATGGATGCGGATACGAACACAGCCCGGGCCCAGCGATCTCCTGGCGGTAATGCTGCAGATGTTCTTCGCTAAGAAAACCTTCAAGGAACGCGCGTGCATAAACACCCGGCGATGAATGCGGCTGGAAATACACGAGGTCGCCGCCTGTGCCTTCCCCGGCGTCCGGCGCTGCAGCGCGGAAGAAATGGTTGAAGCCCACTTCGAAGAGATCGGCGGCGGAGGCGTAGCTCGCAATATGGCCGCCGAGTTCGCCATAAGCCTTGTTGGCACGCACGACCATCGCGAGCGCATTCCAGCGCAATGCGGCAGCGAGCTTTTCCTCGATCTCAAGATTGCCCGGATAACGCGGCTGCTCCGCTATCGGAATAGTGTTGATGTAAGGCGTGACGCGCGCCCTCGACGACTCGATACCGAGCGACAGCGCATGCTCGGCGAGGCGGTCATAAAGGTACTGCGCGCGGTCGCGGCCGACGTGCTCCGTGACGGCATCAAGCGCCTCCAGCCATTCGGCGGTTTCCTCGGGATCGCTGTCTTCGCGACCTCGGGATATCGACAAAATCTGCTCGCTTCCGCTGGATAAATCGGTCATGGCACGGCTCCGCTTCGAATGGGGAAATGTCGCTGCTTATCAATACAGCTTAACTACCCAGTCGCAGAATGTGCCTCTGATTTGCTTTTACATAGACGCCACGATAGTGTATTTATTCCGCGTATGCCCACCTTTCCAGAATATTCGAGCTATGACGACATCGCCTAAACGCCTGGACCGTATCGACATCGGCATCCTGAACCAACTGCAGCAGAATGCGCGCATCACGAATTCGGAACTGGCGCGGGCGGTGAATCTGTCGCAGACACCTTGTTTTAACCGGGTACGCGCGCTCGAAAAGCTGGGGCTTTTTAAACAGCAGGTCACGTTGCTGAACCCGGAACCTCTCGGCTTGCGGATCAACGTGTTCATTCAGGTCAGTCTGACGAAACAGGATGAGGACGCGCTACGGCGTTTCGAAGAGGCGATCGGCGAGCGCCCCGAGGTGATGGAGTGCTACCTGATGACCGGCGACGCCGATTATCTGCTGCGCGTCATGATGCCGGACATTCAGGCGCTGCAACGCTTCATCATCGAACGGCTTACGAAGATTCCGGGCATCTCGAACATCCGTTCAAGTTTCGCGCTCAAGCAGGTGCGGTATAAGACCGCGCTGCCACTGCCGTCGTCGGGACTGACGTTGCACGAACCCGACGAGAATGCCGATACGGAGTGGAGCTAGGGTTTAGCGCCACCAACCGCTGCAGGAGTGCGTCATGCGCGCAAAATAATGCGCGTTCACACGGGTGCTCGCCACCCGAAAAGCGTTCGTTTTTACATCTTTTTAATACAAAAATAATTCAATTAACTTTCATTTTCTTTAATCAAGCGACTTGAACGAAAGCAATCCGACTGACGCATTGCGTGCAAGGGGTCGATGCATACCGGGGTTAATACCAGTTTGGCCGATCGTTGCGAGCATCTAATTAAACAGCGGCGTACACTCCACCCTGCCGACACAAGCCGGGCGCCTTATGCGGCGCGGCGCGGCGCAGAGAAGGCCGCGGCCACGTCGTCATAGTTAATCAATTACGCGAATGGGGGATTACGGTAATGAGTTGGACGCGAGAACAAAGAAACGTGACGATTGCGGCCTATTTAGGCTGGACGCTCGACGCCTTCGATTTCTTTCTAATGGTTTTCGTATTGAAAGATATCGCCGCGGAATTTAATACCAAGATTCCGGAGGTCGCTTTTGCGATCACCTTGACGCTCGCGATGCGTCCTATCGGAGCGCTGATCTTCGGCCGTCTCGCCGACAAGTTCGGCCGGCGCCCGACGCTGATGATCAATATCGCCATTTATTCTCTGCTCGAAATGCTGTCGGGCTTTTCACCGAATCTCTTTACCCTGCTCGTGCTGCGCTCGCTGTTCGGCATTGCCATGGGCGGTGAATGGGGTGTGGGTTCGGCCCTCACGATGGAAACAGTGCCGACCAAAGCGCGCGGCTTTGTTTCGGGTCTTTTGCAAGCGGGTTATCCGAGCGGTTATCTGCTGGCTTCCATCGTGTTCGGCGTCGCGTATCAATACGTTGGCTGGCGCGGGATGTTTTTTATCGGCGTTGCGCCGGCGCTGCTGGTCTTATATGTGCGTGCCCACGTGCCGGAATCGCCGGCATGGAAAGCCATGGAGAAGCGGCCACGGCCCGGATTGCTCAAGACACTCAAGCAAAACTGGCAACTCTCCATCTATTCAATCGTCTTGATGACCGCGTTCAACTTCTTCTCGCACGGAACCCAGGATCTTTATCCGACCTTCCTGCGCGAACAGCATCACTTCGATCCGCATACGGTTTCGCTCATTACCATTGTCCTGAATATCGGAGCAATCTGCGGCGGGCTGTTCTTTGGAACGATGTCGGAGAGAATCGGGCGCCGGTGGGCCATTTTTATTGCGGCTTTGATTGCGTTGCCGGTATTGCCGCTCTGGGCGTTCTCTAATGGAGCGGTAGCGTTGGCTGCCGGAGCGTTTCTGATGCAGATATCTGTTCAAGGGGCCTGGGGCGTTATTCCGGTTCACCTCAATGAGATTTCTCCCGATGAGATTCGCGCCACGTTTCCCGGGCTCATTTATCAATTGGGTAATCTGCTGGCTTCGGTTAATGCCACCATGCAGGCGTCTATCGCTGTCAAGAATGGCGATAACTATGGGCTCGCCATGGCGTTGGTCGGTGGCACGGTCGCTGTTGTTATCGCGGCGCTTATTTTCTTTAGCCGCGAGCGGCGTGGTATCGATATGACCGAGTCGGCCCAGCATGTCGGGGTTCAAGGTCCGGCTTAAACGTTTTTATACGATGGGGGCGCGCTGGCGCCCCTTTTTTAACTAAGCACCCGCCGACCGAGTAGCCCCCCCGCACGATCGTTCTCTTTTTAGAGAGCACGCTCCACAAAATGGCTTGTCGATCTCGCCAAAGGTTTTTATCTTGATTAGAACGCCCGTTTTAATCAGAGGCTTCAATCGACAGTTTGGACCGCCACGACGGTCCCGGAGACGCCAGTGCCTACCCGTTCCACCGCCACACCCGGCGATACCAAGACCCGCCTACTAGATGCCGCCGAGGCGCTCTTCATCGACGCCGGCTACGAAGCCATGTCGATGCGGCTCATCACCGCCCGCGCCGATGCCAACCTGGCCGCCGTGAACTATCACTTCGGCAGCAAGGACGCGCTGATCCACGCCATGCTCACCCGTCGCCTCGACGGCCTCAACCAGAACCGCCTGGCGCTTCTCGAACGCTTCCAGCTGTCGCTTGGTCCGCAACTCACGTGCGAGCACATCCTCGGCGCAATGTTCATCCCGGCGCTCCAGCAATCCCGCTGCCCCGAAAAAAGCGGTCCCGCGCTGCTGCGCCTCCTGGGCCGCGCTTATGCCGATCCGTCACCCTTCATCCGCAACTTCCTGCGCGGAATTTATGCCGACGTTGCCGAACGCTTCTTTCGCGCGTTTCAAACCGTCCTCCCGCATCTGCCCCGCGAAGAACTCGGCTGGCGGCTGCACTTCTGCATCGGTTCGCTCTCAGGCATCCTCGCCGGTGCCGATACCAACCTCCTGATCGACGATTTCACGCAAGGCCAGCGTCTTGAAGATCCACAATTAATCGGCCGCCTCGCGCTTGTCATGGTGGCCGCGCTCAAAGCGCCACTGCCTCCCGCGAACGGCTCATGTCTGTTCGCATCCATGTTCGCCGAACGCGAATCGGCGGCATCGAACGGCGCAGCGACCATAACGGCGAACGCTTTAAACGAAGGTCTGACACGCGATATGGCATCGCAACATGCAACCGCCTAAGTTGAAAACGCCCGCGCCGGGTATGTAATGTGCTGACGAATAAGCTGCCGATGCGCACCGCCTCCCAACCGTTCCCGCTGCAAAATATCGAACAACGTCAGGAGAGGTCGCCATGACAGCCAGCTTCTTGATTGCATTGTTCATCGCGAGCGGCGGTTTGCTTTACGTACAAGCGCCCGCTATCGCGTGGCTCGCATGGGCGGTTATTTGGGTGGCCATCGGCTGGTACGCGGGCGTGACCAGTCCTATCTCGACTGCGCTTTTTACTATCGTCTTCGTGCTGCCCGCCCTCGCGCTCGCTATCAAGCCGCTGCGCCGCGTGCTGCTCACCAAACGCATCTTCGATGTGTTCCGCAAGATCCTGCCCGAGATGTCGCCGACCGAGCGCGATGCAATCGAAGCCGGTACGGTCTGGTGGGATGCAGCGTTATTCTCCGGACGCCCGAAGTGGGACACGCTGCTGGAGCTCGGCGCACCCACGCTGACGGCCGAGGAGCGCGCGTTCATCGACACCGAATGCACCCAGCTGTGCGATCTCGCCAACGACTGGGAAACGACAGCAGTCTGGCAAGACTTGTCGCCGCAAACGTGGGACTTCATCAAGTCGAAAGGCTTCCTCGGCATGATCATCCCGAAGCAGTACGGCGGCAAACAGTTCTCCGCCTACGCGCATTCGCAAGTCATCATGAAACTCGCGACCCGCTGCTCTGCCGCAGCGGTTTCCGTGATGGTGCCCAACTCGCTCGGCCCCGCCGAATTGCTGATGCACTACGGCACCGAAGCGCAGAAAAATCACTATCTGCCGCGTCTTGCTCGTGGCGATGAAATCCCCTGCTTCGCCCTCACCAGTCCCTACGCCGGATCGGACGCGGCTGCGATTCCCGACGTGGGTATCGTATGCAAGGGTCTGCATGAAGGCCGTGAAACGCTTGGCTTTCGCGTGACATGGGAGAAGCGCTACATCACGCTCGGACCGATCGCGACCGTGCTCGGCCTCGCGTTCCGCGCGCTCGACCCCGACCATCTGCTGGGTCCCGCTGATGAAGCCGGCATCACCTGCGCGCTCATCCCGACCACGCATCCGGGCGTGAATATCGGCCGCCGCCACTGGCCCTTGAATGCCGTCTTCCAGAACGGCCCGAACTGGGGCCGCGATGTGTTTGTTCCACTCGACTGGGTGATTGGCGGACGCGAACAAGTTGGCAACGGCTGGCGCATGCTGATGGAATGTCTCGCAGCGGGACGCGCGATTTCGCTGCCGTCGTCGAACGTGGGTATGGCGAAACTGGCCGTGCGCGGCACTGGCGCATATTCGGCGGTACGCCGGCAGTTTCGCACCGCGATCGGCAAGTTCGAAGGTGTGCAGGAAGCGCTCGGCCGCATGGGCGGCAACCTGTATGTGATGGACGCGGCACGACGCTTATCGGCGCAAGGCGTCGATCTTGGCGAGAAACCATCGGTGATTTCTGCGATCGCGAAATATCACATCACCGAACGCGCGCGCAAAGTGATCAACGACGGCATGGACGTGGTCGCGGGCAAGGGCGTCTGCATGGGGCCATCGAATTTCCTGGCACGCGCCTATCAACAGGTGCCGATCTCGATCACAGTGGAGGGCGCGAATATCCTCACGCGCAGCTTGATCATCTTCGGTCAGGGCTCGATCCGCTGTCACCCGTACGTTCTGAAAGAGATGACGGCAACGCGCGATCCCGACCGGACCCGAGGGCTGCGCGATTTCGACAGCGCATTCTTCGGTCACGCAAGTTTCACGGCATCGAACGTGGTGCGTTGCTTCGTCTTCGCCTTGGGCGGCAGCGTACTGATTCCAAAACCTGCGCGCGCCGACACGCGTCTCGTGCCGTACTACCGCGCGGCGACTCGTCTTGCCACAGCATTTGCACTGCTCGCGGACGTATCCATGTTCGTGCTCGGCGGCGAATTGAAGCGGCGCGAACGTCTCTCCGCAAGACTCGGCGATATCCTCTCGCAGCTTTACTTGATCTCGGCCACGCTCAAGCGTTTCGAAGACGATGGCCGCCCGGACGCCGATCTGCCGCTCGTGCGCTGGGGTGTCGAAGATGCGCTGCATCAGGCGCAAACCGCCTTCGAAGGCGTACTCTGCAACTATCCGAAACCGCTCGCCGCAGGCCTCGTGCGTGTGCTCGCTTTTCCCTTCGGCATGCGGTATCGCGTGCCGGGGGACCGGCTGGGGAGCGCTATCGCCGAGTTGATGACAACGCCCGGTGACGCCCGCGAACGCCTGATTGCGGACTCGTACGCGCCACCCGCCCATATCGATCCGATCGGTTACGGCGAGCTGATGTTCGCGCTCAATCCGCGCTATACGGAAATCGAGCACAAGCTGCGGGATGCGGTTAAAACCAGGCAGATCCCGCCGATGCCGCAAAACCTGCCCGAACTCGACGCGTGGGCCGCGGCCTGCGAAACCCGTGGTTTGATCGATGCAGGCGAACGTCAGGTACTCTCCGACTACGCGCGTTACGGCGTGGAAGTCGTCAAGGTCGACGACTTCGGCCCGGATTTCGGTATGCTCGATGCTCTGAAGAAACGCCAGCAAGCGCTGGCGAACGAGCCGGAAGCAATCCATGCATGATCCTTCACACAAGCGCTAAACCGCTTCTCAGGCTGGCATAACAGGCAGGCATGAAAGATCGCTATCTCGACTTCGTCAATTCACCCTTCGGCGCGAGCGTCGCGCGCTCCATCGGCTTGCCGCAGCCCGAAGTTTTGCGGCGGCATGCGCTGGGCCGCGCGGAATTCGGCGGCATAACGGCGATCGGAGCCGGGCCGTCGCCCACGCTGTTCGAACCGCTGATCACGCTGCTGACTTCCCTCGGCATGACGGGCGTTGCGCATGAAAGCGCGCTCGGCTGGTTGGCCGTCGCGGCGCGCCATGGCGCGATGAGCGGCCGCTTCGAACCACGCGCGCCGGGCGCGGCGCCCAACGACCGCATGCAGGCACTGATCTTCGATGCAACGGGTATTACCGACAGCACGCAATTGCATGCGCTCCACGGTTTCTTCCACGATGCAATCCGGTCGGTGGCGAAGAGCGGCCGTATCGTCGTGCTTGGGCTGCCGCCGGAATCCTGCACTTCGCCGCGTGCCTGGACCGCGCAACGGGCGCTGGAAGGTTTGACGCGTTCCCTCGGCAAGGAAGCCCGCGGCGGCATTTCTTCGAACCTGGTTCAGGTGGAACCAGGCGGCGATATTGAAGGGACGTTGCGCTTCCTGCTCTCGCCGCGCTCGGCTTATGTATCGGGTCAAGTGGTGCGTATCGATGCCACGCCCGCCTCGCCGCCCGCCGACTGGAACCAGCCGCTCGCGGGCAAACGCGCGCTCGTGACGGGCGCGGCGCAGGGTATCGGCGCGGCGATTGCGCAAGTGTTGGCGGAACGCGGGGCGCATGTGATCGGGCTCGACGTTCCTCACGCGCAGGACGCGCTCGACCAGACCATGCTTGCGCTTGAAGACGCATGGCCATCGCAAGGAGCGCACACGGCGCTCCTTGCGGATATCGCCGCGCCTGAAGCGCCCGCGACCATCGCGGCCGCGCTGCTGGCAATGGACGGTATCGATATCGTCGTGCACAACGCCGGCATCACGCGCGACAAGACCATCGCGAAGATGACTGAAGCCGCGTGGGACAGTGTGATCGACGTGAACCTCTCGGCGCAGGAACGTATCGACGACTTGCTGCTCGATCAGAACGTGCTGCATGAGGGCGGCCGGATCGTCGGGGTATCGTCGATCAGCGGCATTGCGGGCAACCTCGGCCAGACCAACTACGCGACGTCGAAGGCCGGTGTGATCGGCCGCGTGCAGAGCATGGCGAAACCGCTGCGCGAGCGCGGCATCACGATCAACGCGGTCGCACCGGGGTTCATCGAAACGCAGATGACCGCGCGGATTCCGCTGGGACTTCGCGAAGCCGGACGACGCATGAATTCGATGAGCCAGGGCGGCCAGCCCGTGGATGTGGCCGAGACTATCGCGTGGCTCGCCAGCCCCGCGTCCGCCGGTATCACGGGCAACGTGGTGCGCGTCTGCGGACAAAGCCTGATCGGAGCATGACCATGAGCATGCTGCTTCCCTCAGGCTCGCCACGCATGCGCACGGTGATCCTGGAGACCTTGCCGCCGCCGGCAAAACTCTACGGCCGTGCGCTGAAGGGCATTTTCAAGCGCGCGGGCGTTGCCACCGAATTGCCGCCGCTGCGCCTCGTGCGCCCGAGCGTCGCGCTCGATCCCGAACAGATCGGCCGCTATGCGCGCGTGTGCGGTTTTATCCCGGAGCACGGCGTGCCGGTCACGTTTCCCCACGTGATGGCGTTTCCCCTGCATCTGATGCTGCTCACCGATCCCGCGTTTCCGTGGCCCGCCATCGGCCTCGTGCATGTGTCGAACAGCGTGCACTTGCGGCGCACGCTATACGCGGGACAGGCGCTGCGTATCGAGGTGGAAAGCGGTCCGCTCGTGGCTCACGACAAAGGCCAGGCGTTCACGCTGCATACGCGTATCTATCGCGGCGGTGAAGCGGTGTGGGACGCGGACAGTGTGTATCTGAAGCGCGGTGTCGCAAGCCGCGGTGGTGCTTCTCTTGCCGCCACCGTTACCACGCCGCCCGTGCTGCATCGTGAAGCACGCTGGCAGCTTCCCGCGCAACTCGGCCGCGACTATGCGAAAGCGTCCGGCGACTTCAACCCGATCCACCTGCATGCCCTGTCGGCGAAAGCGTTCGGTTTTCCGCGCGCGATCGCGCACGGCATGTGGACACTCGGACGCACGCTCGCAGCGCTGCAGCCGTCGAAGCAACTCGGCGCCGCTCATGTGCACGGCGACTTCAAGTCACCCATTTTCCTGCCCGCCGAAACCACGTTATGGACCGCTGCTTCATCGGCAACGGCACACGACTTCGAAGTGCGTGACCTCGCCGGTGAAAGGCAGCATCTGCGCGGCCGCTTCGAGTGGGAGTTGCCATGATTCCGGCCACGGACAAACGTGATTGTCCGAACCCGGCCACGCCGATTAAAACCGGCCTCAAAGCGCCCGCCGTATCCCTCGACGAGACATCATCATGACTGTGAGCGCCCCTCCCGCCGTACGTCGCGTGGCGATTCTCGGCAGCAACCGGATTCCGTTCGCGCGCTCCAATACAGCGTATTCGACGGCATCGAACCAGGACATGCTGACGTTCACGCTGCGAGGCCTAATCGATCGATATGATCTGCATGGCCTGCGTCTCGGTGAAGTCGCGGCAGGCGCGGTGATCAAGCATTCACGCGACTTCAATCTCACGCGCGAGGCGTTGCTGTCCACTACCCTCGCCCGGGAAACGCCCGCCTACGATGTCAGCCAGGCGTGCGGGACAGGCCTTGAAACCGCGATCCTGGTCGCGAATAAAATCGCGCTCGGACAGATCGATGTGGGCATTGCAGGCGGCGTGGACACGACGTCCGACGCGCCTGTCGGAGTGAACGAACGGATGCGCAAGATCCTGCTCGAAGCGAACCGCGGCAAATCTACGGCGCAGCGTTTGAGCGCGCTCGTAAAGCTGCGGCCCGACATGTTGGTCAAACCCATGCTGCCGCGTAACAGCGAGCCCCGAACCGGCCTTTCGATGGGCGAACACTGCGAGCTGATGGCCAAGCGCTGGAAGATATCGCGCGAGGCACAGGACGAGCTTGCGCTCGACAGTCATCGCAAGCTGGCGGCCGCGTATGAGCGCGGTTTCTTCAACGACCTGATGACGCCTTACAAAGGTCTCTCACGCGACAACATCCTGCGCCCGGATCTCACATCCGAGCGGCTCGCGGCGCTGAACCCCGTCTTCGACCGCGACGCCGGCACGCTCACGGCCGGCAATTCCACGCCGCTGACCGATGGGGCGTCGGCGTTATTGCTGGCATCGGAGGAATGGGCTGCCGCGCGCAATCTGCCCGTGCTCGCTTATCTCACGCTCTCGGCAACCGCCGCCGTCGATTTCTTCGACAAGAAAGAAGGCCTCCTGATGGCGCCCGCTTACGCCGTGCCGCGTTTGCTCGAACGCGCGGGACTGGCCCTGCCGGACTTCGATTTCTACGAGATCCACGAAGCGTTCGCGGCGCAGGTGCTATGCACGCTCGCGGCTTGGGAAGACGAGGAATACTGCCGCACGCAACTCGGGCTGGATGGCCCGTTCGGGTCGATCGAGCGGGCCCGCATGAACATCAACGGCGGGTCGCTGGCAACGGGCCACCCGTTCGCCGCGACCGGCGGCCGGATCGTGGGAACGCTTGCCAAGATGCTGGCGCAAGAGCCCGCCCCGGCGCCAGGCGATACCCTCACGCGCCGTGGCCTGATCTCCATCTGCGCGGCGGGCGGAC